>ERZ1036407.719-NODE-719-length-18523-cov-4.304689_pt1 | contig 18523 bp, 17 predicted proteins | sample MGYA00514217_ERZ1036407 | MGnify/ENA primary metagenome ERZ1036407 (study PRJEB33795, sample SAMN09464943) | human gut metagenome | host: Homo sapiens | place: USA: Stanford, California | collected 2016-11 | study: EMG produced TPA metagenomics assembly of the... | reverse complement strand
GGTCACGCCTGTGGATGCCGCCGCCTCCCCCTGGCTATCTTCCTTCTCTCCCGCCTTCTCAGCTGACGTCTGCTCTGCGGTCTGCACCGGCTCCTCGGGAGCTTTGGAGCATCCTATCATATTGACTGCCATCAGGCCCGCAAGGGCCGCTAACGCTAATTTCTTCATAAATTTCCTTCTCCTTTTTACACTGTGTTTTTCAGCCGGCTTTCTTTGTAGCTTAAGTCTATCACACCGGGTCCATTTTCATAAGGTACCCAAATCTACACTTTGAAGCTCATTTCTATCCTGGGGCTGAAAAGAATTGCTAAACAGGTCTGATCTGTGTAGAATAAACATGTAAGACATACCCTGGGAGGATTGGTTGTGATACGCCTGAAAAAAAGACAAAGTTTCCAGAGCCGCCTGCTGGCCCTGTTCCTTATAAGCATTGTGCTGCCCATTGTCATCTTATCCGCTGTGCTGGCCTGCTATTTCCAGAACCGGATCTATGAAGACAATGACAAATACTTTTCCACCTCGCTCTATTCCGTCTCCACCCATTTAAGCACCTATGCCTATGACTTAAAGCGACTGACCCTGACCCCTTATATCTATGATGATATACTGAATTTTTACACGGCCGTTGACAATGGGAACTATACCCGGGACGGGTCACGGGATTACACCATTGAGCGCTATCGGCAGAACTACATCACCGCCCTGCAGCGCATCCTGATCACCGCCAGGGAGGATATTCTTGCCGTGTCCTTTGTGCCCGCAAACCCGGACAACCACATCATGGTCACCACCACAAAAAACAGCGACTTTATAGACAATACCGAGTATGCCTATGAGTCGGAGGCCTGGTACCAGAATAATCTGGACCACGACCAGCCCTATGACTTTATTGTATCGGATTCCCCTGTTTACCTTGGCTCGGACAGGGCTGTTATCTCTGCCGTGCACACGGTGAGGAATGTGTACACCAAGCGGAAGCTGGGAGTGATACGGATCGATGCCTCGGACAAGATCATAAAGGATATCTTTAAGAATGTAACGCTCAGTGAGAACTCGGGATTTGTCATTGTGAACCAGGATGGAAACCTGGTCTACCAGGTGGGAAAGGTGGAGGAGGATGTGATCCGCGAACTCCCCCTGGCCGGTCAGACGATCCGGACCGGAAGCGATACCTATGACCTGTATAAAAGTGAGATCTCAGGAATGCCGTGGCAGCTGGTGTTTGTCTCCTCCCGCAGGGATACAGCCAGAGAGGTGTCCATTATATGGAGCCTGGCCGCGGCCTTAAGCCTGGCATCCATCATCACCGCGTACTTTATTTTCCGCTCCAACTCCCGCCGGACATCCCTGGCCCTTAACTCCATCCTGGAGGTGATGCAGGAGGTTGCAAAGGGAGACTTAAACACATCCGTGCCCGACACGGTGCTCCTTAAGAATGATTCCTTTAACACAGAGGAATTTTCCCTGATCGCTGAAAACTTAAACGAAATGATACAAAAGCTGCAGCTCTACATTGACCGCTCCTACAAGTATGAGATCAGCCGTCAGGAAGCGGAATACCGGGCGCTGCAAAGCCAGATCAATCCCCATTTCCTTTATAATACGTTAAACTGCTTTATTTCCATGAACCGTCTGGGAATGAAAAAGGAACTGGAGGACAGCATCATACAGCTGACCAGGATATTCCGCTACACCTGCAACAACGCCAAGCTGACCACGGTAAAGGAGGAGTTCGCATTCTGCACCCAGTACTGCCAGCTTTTGAAAATGCGCTATGACGAGCGCCTGACCTTCCACTGCCAGGTGGAGGAGGAGGCTGCCGGGATCTCCATTCCCCGGCTTCTCATCCAGCCTCTGGTGGAAAACGCCATCAAGCACGGCATGGATACGGAGGGGATCTCCATTATCATCTGGATCACGGCCTCTGTCCGCGACCGCGCATTGATCCTGGAGGAACGCAACAACGGCGTCCCCATTCAGGTAGACGCCGTTTATGCAGAGGGAAAAGTAGGGATCCGCAATGTGGAAAACCGGATCAGGATGATCCATCCCCAAGCGGTATTTGAGATCGGTCTGGAGGATGGGATCACATCCGTCATTATTAAAATACCTTTGGAGGAGGATATGGAACATGAAGATCATATTGGCTGATGACGAACGTCTCACCCGGCTGGGACTTAAAAATATGATAGAGGAGCTTTATCCTGACGCCCATCAGTTTCTGGAGGCATCGGACGGTGAAAAACTGCTGGAAATGCTGGAACAGGAAACCCCTGACCTGATCTTCCTGGACATCCACATGCCCAGGCTCACCGGGCTGCAGGCATTTTCAAAGTTCAGCGCCAAAAGGATACCGGTTGTCATGCTCACCGGGTACGCTGAATTTGCCTATGCCAAGGAGGCGTTAAAGCTGGGCGCCCTGGATTATCTGCTAAAGCCGGCCAGCCTGGACGAGGTGCAGGCCACCATGGAAAAGGCACTGGCCATCTGCCGGGAGCGGGAGGCGCTGCTGAAAAAGGACTATGAACTGGAGTTTGAAAAAATCCTTGACCTTTACACCACCATCGGCTTTTTGCAGGCCCCCAGGTTTGTCCTGCCTCCCTACACTGTGCTGCTCTTTTATTTTGACCACTATGAACAGGAGACCTTCCGAAGGGACCTGGATGCTCTGAGCACTGTTCTATCCCGCATCTGTAAACGCCGCAGGGCGCTGTCCACCATCTCGTTTTTGTCTACCGGTGAGCTGTGCTTCCTTGCCAGCGCCTCCATTACAGCGGACGAGTTTATACCGGATCTGAAATACTTTAACGAGACCTGCGGGTGTATTGCAACCGGGTTCTATGCGTCCGCTGACGGGCTTTCCTCACTGTTCGGACAGATCGAGTCCATCCAAAAGGAGGAAAGCCTGCGATACTGCGTCTGCCTGGGGTCTCTGATCTCTGATAGGGAGCGCGCCGCCCACAAGGAGCTGCTGCCCTTTTCCGGCCTTTTGGAAAAGCTTCTGCTGGCCCACCGGGCAGGGGACAGCATGGAATTTCAGAAACTGATCCCGCAGCTGGACCAGTTTTCCCATCAGGACAGGATCCTGTCCCTGTGTGATCCTTCCCTGAACCGCATCCTATCCCTTGAATCCGGCGAAGATGTCCATATCCGCTCCTACAGCCAGCTCACAGAGTTTTTAAAGCAGATGATCTCCGGCCGTCAGACCGTGGACCTGGTGGACAGGATCAATGCCTATGTGGATGAACACTATATGGACCAGATCGGCATTAACACCATTGCGGACATGATCGATATCTCCCCCAATTATCTCAGCCGCATCTACAAGCTGAAAACAGGGGAAAATTTCATTGACCATCTCACCGGTGTCAGGATGAAAAAAGCCCGGGAACTTATGTCCGGCGGGCAGACATCCAGTGTCCGGGAAACGGCTGAGCGGGTGGGGTATTTCAGCACCCGGTACTTTACCAAGGTATTCCTCAAAAATACCGGGATGCTGCCATCGGAATATATGAAACGTTTTGTTTTGAGCCTGGAAAACTAACAGCCGGACCCTTCATCTTTCCTTGCCCCTTCATCCTTCCTTGCCCCTTCATTCTTCCTTGCCCCTTCATCCTTCCTCACCCCATCATCCCGCATATCCGGTCCACCGCCACCTTATTGGAGACAATGGAGACCTCAGGAAACTGCTTGTAGTTAGGGAGCATTTCCAGGGTCAGGTAATCATTGTAGCCCACTGCCCTCAGAGCCTCTGTCACCTTTACAAAGTCCACGTCCCCTGCAAAGAGGTCGGTAAAGGCTCCCAAGCCTGCCTGGCCGGTGCGGTAATCGGATAAATGGATCTTCCTGATCAGGCTTCCCAGGATCCCGATCCAGTCCTCGGGGTAGCCCACATACATGATATTGCCCACGTCAAAGTAGACTCCCATGGCGGGAGAACCCACATCCTGCACCAGTCTCTTCATCTCCAGGGGGGAGAGGAGGAAACGGTTCCACACATTCTCGATCCCAATGGATACCCCGGCGCGTTCAGCCAGGGGAGCCAGGGACCTAAAGGCTTTGACGCAGCGCTCATAGGCCACGTCATAGCGGATCCGCTCCGGTTTGGAGGCAAAGTCGCAGCCCACATAACCGGGTACCACAAGGATGGTATCCGCTCCCATGAGGGCAGCGCATTCAATCTGTTTTTTTATAATATCCTCTGCCTTTTGCCGGATGGACGGGTCGTTGGACACAAGGTTGTTCTCCCACAGGGACCATACCCCCACGCTGGGTATCTCCAGCCCTGTGTCCTGTGCCATTTTTTTTATCTCCAGTATTTCCCGCTCCGATGTGTTCTGGTTTAAATATCCATTCTCGCTGAGGACAGGTTCCACTCCATCATATCCCGCCTGTTTGACCAGTGGAAACAGATGCCTTAGATCCGCATCCTCTGTAAAAGAAAACATACTGACTCCGGTTTTCATTCTTCCCTCCTAATTATATGAAATGCACTCTCGGAATATAGTCCGGGAAATTCCCCGACTACACCGAAGCCTGCCTGTCATAATCCACCTCTGCCTTTTCCCCTGTTTCCAGGGAGGTCTTGATGGCTTCCATGGTGCACAGCACCTCCCGCACCTGTTCCACTGTGATGATGCCTGATTCGCACCTGCGCTCAATGCAGTCCACAAAGTGTTCCAGCTCAATCTCATAGGCGTCCCTGAGGTTGACGGGAAGGGTAGTTATGGCGCCGTTTTCGTAAATCCGCGTCTCCCGTTTGGAGGATGCCACATCCTCCAGGTTATGCCCTGCCTTCATGGCGTACTCATAGGTCTTTTGGCTTCCCACCAGCCGCAGCTCCATAGTGAAGGGATATCCCTTTTCCATCTCGATCACTCCCTGGACGGAGGCGGAGATGCCTGATTCAAATGTCAGCATGCTGCTCACATAGTTCCAGCATCCGTCTTTGTTCTGCTTTCCGGACGCGTACACACTCTTGACCCTTCCAAGAAGCCAGCACAGGTAGTCCACATCATGGAGATGAAGGTCCAAAAGCCCGCCTCCGCTGTTCTGGGGTTTCCTGTACCACTGGCTCCAGGCGGGGTGCTCCGACATGCGGGCTGCAAACACATAGTTCAGTTCACCCAAACTTCCTTTCTCATACATTTCCTTGGCATTCACATATTCCGGCCAGAACCGCAGCACCTGGCCAACCATCATCAGGACCCCGGCCTCCTTTACCGCCTTCATCATACGCTCCAGGGAGCTGACCTCAAGGGCCACCGGCTTTTCACAGAATATGTGCTTCCTGTGCCTGGCGCCCATAAGCACATACTCCTCGTGAAGAAATGTGGGAAGGCATATATCCGCCACATCAAACTGACATTCCTCTAACATCTGGTGAAAACTGCTGTAGTACCTGCAGTGATACTTTTCCGCAAACGTTCTTCCCAATGTCTCGTTCTGATCACACACAGCCGCTATCTCAGCATTACTGATATTCTGGTAGGCGGTTCCATGGGTTCCTCCCATAAAACCGGCTCCTAAGATTGCTATTCTTACCACTGCCCTACCTCCTATTTCTTCTTAATATTATTTATATTGCTCAGCACCACCGCGCAGACAATGATGGCTCCGGTGATAATGGTCTGGATATAGGTCTCCACCTGGAGAATGTTCATGGCATTGCTGATAACGCCCATGAGCACGCAGCCCAGAAACGCTCCTGAGACAGTCCCCTTGCCTCCGTCAAATGTAACTCCGCCAATGATGGCCGCGGTCAATGCGCTGGTTTCATATCCGGTTCCAGCATTGGCGGTGATGGAGTCGATCCTGGCTGAAAAGATCACCGCTGCTATGGCGCAGAAAAAGCCGGCAATGGCATAGATAATGATCTTATACCTGGTAACATTGATACCAGACAAAAAGGCATTTTTCTCATTGCCGCCAATGGCCACGATGCGTCTTCCAAACTTGGTCTTGTTCATGAGGAAATATGACAGCATGACCATTGCGGCCAGCACAAACAGCATTACCGGAAATACATCAAACAGCTTTGTCTTTCCAATGGCATTAAATGCACCCCCAAAGCTCATGATCCTGCCTCCCGATATGGTCAGCGCCAGCCCGTAAAACACCTGGCTGGTCCCCAGGGTAATGATCAGGGGGATGCACTTGCTTTTCGCGATCACAAACCCGTTGAGCACTCCGCAGGCGACCGCTGCCCCGATCCCGGCCGCAACAGCCAGAGGGATATTCCTGCTTGTGTTGATGATCTGTGCCATGACAACCCCTGACAAAACCATGATATTCCCCACCGACAGGTCAATGCCTCCGCTGATCAGCAGCATACTCATAGCCATTGTCAGGATACCGATCACGGAAATCTGCTGAAAAATGGTTATGAGGTTTTTGACTGCGATGAATTTCGGATTGATCATGGACACCACCGCAATGATGGCCACAATTACAAATGCCAGCAGAATTCTTTGGTCTTTTAACAGTTTTTTCCTATTGTTCATCTTTTTTCACCCCTAACGCTCGTTTAATAATCTCCTGCTCCGTGATCTGTTTTCCGGTAAGCTCACTGTCCACTGCACCGTTTCGGATCACAAGCACCCTGTCGCTCATGGAGATCAGCTCCGGCATATCCGAGCTGATCATGATAATGCATTTTCCCTGTTTGGTCAGCTCAGACATCTGCTTATAAAATTCCGCCTTGGCATTCACATCGATCCCCCTTGTGGGTTCATCGAATATATAGATCTCCTGCTGCGCAAACAGCCATTTTGCCAAAACCACCTTTTGCTGGTTTCCGCCTGACAGGTAAACCGCCTCTGTCCACACACTGGGGGTTTTTATCCTCAGTTTCTGTACCAGGGGTTCAATGAGGCGCGGATGCTTTTTTATATCCACCAAAAAGCCCTTGATCTGTTTCCCCAGTCCCACAATGGTGGCATTTTCCAGCACACTGATATGGAGCATCAGGCCCAATCCCTGCCGGTCCTCGGTAATGTGGGCAAACCCATGTTCAATGCTTTCCCTGGGATTGCGGATCACTACTTTTTTGCCGTTGATCAAAACATCTCCCCCGTATTTGGGGTCCGCACCGGTGAGAGCCCTTACGATCTCTGTCCTTCCTGCTCCCACCATGCCGGCAAATCCAAGGATCTCCCCTTTTCTCACCGCAAAGCTGACCTTAGGCCCCTCCTTTTTCAGCTGCAGGTCCCTGACCTCCAGCATCACTTCCCCGATCTCATGCCTTTCTTTCTGGTAAAAGGTGTCCACGGGACGGCCCACCATGTCCCGGGTAATGACGGAGAGCTCAATGTCCCTGTTTGTATTTTCATATGTATTTACAACAGCCCCATCGCGGATAACCGTGATACGGTCCGCGATCTGCCGAATTTCTTCAAGATAATGAGAAATATATATAATTCCGATCCCCTTGGCCGCTATGGTCTGTGCCAGCTGCAGGACCTTGGCCGCGTCTTCCACATTAAACATGGACGTGGGTTCATCCATGATCAGTACCCTTGGCTCAATGGAAAGAGCCTTTAATATCTTCACAAACTGCTGGTCGGACACGGACAGGTCCTCGATCTTTGTCAACGGGTCGATGTGGATCTTCAGGTCCTCCATCTGACGCCTTGTCTCCTCCAGCATGGCCTTAAAATTCACCAGGCCGAACCGGTCCGCCACTTCATTTCCCACATAAATGTTTTCCACCACATTCATACTGGGAACCAGATCATTTTCCTGATATACAATATTGATCCCCAGCTCCTTGGACAGGGTGGGTGTCAGGGTCCTGTAATCCTTTCCATCAATACAGATCTTTCCGCCGCTGGGAGTGTAGGCGCCGCTGAGCACCTTCATCAATGTGGACTTTCCGGCCCCGTTCTCCCCCACCAGGCAGTGGATCTCTGATCGGTACAGATCAAAAGTGATACCGGACAGCGCATATACGCCTGAAAACTCCTTGACAATATCCTGCATTTCAAGGATCGGCTTCTCCCTATAATCAACATTCATTCGTATCACCTCCTGTAACTCTCAATAAAGCTGCCTGAAGGTGCAATGATTTCTCAAACACGCCATGAGGCAGCTTCATAAATTTCTTACTTGGTCCTGATCGATCCTTTACTTGCCGTATACATAGTCGTAAGCAGCTGCATAGTCATCCCATGCAATGAACTCGTCCAGCTTGTCCGCAGATACAGGCACGATGGGAAGGGAAACAAATTTCTCAGGTGTCTTGCCCTCTACCACGGCATCATACAGGTTCTTAAAGGTCTGAACGCCCTGGATGGATACGGGGGCTGTCATATTAGCAGCCTCCACGCCGTCTTGAAGCATCTTGTAGTCGTCCGGTGAACCACCTGTGGAGACAATGGGGATGTCCGCCATATCCGCATCCTTTAATGCCTGATAGCAGCCCTGGGCCATCATGCCATTGTTTGCGAAAATGTAATCAAACTCCTGTCCTGTGGAAATAAAGTCCGTGGTTACATTGTACGCCTTGTCTGTCAGCCAGTCGCCGTGAAGGGTTGCAACCACTTCCACCTGGTCGCCCAGATCCGCCAGCGCGCGGTCCACGCCTTCCTGGTACTTCTCATATACGCCCGCGCCTTCCTGGCCCGCGCAGAAAAATACCTTTGCCCCTGGTTTTGTCTCAGCAATATACTTCATGGCCGCATAACCGATCTGGTCATATTCGCAGGCCACGGAAGCTATGTAATCCCCGGGATCATCAATATCCATTGCAAAGTTTTCAATGGTAACCGGGATATTGGCCTCGTTGGCCATCTTTACAAGCTGTGCTCCCTGCTCTGTGGAGATAGGGAATATGGAAATGCCGTCCACCTCCTGCTGGATCAGGGATTCCATGGCTGTGATGGATTCCTCCAGACTGTTCTTGGAATCCAGGACAATGGTTTTTACCTCCACATCCGCCTGTGAAGCAGCGTACTCAAATGCTTTGGAAGAATACTCGTTCCAGATATCCGTATTGTCGTAAGCAATGTAGCCGAATGTGTAGCTGTCCTTGGCTGCTTTTGCCTCTCCTGTGGTCTCCTCCGGGGCGGTATCCCCGGACTTGGCTGCCTCAGTGGTCTCCTCCTTGCTCTCCTGGCTCTGTGCGGCTGTTGTGGCTGCCGCCGGCTCCTGCTTTGCCCCGCATGCGGCCATGGATGCCACCATGGCACCGGCCATCAGAAGCGCTGTTACTTTTTTCATCTTTCTCATGAATGATCCTCCTTCATATTCTATCTGATACACCTGACAGGCTCCATGATCCCATCGGCCCCTGGAAACGTCAGGATGTAACGATCTCCCTGTTACAGTTCAAATCCCTGGCATTTTAAGTAGGCGGCTGATTCCATGACAGCCTGGTTTACCGCTTCCAGACTTTCCGCGCCCTCAGGCGTAAATTCAATCTCAATGCTGAAGGGGCAGCCGTTCCCCGCCAGGGAAAGCTTTTGGAAGATCTGTGAAAAGTCCACATTTCCTTTTCCCAGAGCGGGAAAATTCCATTCCCTTATCTCCCCGGCTTTATCCTTTAAATGGATGAATTTCACATCTGCCATGCAGGTGTCAATATCCTCCTCGGGCTTCACCTCTCCATAATAGATCACATTGGCCGTGTCATAGTTGATCCCCACCAGTGGCGAACCGATGCGGTCCGTTATCTCCTTTAATATGGTCCCTGTGGCATGTTCCCCATGGGTCTCTAAAACTAGGGTAAGGCCGCATTCCTCCAGGTATGGGAGCAGCATCCTGATATGCTTTGCCACCAGCTCAAGGGTTGCCTTTTCCCTGTCCTCCAGGTGTGCCTCCCCCACGGAGGAGACAATATAGTCACAGCCGAAAAATGCAGCCAGCCTGATATTCCTTATAAAATCCTCCAGGCGTTCCCGGTCCATCAGGTTGCAGTGTCCGCTCATGGCAAAGGGCACCAGCTTAAGTTCCTTCATCTTTTCCCTGATACCGTCCAGATACTCAAATGTCTGGCTTGGGAACACATGCTCGGTCCACCCCTTGGTGGCGGTCAGCTCCACGTAATGAAATCCTGCCGCAGCAATGCCTTCCAGGGCATCCTCCACGCTGTAACCGTGGTAGCAGTTGGAATTAACTCCTATGGTCCGCTTCATACCATATCCTCCTTAATACAAAAATAATTTTCCCTTCATATCTTCCATAAAATCATAGTGGGTGTCCATAAAATACTTGGCCGCCCCCCGGAATACCGCATCCTCCCTCAGTGTGGTAAAACGGATATCAACGTCCTCTACAAACTGACGGAACCCCACGGTCTTCACCCGTTCCAAAACCCGTTCCAGATACAGATCCCCAAGCTTGCGCCCCATTCCTCCGATGATAATGGTATCCGGGTGGAACATGGTGATGAGATTGCCCAGGCCAAAACTCAGATCATCCGCCAGCGCGCGGATCAGGCGAAGCGCCCCCGGTTTTCCCTGCTGTGCCAGCTGCCCCACATGGCGGAACAGGATCTGCTCCGTTCCCTCAAATTCCTCCAGGGCATTGCATTCCACGGCACGTTTTGCCAGCACGATCTCTCCGATCCGGTTCTCCAGACATCCCCGGTTGCCGCAGCTGCATGGCTCGCCGTCCCGGTCAATGGAAAAATGTCCGAACTGAGTCCCCATACCGGTGGCCCCTCTCAGGATATTCCCATTCTGGATCAGACTGGCACCCACGCCTTCATTGATGTTCAGGTACACATAGTTCTTAATATCCACATTGCCAAAGGCGTTCTCCGCATAGGCCAGGCAGGCCGTATCGTTGAATATGGCCAGGGGAAGATCCTTTACCTGTTCCCTCAGGCCGGTCACCACCTGGTCGTCCACGCCCAGGGACAGGACCATGGAAATAATCCGTTTTTTTTCACTGTCAATAATACCCGGGATCACGAGACAAATCCCCAGCACATGCCGTTCCCCGCAGTGCCTGTCCATAAAATCCTTGGTAATGGACCAAATCCGGACCGCCGGGTCCTCCCCCTCTGCCGGAGCCGTCTCCTCCAGTATCTCAACCTCGAATCCGGCGGAAACCAACGAAACCTGGATGGTGCGCTTTCTCCAGTTGAGAACAATGACACAATCCCTCCTGTCATTTACCGCCAGGCTGTTGGGCCTGCGCCCCTGGCGCTTGCTCTCCACCGCACCCTCATCCACAATACGGCCTTCCTGGATCAGCTCATCCACAAGGGCTGAAACCGTAGTCTTGCTCAGCTCGGTCCTGGCAGCCAGATTCACTCTGGAAATCCCCGGGTTCTCTGAGATCAGCATATATATCTTTTTTTTGTTAACGGCTTTTATCACTTGTTGGTTAATCATATGGTATATTCCTCTTGATCTGCATTAATAGGATTTAGTTAGTCCACTGGACTAATTAACCGGATTATAACATCCATATCTTATTTTTGCAAGCATTATGTCTATAAATTTTTGATTAACAATATGTGTTTTGGGTAGTATTAACAGACAGGACGTTGATTACGTAAAAGAATCTGATATGGAGATATTTTCTCATTAGATGGTTAACGAACTATTTTATCAACTGGGCGCTTGAAGAAAGGGGGACATTCATGTTAAATTCAAACCAGTGTTTCATAACAATGTTTTGGATCATCCAGAAGGTGATGTAGACTCTCACATAGATGGCTGTGCCAAGATCTGTATCAGGGGGGTATCCCTGCGCTCCATTGCCAGGCGGGCCCGGACAAGCACCGGTTCTATCTACACCCGGCTTGGGGACAAACACGGTCTGTTCCTGGCCCTGGTCTACCATTCGGTCAAGGAACTTCTTATATGGTGCATACCGCCAAAAGGGCGGCAGAATGGAGGATAAGATAATGAATAAGTTTTTTCAAAACACATGCAAACCCCAGGGGGCTGTGGGAAAACTGATGGTGACCATGATGAATAAGGGGCATGCCGGCCTGGCTGGCTGGGGGCTTTCCCATCTCGCCCTGAGAGACGGAATGGATATACTGGATATTGGCTGCGGAGGCGGGGCCAATCTGGCCGCCATGCTCTTGGCCGCACCTCAAATCAATGCCGTGGGCATGGACTACTCCTCCGTAAGTGTGGAAAAATCCAGGCAAACCAATAACGCGGCTGTTCGGGCCGGCCGCTGCCGGATCATCCAGGGAGATGCCTCTGCCCTGCCCTTTGAAGGCAATTCCTTTGATCTGATCACTGCCTTTGAGACTGTCTATTTCTGGCCGGAACTGGATTCCTGCTTCAGGCAGGTCTGCCACACCCTGCGCACCGGCGGCATTTTCCTGATCTGCAATGAAGAATCAGATCCCGAAAACGACAGATGGTCCAAGCTGATTCAGGGCATGACCATTTACAGCGGGGAGGATCTAAAAGACCGTCTGGAAAAGGCTGGTTTTGCGGATGTCTCCTATGAATATGAAGAAAAACGCCATTGGCTATGTATCACTGCTAAAAAAGCATGACCCCGGCCTTCTCATACTCGCGTTCCATCAGTTCTTTCCAATGATCCGCAAACTTTTCCCACTGCCCTTTTTTCAGGTACTCAGCCGCCGCCCAGGTCATCTGAGCATATTCCTCCTGCAGACGCTGTTCACCGGCCCGGTATAATACAAAGGGATATCCCCACACCAAAAACTCCTCCAGCCTGACGTAGCATTCCCTTACCGTGGCCAGCGGACACTGGCTGCGGATAAAATCAATTGCCAGTTTAAAGCAGTACTGGCACTTGTGCCTGTTAACTATATCCGCAAATTTCTCTGCCAGGCGCTGGCGTTCCTCCGGTTCCACATGCTCCAATGTGTAAAGGAATACCGGGCGCACAGTCAATGCCATGAACTGCAGGCTGTCCCGGTAGAGACGGAATCCCTCCCTTATCTCCGGCCGTTGAAAATCAATTGACCCTATGGTCATTAAGACCCGGGACCCCTTTCCCTGGTAGGAGTGGATGATCCCAAGGCTGTTGAGGATACTGACGGCCCTGCGTAAGGTCCGGTATGATACATCCAATTGTTCTGACATGGTGGGCAGGGATGGCAGGAAGCTTCCAATTGGATAGGTTCCTTTTATGATCTCAAAAATGATTCGGGACACCAAGGTATAGCAAAGCTGCGGCCTCTGCCGGTATACACTCCACCGGAAAGGAATCTGCTCCCTGCCCTTTAAGCCGTATCTCTCCTCCGCCTGGGAACAGAAAGCCAGCAGGCGCTTTAAGCCGCGGCCGAAATCCTCTTCAAAGGCCGCCCTCATAAACACGGTGTCATTCTCTTCCCCATGGGTCAGTAACTCCCTGTCCCTTTCCCGATGCGCATCATAACCGGACAGATAGGGAAAGCGGATATACCGGAGAAGTTCCCAATAAAAATTAAGGATCAGTTTGTTCTGCAATGCGGCAAAGGCGTAGATATGCAGACGGGTGGAGACAGACAGATCCACGTTTGCCGCCTGGGCCAGTTTTTGCTTTAGCCTCCCCCATGTCTCCTGACCAAGGCTGCCCTGGGCGTATTCCCAGATCGGTTCAATGAGCAATCTGCCGGAATGGCAAAAATCCACCATTCCCTCCCGTCTTGGCACGAAATACAGAGCAGCGTTTTCATTAATACGCTCGTCATTTACCTGGTATATGACCTTTGCCGCTTTTCGGGACTCGATCCTGATATATCCCTTCTCCTCCAAACGCGAAAATGCGGCCCGCACTGTCCGGGGAGCCATCTGAAAACTTTCTCCTATTTTGGAAATGGAGGGCAGCAGCTCACCGTACCGGCACGCCCCCATTAATATCCTAGTCTCATAATAATCGCAGACCAGATTATAGATCATGTTCTCGCTGTCTGTCAAAGATTTTCTCCCCTTTATCTTTTTTGTGGCTTTTATTATATCATACAAAAAATGCAATAAAAAGAAAAACATCTCTGGACGTTATCAAAGATACCGTTCACCAAAGATGTCTTCTTTTCTGCAGGTCTATGCGCCTTCTTCCAGCTTAAAGTAATCAACTAATCCCCTTAGAAACTGTGCCTGGGAGGACAGTTCCTCGCTGGCCGCAGCGCTCTCCTGCGCTGTGGCGGAATTGGTCTGCACCACCCCGGATATTATATTGACCGATTCGGAAAGCCGGAGGATCGCATCCGACTGATCCGTGGAAGCTTCCGCAATATCATTAAGGGAATCCGTCACGCCCTCAACTCCCCGGACTACTTCAGTCAGGGAAACCGCTGTCTTATTTGCGATCTTCTTTCCATCTTGAATGGTCTGAAGGGAGCTTTCGATCAATGCAGCCGTGCTCTTGGAAGCAGATGCGGATTTATCCGCCATGCTGCGCATATCATCCGCAAGATTTCCCAGTTCATCCTTTGACCGGTATGTAATCCGTATGACGGAAAAATTCCCTTCGGACAGGCCGCGGGCCGCCTGCTCCAGTTCCCTGACCGGCTGTGTAATGCCCCGCGCAATACAGAATCCAAACCCGGCGCTGATGATTATACCTGCAATTCCCAGCACGGCCATTGATGTCACTGTATTGATCTGCCGCTCCCTCAATCCCGCAACCAGGATTTCCCCCTTTGTGTTCCCATTCTCTATCAGGTGGTTCAGTTCTGTCTGTGCTTCCCTGATCACAAGGATATTGTGCACAAAGAAAAAGCGCCAATGGACCGGTATCACCGGAACCAGCTGACGCGCCTCCTTTACTGTGCCTGCCTAATCTCCTTTTTCCCAAAAATCATAAACCGCTGTATGATAAAGCTGAGGGCAAATAAGGATAATTCCGCACACAGCTTTGCCCTTGCCTTCCCCATCCGCCCATATACCACCAGCCATGATAATAAAGCCGTATTGATACAGAGAACTGCCAGGGCCAAACTAAAATACTGCAGCCCTGCTTTTAGGCTGCTGCCCTTGTGATGAAATACATATTTTCGATTCCAGCAAAAATTGCAGCAGGCGCTGATGACCCGGGCAGCCGCGTTGCTGACCGCCACGGCTGCGACCATCTCTGCTCCAACCCGTGACAATCCTGCACAAAACAAAAGGAAAAGTCCATAATCCACGGCAAAGGAAGCCATGGAAGAACATGCGAATTTTATAATATTCCAATAGATCCGTACGGAGTCCCTTATCACCCGAAAATGGGATGACTCATTCTGATCCAAGTACACGGTCTCTATTCCCACCTCCTCAAATTTGATCCTTCTCTTTGACAGCTGCATCAGCGTGTTCATCTCAAATTCATACCGCTCTCCCCTGATGCGAAGCAGCAGGGGGATCAGCCGGACATGGAATGCCCGAAGGCCAGTCTGGGTATCACTGAGAAACGTACCTGTTACACAGTAAAATATAGCACACGTAATTGCATTTCCAAATTTGCTCCTAAAGGGGACTTCCCCTGAAAAGCTTCGGACTCCCAGAACCATCCGGTGTTCATACCCCTGGGCTGCATGCAGGACCCGCAGGATATCCTCCGCCTTGTGCTGTCCGTCTGCATCGGCGATAACGATCGTTTTTGCCTCTTTTCTGTTCTTTCTTATGTAGTCCAGCGCGGTCTTGACAGCCCTCCCCTTTCCTCTGTTCGTTCTATGGAACAGCACCGTGGCATATTCTGCTGTCCGCCCAAAGAGTGTGCACAATCCTTTTTCGCTGCCGTCATTTACAACAATGATCCCAATCCCAGGATACCCTGACAGTCCCTTTACCAGGGACAGCAGCCTGAAATCAGGTTCAAATGCCGGTATTACGACATAATTACATATCCCCGGCTCTCTGTTTTCCTGTGCTGCCCTCAATCTGATCCCTTCCCTTCCCCATCCGCCTCCTCTGCCCGTTTGGGGGCGGGAAGCCCTATCAGGACCGTCCCCTTTTCACCACACTGCTGCCAAACCCGGAGAATCCCATGAATCAGTACCAAGAAGCAGAATACGATCTGCACCGTATTTGAGACAAAACAATCCATAAATCCCATGAGAGGATTTAACTGGTCCAGTACCCACAGTGTGCCCACCCACAGGGACATGATGATCGTAATGTGTGGAAGTATCCGATCTATTTTCTTATTCATCTGATCCCGCCTTTCCAATATAAATTATGTCACTGATATCCCGTCCCCCGCCGGCCGGACGGTTTACATACTGCCCATCCCAGACCATGGATGAGGATTTTCCTCCATCCAGGTTATAGGCCAGCACGCAGCCCTCATCCTTCATGATCCTGGCAAACTCCGTCATTGACGCCCCTTTGGAATAACCTGCATTTCTTCCGTCAACCACCACAAATTTGTAGTGGCCCGGTGCCACATACCCAATCCCGCATCTGGGATTCTCCTTATTCAGATAGGCGGTGGTCCGGAATGCCTCCTTTATCTCCCCATCCTCAAGCAGAGAGGGGCCAAAATTCCAGACCTGCCATACATCTCTTTCAAGGATTCCCAACCGGTTGAATTCTTCCGGTTCATAAACTGCCATGGTCCCGTCATAAAAAAGGACACAGATCTCCGCATCGCCCACTTCAGAGCGGTACAAGATTCCGTTTCTGACAACGATCCCGCTTTCACTGTTTCCATAGGAATCCCCGGATACTGCCAGAAGTGCCTGGTGATCCTCAGCCATCTCAAGAGTGGATTCCCTCATATTCTTGCCATAACTTCCAAGGGCAAAGGCCGTCCTTAGCTGCCGGATGGATGTCAGATACAAATCCGCCGTATAATAGGTAATGGCATTGTTCCCTGTTCCCAGACGGGTCTTCTTAACCCACACCTGCATGGTCCCATCGCTGATGGTATAAAGTTCTGTTTCTTCCTTTTCAGCCGTTTCCGGCTGTTCTGCATCCCGGTCCGAGGCAATTGACCTGGTATTGGAATTGCCGTTTCCGGGTCCGCCCCGGCGCTTTGTATTTGTTTGTTCCGGGGATCTTCGTTCCTGGTTCTTTGGTCCTGTGCCTTCACGGCCCTGCTGCGGGAGCTCAAATCCTTCTCCTTCCATCTCCCGGGTATCGAGGATCACCGTGCCTGCGTCCTTGTCCTTACGGGGCAGTATATAGAAATATAAAAGGAATCCCCACACACAGACCAGGGCAATGAGGAAATCAATGCAAAGTACCTTGATGAATTTTTTTCTATCCATGAATCCTCCTTTTCAGGGCCGCTTTAATAACTCTGACTAAGGGCCAGAAATATTCTCACCATAGGAATACACCAAGGCGGCTGCCGCGGAGACCATTGGCGCGGCCATGGAAGTACCGGTCATATAACTGTATCCCTGATCTGCCGTGGTGCTGAGTATGTATGTACCCGGAGCCGCCAGATCCACGGAATCCGAACCGTAATTGGATCTGCCGCACAGTGTTCCGTCATAGCTTAAATTAGCCACAGAGATCACATTGGGAAGATCAAAGGATGCCGGCTGCCAAAAGTAAAACAGGATATCTGCCCTTCTTTTTTACCACCTCCGCTTATTTTCCTGCTGACATCCTAACAGCTTAAGCTGAAACACACCTTAAAAATCAGGGTGTAAAATCATGAACTATCTGTGAAACAAAAAAGATGCGCCAACGTGCCGGCCTTACCGGAACCTGTTGACACATCTCCTGATCCTTCTGTGGGATCATATAACACTTCTATCCTTCATCGTTTAATGGGCTCTCACCATAAAGCCACTGGCACCTCCGTCTTAGCTTATTTGCATCCAGTCTTTTCATGGGGAAGTTTCATTTTCACATAACTTAAAAAAATGATTTCATTGCGGTGGTCTTAATTCAATGGCCTTCTCCGGGAATCTATGCCTCATACTTATCCTTCATCAGGAATACCGATAAAAGCTTTCCGATCAAAGTCAGCGCCTCCATCTGTTCCCTGGTCCACAGGCGGCAGATCTTACAATCATCAAACCCTACAAAACCGTAGAATTTGCCGTTTTCCCTGATGGCATATTGCAGTGTGGACAGGATTCCCTGCTGTTCTAAGATCCTGCGTTCCCTGCTGTCCAGTCTGCGGATATTCCGGCAGCAGAAAAGTCCGTCTTCTTTAAAATGATCCCGGTAATCAATGCTGTCATTCAAATAAGAACGATTCTGCAGGCTCCGGATACGGGAGATGACTCCTTCCCCGCACCACTCATATCTATTGCTGCAATACTCCATATCACTGCTGCTCTCAAAAAGATAGGTGCGGCTGACACCGAACATCCCTCCGATCAGGGCCAGAACAGAATGTACTGCCTGGGAAAAATCCTTTGTCTCATATAAAATATCAAATATCCGAATGATCAGATACGGAAGGTTCCATTGTTCCGATCCATTGGAGTCAATCCCGGTCCTTCTTATGAGTACCCTTTCAGATGATCCGCAGGCAATTCCATCCATTTTTCCGAAAGACAAAACTGCCGCCTGAATCAGTCACAAGTTTGAGGTTCTTTAGGCGCGCGCAGACACGCCCGGTCCACCAGCTTTAGATGATATTTGTTTACCAGTTCTTCTGCAAATGAGAGGGCCTGGGGATTCCAAACCCGGTCCGGCAGATGGGCATCGGATCC
>ERZ1036407.718-NODE-718-length-18551-cov-4.427876_pt1 | contig 18551 bp, 14 predicted proteins | sample MGYA00514217_ERZ1036407 | MGnify/ENA primary metagenome ERZ1036407 (study PRJEB33795, sample SAMN09464943) | human gut metagenome | host: Homo sapiens | place: USA: Stanford, California | collected 2016-11 | study: EMG produced TPA metagenomics assembly of the... | reverse complement strand
CTTGTCCATCCCATCCCAGAACGTTTCGATCATCCCGGTCACGTTCCTGGCATTGCACCATCCATACTGGCTCCATTCCCGGGGGAAGGTCTCCTGATACCTTCCGTCCCGGAACCGCTCATCCAGAAGCAGGATGATACCGCAGTCCTGATCGGTCCGTATGACCCTTCCAGCAGACTGCAGGACCTTGTTCATGCCTGGATAGAGATAGGCATAGTCGAATCCTCTTAGCCCGTGGGAATCAAAATATGTTTTCAGCAGTTCCCGCTCCCTGCATACCTGGGGCAGTCCTGTCCCTACGATAATGGCTCCGATCAGCTTGTCCATAGCCAGATCGATGCCTTCTGAAAAGATGCCGCCCATCACGCAGAAGCCCATCAGGCTATTGTCTTTGTCTTCCTCAAAATTCTCCAGGAATATCTCCCTTGCCTCCTCCGACATATACCTGGACTGCATCACATACTCAATCTTACGGCCCCCGTAGAAGGGTACGCTCTCCAGCAAAGATACAAAAACTCCATAGACCTCTTCCATAAAATAGTAGGAAGGAAAAAAGGCAATATAGTTTCCTTTCCTGCTTCTTGCTACCTGGATCAGATATTCGGCATACCGCCGGTACATTTCCTCTCCACGGCTTGTATACTTGGTGCTGACATCCGTGCCGATCAGCAGAAGGCGCTTCCTTGCGTCAAAAGGAGACTCTGCATAGATGGCGTAATCCTCCTTCGAATTGCTCAAAAGTTTCTTATAATAGTGGATAGGGAGCAGCGTTGCGGAGAAGAATACGGTGCTGTTTCCCCTATCCAGGAACTGGGCGAGGCAGTTGGCCGGGTTCACGCAGAACAGACGCAGTTTGAACCTTCCATCCTCCTCCAGTTCCGAATAGATCAGATAATTCTCATCCAGTCCCTCATGAATGTTCGCAAACATACGTACGGCAAAATATAATTCCAGCACTTCCTTGCGTATCTCCTCGTTGCGGCACTCTTCCAAGTAACGTTCCATCTCCGTCATCAGCGCAAGCAGTTTCAGGTAGATATGGGCTACGCTGTCCAGTATCTGGTAATCCTCGCACTCCCGCTTCAGCGCCAGAAGCTGCTTGTTGCACTCATCCAGCCGGCTGGCCAGTCTGCTGTCCTCGGCTTTTACCAGACGCTTGATCTTAAGGAAATCCTCTTTATAGATGCTGGCGCTGTACATCTCCCTCCCCCGTTCCACCAGATTATGAGCCTCGTCGATCAGGAACAGATACTCGCCTTTATTTCCCTCGCCGAAAAACCGCTTCAAGTGCGCATTGGGATCAAAAACATAATTATAGTCGCAGATGATTGCATCCACCCACAGCGACACGTCCAGCCCCATCTCGAACGGGCACACGTTCCATTTTCTCGCCTGTTCTTCTATCACCTCCCGGCTCATCTCATCTGTGGAGGCCAGCAGTTCATACACCGCGTCATTCACCCTGTCAAAATGCCCCTTGGCGTAAGGGCAGTCATCCGGATTGCAGTTTGTCTCCTCGCAGAAGCAGATCTTCTCCTTGGCGGTGAGCACGATCACTTTCATGCGCAGATCCTGGGCTTTCAGGGAGTCAAATGCCTGCCATGCCACCGTTCTGGTAATCGTCTTGGCCGTCAGGTAGAATATCTTCTCTCCCAGCCCTTCCCCCATGGCTTTTACAGCCGGGAACACCGTGGAGATCGTCTTTCCCACTCCTGTAGGGGCCTGTACGAACAACTTTTTCTTGCGAAGGATGGTGCGGTAGACGCTGGTGACCAGCTCCTTTTGTCCCTCCCGGTAAGAAAAGGGAAATTCCACCTGCCGTATGGATGCATTCCGCTTCTTCCTCCACTCAATCTGATAACGGGCCCATCTCTCATAAGAAGCTGTCAGTTCCTGAAACCAGGCTTCCAGTTCCTCGAAGGCATATGTGCTTTGAAATCGCTTGATCTCCTCCGTCTCCATATTACAGTAGGTCATCTGCACGCCAATCTCCTCCAGGCCATTCTGCCTGGCATAGATATAGGCGTAGCACTTTGCCTGGGCCAGATGCACCAGGATGGGCTCTTTCAATGTATCCAGTTCCTTGAAGATCCCCTTGATCTCGTCCACCACGGGTCCCTGCGGCGTATCCATGATTCCGTCTGCACGCCCCTCTATCAGCAGCAGGAATCCATTGCAGGCAACCTCCTGCTTCAGGGAGACCTCTGCATGATAGTCAGCACCCATCTGCCGCTGGATCTTCCGGTGGATCTTGCCTCCAAGCAGCATGGCGTCCTTGTCAGTCCCTGCTATTCTATTGTCAATATCGCCGCCGCGCAGTATAAATTCCACCAGGCTGCGCACGGAGATCCGAATCACTGGCTGTTCCAAATCCATAGTCCTTTTCGTCCTTCATCTACATTTCTTCCTATTGTATCATAGATTTTCCTTCTGTCGCAGCCTAATTCGTAAATTCCACCATATTGGGGCGAAACCGCAAGGGCAGGTGCTGCAGCTGGCACCTTCTGTTGGTGCGGGATTCTATGGCTATAGTCTTGCAGAAGTCCTTCCACAATCTGGAATACCGGGCTTCCTTTTCCGACACTTCAAGGCTCCCCTTCCTATCCAGCATATCGTCCCATATCAGAATCCATTTCTTCTTTGCCTCATGCACCACGAACATGTCATGGCTCTTGTCATGAATCATCCAGTTCTCCAGTGGCAGACGGTCCGCAAAATGAGGGGCCAGGCAGGTAAGCACCTGGGACTTGGGCGTAATCTGCGCGTACAGGACGCCGTTTTTTAATTCCTGGAATCTCAGGAAGCCTTTCAGCGCATGAGCCTCCCCTCCCACGGTACGGCTCAGTTCAAATACCTTCTCCACCTTAGGATGGCTTAAGTGCTCCATGATCCTGGTGCTGTCGGGAAGCGTCCTTGCCGCCAGCATGGTGCCAAGGATCGCGTCCCCCTTGTCTTTATCCGCCGCCAGCACGGCATGATAGATGTCCCAGTATGCCTGTCTTCCCAGATGCTTCTTGATCAAATTCTCCACGGCGATCGCTTTATGCTCCGTCTCTTCCACTTCCACATAGTCGCAGAACAGCTGCTGCTCCAGCATCCCACGAAGGGCGATGGCGCAGTCTGCTTCCCCCCGGCCTGTCTTCCAAGCATCATAGATGCCGGAGAATATCCCCGTCACCGTATCGCTACACACATAGACCGTCTTCATAGAACTTCCCTCCGAACCTTACATCGTCGAACAGGGACAGCTGCCGATAACTCATGCCGTCAATCCCTTCCGGCAGCCTCTCCCTCGCATTCAGCAGATTTCTCGTAATATAGTCTTCCTCAATCTTGGTCGGATACATCATCTTTCCGCCGCAAGTGATAAAATACAGCGCCCGCTTAAGCACTACGCCCATCTTCTTTATATCCTGGAAGTTAAGGTTCCCCAATCTCCTGGCCTTGACAATCCGGGTGGCCGACTTATAGCCGATCCCCGGCACCCGCAGAAGCATCTTATAGTCTGCCCGGTTGATCTCCACCGGAAAATACTCCAGATGCTTCAGCGCCCAGTTGCACTTGGGATCAAACAGCACATTGAAGTTCGGCGATTCCTCCGACAGCAGCTCGTCCGCCTGAAAATGGTAGTACCGCAGCAGCCAGTCCGCCTGATACAGCCGGTGCTCCCTAAGAAGCGGCGGCCCCTCGTCCGTACGCGCGGGTAGCGTGGCATCCTCATTCACATGGACAAAAGCCGAGAAAAACACTCTTTTTAACTCAAACTTCTGATAGAGGGCCTCCGTCACCTGCATGATCTGGTAGTCCGTCTCAGGGGTCGCCCCGATGATCATCTGGGTACTCTGCCCTGCCGGAACGAACCTGGGCGCATTGCGGTATACCTGGATCTCCTGCCGGTTCTGGGCCGCCTTGCTCTGCACCAGGCGCATGGGGGCCAGGATATTCTTCCTGCTCTTATGAGGCGCAAGAAGTCTCAGGCTCTCTGCCGTAGGAAGTTCCAGGTTGACGCTCATCCGATCCGCCAGAAACCCGATCCTGTGCACCAGTTCCTGGTTGGCGCCCGGAATGGCCTTTACATGGATGTAGCCCTGGAAATTGCATTCCCTGCGCAGCTTATACAACGTGGCATAAATCAGTTCCATCGTATAGTCCGGGCTATTCAGAATACCGGAACTTAGGAACAGCCCCTCGATATAATTGCGCCTGTAGAACTCCATGGTAAGCGTGCACACTTCATCCGGCGTAAAAGATGCGCGCCTGACATCATTGGTCCTCCTGTTGATGCAGTATTTGCAGTCATAGATGCATTCATTGGTATAAAGAATCTTAAGAAGAGAGATGCACCTTCCATCCGCCGAGAAACTATGGCAGATTCCGGTCTGCTCGCAGCTGCCCATGCCGGTCCCGTCATTGGCCCTGGCAGTCCCGCTGGAAGTGCAGGCCACGTCATACTTAGCAGCGTCCGTCAGAATATTCAGTTTCTCGTACATCGTCATGGACTCTTGGATCCTCATAATCATCCGCCTTTCATAAAACGCAGCAAGAACATACGTTTGTTTTCTACCATTATACAAACATATGTTCTTTCTGTCAATAGGACTCCTATGCTAATATTCAGCCTCATATAGCGGCTTTACCACTTCTGTCAGGTCGCTGATCACGGAGATCAGCGTCTGCATATCCTTATCCCGGTTCCTTTGAAACGCATGATACCCGCCCTGTATGCAGTAGCTTAGAATAATATTCCTGACCCTGTCCTTACGGTACTCCGGATGCTTTCTGAATATCATTTCCTTGATGCTGGTCTCGATCCTGTCCGCGAGATGATTCCTCTGGCTTCCGGAAAAAAGTATGGTGATCAGCGAATTCTGGGACAGATAGGCCAGAAATAATTCCCTTGTGAATTCTGCCGGATTCTCCATAATATATTCCGGATGCGAGATGCTATTGGTAATGGAGGAGACGACTTCCTCTTCCATCCGCTCCGACAAGTCATAGATATCCTTATAATGAGAATAAAAAGTAGACTTATTGATGTATGCGTGCTCGCACAATTCTTTAATGGTGATCTTCTCCAGGGGCTTCCTGGAGCGAAGTTCGATAAAGGCATTGCGTATCCCTTTTTCCGTTTTCTCAATCCGAAGATCCATGGCATTTCCCCCTTGTAATCCGACGGTTTTATGAATCCGTCGGTTATACGCCTCTTCTCCTATATTGTTGGTGGATGGGCGCTTTTCCATCTTGTATAATCATTATAAATCAGATAATCAACTACTGTCTATTATTTTAGGAAAATAAATTGGAGGGTCATTTATGGACTATTATGGATTTTACACTGGAAAAATATTCGACGCCTACCGCTATCTTGGCGCCCATGTAGAAGAGGAAGGCGTCACCTTTTGCACCTTTGCCCCCAGCGCCCAGCGCATCTCGCTGATCGGAGAATTCAGCGGCTGGGAAGAATGCCCCATGCACAAAGTCTATGACGGCAACTTCTGGGAATGTTACATCCCGGATGCCAGACCCGGCATGATGTACAAGTACCGCATCTACCAGCAGTCCGGATCCTTTATCGATCACTGCGATCCTTACGGATATGGCATGGAACTGCGTCCGAAGAACGCATCCATCATCCGGGATCTCTCTTCCTACCGCTTCAAGGATTCTAAGTGGATGGAGCAGCGTACGGATCACAGGAACCAGCCTTTGAATATCTACGAACTGCATTTCGGCTCCTGGAAGAAGCCTTCAAAGGAAGAAGAGGACTGGTATTCCTATGCCGAACTGGCAGATAAACTGTTGCCTTACCTCAAGGAAAACGGCTATAACTATCTGGAAATCATGCCGTTAAGCGAGCACCCTTGCGATGAATCCTGGGGATACCAGAATACCGGATTCTACAGTCCTACCTCCCGGTACGGAACCGCCCAGGAACTGATGGAGTTCATCGATGCCTGCCATCAGAACGACATCGGCATCATTATGGACTTTGTCCCCGTACATTTTGCCGTAGATGGCTATGCGCTTGCCAACTACGACGGCACTGCGTTATATGAATACCCCAATATGGACGTGGGACGAAGCGAGTGGGGCAGCTGCAACTTCATGCATTCCCGCGGCGAAGTTCGAAGCTTCCTACAGTCTGCCGCCAATTACTGGCTCACCGATTACCATGTGGACGGCATCCGCATGGATGCCATCAGCAACATCATCTACTGGCAGGGAGATCCGGCCAGAGGCGTGAACAAGTCAGCCGTAGACTTTATCCGGGAGATGAACCGGGGCTTGAAGCAGATGCATCCTTCTGCCATCCTCTCGGCGGAAGACTCCACCTCCTACCCCTGCGTGACAAAAAGCACGGCCGAAGGCGGCTTAGGATTCGATTATAAATGGGATATGGGCTGGATGAATGACACCTTGGAATACTTCCGTACCGCCCCCGAGTACCGTACCAGGGATTATCACAAGCTGACCTTCTCCATGCACTATTATTACAGCGACTCCTTCCTGCTGCCCTTATCCCACGATGAGGTCGTCCACGGGAAAGCAACCATCCTCCAGAAAATGTACGGGGAGTATGAAGAGAAGTTTCCACAGGCCCGTGCCCTGTATATGTATATGTACGCCCATCCAGGCAAGAAGCTGAACTTTATGGGAAATGAGTTCGGACAGCTGCGGGAATGGGATGAGAAGCGGGAGCAGGATTGGGATATCCTGAAATACCCCATACATGACGCCTTCCATCGCTTTATGAAGGATTTGAACAAACTCTATCTGAAGCATCCGGCCCTTTTTCGCTGCGACTATGCTCCTGAAGGGTTCTCCTGGCTGGACTGCCATCAGGAAGAACGCTGCATCTACGCTTTTGAGCGAACCGACGGAAAGGAGCGTATCGCCGCCGTCTTTAACTTGTCTGATCAGATTCAGGAAGGCTACCGGCTTCCTGTAAAAGCCGCCGTCCATGCTTCCATCCTCCTGGCCAGCGATATGGAGGAATATGCCGGCGGGCGAAAGTATGAGGCTCTGGAATTAGCGGCCGATGCAGGGACCATCCAACTCGATCTTAGCCCCTACAGTGCTCTCTATCTTCTTCTCCAATAGCAGGAAAACGGGCGGTGGATGACAAGGCAATATGCTTGTCGTCCACCGCCCATATTTTTAAATCTAAAACTTATTAACCGCTGCCGCAAGGTACTCATTGCTGACTTCCGAGAACCGCTCATTCTCCACGGCCTCTGCGAGCACCGCATCAATCGGCATCTTTCCCAGTACCGGAATGTCCAGTTCCTCTGCCACCTCATCCACATGGCTCTCTCCAAATACGGAAATCTTCTTTCCGCAGTCCGGGCATACCAGATAACTATAATTCTCCACGATCCCCAGTACCGGAATGTCCATCTTCTTCGCCATATTGTAAGCCTTCTTGACAATCATCTGTACCAGATCCTGGGGAGATGTGACGATCACGACTCCATCTACCGGAAGGGACTGGAATACGGTCAATGGAACATCGCCTGTTCCGGGAGGCATATCCACGAACAGATAGTCCAGGTCTCCCCACATGACATCCGTCCAGAACTGGGTTACGACTCCTGCGATCACAGGCCCTCTCCAGATAACCGGATCCGACTCGTTCTCCAGCAGAAGATTGACGGACATGATCCTTGTCCCGTCCTTAGCCTCGCATGGGAACATCCCTGCTTCGTTTCCCTTGGCCCCCTCATGGATGCCGTACATCTTAGGTATGGATGGCCCGGTAATATCTGCATCCAGGATGCCTACCGAGAATCCCTGCTCTCTCATCAGTCTTGCCAAAGAGGCCGTCACCATAGACTTTCCTACGCCTCCCTTGCCGCTGACAACCGCGATCACCTTCCCTACGTGTGAAAATGGGTTCGCTGGCTCCTTCATATCCTGTGGCTTGCTGCTGCAGGAATCTGCATGCGCGCAGCCGGCGCAGTCAGATGGAGAGCAGCCATTTTGTTGTTCTTCTGACATGATCTATATACCTCTTTCCAAATTAAATTACTCTATTCTTCTACTGCCGCAATAACCTCGATCTCGCACAGCAGGTTCTTTGGCAGCGTCTTTACTGCTACGCAGCTTCTGGCTGGCTTGGATGTAAAGTATTTTGCGTAAACTTCATTAAATGCCGCAAAGTCTCCCATATCCGCAAGGAAGCATGTGGTCTTTAACACCTTGTCAAAGGAAGTTCCTGCCTCTTTGAGGATCTCGCCGATATTCTTGCATGCCTGTTCTGCCTGTCCCTCAATCGTGTCCGCCTCTACCGTATCCGTCGCCGGATTGATTCCAATCTGCCCTGCGGAATAGAGGATTCCTCCATGTACATATCCCTGTGAATATGGTCCTAATGCCTTTGGCGCTTTCTCTGTTGATACTACCTTCATAATTACCTCTCCTTTGCCTGTTCTAATATTTTTTGTGCGATACATACGTCAAAAAGCCCCATTCCCACTGATTTGAAATAGGTGGTCTTTCCGGCGCCTGCTTCTTCATCCGCTCCTGATGCCAGATACTCATGCATCAGCATGACCCGATCCATGGAAAGGCGCCCCTCCGAGATCGGCTGGCTTAAGTCCCCGCATTCTTCGCATGCATAAGGGAGCTCTATATATACCTTATCCACAAGGTCCCAGATCACATCCGGTATTTCCCGCATATCAGGAGTATAGGAACCGATCGCGATAATGCATTTCCCTTCCACTAACGCTCTGTCATTGGGAAGCACCGGTGTCGTAGAAGGCGTTGTCGTGCAGATGATATCGCTTTTTTCCGCTAATTCTTCTACTGTCTTACATTGTACTACCTTTGTACCTTCCTTATCAATAGCTTTTTCCAATCTGTCCAGATAATCTGTCAGGTCCCGGCTGCTGTGATTATAGACGTACACAGTATGGATATCCCTGGCCGCGCATGCATAAAGCGCCTGGTGAAATCCCTGCACTCCCGCGCCTATAATGCCCACCGTATGGCTGTCCTTTGCCGCCAGATGCCGGATTCCCACGCCTCCCACGGCACCGGTCCTCCATGCGGTAACCGTCTGTCCATCCAGTAGGGCCAGCGGCTTGCCGGTCTGATAGTCGTTTAAAAGCATCACGCCGTCAATGGACGGCAGGCCCAGTTTGGCATTGTCGGGGAAGATGCTCAATATCTTGGTCCCGATCATTTCCTTTGTATAGCAGGGCATGTACATCATAGTCTTATTGGCATCCTCCACGGCCTGCCTGGGCGGCATGTAATAGTCCCCCTCTCCGAATATCCGGTAGGCCTCCTCAATCTGGTCCATCATCTGATTCAAGTCTATCAGCGATTCGATTTCCTGCTTCTCTAATACGATCATGCTATGCTCCCTCCAATTCTTCTTTTTCCCTGGTTACATTTTTTAGCCATTTATAACTGAGATACCGCTTTATGGTAATTGGCACCTTTATCAGTTCGTCACTCATCAATATGACATAGACCACAGGCACGCTTGCATGAAACACGAATGCGGCCACTGCGCCCACCAGTATGGAGAATCCCCACATGGTAGACACGTCCATGATAAGCCCGAACCTGGTATCCCCGCCAGAGCGGAAGATTCCTACCACCATCGTGCAATTTAAGGACTGGGCGATCGTGAAATAGGACATGACGAAGAACATAAATGTCAGATATCCCTTTGCATCCGGACTGAGCGCCAGCGTAGCGTTGGCAATAGGCGCGGCTGCCAGGATCACCAACGCGCCTGCTGCTCCCAAAACCAGGCTAAGATAGATGAACCGCTTGGCATACGCCTTGGCATGCTCCAGTTTCTGCTCTCCGATGGTCTTGCCAAGGCAGATGGCTGTAGCATGGGAGATGCCGAACACCACGACAGTCGCCAGCTGTCTGGCTACCTGAGCCACTGAATTGGCTGCTACGGCCGAGCTTCCAAGGTGGCCGATGACCGCCGTGTTGGCGGAGCTTCCCAGTCCCCACATCAGTTCATTGAGGACCACCGGCATCGCGTACACCATATAGTCCTTTAAAAGCACCTTGTCCACATGCACCATGTCTCCGATCCTGATTCGCACCACCCGGTTCTGAAAATATGCATAGCACAGCACGATGACCATCTCCACGATTCTGGCACACAGCGTTCCGATGGCGGCGCCGCGGATTCCCAGAGCCGGGAATCCCAGAAGCCCGAAGATCAGCAGTGCATTCACGGCAATGTTTACGATCAGCGAGACGCTGTAGACAAAGGTGGCAATCAATACCCTCTCTATACTTCTCATGATATTTAAGTATACCTGCGTCACTGCCATGAACAGATAGGAGAAGCCGACAATCCTCAAGTACCGGATGCCCTCTGCAATGACCGCCGGATCTGAACTATAGATGCGCATCAGCGCCTCCGGAATAAAGAGGGCAGCCGCCGCAAACGCCACAGCCGTAAACAGCCCTGCCGCAAGCCCCATCCCCAGCACCTTCTCGATGGTCCTTGTATCCTTCTTTCCCCAGTACTGGGCCGTCAGAACCGTAGCCCCGGAAGTAATGCCCATGAAGATCAGCGTCATGATAAACTGAATCTGTCCGGCCAAAGATGCGCCGGAGAGCACCTTCTCCCCCACTCGTCCCAGCATGATCACGTCTGCTGCCGTCACCCCCACATTAATCAGATTCTGAATGGCCATAGGGATGACCAAGGCAAATATATTCCTGTAAAAACTTCCCCAATTTATATTCAGGCGTTTTGCTGCCTCCTGTCCTGGTCTCTTCATTCGTAAGTCCTCCAAATTTTCCAGTCTGATAATCATTGTACCAAAACAATGGCAGGATGGCTAGAGCATCCCAATCTTTTTCATACCTGACACCAGCCCTTCAAAGCGCCGGATCCGGAACCGCTCGAGGTTCCTTCGCCCCACTTTCTGTAGATAAATAATGACCTCCTACCAGCACCATCACAGACCTCTCCCCGGCAAGGACCTTATCCTGCGCCACAGGCACCGGTTCTTCGTGGTATCCCACGCCTTCCTCGCCGGTATTCGCCGCAATGCTCCACTTCATATCTCCCGGCAGGGTGGGAAGCGTGACCGTCATGGCCTCCCAGTAGGCATTGATCAGAATATAGACGATGTCGTCTTTCTTTCTTTTGCTGTCAAATCCCGCAAACATTGCTGCTATGACCTTGGCATCCCCCCCAAAGTCTCCTTCAAAAGGCCGCACCCCATGAAGACTCACATCCATAAGGCCGCATGTCGCCGGGCTGCACAGTCCATGGATGGCAGGATGCTTCTTGCGGAAATGGATCATATACCGGAAGAACTGGTAGATATCCTGGTTCTTCTTAAGCAGTCCCCAGTCAAGCCACGAGATCTCATTATCCTGGCAATACGGATTGTTGTTGCCGAACTGGGTATTGCAAAATTCGTCTCCCGCAAGGAACATGGGCGTCCCTCTGCTTGCAAGGAGCGTTGCGCAGGCATTCTTGATCATCCGCTTTCTCAGATGGAGGACCTCCGGATCGCTGGTCTCGCCTTCCACCCCGCAGTTCCAGCTGCGGTTATCGTTGCCGCCGTCCGTATTGCCCCAGCCGTTTGCCTCGTTGTGCTTCTCGTTATACGAGTACAGGTCGTACAGCGTGAACCCGTCATGGCAGGTGATAAAATTGATGGAGGCATCCTTTCCCCGGATATCCGGATCGTAGATATCCGGCGATCCGATCAGGCGCTTGGCCGCATACTTGCCGCACCATAAGCCTCCCTTCAGATATTCCCTCATATCATCCCGGTACTTGCCGTTCCACTCGCACCACCGCTTAAATGCAGGGAAGTCTCCCACCTGGTATAATCCCCCGGCGTCCCACGCTTCGGCAATCAACTTCGTATCAGCAAGAATCGCATCCTGGGCCAGCGCCTGAAGAAGCGGAGGCTTCCTCATCGGCGTACCGTCTTCGTTGCGTCCAAGGATGGACGCAAGGTCGAACCGGAATCCGTCAATCCGGTAAGTCGTGACCCAGTACCTGAGACAGTTGATGATCATCCTCTGGACCACCGGATGATTGCAGTTCATGGTATTGCCGCAGCCACTGAAATTATAATAGTATCCATCGGGAGTCAGCAGATAATAAATATTGTTGTCAAAGCCTTTAAAAGATATGAAAGGCCCATTCTCGTTTCCTTCTGCCGTATGATTGAATACAACGTCCAGAATAACCTCGATTCCGTTCTCATGCAGGGATTTTACCAGCTGCTTCAGTTCCGTCCCCTCCCGGTTATACTCTACGGCAGATGTATAACTGGTGTTGGGCGCAAAAAAACTGACGGAATTATAGCCCCAGTAATTCAGAAGTTCTCTTCCATCCACCACCCTCCGGTCGCTCAGCTCATCAAATTCGAAGATGGGCATCAGTTCAATGGCATTGACTCCCAGATCCTTTAGATAAGGGATCTTCTGTCGGATTCCCTCAAAGGTTCCAGGCGCGCTGACTCCAGGATCCATCATGGTGAATCCCCGGACATGCATCTCGTAGATGACCAATTCCTCCATTGGAATCTTGGGCCATACTTCCGTGCCCCAGTAGAAATTGTTCCTCACCACCCGGGCCCGGTATCCGTCATCGCTGACCTTCCGTCCCCAGGTACTCTGCCCGGTCACTGCTTTGGCGTAAGGATCCAGAAGAATATTCCTCTTATCAAAGAGAAGGCCCTCCTTGGGATTATAAGGCCCATCCAGCCTGTACGCATATTCGAATTCCTCCACATTCAGGCCGAATACCACCATGGAATAGACATTTCCAATCTTATAATTGTCCGGAAATGGAATCACCGCATAAGGCTCGGACTCCTTCCTGTGATAGAGGAGCAGTTCGCAGGAAACTGCCCCCTGGGACTGCACCGTAAAGCAGACTCCCCTGGGGATCGGGGTCGCTCCATCGAACATATAGAAGCCCGGCCTTACATCGAATCCGTTGACCCGGTCCAGGGGTTCCATATGCTGTATCTCCATGTCCAGGGGCGTGGTAGCCGTCAATAGTTCCATCGTCTTATCCTGTTCGCTGTTCATAGGCATTCCTTTCTTACTACCTCGTAGTATTCAGATAATAGACCGCCAATTGCGTGCGGTCTCTTAGTTCTAATTTGTCCAGTATGCTGCTGATATAATTGCGCACCGTACCCTCGCTTAAGAACAGGCGCTTCGCAATCTCTTTATTGCTCAGACCCTCCGCCACCAGGGAGATTACTTCCAGTTCCTTCCCGCTGATCTCATGAGCCTCCCAGTCAAAGGTCTTCTTCTCCTGCAGAAGGCCCGGTATCTTGGCGATAATCTCAGTCCCAAATACCGTCTGGCCTGTTTTTACCGCCTGCAGTGCCGGTAGGATGCTGTTGTAATCCTGCTTCAGCAGATAGCCCTTCACGCCATATTTCAGCGCCTTTACAATGTATTCATCGTCGGAAAAGGTAGTAAGAAGCAAGATCTTTGCTTCGGGATACTCCTTTAGTATCTCCCGGGAGGCAGCCAGCCCGCTTACATTCTTCATGCGGATATCCATCAGAAGCACATCCGGCTTGTGCTCCCGGTACAATCTTAGCGCCTCGCCTCCATCCTGTCCCATGCCAGATACCCGGATCTCTTCCTTGGACTCCAGTATCGTCTTCAATGCGCTGGATACCAGCACGTCATCATCTATAATTACAATATTCAAATCCCTACCTCCTCTTTCTTCGGCACCGTGATGTAGATTCGGAATCCCCGCTCCTTTCGGATCTGTATGGTTCCGTCCAGCGCCTCGATCCGCTCCTTCATATTCTGTATCCCGATTCCCCGGGCACCATCCTTTACTTCTTCCGAACCGCTGACGCTTCCGTTATCCTCGATTACCAGCTGGTACAGCCCCGGGTGCTCTCTTGCAAGAACGCTCACCCGGGTAGCGTTGCTGTGCTTTATGACGTTGTTAAGCGCCTCTTTTACAATCATGATAAAACTATACCTGATCTCCCTTGGGACATCGTATCCCATATCATATTCCAAATGGGCCTTACAGAAGGTGAAATCGCCCACCAGCTCCCCCAGAACTTCCTTCATATTGATGGACTCGTCGTGAAGGTCGTGGACGCTTTGACGCACGCTGCTCATCGCGGCATTCAAGGTAACCTCCAGCTGGAGCAGCGGTTCTTTTAAGTTCTCTTCCCTGCTGATGGCCTTCATGGCTCCTACCATAAGAATCGACCTGGACAGCATATGGCCCACATTATCATGAATCTCCCTCGCGATCCGGTTGCGCTCCCTCAAGGTGGCTGTATAGATCTCATAGTCCTGCTTCTCCAGCAGATTCTGGTTCTTCTCCTTCAGTAGAAGATTCAGTTCTGCGCCGTCATCCCTGGTCTTTCGATACTTATGCTCCAGTTCTTCAAACTTTCCAGTCTGATACTGGATCAGCATAGCCACCGCGCATCCAAGCGCTATAAAGCACATAATGTCTGGCTCCTTTGGTCCATAAGAATTCAGATAAAGCCCCGCCAGGACAGCAATCAGTATATACTGTCGGTAATCCAGCAGGCCATATAATACGAGCGGGGTGAAGAGCAAGAACTGCGGGATTACGATTGATATTGCAAGAAAAACGATGGCGGATGCAAGATTCCACTTCCGGGAATCCCGATAGAGATTGGATGCCCCATAGATAATGGCCGCAAGAAAGGCGACGAGAAATGCCGTATCAGCCGGCACCAGCAATACGGTGGCAAAACAATATATCAGCAAGACTGTCTGGTCGATCGTTCTCTTCATAAATATACGTTTCCTCATAAATGCCCGGATGGGCATGACATTTGTCACTTGCCATCCTGACAACTGACACTTACATTATAAACGCCAGGGCTTTATACTACAAGTAACAAATCACAAAACAGAAAGATCCATAAGGAGGAACACCCATGATCCACATTGAAAATCTGGTAAAACGATATGGAGACCTAGTGGCGCTGGACCACTTAAGCCTTAATATACAGGAGGGAGAAATCTTCGGCCTGCTGGGTCCCAATGGGTCCGGCAAGACTACCGCCATCAACTGTCTGCTCGCGCTGTTAAAATATGACAAGGGCACCATCACCATTTTCGGAAAGCCCATGCGTCCCAACAGTTATGACATCAAAAAAGACATCGGGGTAGTCATGCAGAACGTGGCAGTCTTTGAACAGATGACCGTCCGGGAGAACATCGACTACTTCTGCGGCCTGTACGTCAAAGACAAGGAAAAACGAAGAAGCCTGGTGGAGGAAGCCATCGCGTTTACCGGCCTGGAAGACTTCGAGAAAATGAGGCCGAAGAAACTATCCGGCGGGCTCCTTCGCAGGCTGAATATTGCCTGCGGCATCGTGCACAAGCCTAAGCTTATCATCCTGGATGAGCCTACCGTAGCCGTAGATCCCCAGAGCAGGAACAAGATCCTGGAAGGCATTATGGAACTGAACCGCCAGGGTTCTACCATCATCTACACTTCCCACTACATGGAAGAAGTAGAGCAGATCTGCTCCCGCATCGCCATCATTGACCACGGAAAGGTCCTCGCCACAGGAACGACGGAGGAATTAAAGAGGATGATCAAGACCGGGGAGACCATCACCATCGAGGCCATCTCGCTGACTGACTTGGAACTGGCCGAGATTCGCCAGCTGCCTCATGTATTCGATCTCTCTTACGAGGAGCAGATACTGAAGATACGCTTAAGCAGCGCCAAGCATAACCTGGTGCGCGTACTGGATTATCTGAAGGAAAACGACGTCTCCTTCGGCCGGGTATTCTCCGAACTCCCCACCTTGAATGACGTATTCCTTGAAATCACCGGCAAAGAGTTAAGAGATTAGGAGGCACGCTATGCTACACTTACTGAAATACCGATTCATACAGACTGTAAGAGACTATCCCATCATGTTCTGGGCGCTGGCCTTTCCTCTGATCCTTGGAACCTTCTTCTACTTCTCTTTCGGCAGCGCCGGCCTTGATGGAACCGGAGACTACGAGTGGGATCCTATCAAGGTGGCCATAATCGAGGAAGACTTAAGTTCCAAGAATGCCGAATCTTTCCAGGCCTTCCTTGAGAAACTGGAGCCCGACACGCTGGACATCCAGGATATTTCTTCCGAATCTGACGCAATCAAAGCCTTGAAAGAAGAGACCATCCTTGGAATCTATTACGTAGACGATATCCCTTCTCTCTCCGTAGGGAAAAACGGGATCAATGAAAGCATCCTGTCTTCCCTTCTGAAAAATTATAACCAGAACGCGGCCATGATCCAGAAGATCGCAATGACTCATCCTGAAAAGATGGGCGCGGCTATTGAGGCAATGAAGGATTATCATCCGGAGACCAGGAACGAATCCCTGGGCGGAAAAACGCTGGACCCTAATGTGCAGTATTTCTTCGCATTGATTGCCTACGCGTGCCTCTCCGGAGCGTTTCTGGGCGTCCGCTCCAGCCTTGACAGCCAGGCCAACCTGTCTGCGCTTGGCGCCAGGCGCAGCATAACCCCTACCCATAAGCTGAAGCTGATCCTGATAGACATGACGGTGCTGTTCATCATCCATTTCATTAACATCCTGGTTCTCAACCTGTATCTTATAAAAGTGCTGGGAATCAGCCTTGGAGATAATATCGGCGCGCTGCTGGTCGTGGACTTCATGGGAAGCATGATCGGCGTAAGTTTAGGAATCGCCTTCGGGTGCCTCGGCAAACTGTCTACGGATATGAAGCTGGGACTTACGGTCGCCATCACCTTGATTCCGGGATTCCTGGCTGGGCTGATGTTCGGCAATATGAAGAATATCATCGAACTTCACTGCCCAATCATCAACCGGCTGAATCCGGCCGCCGTATTAAGCGATGCCTTTTACTGCATGAGCGTATATAATGACGCGCATCGCTTTGCAAGAAGCATCGGCATTCTTGCCATCATGAGCGCGCTGTTTCTGCTCATTGCATACCTGGGCATAAGGAGGGAACGATATGACAGTATTTAAAGGTTTTATGACTATCACCAAACGCAATCTTAATATTTTATTCCTGTATATCGCCATCTTTCTGGCCATATGCTTTGCCATCCAGAAGATGGATGTCCAGAACACCGCCAAGTCCTACAGCATGGAAAGCCTAGATATCGCGGTCATCGACCGGGACGGCGGGGAACTGGCTAAGGGAATGGCCTCCTACCTGGAACAGTACCATACCATTAAAGACATGCCCGATGACAAGTCGGTCATCCAGGACCGCCTCTTCTACCGGGAAGTCAATTATGTAGTCACGATCCCGAAGGATTTTGAAAGCAGATGCCTGAATGGAACAGAGACGCTTCCCGTCATCAAGGTTCCCGGGAGCACTACCGGCTACTATGTAGACCAGCAGATCGACACCTTCCTGAATAACGTGCGGGTCCTGACTGCCAGCGGATTCTCTCTTCCCGAAGCCATTGCCGAAGTGAAGGAGAATGCAAAGGAGCCGGCGGACATAACGCTGATCGATAAGAATGGGCATGGGGGCCGACGGACGATGTACTCCTTCATGTACCAGTATATGCCTTATATCCTCCTGTCCATCCTGTGCTATTCCTTGACCTATATCATGATCGCCTTTAATAAGCCGGATGTCAAAAGGCGGATGCTGTGTTCCGCCGTATCCGGCAAACGGCAGAACGCCCAGCTGATATTAGGCTATGCGGTCATCGGCCTTGCAGTCTGGGTGTTGTGCAACATGCTTCCGGTTCTCATGTATGGAAAGGAATTTTTAAAGGATCCGCACCTGCCCCACTATCTGTTCAACAGTTTCCTGCTGATGCTGGTATCCCTTTCGATCTCATTCCTGGTGGGAAGCCTGGTACGCAAGGAGGAGATGATCAGCGCAGTGGTCAACGTAGTCTCCCTTGGCCTGTCCTTTATCAGCGGGGTGCTGGTAAGCCTGGAGGTGTTAAGCAAAGGAATCAAGACCGTTGCACGCTTCCTTCCGATCTATTGGTATGAGACCGGCAACAACTTGATCGCCAACAACCACACGTTCAGCAGCACCCAGCTGAAATCCCTGTATACAGGGTACGTCATCCAGATTCTGTTCGCCCTGGCATTCTTATTCATAGCCCTGGTGATCATCCACAACCGGCGGCAAAGCGCGAATTAGCAAGAGAAAGAAGGAGCCTTTGATGAACTTAATCATCAAAGGCTTCCTTTACTTTATCCAGAAATCCTTTTTTCTTCTTGCCGCTCTTGGGCTCGGAATCGCTTTCAGACGCGGTTCCCAGCGTATTGCCGGTCAGCTCGTCAAATCTTCGAAGCGCTTCTTTCGCCTCCTGGCTTAGATGTTCCGGGGTCTGGATTACCAATGTCACATAGTGATCGCCCCGTACCTGGGAATTGCGAAGGGATGGAACCCCTTTTCCTTTCAGCCGCACTTTCGTATCCGTCTTCGTGCCTGGCTTCACATTATACAGAACTTCCCCGTCTACCGTCTTGATCCGGATATCCGCGCCGATCGCCGCCTGGGCAAATGAGATTGGCACAGTGGAGAAGATATGCATATC
>ERZ1036407.705-NODE-705-length-18779-cov-4.887310_pt1 | contig 18779 bp, 14 predicted proteins | sample MGYA00514217_ERZ1036407 | MGnify/ENA primary metagenome ERZ1036407 (study PRJEB33795, sample SAMN09464943) | human gut metagenome | host: Homo sapiens | place: USA: Stanford, California | collected 2016-11 | study: EMG produced TPA metagenomics assembly of the... | reverse complement strand
ATGTAATCCTATCCTTGTATTAGTAAATATATGTAAAAACCACAGGGTTCCATACAAAAACCCTGTGGTTTTACCTACTCTTCTGCTCTGTTGTATTTAATCCTATTCCACATAGGCGATCAGTCTGCTGCCATCCTCAGCCACATCAACTACAATGGTATTGCCTTCCCTTACTCCATCGCCCAGAATGATCTTGGCAGCCAATGTCTCCACATGTTTCTGGAGATACCGTTTCAGGGGACGGGCACCATACACGGGATCATAGCCGCGCTCGGTGATAAACTCCTTTGCGCTGTCCGTAAGTTCAATGGTAAGGTTCCTGTCGGACAGGCGTTTATTCAGATCAGCCACACACAGATCCACAATACGGCTGATATTCTCTCTGGTCAGAGGTTTGAACAGGATCATCTCATCCAGCCTGTTCAGGAACTCAGGGCGGAAGTGGACCCTTAGGTCGTTCATGACCGCTGCCTCTGCCTCGGGCCTGATCTGCCCCTGGCTGTCGATTCCCTCCAGCAGGTACTGGGATCCAATATTGGAGGTGAGTATGATGATCGTATTCTTAAAGTCCACTGTCCTGCCCTGGGAATCCGTAATACGTCCGTCATCCAGGACCTGGAGCAGCACATTGAATACATCCGGGTGGGCCTTCTCCACCTCGTCAAACAGCACCACGCTGTATGGCTTGCGGCGTACGGCCTCTGTCAGCTGGCCGCCCTCGTCATAACCCACATATCCTGGAGGTGCGCCGATCAGACGCGCCACGGAATGCTTTTCCATGTATTCACTCATATCAATACGGACCATGTTGGACTCGTCATCAAACAGTGCTTCCGCCAATGCCTTGGCCAATTCCGTCTTGCCAACGCCTGTGGGGCCCAGGAACAGGAATGAGCCAATGGGCTTTGTGGGATCCTTGATCCCGGCCTTGGAACGGATGATAGACTCCGTGACCTTTTGTACGCCCTCATCCTGGCCCACCACACGTTTGTGAAGAACCTCATCCAGATGCAGGGTCTTGCTTCTTTCACTCTCTGTCAGCTTTGACACCGGTACGCCGGTCCATCTGGACACGATCCTGGCAATCTCATCCTCGGTCACACTCTCGTGGACAAGGCTCAGATCCTCCTTCTTGACCCGTTCCTCCTCTGCCTCCAGCTCCTTCTGAAGCTGCGGCAGCCTGCCATACTGCAGCTCCGCCGCCTTGTTCAGGTCATAACGCTGCTTGGCATCCTGAATATCCCGGTTCACTGCTTCTATCTCTTCCCTGAGGGAGGAAAGGCGGTCCACACTTGCCTTCTCGTTCTCCCACTGGGCCTTTTTTGCCGCAAACTCATCATGGAGTTCCGCCAATTCCTTCTGCAGGTCGGCCAGACGGTCCCGGCTCAGCCGGTGAGTCTCTTTCTTAAGAGCCGCCTCCTCGATCTCCATCTGCATGATCTTCCTGGACATCTCATCCAGCTCAGCCGGCATGGTATCCAACTCCGTCTTGATCATGGCACAGGCCTCATCCACAAGGTCAATGGCCTTATCCGGAAGGAAACGGTCTGAGATATAGCGGTCTGACAATGTAGCTGCGCTGACCAGGGCGGAGTCTGTGATCTTCACGCCGTGGAATACTTCATACCTCTCCTTAAGTCCCCTTAAGATGGAAATGGTATCCTCCACCGATGGCTCATCCACCAGTACGGGCTGGAACCTGCGTTCCAGGGCCGCATCCTTTTCAATATACTGTCTGTACTCATTCAATGTGGTGGCGCCGATACAGTGAAGTTCCCCTCTTGCCAGCATTGGCTTTAACATATTGCCTGCATCCATGGAGCCCTCTGTCTTACCTGCACCCACAATGGTATGGAGTTCATCGATAAACAGGATGATCTGCCCATCGCTTTTTTTCACTTCCTCCAGCACTGCCTTCAGACGTTCCTCAAATTCACCCCTGTACTTGGCGCCTGCCACCAAAGCCCCCATATCCAGGGCAAACAGCTTCTTATCCTTTAACCCGTCAGGCACATCCCCCCGCACGATACGCTGGGCCAGCCCTTCCACAACAGCAGTCTTGCCAACACCGGGCTCACCGATCAATACAGGGTTATTCTTTGTCTTACGGGACAGGATGCGGACCACGTTCCTGATCTCACCGTCACGGCCGATCACAGGATCCAGCTTCTGATCCCTGGCCCGCTCCACCAGATCGTAACCATACTTCTGGAGGGTATCATAGGTGGCTTCCGGATTATCCGTCACCACTCTCTGGTTGCCCCTGACCGTGGACAGGGCCTGCAGGAATGTTTCCCTTGTAATATTATAAAGCTTAAACAGCGCCTTAATATCCTTGTTGGAATGCTTGAGAAGGGATAAGAATAAATGCTCCACTGACACATACTCATCGCCCATGGCCTTGGCTTCATCCTCGCCATTGATCAGCACCTTATTCAGGTCATTGCTGATGTACAGCTGCCCGCCTCCGCTTACTTTTGTAAGGCGTTCAACCGCCTGTTTCGCTTCATTGGTAAACATATCGCCCTGGATCCCCATCTTGGTGATCAGTTTAAGGATCAGACTGTCATCCAGGGTCAGCAGACTGTAGAGCAGGTGCTGCTGATCGATCTGCTGGTTTCCATACTCATATGCCAGCTTTTCGCAGTTCTGCACTGCTTCCATTGATTTTTGCGTAAATTTATTAATATTCATCGCCCATTCCCCTTTCTCTGTCTCCTCCGCCATAGAAGTATGTATCATAACCTCATAATCTTGTTCATAGGATACGTATCTTCCGGAACGGATGGAAATCGGAATTGTGCTGCGGTTTTCTTTGTTCTAGTCGTACTATAACACATGTTGTTAGCACTGTCAAGGGTAGAGTGCTAATTTTTTCAAAATGAGGGGGAGGGTAAAAGACAAAAAACCGGCCTCTGCTTCCCGCAAAGGCCGATCCTCAATCTCTGTCTTTTTATTTACTTTACTCCGGTAGCCTTAATTGTCTTATCTGTAAGTGTGCCCTCATAGATCACAGTAGCCGTATCCCCTACCTTTACTCCGTCAAACATTCCTTCGGTTCCCAGGAATGTGAACAGGGTATTTTCAGGATCCACTGTATCCAGTACCACGTAGTCAGATTTTACTTCCGCAACCTTGCCTGTCAGGGCATTCACCTTGGCATCCGGCGTGTCTTTGGCATCTTCGGTCACGATCTTTGTTGCAACCGGCTTATCTTCCTCGTCCTCCAGATCTCCGTAGAATGTCACATCAGCGTTCACGCCTGCCTTGATGCCTCCCTTAGTCACCTTCTGGGCGATCAGGGCGTTAAATGTATAAGTACCGTCCTCTGTTTTCAGAGTCACTGTCTTGTCATCGGCCTTCTCAATGGTCCCGCTTATGATCTCATCGTTCTCTGCGGCAGCTTCTGCCTCTGCTTCCTCAGCAGCGGATGTAATGATCTCAACGGATTTTGCCTTGGTGACATCCTGTGACATCTCACCGTTAAACGTTACCTCTACCTCGTCACCCACACCAATGGCGTCCGCTCCTGTGATCTCGGCGTCTGTAATATCAAACTTTACTGCTTTGTCCTCACCCTCTGCAACGGTTATGATCTTATCATTTACCTCGCCAACAAAACCATAGAAGTAATCCTCTTCCAGGTCATCTTCAGCCTCGGCGGATGCTGTGGCGGCTTCTGTTGTCTGGGCTTGTGTTGTAGTTGGTGCTGTGGTCTCATTTGTCTTTGAAGAACACGCTGTCATCCCCAGGGCCAGGGCCATGACTGCGATCGTTAAATAGTGTTTTTTCATAATGGATCTCCTCTTTTCTATTGCTGACACATGCTGCATTTAAACGCTGGAGGCGGAAAACGGGTTATCCCATACATGTTAATGCCCCCGCCGCGTTCACGATACATATTACTACGAAAAACACTATTTTACTATGTCTTTTTCTTTAATTTTTCCTAAACAATTAAGAAATCCCCATTCTTCCAATGGACTCCCATACCAGCTTTTTGAACAGAGGCGCCACCCTGTCCGAGGTTTCCTGGACCTCCTCATGGGACAGAGGGACATCCGTCATTCCGCAGGCCAGGTTGGAAATACAGGAGATCCCGCATATTCTCATTCCCATGTGATTGGCAGCCACTGCCTCGCACGCGGTACTCATTCCCACAGCGTCACCTCCCAGGATCCTGCACATCTTCACCTCCTGGGGGCTTTCATAGGCAGGACCTGTGAGCTGCACATAGACACCTTCCTTAAGTTGAATATCCAGCTCACGTGCCGTGTCCCTGATCATAGTTATCAGGTCTTCATCATAGATATGGCTCATGTCCGCAAACCTTGGCCCCAGCTCATCCAGATTGGCTCCGATCAGGGGGGATGGTACAAAGCAGGATATCTGGTCCTTGATCAGCATAAAATCCCCGGCCGCAAAGTCAAAATTCACTCCCCCGGCCGCATTGGTCAGAAACAGGATCTGGGCACCCATCAGTTTCATCAGGCGGATGGGAAGCACCACATCGGTCATGGGATATCCTTCATAGTAGTGCACCCGGCCCTGCATCATCACCGCAGGAACCCCATTGATATGGGCAAATACAAAACGCCCCTTGTGTCCGGGCACTGTGGACACCGGGAACCCCTGTATGTCATGATAGTCAATGGTGTCTTCCACCTCCACCTGTTCCGCAAAATCCCCAAGTCCTGACCCCAGCACCAAAGCCACCTTTGGTTTAAAGGGAAGCCTGTCCTTTACGCTGTCATAACAGTTCATTAATTTTTCATATACCGGATTTGTCATGTCTGTTCTCCTTCTCATCAATCTGTACCCTCCATGCACAAAGGGCTCACACGCCCTAAATCCACTTAGGGTGTCAGTTAAAGTATATCATAGACCCGGCCGCTGCCTCAACCATGAATCTCAGGCAGACACCGCTCCTGTCTTTCCCTCCTCCTTTTCTTAAGCCATCCTGCGGACAAGATAAGGATTCCCACCCCAATGCCCACAAGGCCGGCTCCCACCGTGATCACAAAACCGCTGCGCACCCAGTACCACAGCGGACTCTCCCGGGAAGGCCGCGCAGTGCCCGGTCCCTGATCCGTCTCATATACATCCGGCTGTTCCTCATCCACCCATATCTGAGAGGGGCGGACCGGCCGGTAGACCATTTCCAGTTCATAAGATACCGGCTCCTTTAATGATACCGTACCTTCGTAGGTGACCTCATAATCCCTCACCAGCTTCTGTCCCCTGGCCATGGCCTGCCTGCACATCTGCCCCTCGTCATCCTCAAAGGGTTCTCCCGCCCATTCCATGGACAGGATCCTGTATTCACCGGCGCTCAGCCCCATTATGCCCAGAATTTCTTCCTGCGCGCTTACAGCGGAGGCCAGTACATCGCTTCCGTCTATCACCATGGACCCCGCCTGATACTCATCCGCCCCATATGCGTGGAACAGGACAGGCGCCTCAAATCCGTCCTGCCATTCTTCCTTTGTGATCCTGGCGTCCCGTATAAAGAGTTCGCCGTCAGCCGGTCCGCCTGACAGCTCCTCCTGTACCCCAATTGACTGAGGAAACCCCTCTGCACCTTCCACTGCCGGATAAACCACCTGCTTTTCCATGCGGCGGTCCGCCATGTGTTCCGGGATCTCCTTTACTTCATACCGCTCCAGCTCAAATTGGTTTCCCTTTCTGTCCCAGTACGTTTCCTCCGGCGTTTCCGGAACCTCTGCCTGCTCCAGTTTTCTTGTAAGATACAAAAGGTCATCCGTACCCGGTTCCTGAACTGCTCCGGGCCGTGCATAGACTGATGTTACATTTGCCGTAAGACACAGCAGGATCATAAACAGGTACTTCCAGATTTCTTTCTTCCAGACGTTTCCCTTCCAGGCTGCTCCTTTTATGTTCCGGCCTTTCCGGCTATTTCCTCTTTCTTTTGTCATAACCATCCCTCCTTGGTATATTCAAATTACATTGTCATCCTTTTCTCAGGAAATGACAGACTGCAAATCCTATGAAATTATCAAGGTACGGGATCCGTGGCATACATTGTTAATGGGAAATCCGCAGGTCTCAGAAAGAAACCGCGTCTCTGCGCCAATGCACAGACAGGTGTCTGAACGAATCACCTGTGCTCATATTATACATAACCTGAAGCCAATATGCAAGGCTGAATTGGTATTTGCCTGTCAAGTTTACATGACCCAAGTTTACATGCCATATCCCTGCATATAAGATCAATACCCTCGGTGGACAAGCTACACCAAAAAGGAAAAAGCGGTACCATATCAGTCCGGCACCCCTTTTTCCATCTGTCTCTATCTATTTATATCTCCCATATATTTACATTTTATTTGGAAAAATACTCCTTTGTGGCCTTCCTGACCTGAGGGGCCAGCACCACCATTGCAATCAGGTTGGGGATGGTAAGAAGGCCCAGGGCAATGTCCTGGATGACCCATACAAGTTCAATCTCAGCCAGCGCGCCCACAATACAGAAACAGGGGAATACATACTTAAACTTGCCTGCCACCCCTGCCCCGAATATGTAGTTCAGGCCCACAAATCCAAAATACCACTGGCTCATCAGGGTGGTGGATGAAAACAGCAAAAGGCACAATGCCACCACATAGCGCAGGGGTTCCCATACACTGGCAAATGCGTTGATGGCAAGCACATTGCCCGGCGCACCGGAATCCAGAACGCCAGTGACCCCAGAATCAGCCCCGTAATGGTACAGATGACAAAGGTATCCAGAAATACCTCGGCCACGCCTGTGATCCCCTGCTCTACAGGATGGTTTACCTGGGCGGCTGAATGGATCACAGGAGCAGATCCCTCACCTGCCTCGTTGGAATAGAGCCCACGTGCGACACCTTTTTGCATGGCCACAAGCATGGCTCCCATGGCGCCTCCCGCCATGGCGCGCATGCCGAAGGCGCCGGCAAATATATCCGCAAATACCCCCGGCACCTTGGTAATATTGGCCAGGATAATGCACATGCCTCCCACCACATAGATAACCGCCATGGACGGGACCAGGGTCTGGGCCACATGGGCCAGGCGCTTTAATCCGCCCAGGGTAATGATGAAAATAAGCAGTACAAGCACAATACCGGTGGTCAGATAGGGAACGCCGAAATTTTCCTTCATAACACCGCTTATGGTGTTGGACTGGATAAAGTTTCCTCCAATGATCTGGGTCACCATAAAGAATGCGCAGAGAGTGGCCAGCCAGGGAAGACGGAGTCCCTTCTTTATGTAGTACATGGGGCCGCCCACATAGTTGCCCTCTTCATTTTTTTCCCGGTAAAGCATGCCCAGGATGATCTCTCCGTACTTGGTAGCCATTCCCACAAAAGCAGCCACCCACATCCAAAAGATCGCTCCCATTCCTCCTGCAAGCACGGCTGTGGACACGCCCACGATATTCCCGCTTCCCACACAGGATGCAATGGCCGTACACAGAGCCTGAAAAGAAGAAATGGTTCCTGACTCTTTGGATTCCTTATCTTTTGAACGGATCGGCTCCCAGACGGTCTTCTTAATGATATAGCCAAAACGCCTGACCTGGATGCCTCCGGTCATGATGGTATAAAGAAGACCCACACCCAAAAGCACGAATAACAGCCAGTTGCCCCACAGCCAGTCGTCAAAGGTTGTCAGAATCGCCTGAAACTCTTTCATTCTTCCTTTCCTCCTCTATGTCTCAGTGTACTCTCGTAATCTCCTGGTACTCAGATTTGCGGGATGATTTTTTGTCACTGCAAAGATGGGTGCCGTGGAGACTCTGAGAGTGCCAGCATTTACCATTCCAGGTAAATGGGGTTCGTCCATGCAGTGCGGCCGTATTTGTCCACTGCCTCCACCCGTATATAGGTTTCATGGCCTTTCAGGATGTACTCACTGTGGTTCAGGGTATCCTTAAAACGCTCACCTAAAACCGTGGTTCCATCGTTGATAATATTTCCACATACAAAATTTACATGGTTCACACCGGATGTGTCAATCCATACCTTCCCGTCCTTCACGCCCCAGTCATAGATCTCAGGCCCGGATGAGGAATAGTAGTTTCCCTCCATAAAGTTCTGCACAATGCTGTCATGGTTCAGGTCCGGCGCCTGGACACAGATCCAGCCCCCGCAGGAGTCCTCGAAAAGCCCCTCATTGTGATTGTCATCGCTGGCAAACGCATTGACACGCCTGCCCATGCGCAGCATTCTGTCCCAGTAGGTCACATCATATCCTGTATTGGATTCCTGGACCGTATTATAGTTAAATATTTCCAGGGCGCTGATTCCCTCCGTATGGATAAACTCCTCCTCCGTGACCCGGCTCCAAATCGGATGGTTGTAGGTGGTAACGCATCCATGGTCCCTCAGCATATCCGCCGCCTCCTGGGCTGCCTGGGCGCCGGTCCACTCCCCAAAAAACTTCATGGGCGGAATGTACTGCATATGTCCGTATGTTCCCAGAGGAGCTGCGTCCTGCATGGCCTGGGTTCCCAGAATACCGTGGAGATGGTGTACCTTATATCTCTCATTCGTGCCCTTGGCCCGGTAGAGGATCACACTGCTCTCCACCGCGGGCAGGATGATAAATGTTTCCGTGTTAAACTGTTCCCTGAAATCCGTAAATATATCGTGCTCTGAAAAGCACATGAAATGGTATCCGTTATCCCTGTAAAGCGTTACCGACTGCTCAGGCGTAAGCATTCCGTCCGATACAGTGGTATGGCTGTGGATATTTCCCTTATACCAGTTTCCACAATTTTTAAAGCCGTGATATTCCTTCATTTTGATACCGTCCTTTCCCTGATGAACATTCCTGATTACAACACTGCCCGGCCGGTCATGATCACTCCGTCCCGGCCCCTGCCTGACATTTCTTAATGCGGTGGATCAGGAACGTGGATACCCCCACGCCTACCACAGCCCATCCGATCATGACCATAAAAACGATCCTGAATCCGGCCATTCCCGGATATCTGTCAAGAAAGCTGCCATACATTACATAAGCGAACGCATTGGGAAGATAGATGACCAGGGATGCAAGGCTCATAGCCGCTCCTGTAATCTCCTTTGGGACCCTAACCTCATCCATGGGGGCAAAGAACACGGCGCGCATGGTAAAGACAATTGCTCCAAATCCAAGGGTACATGCCGCTCCCAGGATCCAGCTTCCGCTCTTTCCCAATGCCTCGTGAGGCACCATAAGGAACAGGACCATGGCAATAATACATACTACAAATCCTGAACGGATGTGCTTGGCGGAAGATTTGTGGACCTTGTCGGACATAAAACCGCCTATGGGTCCCCCCACCATCTTAAGACCGTACTGGTTTATTATACCATACATCCCCACCGCAGTTGCGGGAAGGAAGTAAATTTGGTTTAAAAAAGGAATGAAATAGGTAAGTCCGCAGTAAATACAGTATACAGTAAAGCCATTTAATGAAACTGCCCAGATATCCACGCTCTTTAACGCCTGCATCATGCCGCCGAACGCGGCCTGTGCCTTGTTGACTTCCTTGCCGGATTCATCCACCCTTTTTTCGTCATTGGGAACAAAGATCAGACACAGGACACCCGCTGCTGCCGTGACAGCTGACAAGAACAACAGTCCGCCTCTCAGTGCAGCTGCGCCCTCGCCCATTGCCTTAAAGATTGCAAGAGCCGTGGATGCTATGATTACGTCCACAATGCCGCGGCCCATTTCCAGAAAACCGAACATACGTCCCTGGGTCTTTTCATCCCCTAACAGACGGATGGCTTTTAACAGCACCGGCCAGTATGTAACCTCCCCCAAAATAGCCATGACTCCAAATGCGGCCAAAAAGCCCCAGTACCCCGGGAAAGTGGAGAGATACACGCCCACAGCACCGAGTCCTATGAGGGATCCTCCTATCATATATTTCTTGCTGAACATGTCACAGATATAAATTCCTGCAATCAGACCAATGGTCTGGACAATACCGTAGGCACTCAGGGCTCCGCCGATCTGGGTGTTGCTAAGCCCCATAAACTGCTGCATGGGCACATAGAACATATCCTTCATTGATGAAAGCTTAAATGCGATTCCTCCTGAAAGTGTGAGGATACAGAATACCAGCCAGCGGTTGGGAGCTGCTTTTACTATCTTTGCCCTTGTTTCATTACTCATATCAATTAATCTCCTTTCATTCCCTGTAAAATATCACGAGCTCAACCAAATACCTCGTTACGAACATAGTATATCTGCTTTTAATTGGGTTTTCAAGCAGATTCGCAATAATATCAAATTTTTTCGCAATTATAACAAATTTTTTGTTGGTTTTTTGTGCATTTAGCATCTATAAACTTGTGATTATGTTGGTTATAATGAATTCATCCCCCTATAAACGCATTTTTTCACAACCTGGCAGTTCCGTCAAAACAGGTTTCTTCTTGGGATATTTCTGGAAATGATTGTGTTTTTGGCTTTTCCAAATTGGGAATCCGGGGTATAATAAGAAAATGAATCAGCAATATTAAGGTGTGCTCCGGTAGATTCCGAAGGTACGCTAAGAAAGAGGGGAGGGCAAGCATTTATGCTGGCTAAACAGCGCTATAATAAGATAATGGAGCTTTTAGATAAAGATGGAATCGTACATACCGCAGAACTGGTAAAACTAATGAATGTTTCATCGGAAACCATACGAAAGGATCTGGAATATCTGGACAACCAGGGCCGCCTGTCCAGGGTCCATGGCGGCGCCGTGCCATTGGAAACAGGGAAGTCTCCGGACATTCCAGGAGGCTACATTTCCTTTCAGATCCGTAATTCCCAGAATTTGGAACAGAAAGCGGCCATCACTGCAAGGGCCGCCGCACTGGTGGGCGAGGGACAGGTCATTGCTCTGGACTATGGGAGTACCAGCCAGATGATGGCCCTTGAACTTAGGGAACGGTTCCGCAATCTTTCGGTGGTGACCAATTCCATTCAGAATGCCCTGATCCTGGCTGAGAATCCCGGCATTACCATCATCCTGACAGGAGGGATCCTAAACAGGGACGAGTATACCCTGGTAAATGATTTTTCCTCCACACTGGAGAGCATCCACATTGACATCATGTTCATGACAGTTACGGGAATCGACCCGGCGATCGGGTGCACGGACCAGCGGCTCAGCGAGATACGGATCCAGAATCAGATGCACCGCTGTGCCAGCCGGACCATTGTCCTTGCTGACTCTTCCAAATTCGGCAAAGCCAGCCTTTTAAAAATATGCCCCTTTGATGAGGTGGATACCATTGTGACCGACTCAGGCATATCACCTGAACTGGAAAGCCGGATCAGGGAAACCGGGGCAAATCTTATAATTACATGACGAAAGGTAAAATACCATGAATGTATTCGATATTCTGGGGCCTGTTATGATCGGCCCATCCAGTTCCCACACAGCGGGGGCTGCCAGGATCGGAAAGATCACGCTGGCGCTTTTGGGGGCGCCAGCGGTAAAAGCGGACATTTTTCTCCACGGTTCCTTTGCCAAAACATATAAGGGCCATGGAACAGACAAGGCACTGATTGCCGGGATCATGGGCATGGCCACAGACGACAGCCGGATCCGCATGGCTCCGGAGCTGGCCAGGAAACAGGGACTTGAGGTAACGATCACTACCGGTGATATTGACGGCGCCCATCCCAACACAGCCAAAGTGACCCTGACGGACGCGTCAGGAAAAACCGTATCCCTTTTGGGCAGCAGTATCGGCGGCGGCAACATACTCGTGAAGGAAGTCAATGGAATGGAGGTATCCATCACCGGACAGCACACCACCCTCATTGTTCTCCACAGGGACGCCCCAGGCACCATTGCTGCGGTAACTGAGGTGATGGCTGACGCGGGAGTCAATATCTGCAATTTCCGTCTGTCCAGGCAGCAAAAGGGCGGGGAGGCTGTTATGACCATTGAGATCGATGGCAGTTTTGGACCTGAACTCAATGAAAGGATAAAGATACTGCCCAATATTTTCTCCAGCACCATGCTGCAGCCCATATAATCATAAGAAGGAAGGATCTATTATGGAACTTGATTTTAATTACTCCTCTGTCGCTTCCCTGACAGCCGCAGCCCTCCGCAGCGGACTTCCCATCTCCGTCCTGGTCTTAAAGCAGCAGGCCCAGCAGATGGAGCTGCCCGAGGAACATATATATGAACAGATGCGGAAAAATTACCAGGTCATGGCGGACTGTATTGAGCCGGGATGCAAACAGGATCTGCGGAGCACCAGCGGGCTTACCGGAGGCAGCGCTTACAAAATGCGCCAAATATCTGAGAGCGGAAAAAGCCTTACAGGCTCCTTTCTCTCCGGCGCCCTTTACCGTGCCCTGGCGGTTTCTGAGTTAAATGCAGCCATGGGCCGCATTGTGGCGGCTCCCACGGCCGGCAGCTGCGGCATCCTCCCTGCCGCCCTGCTCACCATGCAGGAGGAGAAGGGATTCTCGGAACGGGACTGTGTCATGTCCCTTTTTACCGCATCAGCCGTTGGTATGGTCATTGCCAACAATGCCTCCCTGGCAGGCGCCCAGGGCGGATGTCAGGCTGAGTGCGGTTCCGCGGCTGCCATGGCTGCGGCCGCCATTGTGGAACTGGCAGGCGGTACCCCCGGTATGGTGGAAAACGCCATTGCCATTGCCATCAAGAATATCCTGGGGCTGGTATGCGATCCCGTGGCAGGACTGGTGGAAATTCCCTGCATCAAGCGCAATGCCTCCGGTGTGGCCGGGGCGTTTGTGGCAGCAGAGCTGGCACTGGCAGGGATTGAAAGCGCTATCCCGGCAGATGAAGTCATATGGACCATGAAAAAGGTGGGGGATGCCATGTCCTCTACCCTAAAGGAAACCGCAGAGGGAGGCCTGGCAGCCACCCCCACCGGAAGACGGCTTCATGAGCAGGTTTTTGGCACTGCCAGGGAACCGGGACAGGGATGCGGCAGCTGCGGTGGATGTTCCTCATAATAAGCAGCATTTTTCATAAAAACCCATGTACAATGCCGCCGGCACATTACAGGTGATACAAATCACCCTTGTGCCGGCGGCATCCTTTTGTCTTCTTCTATTATCTGAATTGGCTGTACTTATGTCCCGGAGCTGCCCCGCCCCTGTAGGATGCCAGCTCACTTACTGTCACAAGCTGGTATCCCCTGGCAGTAAGCTCAGGTATGAGAACAACTGCGGCGTCTGCCGTGGTGGCATAAATATCGTGCATCAGTATCACATCCCCATCCTTCACCTGGCTTAACACCGTATCAATGGTTCTCTGCGCATTCCTGTGCTGCCAGTCCCTGGTGTCAATAGACCACATAATGGCCGGCATTCCCATGCTTCCCAGTACAGACAGGGAGTGGGCATCAATATAACCGCCCGGAGGACGCATCAGAACCGGTGAAACGCCGCATACTGCCTGGATCTTCTGGTTGGTAGAGCCCACCTGGCTTACGATCCCGTCCGCGCTCAGCTTGGAAATATACTTGTGGTCATGGGTATGGTTGGCCACCTCACAGCCCTGTTCCACCATGCGCTTGATCACACCGGCATTGGCATTCACATTGGAGCCAAGCATAAAGAAGGTGGCTCTTGCGCCATTGGCCTCCAGGCTGTCCAGAATCCTGCTGGTAACTGCTGTTCTTGGGCCGTCATCAAAGGTTAGGGCAATCATTGGCTTTGAAGGATCTATGGACGACTGGGGAACCACAATATCCGCAGGAAGGCCTGCTCCCTTTGAGGTGATGGATGCGCGGATACCGTCCACACGCAGTCCTGCGCCTTCCACACCTGCCGCAGCCCCGTTCGCAGCCCAGTCTGTCCAGGAACCATTCTGGTACACCATATAATACAGATCATAATCAGCCGCCAAACTGCCTGTCAGTTCCATGCGGATGGACTCCAAAGGCATTACGCCACCGGAACCGCCGGACTCTGCGCCATCCTCGGACCAGTTCAGCCATCCGGAACCGCTCAGGTTCACCTGATACCGGATTCCGACCTGGGCACCTGCAGGTATATTGATCAGGTTCGCCTTCATGGCGGAAACCCATGTTCCTCCCGGAGCCACGCACTGGTGGTTGTCAGCAGTAACCGTACTCCAGCCCTGCTGGACCATAAAGGCGCTGTAGTTGACCTGCAGCGGATCCCGGCCGGTTCCCGCCTGTCCTTCCGGCTGGGCGGTCTGCTCCTGGGCGGTCTGCTCCTGGACGGTCTGCTCCTGGACGGTCTGTTCCTGGCCTTCCGGCTGGCCGGTCTGTTCCTGGCTGACTACCCCGGGGCCTGACTGTTCAGACTGGGCGGATGAGCCCATGCCCATAGTACCGGCCGCAGCGGTAAAACCCTGCATGCTAAAAACAATTCCAGCCGCCAGGGCAGCGGCCAGAATTTTATGTTTTATTCCAACTTTTCTCATTCACAATCTCCTTAGCTGTTATAATTATGGGGAAATTCTTCCCCGGACAGGCACATGTCCGGGCCAAATACATTTCTGCAAAGCATGATATACTCCTGATAATACACATGCTCCTCCAGTTCTTTTAATGCGCGGGCAATTCCCCAGTAGTACCACGCATGTTTCTTTTTATCCTTCTCATTAAATCTCTGCCATATGGCATCCCCCACCACCAGATAATCCCTGGCCGTGCTTCGCATATTGCTGAGCTTGTCCCCCAATGCCAAGATCTTAATATCCCTGGACGCAGTGCTCAGGTGCCGGACCGTATACCCCTTGCGCTCCTGCCAGGTTTTTCTCTTATCTTCGCTTTCATCCATCACCAGGCAGGCTACTCTGGCTCCAAAGGCTTCCTCCAGTTCTCCTTTGGTAACCCCTGCATCCTCCATAACATCATGCAGCAACGCGGCTGCAATCATCTCCTCATCATCCGTAAATGCGGATACAATCACTGCTGTTTCCAATGGGTGGGTAATATAAGGAATGTCCGTTCCCTTCCTGAATACACCCCTGTGTGCCTTTTCGGCAAATGCAGCTGCTTCTCCTATCATGGGTTCTGCTCCTTTTGTGACGGCATAATTTATTTTGCTGTACATGTCCCACACCCGCAGGACATGTACCTATCATACCATAATTAAACCGTATTTTGAAGAGTGTTGTGTAATCTTTGGCATTTTCCAACTTCACCTTGTAAGAAAAGACATTTTCTGCTATGCTATAAAAGTATTTTTCAGGTGCCTATACAACAAGGAGGATTTTTATGACTCGTCATTCATCATATTCAGCGCCCCGAAGCGAGCGCCCATCCGGCTCCTACGGTGGACAGCGGGGCCGCGGCAGCAAGCGCAACACTTATAATAAACGTTCCTGGAAGGACAACAAGACCCTTTTTACCCTGGTCTGCTTCATACTTCCTTTTATCGCCATAAACCTGATCATCCTGTTTCTTGCAGTCTCAACGCCCAAGATCGACTACACCATATCGGATACCCAGGATTACAAGACAGTGGATCTAAGCATCAAGATCCGCTCCCTGCTTCCCTTGAAGGAGATGACCGTGACCCTTGAGACAAAACCTGTGGAGCTGGTTAAGGAAAAGGGCGTGTATAAAACCACACTGGAGGATAACGGAACCCTGGAGATACAGGTGACCGGGTGGAACGGGATGACAAAACGCGCTTATGAGCACATTGCCACCCTGGATGACGCGCCGCCTTCCATTGACGAAGATGATTATGTGATGGAGGACGGGCAGCTGACCGTGATTGCCAGCGACAGCCAGTCCGGCGTCAACTATGACGCCGCCTACGCAGTGGATGAAAAGGAAGAAACCATCAAGCCCGTGAGCATTAATAAGGACACGGGCGAGATAACCTTTGCCATGGACACCTCCTCCCTGACTGTGTACATAGAGGATTTTGCCGGCAACACATTTAAAGCTTCTTTTACAAACCGCACCGAGGGCATTGACACAAGCAGCCGCGATTCCAAGTTCCCATCGGACGGCACCAACGGCACCAATGGCAACGGAAGCTCTTCCGATTCCAATACGAACAGCTCCAGCACCAAGGAGACCACCAAAGCCAAAGAAACTACCAAAGCGACAAAGGCAACTGAAAAAGCAAAAGAGACCACCAAAGCAACAAAGGCAACTGAGAAAGCCAAGGAGACCACCAAGGCGACAAAAGCAACTGAGAAAGCCACACAGGCAACCAAGGCCACAAGCGCTGCCAATGCCACAAAAGCGACTGAGGCGTCAAAGCCTGCCGAGTCCACTACCGCTCCTGCCACATCTCCCACCACCGCTCCTACCACCCCGGTGGTACCGGGTCCCGGTGAGAGCAGTTCCCCGACACAGGCTCCCACACAGGCTTCCCAGGCAGTGCCCGGTGGTGACTCCAATGATGTCACCATTGTGCCCATTACCTGATATAAAAACCTTATAAATGCAAGAAGGCCATGGACTTCTCCCGAAGGGAGCCATGGCCTTTTTATATTATATTGTGATATTACATATGATCTCCGTTCCATTTCCTTTATCTATGTTCTCCGCCCTACTATTCCCCGTCATCCCCGGCTTCCATGATGGCATCGATAATATCCACGTACTCAGAGCAGTATTTTTCATACATGGGGGCTGCTGCCTCCTGGAACCTGGCCTTTTCCTCAGGTGAAAGTTCGGTCACGATACAGCCTGCTTTTCGTACAATGCTCTCCGAAACCTTTTCCCGCGCTGCCCACAGCTGGCGCTCATATTGAGCTGATTCCTGGGCGCACTCCCTGATGATATCCTGATATTCCGGTGAAAGCTTATCCCATGTGGGCTGAGCCGCCAGCTGGAGTTCAGGCACTCTGGTATGTTCATCCAGGGTAAAATACCTGGCCACCTCATAATGCCTGGTGGATTCATAGGAAGGCCAGTTGTTCTCAGCCCCATCGATTTTACCGGTCTGAAGTCCGGAGTACACATCCCCGAATGCAGTAGGTACCGGTGTCGCCCCAAGGGCTTCTATGGTATCCATCATCAACTCCGATTCCTGGACACGGATATTAAGCCCTCTCATATCCTCCAGTGTTTCAATGGGACGGCCGGTATTATAGAAACTTCTGGCACCGGCATCATACCAGGACAGCGCCACCAGATTGGAACCGTCAAAGGAATTCATAAAATCATCGCCGATAGGTCCCTCCAATACCCTCCACATGTGTTCCCTCCCCGTGTACAGATACGGCATCTGGAGAACATTGAGCTTGGGCACAAACTCTGCCAATGGCGAAAGGGAGACACGCGCGAAATCAACGCCGCCAAACTGCAGCTGCTCGATTACTGTCTTTTCATCTCCCAGCACAGCCTCTGCATTGACCTGGATCTCGATCCTTCCCCCGGTCCTTTCCCTGACCAGTTCCGCGAACTTATACGCCCCCTGAGTGGTAGGATAGTCCTCTGCCTGATTCTCAGCATAGGTCAGGACAAACTCCGGCGCCTGGGACTGGGCCTTGCCCTTCCCGCTGCTGCAGGCAGTCACCGCAGCTGCCAATACACACAGCACACCAAACAACACGTTACCTTTCAAACACTCACCCTCCTTGCCTTACCCTGCCTGACATCTATTATAGATAATGCCCTTATTATAAATATAACCTTTTGTACAAATATCACTCAGTCCGTTTCCTATCATATCATATTTGTCCATATAATTATACCTGTCAATTGATGGAGCGTGAAGATACAGATACTGTTCGTGTATAAAAATATTTCCAGCCAAATTCAAATGGCTGGAGATATTTCATAATCTTATTGATACTCTCGCTATGTACCCTTACTTAGCCAAACCGCCCAGAACATTAGGCAGCCACATGCTGACAGCCGGTACAAAGGTGATCAAAAGCAGAGTGATGATCATGCACAGGTAAAATGGAAGAGTAGCCTTAACCACACGCTCCATGGGCACCTTGGCCACAGCGGAACCGATAAAAAGTACTGCTCCTACAGGAGGTGTCAGAAGGCCGATACCGCAGTTAAGCACCACCATAATACCGAACTGGATAGGATCCAGGCCAATGGAGGTTGCGATAGGAAGCAGGATAGGCGTTGCGATCAGAATAATGGGCGCCATATCCATGATGCATCCCAGGACCAACAGGATCAGGTTCAGCAGCAGGGCCAGAATGATCGGGTTGTTGGTAACTCCTGTGATCGCACTGGCAGCCAGAACCGGCACATGCAGCTGTGTCAGACAAAATCCGAAGATACTGGAGGTTGCGATCAGGATCATAACGATGGACAAGGTATCCACGCAGTCCCCAAGGACTCTCCATACACCCTTCCAGTCAAGCCCCCTGTAAACAAATACGCTGACGATCAGGCTGTAGATAACAGCGACCGCGGCAGACTCCGTTGCTGTAAACACACCGCCCACAACGCCGAACACAACGATCAGCACAGCGGCCAGAGCCCAGAAGGACACGCTCAGCTGTTTGATAAGATTGATAATGCTGAACTTCTCACCCTTGGGATAATTGCGCTTAACAGAGATGATATAGGAGCCGATCATCAGTGAAACAGCCAGAAGTGCTCCCGGAATATATCCTGCAAGGAAAAGGCTTCCCACGGAAATGCCTCCAGCCGTGGTTGCGTAGATAACCATGTTGTGGCTTGGGGGAACCAGAAGACCCTCGCATGAGGATGTGATCGTAACAGCGGTTGAAAAGTCATCATCATATCCCTGATCTACCATCATAGGAATAAGGATGGAACCCAGGGAAGCCGTATCCGCCGCTGCAGATCCGGAAATACCTCCGAAGAAATAGGAGGCAACAATAT
>ERZ1036407.692-NODE-692-length-19132-cov-5.606437_pt1 | contig 19132 bp, 13 predicted proteins | sample MGYA00514217_ERZ1036407 | MGnify/ENA primary metagenome ERZ1036407 (study PRJEB33795, sample SAMN09464943) | human gut metagenome | host: Homo sapiens | place: USA: Stanford, California | collected 2016-11 | study: EMG produced TPA metagenomics assembly of the... | reverse complement strand
AGGTCATAGTGACGATGCCGACCACGTCCGAGCCAGAATCGGGCTTTGATCCGGCCTACGGCTGGGGGGCAGGGGAGCACGTTCATGAACCACTGATCCAGAGCACGCTCACTACAACGACAAAGGATCTGAAGATTGAAAAGGATCTGGCCACAGACTATCAGGCCAGTCCGGATGGCCTTACATGGACGGTGACCATCCGTGACGACGTGGCATTCACGGACGGGGAGCCTTTGACGGCGGAGGATGTGGCATTTACCTACAATCATTGCAAAGAGAAGAGCACGGTCAATGATTTTACCATGCTTGATAAGGCAGTGGCAGTTGATGATAAGACCGTTGAATTTCATATGACAAGAGCATTTTCTATCTGGCCTTATACCATGGCTGTAGTGGGAATCATCCCGGAACATGCCTATGATGAGAACTATGGGCAGAATCCGGTGGGGTCCGGCCGCTATATTATGAAGCAGTGGGATAAAGGGCAGCAGGTGATCTTTGAAGCCAATCCGGACTATTATGGGGAAAAACCGAAGATTAAGAAGGTGACGGTTCTTTTTATGGAGGAAGACGCGGCGCTGGCGGCAGCTATGGCAGGAAAGGTGGATGTGGCGCATACGGCGGCATCCTACAGCGATCAGCAGATAGAAGGATACAGCCTTCTTGCCGTGCAGACGGTGGATAACCGGGGATTTAACCTGCCTTCTATCGAGCCGCAGGAGAAGGATGGCATCACCTATGGCAATGCATTTACGGCGGATGTGAATGTGAGGCGTGCCATCAACATTGGGATTGACAGGGAAGAAATGATTGAAAACGTACTGAACGGATATGGAACCCAGGCATATAGCGTATGTGACAAGATGCCCTGGTATAACAGCCAGTGCGAGGTAGACTATGACCAGGAAGAAGCCAGAAGGCTTCTTACAGAGGCAGGATGGGTTGAGGGCAAGGACGGCATCCGGGAAAAGGACGGAAAAAGGGCAGTCTTTACCTTGATGTTCAGTACTGGGGACAGCGTCCGCCAGGCACTAGCGGAAGATGCGGCCAATCAGTTGAAGGAAATCGGGATTGAGGTCAAGACGGAAGGCGTAGGCTGGGATGTGGCTTATGACAGGGCCCAGTCGGAGCCGCTTATGTGGGGATGGGGCGCCCATACGCCGATGGAACTTTATAATATTTATCATTCCCTTGAAGGCAGGGGAATCGGGCAGGCAGAGTATTCGCCATATTCGAATGGGCAGGCAGACCAGTATATGGATCAGGCGCTGTCTACAGGCTCTTTGGAAGATTCTTACGAACTATGGAAGAAGGCCCAGTGGGATGGAACCACCGGCATTATTCAGGAAGGAGATATTCCCTGGATCTGGCTGTGCAACATCGACCACCTGTATTTTGTAAGAGATGGCCTTAGGGTTGCGGAGCAGAAGATACATCCTCATGGGCATGGCTGGTCTATCGTCAACAATGTGGACCAGTGGTCCTGGGAGACGGCAGAATAATCAGAAGGGAGGAAGTGGAATGAAGGGGCGCTACGGAATCAAGATCAGTCAAAATATCATACGGGCGCTTCTTCTGATTATTCTGACCAGTATGGTGGCATTTGCGCTGATGAAGGCCTCCCCGGTAGATCCCCTGCAGGCGAACGTAGGGCAGGCCGCGCTGGGGAGCATGAGTCAGGAGCAGATCGGGAAACTGCGTGAATACTGGGGAGTGGGAACTTCCCCTGTCAGGCAGTATCTGTCCTGGGCAGCCGATTTCGCGACAGGGGATATGGGAACTTCCCTTCTGTACCGGCAGCCGGTCAAGAACGTGATTGCAGTCAAACTTTCCAATTCTCTTTTTCTCATGGTGATCGCCTGGATCATCTCCGGAGTTCTGGGATTTGCGCTGGGAGCGATTGCAGGGATGAACGAAGGGCGCTGGATAGATAAGGGAATCAAGGGCTACTGTCTGCTGATTTCAAGTACGCCCGCCTTCTGGCTGGCACTTCTTCTGCTGGTGGTATTCGGAGTATGGCTGCGGGTATTGCCCATTGGAATGAGCGTGCCCATCGGAGTGGAGGCCAGCGGAGTTACATTCACGGATCGGGTATATCATGCGATTCTCCCGGCAGTTACCTTAAGCATTACAGGCGTATCAAATATCGCGCTTCATACCCGGGAGAAGATGATTGATATTATGGATAGCGACTTCATCCTGTTTGCGTTAGCCAGAGGCGAGAGTGGCTTTAAACTGTTCTGGCGTCATGGGCTGCGCAATGTCCTTCTCCCTGCGCTTACGCTGCATTTTGCGTCCATCAGCGAGATTATCGGAGGCTCTGTTCTGGTAGAGCAGGTATTCTCCTATCCTGGGATTGGACAGGCGGCCGTGGCGGCAGGGCTTGGCAGCGATATGCCTCTTTTGATGGCAATCACCATTGTCACCGCGCTGTTCGTCTTTGGCGGAAATATGACCGCCAATATCCTCTATGGGCTGGTAGACCCTAGGATCAGAAGAGGAGGGGCGTCTTAATGAAGAGCATGAACCGTAGAAAGAAAGTATTGGCTGGTGTCATGCTGGCAGCAGGCTTTCTTCTTGTCGTGTGCATCGGAGGCGCTGCCTGCTCGGAATGGGCGGTGGCGACGGACTTTACGCAGAAGAATCTACCGCCGGGAGCGGGACACCTCTTTGGCACAGACTGGATGGGAAGAGATATGCTGGCGCGGACGTTGAAAGGACTGTCTTTGAGCATTCTGCTGGGCATCCTGGCAGCAGGCGCCAGCGCGTGCATTGCCCTGATTCTGGGGATTGCGTCCGCGACGCTTGGGAAAACGGTGGATAAGATCATTACGTTTATGATTGATCTGATTCTTGGAATCCCCCATATCCTGCTGCTGCTTTTGATCTCCGTGGCGCTGGGGAAAGGACTCAGGGGCGTAGCCGTAGGAATCGCGCTGACGCACTGGCCATCTCTTGCCCGGCTGAGCCGGGCGGAGGTATTGCAATTAAGAGAAAGTCCTTACATACAGATTGCACAGAAATTAGGAAAGAGCAGATGGTACATTGCCAGAAAGCACATGCTGCCCCACCTGCTTCCTCAATTTATGGTGGGACTGGTGCTTTTATTCCCCCATGCGATCCTGCATGAGTCCAGTATAACCTTCCTGGGATTCGGCCTGTCTTCGGAACAGCCTGCGATAGGCATTGTATTGTCAGAATCCATGAAGTATCTGGTGACGGGAAAATGGTGGCTTGCCCTGTATCCGGGACTCTTCTTGGTGCTGACCGTAATCATGTTTTATGTGGCGGGAGAAGGGCTTCGCAAGCTTGCAGATCCGGGAAGTGTGCATGGATAGGGAGAAGATGAGATGGAATTGCTGAATATTAAGGATTTGAATATATCGTTTACGCAGTATGAGAAAGGAATGCGCCAGATTCAGCTGAATGTGATCCGCAGCCTGGATGTAACCGTAAATTCCGGGGAGATGGTAGCGGTGGTAGGTGCCAGCGGTTCGGGGAAAAGTCTGCTGGCTCACGCGATCCTGGGTCTTTTACCTTATAATGCCTGTCTGAAAGGATGCATGTCTTATCGCGGCAGCGAATTGACGCAGGAAAGAATTGAAAAACTGAGGGGAAATGAGATTGTTATGGTTCCTCAGAGCATTGCGTATCTGGATCCGCTGATGAAAATAGGACCCCAGATCCGTAAGGGGAGAAATGATTCGGCGACGAAAAAGAAGTTAAAAGACATCTTCTCCAGGTATGAACTAAAGGAGGAGGTACAGAACCTGTATCCCTTTGAACTATCCGGGGGAATGAACCGAAGGATACTAATCTCTACCGCGCTGATCGAAGAGCCCGGACTGGTGATCGCCGATGAGCCCACTCCGGGATTGGACTTAAAAGTCGCAAAGCGGGCGATGGGACATTTTCGGGAACTGGCAGATATGGGGGCAGGGATTCTGGTGATCACCCATGATCTGGAACTGGCGCTTGAGGTGGCGGACAGGATTGTCGTATTCTACGCAGGATGTACGGTTGAAGAGGCCAACTCCTGCGACTTTGAACGGGAAGAGACGCTTCGCCATCCTTATACCAAGGCCCTGTGGAGAGCCATGCCGGCGCATGGATTCCAGGCCATCGAAGGAACACAGCCTTACGCCAAGGATATGCACGAGGGCTGCCCGTTTTCCCCCAGATGCCAGTCCTGTACGGAAGCATGCATGCAGGAAGTGAAGCTTCGCAGCCTGCGTGGCGGGCGCGTGCGATGCCTGCATGCGAGATAGGGCGAAGCGCGGGCTAAGGCAGAGGAAGCAAACTAGACAGGAGAAGACAGAAAATGAGATTAGAGGCGAGAGAGGTAACCTACCGATACGGAAAGGATAGCCCGATGATTCTGGAAGACTTCAACTTTCAGATGGAGGATGCGGAACGGGTGGGGATGATAGCCCCCAGCGGATATGGGAAGACCACCATATGCAAACTGCTTTCCGGATATCTGAAGCCGGAGAGGGGGCAGATTCTTCTGGATGGAAAGCCGTTGCATTCGGAAGATGGATATTGTCCGGTCCAGATGATCTGGCAGCAGCCGGAACTGGCCGTCAATCCTAGAATGCGCATGCGGGATGTGATACTGGAAGGAGACCAGGTAGAAGAAAGAGTCTGGAAGGAACTGGGGATCGAAGAAGACTGGATGAACCGGTTTCCCGCAGAATTGTCCGGCGGAGAATTACAGAGATTTTGTATTGCAAGGGCATTGGGAAAAGGAACGAGATTCCTGTTGGCGGATGAGATCAGCGCCATGCTGGACTTGATTACCCAGAGCCAGATATGGGACTTCCTGATCAAGGAGACAGAGCGAAGGCAGATCGGGCTGGCCGTAGTCAGCCATAATAAGCCTTTGCTGCATCATATCTGTACCAGGATTGCAAATTTGAACCCGACTGCATATAATAAATAAGTAAGGACAGAATTTAGCCCTTGCTTATTTGCTTTTAGACATGAAAAAAGGCGCAGCGGTAACGAACGCAGTATACTATCATGTACTGGTTTTTGAGATACACAGCACCATGCCTGTAGAAGGAACTTGCTATATCATAAGCAGCAGGTATGGAATTGATTTTGCCAAACTGCGCCTGTCTGTGGATGCAGCCTGCATTATAATCTTGCTGGCCCTGACATTTGCCTTTGGCCTGACCTTGAAGATTCGCGAGGGGACTATAGCGGGGATGCTGGTGCTGGGACCACTGATGGGATGGTGCATGAAATGGGAGAAGAAAGTACTGGAACATATTGACTTATAGCGTCCTCCGCTTTCCTATTCCTTGCTGGTATGTTAGAATATTGGCAGGACATATCGGGAAGGAGAGACAAGGTGGAAAGGCACGTTATGAAGAGGAAGAGACTACATATAACGAACCGAATAAAAGGAATCGCCGGCTGCATATTATTGGCAGCCGGTTTTGCACTGCTTTTTATCTCCAGATTATCCCAGGAGTTTGCCCACTGGTACAGCACGAAGGTGTATCCGGTCTGGGTGGGAACTACGGGCAGGCTGATGAACCTTTTTCCTTTTTCCGTGTCGGAAGTTTTTCTGTATATCATGATTGTCATTATTCTACTGTCAGCAGGAGTGCTGATTATAAAAGAAGTGAGAAGAAAGGCAGGGAAGAAGGAGGCGTGTTCCTGGGGAATGGGCCTGTTCCTGCTTGCGGCCTTTCTGTTCTTTCTCTATGTATTAAACTGCGGGGTCAACTACCACCGGGAATCCTTCTCGGAGAGTTCGGGTCTCCAAGTTGAAAACTATACGGCAGGCGACTTAAAAGAAGTCTGCCAGTGGCTTACCCTGAAGGTAAATGAGACAAGCAGCGAGGTGGAGCGCGATCAAGACGGAGTGATGGTACTGGATATCCCGATGGAGAAATACGCGGCAGAGGCAATGAGGGGCCTGGGGGAGGACTATCCGGAACTGGCCGGATACTATCCCCGGCCCAAGGGATTGCTGGTGCCTTGGATACTCTCTATCCAGAATCTGACAGGGGTCTACTCGCCGTTTACCGTAGAAGCGAATTATAACAGCGGGATGACAGATTACAATATTCCATTTACCGCCTGCCACGAACTTTCTCATCTGAGAGGGTTCATGCAGGAAGAAGAAGCCAATTTCATCGCTTATCTGGCCTGTAGCAGATCAGATAACGTCCAGTTCAGATACAGCGGGAATCTGCTGGGGTGGATCTACTGTATGAGCGTGCTGCATACCGTGGATTATGATGCGTGGGAAGAAGTGCGCCAGACGCTGGCGCCGGAAGTGGAGCCGGATCTTGCGGCAAATCGGGAGTACTGGGCCAGATATGACGGGGCAGTGGCAGAAGTTTCCAACAAGGTGAATGATACCTATCTGAAGGCAAACGGCCAGGATGACGGGGTGAAAAGTTACGACCGCATGGTCGATCTGATCGTCGCTTATTATTTGAAAGTTATCATACGCCGTCAAGAATTTGCCACAATGCAGAGCATTGGATTGATGGTTGGAGGCGTTGCTACGGATGTTAGATTTTCCCTAAAACAGATAACTCGCAAAAGCGGGATAGGGATGATGAGACGAAGGAATGGAGACGTATCATGCCAATCAGAGATTCGGCGGCGCGGGAGTGGAAGAAAAAGGAAAAGCAGGATTTAAGTTACAGATTGGTGGCGTAATCCATGGGTAATGAGGAGATGATATGTTACTGTTCCAATGTGACAAGAGGTCAGATCATAGTTGCTAGGAAAATGAAAAGAATTGAGCCCGCGTGGAACAAGATGTTTACCGTTAATTATGGATATAATTAAGAAATATGTAAGATAATATGAAGAACCGGCAATGGATGAAGAAGTCCATTGCCGGTTCTTTCTACCATGCTGCCGTGACAACTTCATTAAAACGACTTAAAAGTACTTAACAGACTTAAAGTTCCGTTAACAAATTTTTAACCAAAACGGGGTGACAGTGAGGAGCATCTGTATGATAACATATAACCAGCAAAGCCCTAAGACGGGATTAGATGTGATCAGAAGATGAAAGGAATTGAGAAGGAATTGAGAGAGATGTTTAAGTTAGGGAAGAGAGTATGTGCGGGGATAATGGCAGCAGTTACCCTTGGCGTGACATTATTACCGGGAGTGGAGTCTTACGCAGCAGCAGAAGATCTAACAGAAAATCTGAAGATATGTGTTATATCCGACACACATTACTATCCGCTTAATTATGTCAGTGATTGTGAAGACTATAAGACATACGTAGGCGGAGATCCTAAGATGCTGGCAGAATCCGGAGCTATTCTGGATTCTGCACTTGATATGATAAAGGCAGACCAGCCGGATCTGGTGCTAATATCGGGAGATCTTACTAAAGATGGAGAAAAGCAGGGGCACCAGGAATTGGCGAAGAAATTGCAGAAAATCGAAGATGAGACGGACGCAGAAGTATTTGTCATCAATGGAAATCATGATATCTATAATTATCAGGATTCCTGCACATTTGAAAATGGTAAGAAAGAACAGGCAACGACCACGACTCCGGCAGAATTCAAAGAGATCTATGGTCAGTTTGGATACAACGGAGAATATGATGCACAGTATTACACACCTCCGGAAGGAAAACAGGCAGGCGGGCTGTCTTATTCCGTAACAGTCGGGGATTATGTAATCATCGGAATCGATTCCGGCAGATATAGTCCGGATGCCGAAACCGGAATGGATACCAATGAACATATTACGGCAGGACGAATCGACACCTCTCTCCTTCCGTGGGTTGAACAACAGGTGAAAGATGCGATAGCAAAGGGAAAGACGCCTATCGGACTGATGCATCACGGATTGGTACCACATTTTTCTAAGGAAGCAGAGTTGTTAAGCGAGTATGTAGTAGACGATTGGCAGGAGATGGCAATCACACTGGCAGATGCAGGAATGCGTTACATATTTACCGGCCATATGCATGCGAATGATATCGCGGAGTATACATCTGTAAGCGGCAATACGATCTATGACCTTGAGACAGGTTCCCTGGCGGCCTATGGTTCTCCGGTACGTACGGTGACGATTCAGAGAGATGAGACGATGACGGACCAGTCGACACTTCAGCTCGATGAGACGTTTCATGTGAAAAGCACAAGCGTAAAGTCGATCAATTATAACGGAAAGACTATTGATGATCTTCAGGCATATACCATGGAAAAACTGTATCCGGAGGCGCTGTTTAACAACATGGCTGGCGGAATGCTGAAGCCGATGCTCCGGGATATTGCAGATACGGGAATCCGAAACTATCTCGCGGAGAAAATGCCGGAGTTAGATATAAATACCATCGTATTAGACAATGTGCGAAAGATGTTGGCAGGGGGAATGAATCTGGAACTTGGTTCTGGTATTGGCCGTGTTGCCGTCAGCTACCGAAATGGAGGAATTGAGCTGAAGCCTACGGGAACCGCAGGAATCATCGGGACCACAACAGTCAGTGATGAGCAGGTTATCCGGGTGGTAGATGATTTCCTGACAAAGGTGGAGAATCAGTACCTGAAGAATCCGGATTATCTCTTGGGAAAGGTAGACGAGATCGTCACCAAGGTGGCCAAATTCGGTGTGGGTTCCCTGGACGGTCAGGAAAAGACATTATATGACTTCATCGTGTTGCTTCTGACAAGCCACTATGCTGGCGGCGAGAATCCGCCGGCATGGGTGACCGAACAGGCACTTCCATATCTCAGAAGCGGGGCAGTCATTAAAGATCTGATGGATATGCTGGTTGGAGACGTCGTAGTGATCGTAAATGATATAGCAGCCAATCTGAATATTGATACCGGAATTGCCTTTAGTGGCCTGTGGAAGACTGCAATCGATTCTCAGACGAATAATGGTAACCTTGCTACTATACTGGAACTATTCAATCTGAATGTAGAAGAGTTGATAAACGGATTAATATCCGAATACATGAGTGACAGTTTCCTGACGGGAATGGGAGGTCTGTTGGATGATTATGCTTCGTCTTTCCTATACGATACAGAAAGCACGGATGATATTCTGAACGATGAAAATGGACGGACGATCACCTGGTCTACATCGACACCGGTGACTCCGCAGGAACCATCTGTGGCAAATGGACTGGCACCAACGCAGATTGCCATGACCCAGGGAGAATCAGCAGACTCGAGGTACCTGCGCTGGTACACTGGGGCTGGAGTGTCAGGGACTGCTGTGGCACAGATCTCAGAGAGTGGAGATTTTGCGGATGCAGCTACATTTACGGCAGATACCCAGGAGGTTGTGAAGCCGAAGACATTGTTAAACCTGGGACTGATGGCAACTTATACCACACAGAAAGCACGCAAATACACGGCGAAGATTACAGGACTTGAGACCGGTAAGACCTACTATTATCGAGTTGGTATAAGCGAGACAGGCAATTTCAGCACACCAGTGGCATTTACCGTAAAGAATGAAGAAACATCAGGATTCACATTTATCAATGTTAATGATTCGCAGGGAATGATTGCGTCTGACTATGATACATATCTGAATACGCTGGCTGAAGCGAAGAGTCAGTTTGCTGGAGCAGCATTCGTTCTGCATGCAGGAGACTTTGTAGATGATGGAAGCAATGAAGATTACTGGACATGGGCGTTGGAAGGAGTATCTGAGTCTGTATCGTATGTTCCTTCGACAGGGAATCATGAGGCGAAGTCCAAAGTAGAAGGGATCACGGATCCGAACGCTATTATCTCACATTTTCAGGTACAGAATCAGGACATTCCGAAGCAGGATACAAGTACCGGAATCTATTATTCTTATGAGTATAAAAATGCAACATTTATCGTGCTGAATACGAATGATGTAACAGATGACGGATACCTGTCGGATGCACAGTATGACTGGGCTTATGAGAAGGCAAAGAATGCACAGACGGACTGGAAGATCATCCTGATGCATAAGTCGCCATATTCCAATGGCCCGCATGCCAAAGATGCCGATGTGGTAGCAATCCGTAAGCAGTTAAATAACCTGACGGCGGCTTGTGATGTGGATCTGGTTATGTCCGGACATGATCATGTATATAACCGTACTCCATATCTTGCGCAGGGTAAGACACAGCAGGTGACTACCAGGACGACCTCTTACCAGGGAAATAATTATACTACTGCTGTGAATCCGTCTGGAACGGTGTTCGTGATCGCCGGGACGGCAGGAGTGAAGAATTATGTTCAGACTCCGGTATCTACCGTGCCGAGTGAGAAGACATTTCAGCAGACTTGCCCTGTGTATGCAGGTGTTACGATTGATGATGGGAAACTATATTACAGGGCTTACCAGGTGAAGAACGGCGTATCGGAACTGGTAGATTCCTTCGCCATTGATAAATCAAAAGAGACAGAGACTCCGGCATGGAAGAACGTTGCAGATGCGATAGCGAAACTTCCGGATACACCTACATTGGATGATGCATCTGATATCCAGGCGGCAAGAGCGGCGTACAATGCCCTGAGCGATGCTGATAAGGCACAGGTGGCTAATGTGAAACGTCTCGAGCAGGCAGAGAAGATGCTGCGGGCATTACAGAGTATTAATGGAAAACAGACCAGGCATGTAAATAGCAAGCCAGAATTTCTGAATGCACTGAAGGATACGAATGTGGGAACGATCATAACGGATGGTGCTACGATTGAGTTTGAAGACGAATACTGGTGGGGCGGTGCGTATGATAATGTTTGGGAAATTACCAGAGACCTGCGTATTATGGGAAGCTCCAAGTTGACGTATGTTACTTTCCGGGTAAAGAACGGAGCCACACTGATACTGGATGGAGATATCGCGATCGATGATACGAGAGCACAGGGGTCTGGATATACGTCCTTGAATCCGGTGGAAGTATATGGGAACTCTACGCTGAGCACAAGTGGACATGTAGCGTTGCGTACCGAATATGGAACAGGCGGAGAAAACGAAGGTGTCTGCGTGAAGATGATGGAGAATGGAAGCAAGGCAATCCTTGGAAGTGACGGAAGTTACTATGGAGCGGAAGCGGCCGTATTGTCTATAGGATCGGGTACAGAAGTTATCATCAATGCCGGTACTTACGCAAGGAAGAATAACAATCATCGTGCGGTGGACTCCCGGGGAACGATTGAAGTGAATGGCGGAGAGATCGCGAATCTCTGGAGCAATGGTGCTCTATATATCAATGGCGGAACCTTCGATAATGGAAGTAATCTGAATCCACAGATTCCGGTAGATATAGAGGGGACTGCATATATGACCGGTGGAAGGATCACACCATATAATGGGAATGGTGTGAAGCTTAGAAGTACCGGAAAACTGCATATCCTGACAGGCAGTATCGGACAGGCATCCATCGGAAATGTACAGCCATATGTAGGCGCGGTGACAACTCAGAATTACAAAGATATTGAGGTGGGCTACCACAATATTAACGGAAGCGGAAACAGCGACGGCATCTACGAGGCATCCGCAGCGGCCGGTACGGTGGAAAGTCTGGCGAATGCAAACGGAACGAAGCTTGCCGGAAGCGCCGTCGCAGATGGAAGGATGACGGGTACACTGGGAGAAGGCGACCATCATGTATATGGAAAATATTATCTTGCCGGCGGAGGTAAGACAGCGGCAACCGGATTCAGTGTAGACAGTGGCGGAGAAGCGATTGTGTATGGTCCGTCAAGATTTATCGAGAACTATCGGGTGACGGACGCAGTGATTGAGGGAGAAGCGACCAGACTGGTACAGTATCAGGACGGCGCCGTAATTAGGTTAAACGGTTATACCCTTCCTGCCAATGCATTCGATAATGCAGTGAGCTGGACGTCGGATAATGCACAGGTGGCAACTGTAGACCGCGGAAAAGTCACATTGAAGAAGACCGGTACGGCCAATATTACCATGACGTCCCAGTCCAATGCCAGCATCTCTGATCAGGTGAAGATAATGGCAGTAGATCCGGTGATCAATGGAGAGGAGCTTATCGAAGATGACGCACCGCAAACCTATACCGTGGATTTGCAAGCGACAGGTATCGATGAGACGGATCGGAACAGAATCAGTTACAAATGGTCCGTGGATGACTTAAAGGTTGCGACGATAGACGAAACAACAGGAGAACTTACAAAAGTCGGACAGGGAACGGTGCATGTGACAGCACAGCTTCTGTTAGACGGTGTGGCTACGGATATCAGAGTCAGCAAGGAAGTGCAGGTTCGGGATGTTATATCAGTGGAAATCACATGGGGCGCTATGGAATATACCTATGATGATGGACAGTGGAATAAGGATACGCATCAGTATGATGGAAGAGGATGGACTGCAGACACAAGTGAAGGAGATCAGATTCAGGTAAAGAATACAGGAAAAGAAGCTGTGGCAGCAAGATTTGCATATCTTGCGGAAGAAGGTTATACATCTATAGATGGACGTTTTGTAAAAGATAATAGCCCGATTACAGCAGACACACTTCAGCCACAAGAAAAGATGAAGGTACAGCTTCAGCTTAATAATAAGCCGGATAAGAAGATGGATAAAACGACAGTAGGAACTGTCACAATCACAATCAATCGGGAGAGTACGAATTAATGAAAAGAGAAGAAACAGATAGAAATGAGCAGATAGGGAAAAAAAAGAGCAGTGGAAAACGTCAGAAAAACAAAATTTGTATTATCGTCCTTCTGATTATATTGTTACTGGGAATAGGAATTCTTGTGTTTCTGTGCGTAAAAGGTCACAAATCGGATGATTTTGCACCGAAACTTGATTCAACTGCAGAACAGATGGAAGATACCGGGGAGAAGATGGATGCGCCGGAAGGCGGCGGTGCGGTAAGCCTGACATATTCTACCGCAGTTACAATCTCTATGAAAGACCGGACAGCCCAGATTCTGTTCGAGAATCCATCGAAGTCTACCAAAGACACGGTACTACAGCTGACGGTTAAAGGACAGAAAGAAGGACAGGAGTCTGTGATCGCACAGTCAAAACTCATACCTGCAGGGTATAAGCTGTCACAGATGGAACTGGATGATGATGTGGAACTGAAGGTGGGAAAATATGAAGGTAACTTGAATGTATTGTATTATGACAGCGAGAGCAGGAAAAAAGAAGTGGTAGACACGAAGATTCCAGTGACGCTGACAGTGAATAACGGAAATTAAGTTATGCATTCCGTTTTCAATATAGAATCCATCAAAAAATGAAGACAATGAGATCAAATGAAAAGGAGAGAAAAACATGAAAATCAAGAAATTAACAGCAGTAGCAATGACAGGAATGATGACATTAGGAATGGGAACAAGCGTATGTGCAGCATCACCAATAACACAAATTGGCGGTACTGATGCAAAGGATGTAAAGGCAACATATGCTACGGATCAGACGGCAGGGACTGTGTACAGTGTAGATATCGCATGGGGAGGCATGCAGTACACTTATACAATTGATTCAGAAGGAACCTGGAATCCTTCAACACATAAGTTTGACGGAGCATCAGAAGCAGGAAGTTGGTCTTGTTCTGATGGCGCAGACAAAGTAAAGGTAACAAACCACTCCAATGCAGCGGTAAAAGCAGCATTTACTTATGAAGCGGAAAATGACTACAAGACAATTAACGGATCATTTGACAAGCCAAATGTAACTCTTCCAACTGCAGAAGGCACAGAGGTTTTAAATGCACCTACAGATACTGCAACGCTGTCGCTTAGCGGAGCTCTGAAAAAGAATGTGCCAACAGCTACAACAATCGGTACTGCAACCGTCACATTAAACGTAGCACAGTAGGGAAATCAATCAGATGAAGAGGAAGACGATTACAACGATATGCATGATGCTTCTGTTATTATGCTTCTGTACGGCAAATGTATCTGCCAAGGAGGACAGTAAAGCGGTAGCAGGGAAGAAAGTCTTTACTCTAGGCGCTCATACATACATTAGTGAGATCGTAGATGGACATGCAGTGGTTGCCGCCAGTGATGGTGCTCAATTCGAGCTGACAGGAAAAGGGATGGACGGGTTATACCTGTGTATCATCGAACTCCTGGAAGGTGATGACGCCTATGAGTGGCTAGGCAACGAGTTGCAAGGTGACGGGGAAATGCAAGGAGCTTATGCGGTACTCCTTATGAATGGCGCCGGGGAATATGTAACCGCAGATAAGGACTTTACCGTAACGATTCAGGTGAAAGCGTCAGGAGAAGATCTGAAGGTATGGCATGTGGAGCCAAATGGGAATAAGACAGCACTTCAGCCGGTAGAAGGAGATGGCTTAAGTGTCATCGGTACAAAGACAGATTACTATGCGGTAGTGTGTGGAGAGTCATTGAATGAAAGTACGCTGGGGGAAAATGTACCGGGTGGTAATACATCAGGAAGTCATGTACCGGGAAGCAGTGTGTCGGGAGGGGCTTTTGGGGCGATCAAGACGGGAGACAATGCCGGAGTACTTCTCTGGGGACTTCTGGTGATCGTGGGAGCTGCAGGATGCGTGGCAGGAGTAAAAAGCAAAAAGCGAGACATACATATGAGAAATAGCGGGCATAAATAAAAGGCATGTACAATAAAATTATCTGAGGGTTAGGAGAGAAGTCCTGGCTCTTAGATTTTTTTATTATACGAGGAAAGTTCCCTGTTCTTAAAAAACAATACGGGGTGCAGAAAAATATGTGAAGTAGTATGTATCCTAAATGGAAAATAAAGCTAAGGATAAACAAAATTCCGTATGCTGGCTGGGGTGATGGTGGGGCCTGCGGGATAAGTCGCGCAGGGAGTCCCAGGAGCCATCATAGCGGCGCTGCCAGCGATAGATATACTGGCGGTTGGTCAGAAAGTTATTCTGGCATAAACATTCAGTCTATGCTAGAATATAAATAAAGCATTATATTTCTAATACTCTAGCGGCGTCTGCCGTATCTTCTATCTATTGCCAACAGGCATCTATTCGGAAATTTCAATGCTTAAAAACCCAGGAAAACAGCAGAGTGGTTCCGGAATGGATGGGGTGCGGGCAAGTATTGAGGGTATATACCGCATTGCTTCAAATCCAGAGATAGACAAGGAGGAAATAATCAGTAGGATAAAGAAGGAGGCTGATAGTATATGAATGTAGGATCAAGGCTGACGGTTAAGGCGTACCCTGTCACAGAAGTGTGCTATGGGGAGGAGAACCGAGTGACGGTGGATGGCCGGATGACGGTCTGTAAGAACATTGCAGAAAAGATTCTGGCGCAGGAGCCATTGATAAAGGAGATTGATATCCGTATTATCATGCCGGATGAGCACCGACAGCATACCAACACGGTGATGGATGTGATTCCGCTGGCAACCAAAGTGCTGGGACGGGTGGGGGAGGGCATTACCCATACCCTGACAGGCGTATACGTGCTCCTTACCGGCGTGGATGAGAGTGGGCGCCAGGTGTGCAATTTTGGAGCCAGCGACGGAATACTTGAGGAGAAGATTGCCTGGGGGCGGGCAGGAACGCCGCTTCAAAGTGATATGCTGATCTCTTTTGACGTAGTTCTTAAGGAAGGATCCTGGGCGGATCGTCCGGGCCCGGAAGCAGCCCATCGCGCCTGCGATACATACTGCCAGATATTCCGGGAGCAGATAAAGAAGTTCAATGGATACAAGTGCGCGGAAAAGCATGTCTTTCAGGAGACGTATGAGCCGGGGAAAAAAGATGTCTATATTGTGAAAGAAGTATCCGGGCAAGGTGCCGTATACGATACCCGGATATTCGGACATGAGCCTTGCGGATTCGAAGGCGGGAAGTCTGTTATTGATATGGGCTGCATGCCTGCGCTGGTGACGCCCAATGAATTTAGGGATGGCATTATGCGCGCGATGGATTAGGATTCGACGATAAAGTATGGAGGTGCAGTTATGGGAATCGGAACAAGCATGAAAGAAACTTCCCTGCATTATTACAGGGATCCCTTGGTAGAAGCCGTATCGGAAGACCCGGAAGTCAATCTGAGGGGAATCATCATTGTGGGATCGCCGGATAAGAATGAGGATAAATATCTGTCAGCGGAGCGGGTCGGGGTCAGCCTGGAATGCATGAGGGCGGACGGAGCCATTTTCTCCTGTAATGGGATCGGCAATAATCATGTTGACTATGCCCATGCTATTGAAGCGACAGAAGTAAGGGATGTGCCGGTGGTGGCTCTTAGCATGTGTCCGGCGAAGGACTTCGTGGTGCAGAATGATCATCTGGACGGCGTGCTGTCCTACTATAAGGCGATCGATAAGATGGGACAGGACGGGGATGAGACAACGGTGCTTGCCGAGAATACGGTAAATAAGCTGGATGCCAGAAAGGCACTGGCAATGCTGAAATTAAAAATGAGAAAGAAAGAACAGAGGCATTGAGGCATCCTATGTTAACCGGGATAGCAGCGCGTTTAAGAAGGATATGTATATTGCCTGGAGAGATAAGAAAAGCAGGCACGTCTAGGGATAAGCCATTACGTGCCTGAATTATGAATGTGCATTCGCGATCTATGTGTCAATCTTAATATTCGCCAGAGCGTTTGCAAAAGCATTATTAATCGGTTCTTCCTTCTGCTTCTTCAGATAATTCTGGACATCTTTTTTGGATACTCCGGCGCCTTCTTTTTCTCTTCGCTTCTTGAAAGCGGAGAGTTTTTCTTTGTATCCGCAGGCGCAGACAAAGGTCTCTTCTTCGCCTTTTTTGATAATCTCCATCTTCTTGTGGCAGTTCGGGCAGCGGGCATTGCTCAGTCGGGCGATGGTCTCCCGGTATCCGCATTCCCGGTCCTGGCATACCAGGAGGCGCGCATTCTTTCCATTGACCGCCAGCATCCGCTTGCCGCATCTTGGACACTTGGTGTTGGTCAGATTATCATGGCGGAAGGTGCCGTCCACTGTCTTGATCTCCTGGATAAGTTCCTTGGTGTAATCCTGTATCTCGGCAAGGAACTGGGCATCTTTGTGGGCGCCTTTGGCAATGTTGGAAAGTTCCAGTTCCCACTTGGCCGTAAGTTCCGGCTTCTTTAAGTCCTCGGGAACTAGTTCCAGAAGCTGCTTTCCTTTGGAGGTGATGAGAATCTCATTTCCTTTTTTCTCAATCAGGAAGGAGTGGAATAGTTTTTCTATAATATCAGCCCTTGTAGCCACGGTTCCGAGCCCTCCGGTCTCGCCAAGCATCTTGCGCGCCTTTGCGTCCCGGGATTCCATGTATTTGACCGGATTCTCCATGGCAGTTAGCAGGGTCGCCTCGGTAAACCTTGCAGGTGGCTTTGTCTTTCCCGTCGTCAGGGCAATCTGGCTGATAGATAACTGCTCTCCTTTTTTAAGGAGCGGCAGAGGCTGTTCGCAGGACTGCCAGGAGGCATCGTCTTCTTCCGGAGCATCCAGAAAAGAACTGTCAGCCGCGCTGGAGGAATCGTAGATGGCCTTCCAGCCAGGAGACAGGATGATCTTTCCTTTGGCGGTAAAGGCCTGTCCTGCGGCGGAGGCCTTCAAAGTGGTCTGCTCATATTCGAAGGCCGGGTAGAGGATGCTGATAAATCTACGTATCACCAGATCATAGATCTTGCGCTCGTCGTTGCTCATGTGCTCCAGCTGGACAAATTCTTCCGTGGGGATGATGGCATGGTGGTCGCTGACTTTAGCGTCATCTACGAATGCCTTGCTGGTCTTTATGGGCGCTTTTAAAAGCGAGGGAATGAACTTCTTGTAGGGCCCGATATTGCATGCCTTCAGCCGTTCTTTGATGGTTGGGACGATGTCGGAGCCAATGTAGCGGGAGTCTGTTCTGGGATAAGTCAGGACTTTATGCTGCTCATAGAGGCGCTGCATGATATTCAGGGTCTCCTTGGCAGAAAAGCCAAAACGCCGGTTGGCGTCCCGCTGAAGTTCCGTTAAGTCGTATAAACCCGGAGAGAACGTTTTCCTGGCGGACTTCTGGACATCCGTTATTTGCAGGGCCTGACCCTTGAGGCTGGATTCCAGATCCGTGATGAAAGAACGCTTAAACGAGCGCAGGCTTCCATTCTTTTCATTCTGCCAGGACCATTTTACATTGCCGGCGACGCAGGAAAGACCATAGTATTCTTCAGGCTTAAAGGAACGGATCTCTTCTTCGCGCCGGGCAATGATTGCCAGGGTAGGCGTCTGTACCCGTCCGCAGGAGAGCTGGGCATTATACTTGCAGGTCAGCGCCCGGGTGGCGTTGATGCCCACTAGCCAGTCTGCCTCGGCACGGCTTTTTGCGGCGTAATACAGATTATTGTATTGGCGCCCGTCTTTTAAACTTAAGAATCCTTCCCGAATAGCCTTATCCGTAACGGATGAGATCCACAGCCTTTTGATCGGCTTATGGCAGCCGGATTTGTCCAGAATCCAGCGGGCGACCAGTTCGCCCTCCCGCCCGGCATCCGTGGCAATGATAATGTCCGATACATCCTTGCGGAAGAGCTGGGTCTTGACATTGTGATACTGCTTGGAGGTCTGCTTGATGACCACCAGCTCCCATCTTTCCGGGAGCATGGGGAGGTAGGACATGTTCCATTCTTTGAACTTTTTGTCATATTCCTCCGGGTCAGCCAAGGTTACGAGATGCCCAAGAGCCCAGGTCACGATATATTTACTGCCCTCGATGGCGCCCGGCATATTCTTGTGGCAGTCCAGAACCCGGGCAATATCGCGGGCCACAGAAGGCTTTTCAGCCAGTACGAGTGATTTCATATATGATAGTCTCCTTTGATATTCGGTTGAATGTACCTATTCAACATAGCGGATTTGATCCGGTTTGTCAACGGATAGCCAATTTAGAATGTGCGAAACTGTGCGATTTCCTTAACTGTGAAATCGGCGATCTGTTAAAAATAGAAAATGGATTAAGATTGATGTATCTGCGGGTATAGCAATTTTATCAATGAAAGTATGCTTGACATTTAGGATGGTTTTGATAGAATTTTTGTTGAACATATGTAACTTCTTTCTTGTATAATTTTTTATCGAAAATATATTAAAGTTTCAAGGTTCTGTTAGCGGGTCAGACACAGAAAATACTATGTTCTGACCTCAGCATCATGACATGAGTTGCCCGACAAATGAACACTATAAGTACCTTGAAAATTTAATACATTAC
>ERZ1036407.682-NODE-682-length-19283-cov-5.152954_pt1 | contig 19283 bp, 19 predicted proteins | sample MGYA00514217_ERZ1036407 | MGnify/ENA primary metagenome ERZ1036407 (study PRJEB33795, sample SAMN09464943) | human gut metagenome | host: Homo sapiens | place: USA: Stanford, California | collected 2016-11 | study: EMG produced TPA metagenomics assembly of the... | reverse complement strand
ATATTAAACATATTATTAATAAAGATGTCATGAAATGCTGAAATGACGGGGTTAGGAACTTTTCTCCAGCCAGAGGGCAGATTACATAAAACAAGTGCAGGCCCAAGACTAAGGTTCATAATCAGAAATAGGAGGATAATAGTTAATGATTAAGAATTGGAGACAAAAGTAAGAACAAAAAAGGTTTCACTATATAATTTATGCAAGGAGGAATGTATGGGAGTATTGATATGTGAAATTATAATGGGCATATTGGTGATCATTGCAGGAACTTGCATTTTTTCGTTTTTAAATGTGATTATTTACCGGGTGCCAAGGCAGATGTCCTTTATAAAGTGCTTCTCTATATGCCCCTCCTGCGGGAAGAGGCTGGAATCTAAGGATCTGGTGCCAGTATTCAGTTACCTGTTCCTGAATGGGAAATGCCGTTACTGCAAGGCATCCATCGGAATCAGGGATACGCTGATAGAAGTGCTGGGAGGCCTTCTGGCGCTGCTGTGCGTGTATAAATACGAAAACTACGGAACGGCCCTGACGGTATTTGCATTTTTTTGCATATTGACGGTGGTGGCATTCCTGGATATAGAAACAATGGAGATTGAAGATGGATGCCAGATCGCGATGGTGATACTTGCGGCCATATCCATATTCACCATGCCCGAGACTTCGCTTTTAGCCCGTCTGGCAGGCGCGCTGTGTGTAAGCCTTCCGATGCTTGTGCTGGCGATCGTGATTCCCGGGGCTTTTGGAGGTGGAGATATTAAACTGATGGCTGCCTGCGGACTATTTCTGGGATGGAAGATCACGCTGGTGTCGGCAGCCTTGGCCATTCTCTTTGGCGGCATCTACGGGTGCTATCTCCTGGCTGCCCAGAAGGCTGACCGCAAGGCCTATTTCCCTTTCGGGCCATTCCTGTGCATAGGCATGGCAATCGGCCTGCTGTATGGGATTCGGCTGATTGACTGGTATCTTTCGCTGATGATATATTGAAAATATGTATGGATAAAATACAATGATTCTGGGAGGCGCCCTCGCTTACGCAGGGCATGAATACCCTGTATTAAAGTGTACTAGGAGGACTGCCTATGGAGGTTGCTTGCGTCTGAATAAAGGAGCGTGATAAGATGGAGCCAGAATACATTACTCATAACTTCCAGCCAATCTATGATAAGGAGTCCCGGATTCTTATGCTGGGAACCATGCCTTCTCCGAAGTCAAGGGAAGTGGGATTCTATTACGGGCATCCCAGGAATCGCTTCTGGAAGGTAATATCGGACGTGTGCGGTGAGGAACTTCCACTGACAAAGGAGGAGAAGATTGCTTTTGCGCTGCGAAACCGTATCGCTGTCTGGGACGTGCTGGCCGGATGCGAGATCAAAGGAGCGGATGACGGCAGTATCCGCAACCCGAAGGCCAATGATATGAAGAGGATTCTTGACCATGCGGATATCCGGGCCATATTCACGACAGGGACTAAGGCAGCCCAGTTATATAAGAGATATTGCTACCCTGAGACAGGGGTGGAGGCTATCGGACTTCCATCCACCAGCCCGGCTAACTGCCGGACAACCTACGAGGAACTTTACCGGGCGTATTCGGTGATTGCCGGATACTTGCAGGACTAGGAGGAGCCTATGATAAGAGAAGAGAGATTAGATAGCCTGATTCGATATTTGAAGAATGAAAACGATGGATATGCATCCATCAGAGAGCCCATAAATTATGATGAGAAGCGTCGGCTTCTAAGAAGCCTAATGAATGTGCGCTGGCCAGGGGAGGCTTCAGAAGAATTCATGACCGGACAGGACGAGTTCCTGACAGAAGAGGCAGAAGAAAAAGGCATTGTGGATTATGAGGATATCCCGGTCATTGGAGACATCTACACCTGTATCGGCATCAAGAATATGGACAGGATCTCCCTCTGGAGAGGGGATATTACCAGGCTTCGGGCGGATGCCATCGTCAATGCCGCCAATAGCCAGATGCTTGGATGCTTTGTGCCCTGCCACGGCTGTATTGACAATGCAATCCATTCCGCGGCGGGGATACAGCTTCGGAACGAGTGCGCCAGGATGATGGAAGAGCAGGGCCATGAAGAGTCCACGGGAAAAGCGAAGATTACGCAAGGATACAATCTCCCGGCCAGTCATGTAATCCATACGGTAGGCCCGATCGTGGGACTGGAGGTTACACAGAGGCAGAAGGAGGAACTGAAGTCCTGCTATATAAACTGCATGAAGCTGGCAGAGAAGGAAGGGCTTAAGTCCATCGCGTTCTGCTGCATCTCTACAGGAGAATTCCATTTTCCTAACAAGCTGGCGGCCCAGATCGCCGTAGAGACGGTGGACCGCTGCCTGTCTTCCTCCAAGCTGGAACGGGTGATCTTCAATGTGTTTAAAGAAGAGGATTATAATATCTATAAAAAGTTATTACAGTAAGCAGGAAATAGAATCATTGACAGATGCCGCTGGTTTGTTGCAAAATAGTAAGAGGCAAAAACAGGCTGGATTATGCCTGTCTGGAAGGGAATCATGCAGCAAATGGAAAATCTAGTTTTTAGTCTGAATGCAACGGTCCCGGTATTCTTAATGATGGTACTGGGGCTTCTTTTTAAGAAAATCGGCTTTATCGGCGAGGAACTGGCGGATCAGATGAACAAATTCGTGTTCTTGGTTCCGCTGCCGGTGCTGGTATTTAATGACCTGGCAACAGTAGACTTTGAAGAAGTATGGAATATGAAGTTCGTGCTGTTCTGTTTTGGAGCAACGGTGATAAGCATTGCCATTTCCACGGCAATCTCATTTCTTTGGAAGGATAAGTCCATACAAGGAGAATTTATCCAGTCTTCCTACCGAAGCAGCGCGGCGCTTCTGGGAATTGCGTTTATCCAGAATATTTACGGAACGACAGGCATGGCTCCTTTAATGATCATTGGAAGCGTGCCTTTATACAATATGATGGCTGTGCTGGTGCTGTCCTTATTCCGGCCGGGCCAGAAGGGGCTGGACGGCCATGTCGTAAAGAGGACGCTGATAGGGATTATCAAGAACCCGATTATCATCGGAATCGTGGCCGGACTAATCTGGTCCGCGCTTCGCATACCGATGCCCCATATCATGGAGAAGACGGTAGATAGCGTGGCAGGAGTGGCAACCCCTATGGGGCTTATGGCAATGGGAGCCACATTTGATATCCGAAAGGCCTTTGCCAAGGTGAAGCCGGCGGTGACCGCCGCATTGATTAAGCTGGTAGGGTTTGTCGCCATCTTTCTGCCGCTTGCCGCTCAGATGGGATTCCGGCAGGAGGAACTGGTGGCGATCCTGGTAATGCTGGGCTCAGCTACCACGGTCAGCTGCTTTGTCATGGCCAGGAATATGGGCCATGAGGGCGTGCTGTCTACCAGCGTGATCATGCTGACGACCCTGTTCAGCGCGTTTACCTTAACGGGATGGCTGTATGTGATGAAGAGCCTGAGCCTGATCTAATATGAATTTATGTGCTTTATTATTCTCCTACAGGAACCAGCTGGATGGAAGTGCCTGATACGGTTAATGTTACGCCTTCGGTGAAGACGGCATTGTTAAACTGTGTAACTCCAAAGCCTTCCTGTCCCATGACTTCGTTGAGCCCGCCATCGAACATATTGGAAGAAGATACATTTCCGGTGCCGCCTGTGGCGATCACGGTGTAGATGCCGGTAGGAAATTCCGTGCCTGCCGTGTAGTTCCCTGCCGGAAGGTCTATCGGACTTCCGGAAGCCTCGCCTCTTGCTGCGACCGTGCCTGTCTGCGCATCCTCGGCGATCAGATGTATGACGACATCCCCGCCGACCGTAAGGACTACGTCCTTCTTCATTTTTAGTCCGTTAAAGGACTGCTGGGAGATTCCGTCGTCGTCCGGGCTCATGACTTCATTGAGTCCGCCGGAGAACATGTTGGAAGAAGATACATTTCCGGTTCCGGAAGTTGCTGTAATATTATAGGTTCCGATCGGAATATCCTTACCAGCAGTATAATTGCCTGCGGACAGGTCGATCTCATAGTGTTCTTTTACGATCTCTTCTTTTCGTTCGTCCTTCTTTGGCTCAGACTTAGCCGTATCCTTGACTGTAGTGGTCTTAGGAACGGCTGTCTTGTCCGTATCCGGCTTATCCGGCGACGTACAGGAGTACAGCACGCAGAGCGCCACCACGATGGTGATGCTGATCTTTGCAACCTTTCCCCAGTTCTTCTTATAACGCCACATCAGGAACAGCCCTATCGGCCATAAGAAGATTAAGAAGAGTATGATGACCCAGGTCTTCTCGTACCATTTCTCCGGCGGCGGGCCTGATGGCTTCCAGGCGCCTGGATTATTAGGGTTATATCCGGCATATCCTCCGGCGGCGGTATTATTTGCCGTGCTGCCCTGGTCTTTTTCGATTACTTTCTGGCCACAGAATTCACAGGTATCGCCTGTCAAGTCTGCGCCACAATGTGGACATTTCATAATTGATCCCTCCCTGATGATTCATTCCTTAATATAGCAGGCAGCACGCTCGCTGCCTATATACTATTGTATCATGGGTGTATTCGACAGGTCTATATATTATTCGACAAACATTTGGAAAATTTGCACAATGCCAACGGAACAAGAGGGCTGGAATCATGGCAGTTTCAAGAAGGCGCGCAAGGTAGCGGCAAACCCTTAAGACTTTCTGAAAATTCTTTAAACTCCTTGACAAAATACTTTTCGATGGCTATGATATTCAATAGTTTATACGTAAAGGCATTGAAGAAGAGGAGTATGCATAAGTTCGTTTTCGAAAGAGAGAGTGGCCCGGAGGCTGAAAGGCGCTTGATGACAGAGATGCAGAAGGTAGCTTTCGAGCCGGACTGTTGAACATCCATACGGGCGCCCGAATGGTGCTAGATGGTCCCGGAGTCGTTCCCGTTAAAGAATAAGATGAGATGTATAGAGGAAGTTTTTTCTATATAATAAAGGTGGTACCGCGACTACAATCGCCCTTTACGTAATGTAAAGGGCGTTTTCATTACAGTAAAATGTGAAAAAACTGTGAAGAGATGTGTAAGACACGATTTATGAGGAGGAAACTATGAGTCAGAAGTTAGAGACAACCTACAACCCAAAGGAGATTGAATCTAAGTTATATGAGAAATGGTGTGAGAACAAGTATTTCCATGCCGAGGTGGACAGGAGCAGGAAGCCGTTTACTACGGTGATGCCGCCGCCGAATATTACCGGCAAGCTGCATATGGGCCACGCGCTTGACAATACGCTGCAGGATATCCTGATCCGTTATAAGAGGATGCAGGGATACAACGCGCTGTGGGTTCCTGGAACAGACCATGCAGCGATCTCTACAGAAGTAAAGGTTACCAACCAGTTGAAAGAAGAAGGTATCGATAAGAAGGAACTGGGACGCGAGAAGTTTCTGGAGCGGACCTGGCAGTGGAAAGAGGAATATGCAGGAACGATCGAGGATCAGCTTAAGAAATTAGGCGTATCCTGCGACTGGGACAGAGAGCGCTTTACCATGGATGAGGGATGCTCCAAGGCAGTAGAGGAAGTGTTCATCAAACTTTACGAAGAAGGATATATTTACAGAGGATCCAGAATCATCAACTGGTGTCCGGTGTGCAAGACTTCTCTCTCGGATGCGGAGGTAGAGCATGAAGAGCAGGACGGAAACTTCTGGCACATTAAGTATCCTATCGTAGGCAGCGATGCCTGTCTGGAAATAGCCACCACCCGTCCCGAGACGATGCTGGGCGATACTGCGATCGCGGTACATCCGGATGATGAACGTTACAAAGACCTGGTAGGCAAGAAGGCAATCCTTCCGCTGGTGAACCGGGAGATTCCGATCGTAGCGGATTATTATGTAGACAAGGAATTTGGTACAGGCGCGGTTAAGATTACGCCGGCTCATGACCCTAACGACTTCGAGGTGGGCAAGCGCCATAACCTTCCGGAGATCAATGTGATGAATGACGATGCCACCATCAATGAAAATGGCGGCAAGTACGCAGGAATGGAACGTTATGAAGCAAGAAAGGTAATGGTTAAGGATCTGGAGGAGCAGGGATACCTGGTAAAGGTAGTTCCGCATTCTCATAATGTAGGTACCCATGACCGCTGCCATACGACGGTGGAGCCTATGGTTAAGCAGCAGTGGTTCGTAAGGATGGAAGAACTTGCGAAGCCGGCCATCGAGGCGGTCAAGAATGGCGACCTTAAGTTTGTGCCGGAGCGTTTTGACAAGATCTATCTGCATTGGCTTGAGAATATCCGTGACTGGTGCATCTCCAGGCAGATCTGGTGGGGGCACAGGATTCCGGCCTACTACTGCGATGAGTGCGGCGATATTGTCGTATCCCGCGACGTGCCGGAGAAATGCCCGAAGTGCGGATGCACGCATTTCACCCAGGACGAGGATACCCTGGATACCTGGTTCAGTTCTGCGCTGTGGCCGTTCTCAACATTGGGATGGCCAGAGAAGACCGAGGATTTGGATTACTTCTATCCTACGGATGTTCTGGTAACCGGATACGATATCATCTTCTTCTGGGTAATCCGTATGGTATTCTCCGGATATGCCCATACCGGGAAAACTCCGTTCCATACCGTGTTCATCCACGGCCTGGTAAGAGACTCTCAGGGCCGCAAGATGAGCAAGTCATTGGGCAACGGCATCGATCCGCTGGAGATAATCGAGCAGTACGGCGCGGATGCCCTGCGTATGACTTTGATCACCGGAAACGCGCCGGGCAATGACATGCGTTTTTACAATGAAAGGGTGGAGGCGAGCCGGAACTTTGCCAACAAGGTATGGAATGCGTCCCGTTTCATTATGATGAATATAGAAGATAAGGAGATCACGGAGCCGGCAGATTTCAAATTACGCCCGGCAGACCGCTGGATCATGTCCAAGTGCAATAACCTGGTAAAAGACGTAACCGAGAATATGGATAAGTACGAACTGGGGATTGCGCTGTCTAAGATCTATGATTTTATGTGGGATGAATTCTGCGACTGGTATATCGAGATTGCCAAATACCGCATTTATCACGTTGAGGAAGACCAGAAGTCAGCCAATGACGCGATGTGGACGCTGCGGGAAGTGCTGAAGAAGTCTTTAAAGCTTCTGCATCCATATATGCCGTTCGTATCAGAAGAGATCTATGGCAAGCTGGTGCCGGAAGAAGAGTCTCTTATGATGTCCGAATGGCCGAAGTATGATGAGAAGTGGAATTATCCGATCGCGGAAAATATTGTAGAGCATTACAAAGAGATAATCCGGGGAATCCGGAACGTGCGCGCTAAGATGAATGTGCCAAACTCCAGGAAGGTTACCGCCTATTTGGTATGCGAGGATCAAAAACTCTGCACGGGACTGGAATATTTAAGAAATTCTGCCCAGTCCATGGCATTCGTCAACGATCTGATCATCCAGCATGATAAGGCCGGCATCGCGGAAGATGCCGTATCTATCGTAGTACCGGACGCAACCGTTTATCTGCCATTGGAAGAATTGATTGATTTAGAGCAGGAGATCGAGCGGCTGAGCAAGGAAGAGGCAAGGCTTGAAAAAGAGATTGCCCGTGCATCCGGAATGCTGAACAATGAACGATTCGTAAGCAAGGCGCCGGAGGCAAAAGTTCAGGAGGAACGCGACAAGCTCGAGACATATAAACAGATGATGGAGCAAGTCAAAGAAAGGCTTGCAGGGCTAAAAGCAAAATAGTCATAAGGGGATATTATGAAGAAAATCCATATTAAGAAGCCTGATATAAAAGGGGCGTTTCATAAACTGAAAAATCTGAAGACAGAAGATGTGAAGGCAGCATGGAAGGCAGGTAGAGAGCGGCGGGCCCGGATTATAGAGGAACGCCGCAACAGCGCCTTTGCCAGGAAGATGAAGCCGGTCTATGCATTCATAAACCGGTTTTCCCTGGTGTTCCATGCGCTGCTGGCATGTATCATTAATCTTGCCATAGAAGCCATATCCAGACATTCGGTATTCGAAGCCTGGGATTATATGACAGGGACGCCAATGGTGTTTTTGTACAATGCTTTTATGATATTCATCACATTTTCCATCGTCTATCTGTTCAAGCGAAGGGTATTCGTGCGCATCATTATCAGCGTGCTGTGGATGGTTCTGGGCGTGGCAAACGGATATATGCTTATGAAGCGGGTTACGCCTTTTAACGCGCAGGATCTTAAGGTAGCGAAAGACGGGCTTACCCTGATCAATAACTACTTTAATGGATTTGAACTGACCGTCCTGATTATCGGTATCGTCTCCGTCATCATATGGGTGATCTCCATGTGGAAGCGGGGAGGCCAGTATGAGGGAAAGATACGCCGCGTATGGGCCCTGGTGGGCATCGTCGTGTGCTTCGTGGCATATGGCTTTGCATCCGACCTGGCGGTTGAGAAGCGGGTAGTATCCACCTATTTTGGCAATATTGCATTCGCCTATGAAGACTATGGACTTCCGTACTGCTTTATGGCAAGCCTTTTTAATACAGGTATTACGGAACCGAACGACTATAGCAAGGAGACGATCGCCAAGATCAGCAATAACGGAGAGATCACCAAGAATGAGACGGGGCGGACGGAAGAAGAACTTCCGAACATCATCTTCGTTCAGCTGGAGTCCTACTTTGACGTGGATGAAGCTGAATTCTTCACTACTTCCCAGGATGCATGTCCAAACCTGCATGAGATGTACAAGAATTATTCGTCCGGTTACTTTAAAGTGCCATCCGTAGGAGCTGGCACGGCAAACACAGAATTTGAAGTGCTGACAGGCATGAATCTGAGGTATTTCGGGCCTGGAGAATATCCCTACAAGACGGTCCTTAAGGATCAGACTAGTGAGAGCGCGGCGACTGCTCTGGCGGCGCTTGGGTATGGAACACACGCGCTCCATAATAACGGAGGAAACTTCTACAGCAGGGCAAGAGTATTTAATAATATTGGCTTCGACAGTTTTACCAGCAAGGAGTTTATGAATATCCTGCAGACCACCGAGAATGGATGGGCCAAGGATGATATTCTGGTGCAGCACGTGATGGATTCTATGAATACCACGGATGGAAAAGACTTTGTCTTCGCCGTCAGCGTGCAGGGTCATGGCGACTATCCGGAAGAAAAGGTGCTTGAAAATCCGGCCATCCAGGTGGAAGGAATCCAGGACGAAGCGACGAAGAACAAGTGGGAGTACTATGTGAACCAAGTCTATGAGATGGACCAGTTCGCGGGAAATCTTGTGAAAGCCGTAGAAGACAGGGGAGAGCCCTCCGTCATCGTATTCTACGGAGACCATCTTCCTACCATGGGACTGAAGGCAGAAGACCTGAAGGGGCGTTATCTTTACAACACAAATTATGTAATCTGGGATAACATCGGGCTTCCGAAAGAAGACCGCAATGTTCCATCCTACCAGATTATGGCGGATGTATTTGATCGCCTGGATATTCATTCCGGAACGGTATTCAATTATCACCAGGAGAGAAGAAAGACCAAGAATTATCTGGCAGACCTGGAACTTCTGCAGTATGACATCCTGTATGGAAAGCAGTATGTATACGACGGCAAGCTGCCAATAACGGAAGGCCATATGGTGATGGGCATCAAGGATGTATCGCTGAAGAACGTGGTGCCACATCTGGATGGCGGCTATAGCCTGTATGGAGAGAACTTTACAAAGTCCAGCAAAGTCTATGTAAACGGAGAAAAGCAAAAGAGCAGTTTCTTGAATAATACAAGAATTGACCTTTCGGAGACAGAACTGATCAACGGAGATGTAATCGTGGTCAGTCAGGTAGGCTCAAGCAATACCATCTTCCGGTCATCCGACGAATATATTTACCAGGATGGCCAGTTGATCTGCCAGGAAGGAACTGCAACCGATAAGACTAAGTCCTGGGTAGAGCAGACGGATGGAGACGAGTAAGATGACGGCAGTAGGATTCACATATGATGAGGCAGTGGCATATATAGAGGAACTTCCCAAGTTTACGAAGAAGCATACCCTGGATCATGTCAGGGAGTTCTTAAGAAGGCTTGGAAATCCTTCTTCTGACCGCAAGATCGTCCATGTGGCAGGGACTAATGGAAAAGGATCGGTGTGCGCATATCTTCAGGCCATCCTGATGGCGGAAGGAAAGCACACCGGATTCTTTACCTCTCCTCATCTGGTATCCATCAATGAGCGGATTCGCATGGACAATATACAGATAGACAATGAGGCGTTTCTTGAAGCATTTAACCAGGTGCAGGAAACGGCAAGGAAGATGGAAGAAGAGGAATTGGGGCATCCCTCTTATTTCGAATTCCTCCTTGGCATGGGGATGACGGCATTTGCGGGGTCGGATGTGGAATATATCATCCTGGAGACTGGCATCGGCGGAAGGCTGGATGCCACCAATTATATCGAGCATCCCGCGCTTGCGGTGATTACGTCCATAAGCCTGGATCACACCGATATCCTGGGAGATTCGATCGAAGAGATCGCGGCGGAAAAGGCCGGGATCATTAAGCCGGGCGTCCCGGTTTTTTTCGATGCGAGCAATCAGAAAGCCTGCGCGGTCATCCGGAAAACAGCGGAAAAGATGCTTGCGCCCTGTAGAGAAATCTCGAAAAATGCGTACGAAATCCGAGAAGTTAACTGGAAATATATTGCATTTTCCCGGGCAAATGCGTATGATAAAGGTGTTATCTACCAAGTGCCGATCTGTGGATGTTATCAGGTCATGAATGCCCAGATCGCATTGGAGGCCGCCGAGTATCTCCTTAGGGATGAGACGATCCATAAGAGTCGCTGGGTAGACGCGATCGGATCTATGCACTGGGAAGGCAGGATGGAGCGGGTAGCCCCGCATCTTGTCATCGATGGCGCGCATAATCCGGGAGCCGTGGAGGCATTCGCAGAAAGCGTAAAGGCGCTTGGCGCGGATGAGGGAGAAGGCCCGGTCATCATCTTTTCGGCCGTGTCGGATAAGAAATATGAGCATATGATAGAATACCTGTGCAGGAATATGAATGCCAAGGCTTATATCGTCACGGAGATCGAAGATAAGAGAAGGGTTCCGGCAGAAGAACTGGAGCGAGTATTTAAGAAATATACCAGGAAGAAGGTGTATAGAGCCGGAAGCCTGAAAGAAGCCTTACAAAAAGCGGAAAATGAGCGGGTGGATGATGGCGACATCTTTTGTCTTGGCTCGTTGTACCTTGCAGGAATGGTAAAGAAGTTACTGGCAGGAGGCGGTTACCATGCTTAATTTTGAAGAAGAATTGAAGAAATTCCAGCCGAGCCTGGAAGTGGAAGATATAGAGGATGCTGTCTATCAGGAAGACTTGACGGATATGACGGACATTTTACGAGAGATGATTGAACAAACCAAGTAGAAGAGTACAGAGGGAAGTATATGGATTATACAACAAAACTGGCGTACCAGTCGAACTACTGGTATAACGATGGATTGAAGAAGGCCAATATCCGGGATCTGTCGGGAGCGATCGCATCGCTTAAGCGCAGCTTACAATATAATAGGGCTAATATAGCTGCCAGGAATCTGCTTGGACTCGTCTATTACGGCAGAGGCGATGTGATAGAGGCGCTGGTGGAATGGATTCTGAGCAAGAATTTCCAGTCCCATGAAAATATAGCGAATTACTATATTCAGAAGGTTAAGGAGACCCAGGGTGAATTGGAGGCGATCAACCAGGCAGTCAAACGGTTTAACCAGGCTCTCGGCTACTGCCAGCAGGGCGGCGAGGATCTGGCTGTGATCCAGCTGAAGAAGGCGGTGGCGATCCACCCCAACTTTGTGAAGGCCTATCAGCTTCTGACCCTGATCTATCTGGATACGGAACAGTATTCCAAGGCCCGCCAATCCATTAGGATCGCCCATAAACTGGATAAGACGGACGAGATTACGCTGCGCTATATGCACGAACTGAATCAGGTACGCAAGTCAAGGACAGCCAAGATCAAAGAAAAAGAAGGAAAAGAGCAGCAGACGGTTACCTATAATATAGGAAATGAGACGATCATCCAGCCGGTATCCTCCAGTTACAAGGATAACGCAGGGCTTCATACGATCGTCAATATAGCGATCGGGCTGGTGGTAGGCGTGGCAGTCATGTGGTTTCTGATCATGCCGGCGATCACGGCTTCCAGGCAGGATAAGATTAACCGCCAGACCGTGGAATTCAGCGATCAGATCGCCACGCAGAAGGCACAGATCAGTGCCCTTAAGAAGGAACTGGAAGACTATCGCTCCACCAGCGAGGAGACGCAGAGCGCCCAGGCCACTGCAGCCTCCACGCAGGAGAGTTACGAGATCGTCATGAACATCAGCGCCCATGTCAACAAGAACGATATGAGCGATGCAGCCATGCTGGAGGAACTTCTGAAAGTGAATCCGGATTCCCTGGGAACCGTGGGGAGAGAGCAATTCGAGGAGATTACCGGAGACTTATACCCGCGGATGTGCACGAACCTGTTTGCAACGGCGCAGCAGAACTTTGAAGTAGCTAACTATGATTCAGCCATAACGAACCTGGAGCAGGTTATGAAGATGGACGAGGGATATAATGACGGGGCGGCCATGCTGCTTCTGGCACAGTCTTATGAGAAAAAAGGAGACCAGGACCAGGCAAACGTCAAATACCAGAAGATTATAGAGTCTTATCCGTCAACGAATGCGGCCGAGGCCGCCCAGCAGGCGCTGGATGCCCAGAATTCCGGCAAAGCGCAGGATGGCGGGCAGGACGATGGACAAAGCGATACAGGAGAATAATAACTACGATACGAAAGAGAAGGATATGCAATCTGGGATTGCATATCCTTTTTGCGTCGAATGGACAAAATAAAAAGGAGGATGAATATGAAGTATCAGGTACAGGAGAATTGTCTGACGGTATTTCTTCCACATGAGCTGGATCACCACAATGCGGAAGAGATCAGAAAGGAGTCGGACCATCTGATTGAGCGCAACCACATCCGCTATGTCATCTTTGATTTTGCGGAAACAAATTTTATGGACAGTTCAGGAATCGGAGTGATTATGGGGCGCTATAAAAGAATCTATATGCTGGGAGGAGAGGTGTGCGCGGTGCACGCAAATGAAAGAATGAAGAAGATATTGACCATGTCTGGTGTCACAAAAATTATGCAGATATATGAGGAGGAGAAGTAGATGGAGAATACCAATGAAATGCAGTTAATATTTGACAGCCGCTCATCCAATGAATCCTTTGCCCGGGTGACGGTGGCAGCCTTTATGACATCCCTTAACCCCACGGTGGAAGAAGTGTCGGATGTAAAGACGGCGGTATCGGAGGCGGTGACCAACGCCATCATCCATGGATATGAGAGCGAGGTACATAACATCTATATCCGCTGCCGTACAGAAGGCAAGACCCTTTATCTTGAAATAGAAGATGAAGGGAAGGGAATCGAGGATGTCAAGCAGGCCATGGAGCCGCTTTTTACCACGAAGCCGGAATTGGAGCGGTCGGGAATGGGATTCTCTTTCATGGAAGCCTTTATGGATAAACTGGAAGTTGAATCAGTCCCGGGCAAAGGAACAACGGTAAAGATGGAAAAAACAATTGGAAAAGGACGTAGACTATGGACCACACAATCGCTTTAATTCAGAAGTCTCACGACGGGGATGAAGAAGCAAGAGCACGATTAGTGGAGGAAAATGCAGGCCTTGTATGGTGCATTGTAAAAAGATTCTATAACAGGGGCGTAGAGGCAGAAGATTTGTTCCAGGTAGGGAACATCGGACTTCTAAAGGCCATAGACAAGTTTGACATGTCTTACGATGTGAAGTTTTCCACGTATGCCGTCCCGATGATATCCGGGGAGATCAAGCGCTTTCTGAGAGACGACGGGATGATCAAGGTCAGCCGTTCGCTGAAAGAACTGGCATACAAGGCATATCTGTGCCAGGAAAGGCTGCAGGAGCAGTGGGGCAGAGACCCTACGATTACCGAGATAGCTGAGAGCCTCAATGTTGAGCGCGAGGAGCTAACCATGGCATTGGATGCCAGCGGCGATATTGAGTCCCTTCATAAGCCGATCTACCAGAAGGAAGGACAGGAGATCCGCCTGATGGATAAACTGCCGGAGAAGGAAGGCGGGGAGGACAAGATCCTTAATCATATGCTGCTTCAGCAATTGCTGAATTATCTGGATAAGGACGAGAGGCAGCTGATCTATCTCCGCTATTTTGCCAACCAGACCCAGACCCAGGTAGGCAGGGAACTGGGCATATCCCAGGTCCAGGTATCCAGGATGGAAAAGAAAATTTTAAAAAATCTCAGAGAACGAATATGACAGGCGCGCCATGTATATTTTTCCCGAAACCATCCATACTAACCCACAAAAGGAATAAAGAAGGTGGAAAGTATGGATGAGGCAAGGAAAAAACTCAGGGTGTGCCTGATTTGCGTCGTAGCGGCTGCGATCATCATAGGATTTATCTATTATTTCGGCGATGTCAAGAGCAGGAATCATGTAAGTGAAGGCACGCTCGTGACAGCCAGTATGGAAAGCAGGGGGTAATTATGGCGGCAAACAGCGAAACCGTATATATAAAGGCGGACAGAAATGTAGAGGTCACCAAGGCGGAAGTAACCCTTGGCGATGTAGTGACCATGGAATGCGCGAATCCGTCTGTAGTTCCCAAACTGAATACGATCAAGCTTTTAAAGTTCCATCATACGGATAAGAAGCACCAGAACCGAACTACGGTGTCCATCCTGAAGGTAATCGAATGCATCCATCAGCAGTTTCCAAATATGGATGTCCAGAACATGGGAGAAGCGGACTTTATCGTTACCTATGAGGAGCAGCAGACTGCCGGAGGCGCCGTGCACCTGATGAAGGTGGTGGGCGTGGTAATCATCAGTTTTATCGGAGCGGCATTCTCCATTATGGCGTTCAACAACGACGTCGGGACGACCAAGATGTTCTCGCAGATCTATGAACTGGTCACTGGTAAGACGAACAGCGGATTTACGATTCTGGAACTGACTTACTGCATTGGACTTATCATAGGAATTCTGACATTTTTCAATCATTTTGGAAAAAAGAAGTTTACGGTAGATCCAACGCCTATGGAGGTGGAAATGCGTTTATATGAGAATGATATCCAGACGACCCTGATAGAGACATATTCCAGAAAGGAGAAAGAACTGGATGTGGGCAGCACAAATACTACTGGCAATCATCGGTCTTAGCGCTGGCGTGGCGGTAGCAGGGGGATTGTTTTCCTTTGTGATCGGCCTGGGCGTAGTATCCGACTTTGCGGACAGGACTCATACCGGAGAGCATATCCTTCTGTATGAAGACAGCGTGGCCCTGGGAGGAATTCTGGGCAACATATTCTTTATCTATCAGATCTCGATTCCCCACGGCGGGTGGCTTGTGCCAATCTTCGGCCTGTTCGGGGGAATCTTCGTGGGGTGCTGGTCCATGGCGCTGGCAGAGATATTGAATCTGTTCCCGATCTTTATCCGCAGGATCAAGCTGCTTCGCTGCATTCCCTATATTATATTGGGAATAGCGCTGGGAAAAGGAATCGGGGCATTCATATTCTTCTTCAACCGGTGGTAGGAATTAAATGATTATGGAGGAAACAAAATTGGACAAGCAAAGACAGCAGCAAGCATACGAAAATTATGTAAAACGGAAGACGCCGGTTCACAATCTTCCGGCCAATATGGCGAAGGCGTTTTTGACCGGCGGAGCCATCTGCGTGATTGGACAGGCAATCTTGGATGTCTGCGAGAAATCAGGACTCGATAAGGATATCAGCGGAGGGTGGACCTCCATGATACTGGTTCTTTTAAGCGTCCTTCTGACAGGGTTTAACATCTACCCAGGCATTGCAAAATGGGGAGGCGCCGGCGCGCTGGTACCCATTACCGGATTCGCCAACTCTGTGGCCGCTCCGGCGATCGAATACAAGAAAGAAGGACAGGTCATGGGCATCGGCTGCAAGATCTTTACCATTGCAGGCCCGGTCATCCTGTATGGGATATTTACCAGCTGGCTACTGGGGCTTGGCTACTGGATATTGAAGATAAGCGGGGTATTTTAATATGATAAAAGGACAGCAAAGCATTCAATTCGAGGAGTCTCCATTTCTGATCAGCAGCGCATCCGTGGTAGGAAAAAAGGAGGGGGAAGGACCTCTGGGCAAGATGTTCGATATGGTGGAGAGCGAAGATCTCTTTGGGGAGGATACCTGGGAAGCGGCAGAGAGCACCATGCAGAAGGAGGCTTGCCTGCTGGCTATGGGGAAGGAGCATCTGGAGCCTGCGGACATCAGATATCTCTTTGGCGGAGACTTGCTGCGACAGGGAATTGCCACGTCGATCGGAGTAGAGGGGCTGGGAATCCCTATGTTTGGCCTGTTTGGGGCATGCTCTACGGCAGGGGAGGCTCTGGCGCTTGCCTCCATGAGCGTTGCAGGAAACTATGGAGATTATATGATGGCAGTCACTTCCAGCCATTTTGGAAGCGCGGAGAAGGAATTCCGTTTTCCGCTTGGATACGCGAACCAGAGGCCTCTGTCCGCACAGTGGACGGTGACCGGAAGCGGGGCCTTCATACTTGGGAAAAAGCGAAGCCACGTGAGGATAACCGGAGTCACCATCGGCAAGATTGTGGACTATGGGCTTAAGGATTCCCAGAATATGGGAGCCTGTATGGCGCCAGCAGCCTGCAACACCATCATCCAGAACCTGGAAGACTTTGGATACGCGGCGGAAGATTACAGCCGTATTATTACCGGGGATCTGGGATATGTAGGTCAGAGTATTCTGTTCGATCTGATGAGGGGCAGAGGGTATGACATTAAGAAGAACCATATGGACTGCGGCATGACCATCTTTGACCAGCAGACGCAGGACACCCACGCAGGGGGAAGCGGATGCGGGTGCGCGGCCACAACGCTGTCAGCTTATATCCTTCCGAAACTGATCAAGGGGGAATGGAAGCGGATTCTTTTTGTCCCCACGGGAGCGCTGATGTCCACCGTCAGTTTCAACGAAGGTGCCAGCGTGCCGGGAATCGCCCATGGAATCGTGCTGGAACATTGCTAGCAGGAAGGAGAAAAATATGGATTATTTAAAAGCATTTTTGATCGGAGGATTGATCTGCGCTCTGGTGCAGATCCTGCTGGATCGGACGAAACTGATGCCGGGGCGCATCATGGTGCTTTTGGTGTGCGGCGGAGCCGTTCTGGGAGCCTTGCAGCTGTACCAGCCTTTCCAGGACTTCGCCGGGGCAGGGGCAAGCGTTCCGCTTACGGGGTTTGGGAATCTTTTATGGAAAGGTGTCAAAGAAGCGGTAGATAAAGAAGGATTCATCGGAATCTTTCTGGGAGGCTTTAAGGCCAGCGCGGTTGGGATCTCGGCGGCACTGATATTCGGTTACCTGGCATCCATGGTATTTGATCCTAAGATGAAAAAGTAAAAAAACTTGTTGTTTTCTCTATTTGTTAATGGTATTGTAGAAATAGTGAGTTTATTTGTACATTAGGAGGAAACCAATGAATTACTTAAACATCATCATACCTTTCGTAGGTGGACTTGGAATGTTCATCTATGGTATGCAGATCATGGCTCAGGGCCTTGAGAATGCGGCAGGCAATAAGATGAAGTCCCTGCTGGAAGTGCTGACGAAGAATAAGCTGATGGGAGTGCTGCTTGGAGCTGCGATTACCGCGGTCATCCAGAGTTCATCAGCCACCACGGTCATGGTCGTGGGATTTGTAAATGCAGGAATTATGAATCTGACCCAGGCTATGGGCGTTATTATGGGAGCGAATGTAGGTACCACGGTGACAGGTTGGCTGGTATCTTCTGTCGAGTGGGCCAAGTTCCTAAGCCCGACCACTCTGGCTCCGATTGCGGTCATGCTGGGCGTGATCATCATGCTGACCGGGAAAAGACGCTCATCCAAAGAGATTGCCAGCATCGTCGTGGGCTTTGGCTTGTTATTTATTGGTATTACATCTATGTCATCAGCAGTAGCGCCGCTGCAAGAATCCGAAGGATTCCGCAGTATCTTCGTTACGTTGGGAAATAACCCGCTTCTTGGAATCCTGGCAGGCGCCCTTGTGACGGCGATCATTCAGAGTTCCTCGGCTTCCGTGGGTATCCTGCAGAGTCTGGCGGCGGCAGGGCTGGTTCCATTCAGCGCTGCTATCTACATTATCATGGGACAGAATATCGGTACCTGTATCACCGCAATCCTGTCAAGTCTTGGCGCGAAGAAGAATGCTAAGACAGCAGCGCTGATGCATCTGCTATTTAACATCATTGGTACGATTATATTCAGCGTAATCGCCATCGTCTATTTTGAAGTCCTCCATCCAGAGGCAGGCGTTGGCATCATCACGCAGACAGAAATCAGTATTGTGCATACGGCATTTAATATTGGCACGACGGTGCTTCTCTTCCCGGTATCCAGCTGGATTATCAAGCTGGCCAAGAAGATCGGGCGCGTGGAGGAGGATACCCAGGACAAGAGCAAGGTGCTATTGGACGACCGTATCCTGGAGACACCAAGCATCGCTCTTCAGTCTACAGTCAGAGAAGTGGCTCGTATGGGCGAGATCGTAAAGGATTCTCTGGACGTTGCCAAGACGGTTCTCTTTACGCTCAAGGATGAGGATATCCAGTTCCTGAAGGAAGAAGAGACTACGGTGGATAAGCTTAGCGCGGGCATTACCGACTATGCGATCAAGTTAAGTTCTCTCCAGATCAGCGAGAAGGAGCATCAAGATTTGGCACACCTTCTTCAGATGGTGTCGGATATAGAACGTATCAGCGATTACTGTGAAAATATCTCCGAATTTGCGGAGACGCTCTATGAAAAGAAGGTGGCATTCTCGGAAATCGGAAGTTCCCAGTTAAGAGAAATGCTGGATGTATGTATTGACAGTTATAAATATGCCTTGGAAGCCTTTGAAGAGAAGAGCAGGGAAAAGGCTTTGAAGGTGATTGAGAAAGAGACCCAGGCAGACAATCTGGAGATCACGCTTCGAAGCAGGCACATTAAGCGCCTGACGAACAACCAGTGCAATACGGAGGCGGGGATCGTATTTCTGGATACCCTGGTGTGCCTGGAGCGTATATCAGACCATGCCCGCAATATTGCGGAAGAGGTGCTGGAAAGTGTTGCATAAGAAGGGGCTATCGGGAAATAGATAGTTCCAAATAGGGGCAGATGTGACTCATAC
>ERZ1036407.666-NODE-666-length-19931-cov-30.885993_pt1 | contig 19931 bp, 11 predicted proteins | sample MGYA00514217_ERZ1036407 | MGnify/ENA primary metagenome ERZ1036407 (study PRJEB33795, sample SAMN09464943) | human gut metagenome | host: Homo sapiens | place: USA: Stanford, California | collected 2016-11 | study: EMG produced TPA metagenomics assembly of the... | reverse complement strand
TTGCTCAGGTACTTAAAAAAAATATTTTATAATAGTGTTGCGGAATTAAGGTAAATAACAAAGCCATGAGAAAACCAAGTCTTTTCTTATTCCTACTTTTTATCCTGACAAACATCTCAGCCCAAAAAGCAGCAGATTACAGAAAACAGCAAAATTACAAAGAATGGGTACACATCGCTCCCAAATTTGACGACGATTTCTTCAAGACGGAAGAAGCTCTACGCATTGGTGACAACGTGTTACTGTATCAGCAAACCACCGGAGGCTGGCCCAAGAATATCTATATGCCGGCAGAACTGACAGAACAGGAATATAAGGCAGCATTAAAGGCCAAAGAGGATACCAACCAAAGCACAATCGACAACAACGCCACCACTACGGAAATCGAATATCTGGCACGGCTTTATCTGGCTACTCAAAAAGAAAAATATAAAGAAGGAGTTCTGAACGGCATCCAATATCTGCTCAAAGCGCAATATGAAAATGGTGGATGGCCTCAATTCTATCCACGCCCCAAAGGTTATTACATACAAATCACCTACAATGACAACGCCATGGTAAGAGTGATGAATCAGCTTCGGGAAATATACGAAAAGAAGACTCCTTACACTTTCCTGCCTGAAGATATCTGCAAACAGGCACGCAAAGCTTTTGATAAAGGCATAGAGTGTATACTCAAAACACAAGTGCGCCAAAACGGAGAATTGGCAGTATGGTGTGCGCAGCACGACCGTGTCACTCTGGAACCATGCAAAGCACGTGCTTACGAACTTCCGTCATTAAGCGGGCAGGAGTCAGACAACATTGTATTACTACTTATGTCACTCCCCAATCCATCTACAGAAGTTGTAAAATCGATAGAAGGAGCCATCAAATGGTTCCAGAAGTCTGAAATCAAAGGGCTACAGAAAGAATATTTCACTAACAGCGAAGGAAAAAAAGACTATCGTATGGTTCCTTGTGAAGACTGCCCCACTCTCTGGGCACGCTTTTATGAACTGGAAACTAACCGGCCCTTCTTCTGTGATCGTGACGGTATAAAAAAATATGATATCTCGGAAATCGGACACGAACGCCGGAATGGTTATAGTTGGTATAACAAAGATGGAAGTAAGGTGCTGAAAAGATACGAGAAATGGAAGAAAGAACAGAATAAATAATCAAAGACTGATATTTACCCTACCAAAGCGAATATCCGGAAAGTCCTTAAAATGAGAAATCCCCTTACTACACGATTGTAATGAGGGGATTTTTTAATTAAAGGCTTTTACACCGTCTTCTCAAAGTCTTATATAAACGGAGTTAAACCGATTATTTAGTACAATTCCACGGTTTCAACTGTTTGAAGAAGTCGTTACCCTTATCATCTACCAGAATAAATGCAGGGAAGTTTTCCACTTCAATCTTCCAGATAGCTTCCATACCCAATTCCGGATATTCCACACACTCGATGCTCTTGATGTTGTTCTGTGCAAGGATAGCTGCCGGACCTCCGATAGAACCAAGGTAGAAACCACCATATTTCTTACAAGCATCTGTCACTTGCTGGCTACGGTTACCTTTTGCCAACATTACCATGCTACCGCCATGACTTTGGAACAGTTCTACATAAGAGTCCATACGTCCTGCTGTAGTAGGACCCATAGAACCACAAGCCATGCCTTCCGGAGTTTTTGCCGGACCTGCATAATAAATAGGATGATCCTTAATATACTGTGGCAAGTCTTCGCCGCGATCCAAACGTTCTTTCAGTTTAGCATGAGCAATGTCACGACCTACGATGATCGTTCCGTTCAATGACAGACGGGTAGCTACCGGATATTTAGTCAGTTCTTTCAGGATTTCCGACATCGGACGGTTCAGGTCGATCTTTACCACATCACCTTCACCTGCCTGACGCAGTTCTACAGGAATAAGCTCACCCGGATTTGAATCCAGTTTCTCAATCCAGATACCTTCCTTATTGATTTTACATTTGATGTTACGGTCGGCAGAGCAAGATACTCCCAAACCTACCGGACAAGAAGCACCGTGACGAGGCAAACGGATGATACGTACGTCATGAGCAAGATATTTACCTCCGAATTGCGCGCCCAATCCAATCTTATGAGCTTCTGCCAAAACTTCTTTTTCCAGTTCGATGTCGCGGAATGCACGGCCATATTCGTTTCCGGTAGTCGGCAGATTGTCATAGAAATGAGTAGAAGCCAGCTTCACTGTCAACAGGTTCTTTTCAGCAGAAGTACCTCCGATAACGAAAGCGATATGATAAGGAGGACAAGCGGCTGTTCCCAATGTTTTCATCTTTTCAACCAGGAACGGAACCAGTGTACCGGGATTCAGGATTGCTTTTGTTTCCTGATACAAATATGTCTTGTTGGCAGATCCACCGCCTTTTGTTACGCAAAGGAACTCATACTCCATGCCTTCGGTAGCTTCGATGTCAATCTGTGCGGGGAGGTTACATTTGGTATTTACCTCATCGTACATATTCAGAGGCGCATTCTGTGAGTAACGCAGGTTCTCTTCAGTATATGTTTTATATACACCCAGCGAAAGAGCCTCTTCGTCAGAATATCCAGTCCATACCTGTTGTCCTTTTTCACCGTGGATAATAGCAGTACCAGTGTCCTGACAGAAAGGAAGTACACCTTTTGAAGCAACTTCCGCATTGCGCAGGAAAGTCAGTGCCACATACTTATCGTTTTCACTTGCTTCCGGATCACTCAGAATCTTAGCAACTTGTTCGTTGTGTGAACGACGAAGCATGAATGACACATCACGAAAAGCTGCATTAGCCATCACAGTCAAACCTTCTTTCTCAATTTTCAGGATGGGATTTCCTTCAAACTCGCTTACTGATACATAGTCTTTTGTAAGCAGATAATACTCAGTTGTATCTTTTCCCTTCTCAAACATGGGCTGATACTTAAACGGAGGTGTTGCCATAAGTTTCTTATTTTATTACGTAATTGTTAGTTAGTGTGGCAAAGGTAGTATATAAATTAAAAATTAAAGATTAAAAATTAAAGATTAAAACATAATTAACGGAGGAACTCTCCCGTTTATCATTTGCTTATTTTATTCTTGTATGCTTTCGATACGTCTAATAAGCTCGTTTCCAAGAGCTGTTTTATCTTCAATATGTTTCAAGACGGCAGTCACAAAAGTATTGCTTTCGAAATCACCGCGTACTTGCTCAAAATCCTGCTTCATTTCGTCGTGGGAGCCGTCAGCACCAAATCCGGTCATGGAAGACAACGAGAATTCTTTCTTGGCATCCTCATATACCATCTTATCCAATCCGACAACAGCTTGCTGCCATGCTTTCACGATACCGATGATATCTTGTGCTGTAATCGTTTCCGGATCCAGACCGTAGAATTCCTGAATCTTATGATAAGCCCATGTCCATTCATAGGTATAATAGTTCTCATGCATTTCTGCAAAGCTTGCATTGATGGATTTCAAACGATTGACCGTTCCCTTCTCTATCCCATCCAGCAATCGGTCGATCTCACTCTTGGGAGCAATCAGTCCGGAAACATCCACCCACTCCCCGATTCCGATTTCCGTATCAGGTTTCAGTCGTTGACGGATTTCTTCATTGCTCTGGAAGTTGATGCCTTCCAACCGCTTAATGATGGAGTTTCCCAAGAACTTGTGAATAGCGATTTCATAAAAACGAATTCCATTGTTCAGAGAGGAGTTCTTGATTTTAGCACTCTGGTAGGAATAAATCTCTGAAGTTTCACCGGACACACGTTTCAATTCTTTCAAAATGGAACGTCCTTTAAACATTTTCTGAATGGTATAAGGACTCAACAGATTATAATTGATATAATCCAGCCGGTTCGGATCCTTTCGATTATCACGCTTCGGCCATTTCTGTGCATCACGAATGGTACCTACACTTCTTAAGTTAACTCCCGGAACCAGATAAGTGGTATTCCGCTGCTCTATCAGGTAAGAGAAAGGAAGATTGGAAGTATCGGCATGATTAACATGACGTCCCATTACCAAAGAGAAGGCCCCAACACGTGCCGGCCACAGGATATATGAATCGGAAGTGGTTTTCGCTCCTCTTTCCATCGTTCCCTGATGGATAGGACCTAACTTATACATGTGATTACTCTGATTGGACCCCGAACCCGCATTCATAAACGAGAACATACCGGCAATCAATAAAGTAGATTTATGGTGTGTCACTGTAAAAGGACCTGCAAAAATAGCACATGCCTCACCGTTCTCTCCCTGACAATTACTGAAAAACAAAGAATCGGAAGCAGAATAATTGTGTCCCAGCTTGCAGGACTGACCGACGAAGCAACGAGTCAGCATCGTGCCGTCATCCACTTTAGAGCCGGAAGAGATAATGAAGTCATCACAGATTACACCGTGTCCGATATGAACAGGTGCCGTCACGTTACTGTTGATGCTGCCATTGGATAAGCGGCAAGTTCCACAGATATGGCAGTAATCTCCAATCCGGACATTCTTGATCGAGCCCGTATTGAGAATCATCACATGATTGCCAATACTGCCGACAGCAGAAGCATGTTTGTTGGAATAATAATCCGCAATGGATTTCATGCGGTTAATCAGTTCGGGACGATGGCGGTACAGTGCAAGTATATATGCCTGATGTGCCGACAGTTTGTCGTTCATCAACACTTCACGACCTCCCGTTTCATTCAAGACTGCCACTTCCACCCCATTACCGAAAGTGCTCAACCCATCCACTAAGATAATATCTACATTCTCAATGAAGGTATCACTGCCAATTTCGTAATTAGCAATATAGTTCTGGATATTCTCAATACAACAGTTATCGCCCACCGATACATTATGCAACGTCACATGACGTAATCCCGAATGTTTCTTGATTCCCCCCGGCAATGTAAATTCTGCTTCGAATACTCCCAGTTTCACTTCACCCGAGAAACGGGTATGATGGACGTACTCACAATTAAACCCCTCTGCCACTGATACATTTCCCCAATCATCAGCCAGACACGACTGACTCTTCAACTGAAGTACCTCATCTTCAGTCAATCTACGATAGTCTTTCATTTTTAATAATGTGTTAATGTGCCCATATGCCAATGCGCCAATTCCGATGCAGTACACGCAGCCAGTTGGCACATCAGTACATAAGCATATTGATTAATTATTCCTCTTCTTCGTAGGTCTGATAAAGAAAATCGTTATAGGGATATTTCTGAACGTGTAATTCTTTCACTCGCTGATAAACTACATTTTTCAGTTCGTCTATATTGATTCGTTCGCGGGCGGAAATAAAGAGGCAGTTGTCCTCCATCTTTGCCATCCACGTCTTCATCAGTTCTTCGAGTGTTAAGTTTTCCTTTGTTCGGGGGGTAAGGTCGTCCGGCGCTTTCTCCACGTAGGTGTAAGCGTCTATTTTGTTAAATACAAGTATCATAGGTTTGCCACTGCCACCAATCTCTGCCAGTGTTTTGTTCACCACTTCAATCTGTTCCTCAAATCCGGGGTGGGAAATATCGACTACGTGTACAAGCAGATCCGCTTCACGCACCTCATCCAGCGTTGATTTGAAAGATTCTACCAGATCGGTAGGCAACTTACGAATAAACCCTACCGTATCCGACAACAGGAACGGTAGATTATCGATAATCACTTTGCGTACAGTGGTATCCAACGTTGCGAACAGCTTGTTTTCTGCAAACACTTCGCTCTTTGCGAGAAGGTTCATCATGGTTGATTTTCCCACATTGGTATAACCAACCAGTGCAACACGTATCATACGTCCGCGGTTCTTACGCTGGGTAGCTTTCTGTTTGTCAATGTCTGCCAGACGTTCTTTCAGCAATGACATACGGTTCAGGATGATACGGCGGTCCATCTCGAGCTGTGTTTCACCCGGGCCACGAAGTCCCACGGAACCTTTACCACCACCGGCACCGGAACCACCTCCCTGGCGTTCCAAGTGAGTCCAGAGTCGCTGCAAACGTGGCAACATATATTTATACTGTGCCAGTTCTACCTGTGTCTTCGCATTGGCAGTCTGTGCACGCATGGCAAATATATCAAGAATCAGTGAAGTACGGTCCAGTATCTTCACTTTCAGTTCAGCTTCAATATTACGAATCTGTTTCGCAGAAAGTTCGTCATCAAAGATGACCATTCCTACTTCACGTTCTGCTTCCTCTTCGTCATGGATATATTGTCTGATTTCCTCCAACTTTCCCTTTCCGACATAAGTCACAGAGTTAGCCGTCGGTAACTTCTGCGTAAATCGTTTCACAACTTCCGCCCCAGCCGTCTCGGCAAGGAAAGCCAGTTCATCCAGATACTCGTTTGTCTTACGCTCATCCTGCGTTTGTGTGATGAGTCCTACAAGCACTGCTGTTTCTACTTTGGCTTCGGATATTACAAATTCTTTCATTCTTTTATTATATATAATATTGCGGGTGCAAATATAACAAAAAAAAAGAGGACAATGTTTTAGAGGACATTGAAAAAGTCCCCATATTACATTATCCTCATTTTTTATATACTTAGGTTCAGAAATTGTATACCAAACAGCCTCCTATTTTCCTCCAAACTGAAGTTCATCGTTATAGTCCGTCTCATTCAACGGCACATCCCAAGTCCATTTATTAACACCGTCAGCAGGAATAGTAATGGCAACAGAAGGATATGCATTGCCACCTTGTGCAACAGACTTCCGTACCACGGGACGATTCCAACGCTTGTAGTCACTCCATGCAAAACCTTCACCCCAAAGTTCAAGTTCACGATAATCCATGATTTCATTCCAAAGATCATCACCAATCTTGGTGCAAGTATATGAAGGATTACGTCCGGAAGTGGCATTCAAATCAACCAATGCAGCTTGTGCATCAGTTGGCTTATCCAAGAAATAATTGGCTTCTGCTTCCACCAATACCATTTCCGAAGAACGGATGAAGGGCAAATAAGATACTCCCGGAGTGTCGAACACATAGAATTTCAACTGTGCACCCAAATAATAAGTTCCAGCCTGATAAGGAGCCTCCAAACCGGACACGGCTATTCTGTCTATATAATTTTTCACGTCACTATTCAAAGCATCGTCCCAGAAAATAGCATAATCAGGATCTAACACATCCTCATCCGTCCAATCATATCCGGGAAACTTATCCTCTGTCAGAAACAATGCTTTACGTGCGTCATTGTCAGGAATCCGGTTGATTAATTCGCGACCAATAGCTCCGGCACCTTCATATGCACCTTGTTTGTTCGCATAATAACCGTTACAAGCATACTGTGTGCCATAACTCCAATACCAGTTATTTTCTTGGGAGCTACCGAAACTGCCAAACAACCATTCACTTGTAGGATTACAGAATCCATTCTGATAATCAGTGTTGTTCATTAACGGATATCCCTCACGGGCAAGTTTGGCTTCGGAAAGAGCTTTCCCATAATCCTGTTTAGTCAAGGCAGCACGAGCATAAACAGCGTGGGCGACATTAATGTTCGGAATCCAAACTTTTCCATTTTCACGGTCAAAACCAGATTGCTGAAAAAGAGAAATAGCATCATCCAAATCTTTATAAATTTGCGTATATGTTTCCGCCAATGTAGAGTAAGGCATACTGCCTGTCGACTCATCCAACCGGAGGACAAGGCCTTGAGAAGCCCCGTTGTTGGAATCTTGCCAACGCCAGCAATAATAATGCGTCAGCTTCTCGAAAGCATACGCACGAAATGTCAGTGCAGACGCTTTGATGAAATTCTTTTCGCTATCACTTCCTTCCGCTGCGTCAATATTACAGATAATGGTATTCGCATTACCAATAATCGTATAATAATAGTACCATGCGTATGCATCATAAATGCTATTTGTGCGGTTATGAAACGTCTGATTGAAAATGGGCGCCCATCCGTTCGCATAATAGTTATAATTGTAGTTTTCGCTCGGATAGCTTTCATATTGAATCATAATGTTGTTTTCACCGCAAAAGCCACCACCGAAGTAATATTGCTGGGTAGTCATGATCTTAGCAATTCCATTCAATGCCTTCATGGCATTGTCGGTTGTACCGACAGCATCGCCCGTTCCGATAGAGTCGGTTGGAGCTGTATTAAGATAGTCGCTGCTGCAAGAAAATACCAGTAAAGATGCGCCTGCAACTAAAGCTCCTATAAACAATCTATTGATATATTTTTTCATAATTATTCTTATTGTTTTAAATGTTCCAGTCTTTAGAATTTGACAGTCAGCCCCAAGTTATAAACTCGAGCAGTTACATAAGTATCATCATATTCACCATTAAATGAGAATTGCGGATTCAATCCCTTGCGCGCAGTGACTGTAAAGAGGTTTTCAACACCGGCAGTCAATGTCAATCCACCAATCCCCCAATGATTCAACCATTTCTTCGGTAAACTATAAGACAAATTCAAATTTTTGAATACCAAGTAAGAAGCATTTGCCAACCAACGGTCGCTCACAGCGTTGTTATCAGAAGCGCGGTTAAAATCATAAGCGGGTGTTCCATTAGGATCAATGCGGTCAGCAGATGTAGCAGTCATTCCTTCAGGAACTCCATTCCATGATTTCAACACATCTTTATGCAACGCGGAACCTGATGACATCACTGATGAGCCCATCAACCCCTGATAACTACCATCATACACTTTACCACCCAAACCATAGGTTAACAAAACATTCATGCTCAAATCTTTCCAAGTAAGCGTAGAACGTACAGAACCATAAACCGTAGGTAACGCAGAGCCTGCCCAATCCCGCTTTCCATAAGAAGTTATAGTCGTATAATCCGTACCATTAATCGTAGTCAGCGCATCATTTTCCGCAGCAGCATCCTTTTTATCAGGATCAAGGGTATAAAGCGACTGTCCGGTCATTTGATCAACTCCAACGAAATGATAGGTATAAAATTCATAAATAGAATGACCTTCCGAATAATTTTGTCTACCGTGCAAGATATCTTTTCCATCCGGCAATTTAATCACCTTATTCTTCAGAAAAGTAGCGTCCATTCCGATATTCCATTTCCAGTCTCCTTTATTGATGGCATCCACATCCAAAGAAATTTCAAAACCACGATTAGACACCGTACCAATGTTCCGATATTGAGTAAGGTTCATCGGTGCACCATCATCCACCCAAGGATAGGAACCAGCCGAAAGTGGCAGTCTCACTTCAAACAACAAGTCTTTGGAACGTTTGTCAAAATAGCCAATCTCAAAATTCAAACGATCGAACAAACGACCTTCCAAAGCGAAATCGAATGTCTGGGTAGTTTCCCATTTAATGTCCGGAGCCGATAAAGATTTTTTCAACAAAGCGGCCTCATTAGCATTCTTGTCAATAGTATACAATGCCATATAACCATAATAACTTACGCCTGCGTCGTTACCCACTTCGCCATACGATGCGCGAAGTTTCAAATGGTTTACCCAGTCGATATTCTGCATAAAAGCTTCGCGCTTCACATTCCAACTTGCACCCAATGAATAGAAATTCCCCCAACGATTGTCCGGATGGAAACGGGAAGAACCGTCACGACGGAAAGAAGCCTCAATAAAATAGCGCTCATCATAGTTATAACGTGCACGCGCTAGATAAGACTCTGTTTTATATTCGTCATCATAACCAGCGAAATAAGAATTAGTAAGGAAATTACCCATCGTCAGATTACCATCGACAGCCATACCCGTATTCATTCCATAGGTCACTTTACGCTGCCAGCTATAATTTTCATGCCCCAGCATCACATCCACATTATGTATATTCTTATAAGTATGATTCCAGTTAATTAATTGTTGCATAGTATAATTGGTATACTGGTAAGCATAGTTAGTCAACCGTCCATTGTTTGTGGCACCGTCACCAATCTTGGGGTTATCATATTTCTTATTATTCGAAGTGCTGTTGCTCATATCCCCCTTGACTGTTACTGAAAAGTCATACGGCAGATTAATCGTAGCAAATGCTTGTCCACCCAATACATTACGACGGCTTTCTTCCTTATTATTACGCAATTCGTAAGCAATATTACGATTACTCAAATAAGAAGAAGTAACATCATATTGCTTTTCACCAAATTCATCCAAAGCATAAGAGCCATCGGCATTGTGCATAAACAACGGATATACCGGAGCCATATAACGAACAGTATAAAACGGATTGGCAAAATAATCTCCGGTAGCATTGTCATTGTAATCTCTCTTAGTTATAGACCCGTTTAAGTTAACCCCCGCTTTCAACCATTTGTTTGGAGTATAAACAGTATTAATACGTCCGGAGAAACGTTCGTAACCGGAAGCAATGATATATCCCTTTTCATTCAGATAACCAATAGAGGAATAAACATTCAGTTTCTCGGAAGAGGAACTGGCGGATAAGTTATATTCCTGACGGTATCCATTGCGTTCAATGTCCTTTGCCCAGTCAAGGTCATCATACCCTGGTAACATATTGGCTATCAGTTTGCCATTGGCATCGAATAAAGCATCGTCAGGAGCATCATAAATATTGCGACGCGCATACCCCTTTATAATATTCTTTGTGGCATAATCTGCGGCATCAGCTTCGTTATATCCCAAGCTACCGGTCATGGCATAGTTTTTCAACCCCATCCATGATGTTTCCATCCATTGATTAGCGCCAAGCCGTTCATATTCCGGAATACCACGATTATAAATACCTTGATTTATTTGCAAAGTAATAGTTGGTCTATCCGAGCCACGCCCGCTTTTTGTTGTAATCAACACAACACCGTTAGCAGCACGATTTCCATACAAAGCGGCAGAAGCGGCATCCTTTAAGATAGACATGCTTTCAATATCGTTAGAGTTCAATTCAGCAATATTTCCATCAAAAGGCACACCGTCTACAACAATCAATGGATCGGAAGCTCCTGAAACCAATGTCCCGAAACCACGTATACGGATAGAAGGCGCTTTACCCGGTTCCCCGTATGTATTATTTACCTGAACACCGGGTGCAGACCCTTCAAGCGCTCCGGTCACACTAGTGGTAAGACGCTTTTCTATCTTTTTTGAATCAACCACTGAAATGGAACCTGTCAATGATTCTTTCTTAGCCGTACCATAAGCTACGACTACCACTTCGTCCAATGCTTCTGCATCAGTCTTCATTACCACCCTCATTTTAGGCTTGATAGCCACTTCCTGAGTTTGCATACCGATGTACGAAATCTGCAAAGTCTTTGCAGAACTAATAATTTTGTAATATATTGAATGCTAAACAGTTATCATTCACGCAAACACGTGAAAAAAAAAGTATTATTTGATTAATAATGAACTAGATATTTAATTAACAGCTGATTACAAGAAAAAACGCGAACAGTTCATTTTGCATATGTGATACTATTTCTCTACCCAAATAACACACAATGAGTTAATAATCAGGTAAATAATAGTTTAACTAAAAATATTTATATAGGGTAAGTAGTATCTTGCTGTTTTCAGGCATCTTCATTTGTATATAATTAGTCAGATATTAGTAAACCTCTCAATAAAAATGTAGTTTGCTCTTTTTATTCTAGTGGAGATAAACCTCTTGTAAATATTGCAAAACTTTTTCTCCTTATATATTTAATGATTATGAGATATAAAAGGCCACTCCGAAATTCGAAGTAGCCTTTTATATGATTGTACGGTTTTCTAATTAGAAATCGTCAGCAGGAAATCCAGTACGACGGAATCCGGAAACTTTATAAGTTAATCCATTTTCATCGTCATCAAACTGTACCATGTATACAATACTATCAGCAGGCATACCACTAGGAGTTGTCGCTGCATTCTCTAATACTTTCCCATCACTGATCTTTACTTTAGATTCATAAATAACATTGTTCACAAAATCAGGAGTTGAGAAAGTCCGCTCGGCATAGTTCACATTCACTTTCAATTTATACTCCCAAAAATTATTTAAATCATCCAACCACATTTCAGTATTACTGTTGCTAGCGGTATTATAAGTACTCATTTGTATATGTCCGGCACCATATGGGTCTTCTACTTCTTCTCCATCAATTATTGCATTCACTGTAACCCACCAGTCACCAGCCATTTTTTCAATAGCAGTACCACCTGGTTCTGTGTCGTCATCACATGCCACAACTGTAAAAGCCAGTGAAGCCAAAAGCAATATCATATATTTCTTCATAATCATATTTTTATTTTTTTACTATAATATCAAAAGATAATTGACCGGCATAATCGATGCTCCATCTCAAAGTTCCTGTTGCAGGATCCAACGATGTATTAGTCATTTGATCCATAGAGTCTCCCCAGCCTGCAACATAACTTTCTATAGGAGTAATGGTATTGTCTTCATTTAATTCAAATTTTCCAACCATTGCATAATCTGGTCCGTAGCCTGTACGCTGATCATACCAGCCTCCCAAGAAATCCGTGATATAAAATATTCCCGGTTCTATTTGAAATATTACAATCTCATATCCACTAAAAGCCACAACTGAAGGAACTGTCCGTTTGCTTCCTTCAGCCAAAGTATAAATCCCGGACTGTAGTGGAGAAGGAGTGTTATCTGCTACATATACTGTTCTCGTAAAGGTTTTGGCAAAACCATCTTCATTATATGCCGCATACACTAAGTTATAAATACCCGGGGTATTTACATCAACATTTCCTTTTATCTCTACGGATGATGTGATATCTTCCCCATTCATTTCTGCGTAGTATCCAGGCTCTACATAAGGTTGCCCTTTTTCTAAAACAATCTTTGTGTCACCCAGTCTTTCTAACGTTACGAAGTAGGTAACCTTGGAGGTATCATCCGTTGATTTGTCGCAAGACCCGAAGACAAACGACAAACATATCAATATGCTATATGCTATTTTTTTCATATGTAAAACTTGCTAAGTTATTTTTTATTTGATATCCCACCAGACAGGAGTACTTCCCGGTACCCCTGCAGGAGTATTTGCATTCTGTTGACGTGCACTTAACGGATAAGTCATCCGTTTCATCAGTCCGCCTGCTTCCAGCCCATTGGTCCATGGTGCAACTAAATCTCCCGGAGTGTATATTGATTCATTAGCTTGTATCTGTGCTGCCGAATAAGAAGATAGTTGCGGACAATCTGTGCGTCGGATCTCACTCCATGCTTCCATGTGGTCCATATAGAAAAGAGAAACCCATTTCTGCATATAAATCAAATTCAGTTTTTCAACTGATGTGGAAGCTGTAGACCATGCACATGCTCCCTCTAAGATAGTGTTCTCTTGTCCTGTAAATCCGCGAACAGCAAAATCAGCAGTTACCCCTGCTTCATATGCACTTTTCGCATTTGCGTCATCATTCAGAAAGCGAATATAAACTTCTGCTATTAAGAATTGTAATTCAGCCTGAGTAAAAAAGTAAACAGGTTTTGTTGGACCGATGGAATAATCAATAGCACTTACATTTTTATTTTTCCAATTATCAGTACCCAATATGCTTTGCATATGTGTTTTTCCTCCAGGAAGTTGTCCGACATATTTTCCATCTGCATCCGTTTTGTTAATACCATAGGCAATACGTGGGTCTCCTGTACTATTCAAATAAGAAATCAGCGGATATGCAGCGCAATGATTACCCGTCAATCCTACTGCATTTGTATTATACCATGGATTACGTTTGTCTGTTTCATCTACAAAGCAGTCTAATTTAACATCTCCGGTAAAGAATTCATTGTTTTGTACCAGATTTTTCACTTTCTCTGTGTAAGAGGCAACGTCTATATTGGCATCAATGAAACGTAGATACATACGAAGACGGAGAGCATTGGCAAATCCTTTCCATTGAGCAAGATCCTTATTGAACACCAAATCCGGTACGTCCATACCACTTCCATCCAAGGCTGACTCTGCTGCATCCATTTCATCCAATACGCCTCTATATACAGTTTCGCCATTATCCCATTTGGGTGTTGCATTGGCATTCCCTTGCAAGGCTTCAGAATAAGGCGAGTCGCTTGTATTGTCTACCATTATTTGAAAAGCGTACGCTCTCAAGATAGTGGTGGCAAAACGGTCTGCCGGATTGGTCGTCTTTTCCAAAACCTGTTTGGCATCTTCTAAAGCACCTGCAAACAAGATTCTATATGAATAGTCCATTTGCTGTGATGATTCTGTAAAAGTGTACTCACATAAAGTATTGTATTGGTTCGCTTCCGGCTTTTGTTCATAGTATTGGGCGAAAAAGCCTGCATAATTATAAATTTCTCCTCCTACTGCCGAAGCGATAGAAGCACTAATGGAAGGGAATATCAAGTCGGCTGTTACCTGATCGTTCATCGGATAGTTCGGGTCGTTGTTGATATCCAAGTCGCAACTTGTAAATAATGCCGTTGTTGCCAATGATGCATATAATAATATTTTCTTCATATTTATTCCTGTTTAAAATTTAACCATTAAGTTGAAACCGAAACGGCGTGAGCTAGGATTAGCTGTGTATTCTCCATAGTTACCTTCAAGATCATTGCCAAATGAAGTCATTTCGGGATCAATAAATGTATTGCTGGATGGGGTCCAGATGAATAAGTTATTACCATATGCGGAAACTTTCACTGCCTGAAAAGGTGTTTTGGCCAGCCATCTTTTTGGCAAATCCCAACCTAATACTATAGAGCGAAGTTTTACATACGATTTATCTACAAGGAAGCAACTTCCCAGATCGGAACCTCCGTCGCCCCAGTATTTATAAATATTAGAACTGGTAATGGGCGTTGTATTTTCTACGTAAGTAATTTGATCTCCATTTACAATCTTATTTACAGAGTTTGGCACAATAAAAGGATTTCGATCGTTATAAGTAGTCTGGATTGCATTACCTGTAAAATAATTAATATCTTTGGTACGTGAATACATGACTCCACCCTGACGGATATCAAAGTCAATACCCAAGCTTAAACCTTTGTATCTCAATGTTGTAGAAACGCCCATTTGATATTTATTATTCATATCTCCACAGATTCCGAACTCACCAGCTTCAACAGGTAGACCTGTTGAAGAGTTGACAACAACTCGTCCTTGAGGGTCGCGTTCAGCTACTTGTGCTTTGAATACTCCGACAGGCATTCCTGTAATAGCGTACATACTAGTTCCCCCATTTAATCCATAAATATTTGTAATACCACCCAGTTCTTCAGGCAAACTGATTACTTTACTCCAATTCTTTGTAAAGTTCCATGTTAGTTCCCAACTGAAATCTTTAGTTCTGATCGGGGTTCCACTAATTAACAATTCTATACCACGATTTCGTATCTTACCTAAGTTCATGTTTTGCGCTGTATAGCCTGAAGCCGGATCCATGGCTAAAGAAAAAATCTGTTTGTCAGTATTACGATTATAATAAGAAACATCGAAAGACAAGCGATTTTTGAAGAAAGCCATATTTAAACCGATTTCAGCCTCTGTCGTCATTTCCGGACTTAGTGTATTACTACCTAAAATGTTACCTGCCGAATAAGCATTGACACCTCCTAGCGGGAAGGTGAGGTATCCAAAAGGTATTCTATTTGAAGATTGTGCATATACAGGATTAACCATATACACATCAGCATCATTACCGGTTTTACCCCAGCTGGCACGTATTTTACCAAAAGAAATGATATTGCTTAAATCACTATTTAATAATTCGCTGAAAATGAAACTGCCGGTAAAACCCGGATAGAAGAAACTGCGGTTCCCTTTCGGAAGAGTAGAAGACCAGTCGTTACGAGCTGTAACTGTCAGATACAGCATGTTTTTCCAAGAACCTTCAAACTGTCCGAACACACCCATCAGACGTCTAAGTTCCAAATGTTGTTCAACAATTGGAGTTTTACCAGAATTCTTCAAGTTAAACCATGTCGGGATAGTCAAATCGTTTACCTCCGAATATTGGTAAGAGACTTTACGCTCATTTCCATTGAATCCGACTAACGCATTGATATTAAAATCACTGATCGGCATATTGAAATTAACCATAATATCTTGATTAATTTCACGACGCCGGGTTATCTGTTCTGTATATTGTCCTGTCTCACCAGAGAATGGACTACTGGAACCTTGTCCTTCTCCGTTGGGTGTTCCTTCGTAATAAAGAGCATATAAATTAGGTTTTCCTTTATCGCTCTGGCCGGTTGTAGTATCCAATCCCATACGATATGTGAATTTGAAATATTTCAAGAATTCATAATCTAATTGGAATTTGCCATAAAATCTTTCAGATTCATATTCGTTCAAATAATTTTCCAGAATATAATATGGATTCATCACGCCATAAGGAGTATAATAATAGCCCGGGGTGTTAAACGGATCATTCTGGTCTTCCAGCCCTATAATACTGACATCGCGTGGTGATTGATAGAGGGAGTTCAGCATAGAGAGCCCTTGCCCCGTAGTAGCAAACTTATTTTTCTGATAGGCATAGTTTAATGAAGAAGAAAATGTTAATGCGCCTACCTTATGGCTGCCACGTGCGGAAAAGGTATATTTGTCATAACTGTCAGCGTCTGTTGGAATCATACCATCGTCGCTAATTTGAGAGAAAGAAACATAATAATCACTTTTGTCTGTTGCTCCATTAAATGAAAGGCTATTGCTATACCTGAACCCGGCATCAAAAAAGTCTTTAATGTTGTCAGGCATTGCTACATAAGGCTTCAACTTTTGCGAGTTATTATACACATTTCCCCATAATTGCATTGAACCATCAAAACGAGGTCCCCAAGAACCATTTTCCAACTCCGTATGGTTACCGTTCCATCCCATACCAAATTCATTCTGAAATTCCGGTAAACGTAAAATTGTAGACCATTGTACACCGCCATTGTACTCAATACCAACACCTTTATTCTTTCGTCCACTTTTCGTTGTGATCATGACTACACCATTTGCAGCACGACTACCATATAAAGCAGTTGCTGCCGCACCTTTTAGAATTGTCATGTTTGCCACATCATCCGGATTAATAGCGTTTGCTCCATTACCAAAATCATATCCGCTGTTCAAACCATCTGTAGAATATACTGTAGAGTTATTCAATGGTACACCATCCACTACATATAATGGTTGATTTGTACCCGATAGTGAACTAACACCACGAATAATTACAGAATTTGAAGAACCAGGATCTGATGAAGTACTGGAAATCTGAACCCCCGCAATTTTACCTGCTAAACTTGACATAACATCGGAAGTACGACTCTCCGCAATTTTGTCACCTCCCACAGAAGTCGCAGCATACCCTAATGCTTTTTCGGAGCGTTTAATACCCATTGCTGTAACAACAACTTCATCAATTTGCTGGGCATCAGACCTAAGTACTACCTTTAAATTAGATTTGATAGCTACTTCTTGAGTCTGCATACCAATGTACGAAATCTGCAAAGTCTTTGCAGAACTAAATACAAGTATAATATATTGATTACTAACAATATATACCTATTTACTTTCTTGTGACAATAAATCTTTTGTTGTGGTTATTGTGCAGATTATCAATATGTTAAACACCTGTCAAACATATTAAATTGCTGATTTATGATACCAGATTTCTATCAAAAATAGGACATAACCTTCTATTAATTAATTGTTTAAGCTCTTATCTTATATGATATAAACTAAAAATTATTTCCATCTTAACGCTTGAAGATGGGTTTTCTTGTTCTAAATTATATCCAATAATTACTGATTATAATAATATATCCATTAGTAAACAATAACCTATGAAAAAGAAAAACTCCAAATGAAAAAATGCATATTTTATTACTGTATATTTTTAAATATGCAGGGGCGGACTCAAATCTTCCTCAAAATCGCAGAGAATATGATTAATGAATATTCATATTGGATGATTATATACTTTTTTTATATCAAATAGATTGCATAATTACATATAACTATATCAAAGGAACCATTTGTCATTTATCTGATGAACAAATGGTAGAACCAGAAATACCGAATTTTAGTAGCTATTAGAGGTCGTCAGGTTTATAAATTAGCTTTTAATCCTCTCCTTTTAAAGAAAGCAAAGGCTTCTCTACGACCAATGACTCGTTCCTTTTAAAGGAACGAGTCATTCCTTTAAATGGGACGAGTAATAATATTCGTAATAATAATGTATATTTAGATTATGTATATGCGTTTTCGGAACTTATATTGCATATCCTTTCATTTAATTATACACACTTTCTTCTATTAGAGAAAATTATACCTTCCATTTCTAAAACCAAATCTTAAAAACAGAACACTTTCGTTTAGCCTTTGTGCTTATTATTATTTGAAGAGGCAGTTTTCTCAAGATCACGCACCACTGTAATATCCATTATATTTGCATATACCTGTGTGGTCTTTACACTTTTATGCCCTAATAGTTTTTGTACAGTAGTTATATTGGCACCATTATATAATAATAAGGTAGCATTTGTATGCCGGGCGGTGTGAAACGATACACGTTTATCAATTTTAGCTAGACCTGCCAATATATTTAATTCCTTATTAATATTGGAATTGTCTTTTAACTTGAAAAAACTGTTGAGGTCATCTTTATAGCGTTGCAATATCTGGATTCCTTTACCTTCAAATAATAAATATAAAGGAAGACGTACTTCCATACCTGTTTTGACAGATTTGTATATTATCCAAGTCTCCTGATGGAACTCAACAATATTTGCAGAGGTCAGATTAGTAAAATCAGAATATCGTAATCCTGCATAACAACAAAATAAAAATGCATCTTTTGTTTTTTGCAGTCTCGTATATCTTCCTATCAACTGCAAATTCTCAAATTTGTGCAACTCTTCCGGAGCTAAGTGTGTATGGCTTCCTTCTATACTTTTAATTTTATATTTTCTAAAGGCATACTTCTGTATATCCATATACTCCTTATTTATTGCAACATTAATATATCGTTTCAGATGCTTCATGTGTTTGGCAATAGTATTAAGGTGATAACCTTTAGATTGCAGGTAATTATCAAAGGAAGACACAAATTCAAATGTCAAATCGGTAAATAATACCTCTTTCTTGAATTCCTGAAGTAATTCAAGTGTGGAAAGGTGATTTTGACGGGTACTCTCTTTCAAAGAAGAATTAGCTATCTCCTCTTTAAAAAAAGTCAAAAATGACCTTCCGTTGCTTAGGGGTTTATCAATAGAATTTTTTAATAAATCTAACGATATGGACTTTCCCTGTTGCCATAGTCCAAGTTCTGTTTGCTCAATAGCTGCTATATTTTCATATAACATACGATTCAAAACATTCGCATTAGGATGATTCTTCACCATTTTTCGTTTGGCATCCCACTGTTCCGGTTTGAGATATATTTTGGTGGAGAAATACATCTTTTTCCTGTTCAGATAGGCTTCTACCTGAACTAATGCCATTCCTCTTTTATTCAATCTCTTCTTTCTGTTAAACACAAGGTTGTAACTGATTTTTTCCATACTTTCATTTTTTAATTAATAATAGAACAAATTAGACGTAATTCTGTGCTATATCAGAGGCGAATAAGCATTAATATCTCTAAAAAATAAATCTTCAAATCACTTGGTATTCACAAAACTTTAAATTAAATGCCACTTTTTTATTCGCTTTTTTACGAAAAAAGCAAAAAGAATGGCTTTTAAAGGTGTTTTATGACTAAAAACGAGTAAAAGAAATATTAAAAGATGCATTTTGCTCATACAAAGTGTCAATTGCTATTTTAGTAATCAACGCTTTTGATTGAGAAAAATATGCTTATCGGCATAAATACAGCTTATAAAATAACAAAATGTTATATTTGCAACCTTTTTTTATTAATATAATTGCTAGTTTCAGTTTTATTAATATATTTGCAAATTGTTAGAGTAAAGATACAAATAATGTAAAGTTAAACTTTAAGAGAGAATTTATGAAAAGAAAATTAATGCTGTTATTGGC
>ERZ1036407.655-NODE-655-length-20184-cov-4.789210_pt1 | contig 20184 bp, 24 predicted proteins | sample MGYA00514217_ERZ1036407 | MGnify/ENA primary metagenome ERZ1036407 (study PRJEB33795, sample SAMN09464943) | human gut metagenome | host: Homo sapiens | place: USA: Stanford, California | collected 2016-11 | study: EMG produced TPA metagenomics assembly of the... | reverse complement strand
AGTGCAGATGTCAGAGTTAATTACTCTCTAACAACTACACTTTTATGGTACTAAAGAAAGGTGCCGCAATCCTGTTTTGAATTGCGACACCACCAAACGCTCGATATGAAGTTACGTTATCTTTTGTAGTTCTTGCTGGCACATACACTGCTCCTTTATGTCATGGTACGAGTTCCATTTTTCCCATAAAGAAGTAGTATACAAAATCAATCTGTCAACAGACTGTCAGTTGTCTGTCAAGTAACTGTCAGTTTTTCTGTCATTTCTTTTTTATATACAGTTACAACTAAATCTTGTCATATAAAAAGCAAGTTCCATTTTTAGAAACCTGCCTTTTATGATTCGTTATATACTTTTAAACAATATCCAATCTCTTTTACGCTACTGATTATATACTCTGCACTTACATCTATTTTTTTCAATTTCTGTTTCAGGCGATGTACCATGCAGTAAATAATATTTGTAAGTTCTTCCCCAATGGAGGACAGCTTGCTCAGATGGGTGATGATATCCGTTCCCACACGCGCAAAATAAGTTCTTGCCTCATCGATGTTCTTTTTATGGACACTGACTGTCAGATACCGTTCCTGATAGATGCTGTTGTTGGTGCCGCTAACCTTGGATAGCAGCATTTCGTTGTATTCCTTTCGGTATTCATCCAACCCGTCCTCTTTCATTGGCAAAAGAAGGGATGCTTCAAACTCTTCTTTATTGATCCGCCTATTATTTAAAGTGATCTTTGCCGCCGCACCGGAATCTAAGGCATTTAACAGCTCACTGTAATCCAAGAACATTTCTGTCTTATCCTCTTTGCTTGCGATGGCATAGTTGATATCGGAAAACCGGAAGGTCTTGGAAAATTTTGTCCCAGACTGGAACACCCCATCCGGCCAGATCCGCTGGATCGGGATCGCCTGCTGGACAGACCTTGGGACTTTGAACTTCTCCCGGTCCATTTTCAATGCCTGTTGTAAGGTTTTAATCAAACGCACCACTCCTTCCCGTTTTCTTTTTCTGTTTCATCCGTTTCTTCCTTGCCCGCTGTTCTCTTTTTTTCATAAGGGCTGCGCCATCCCCCTGGCTCTTTTCTCCCAAGGCCAGCGTTTCTTCCATGCAGGCATGGTACAGGTCCTCACTTTGAAACAGCAGGCGCTTAGGGTATAAAAATTCGGACTTGATATACGCCCAGGCAAACTGCTCCGCATTCATGCCATGGTACTGGAAGAAACCACAGGCTGCGAAAGGGGCAGCCCCTAAGATGCACAGCCACCCGGTCATTTCCTGTCCCACATAGCTTCCCAGGCCAAAATAAATCCCTACCGCCACAGCGATGGCAAGCAGGGAGAAAATACACTGGCGCAGATTCAGTCCCATAAACATGGACTCCTGATAGTTGCGGATCTCTTTATTCATTTTTACTTCCATATACTTCTATCTCTCTCTTTCTCTTTTCTTTTTTCCTGTCGATTTCCCTTGGACTTTTTCCTGTTCTTTTGGAATGTCCAACCCCCATTGTCTGCAAAATTCTTCCACCCCTTCCCGGTCATACCGGGCGAGTCTTGAAAGGTCAAATGCCACCGGGGTGTAGGTGGCAAATCCTGAACGGGCTTGTCCCGGCAGCACCTTTCCCAGCCTATTCTTTTCGATGAATGCCAGCTTGTCCTTCGTAAAATCACCGCTTATAAATGCTTCTTGGGGTTCCAGCCCATACCCGCCTGGGAGATTCACCGTCAAATCACCAAATAGTTCCAACTCCCCTTCACTTTGACTGTACATCAAAACTGCAATCCCGTTTCCATAGGCATAGCTGGACACTTTCAAGGTGATCTCTTCCTTACCAAATTCCCAATGGAAAGGCAGGGTATCGCTGCTTTCCTGATTTTCATATATTTCTTTACGCATGGTTCTTTCCTCCTACAATCCCATCATTTCTTTTACAATCCGGTCAGATGCTTTCACCGCACCCACCAGTACCAGCAGGTTGAACACCAATTCCCCTACATAGTTCCACACAATGGTCACTGCACTTAAGGATGTATCCCCAATGGCTGGCGGACTGGCAGAATAGACAGAGAAAATGATACAGGCCAGTGCAATGATCGCCCCTTCCAGACACACCCCTGCATAGGACTTGATGAAGTTCTTCCCCACCGACTGGGAGGGTTCTCCCGCAAAGGTGGAAATGGGGATGGGCGCAATGGCAGTATACATATACAGCTTGAACATCCTTCCATATACCGTAAGGATCATGATAAAAGACAGCACTGTGATCAAAAGGCTTCCCAGCAGCGTCACGATCCACAAGGGGATGGATTCCAGCATCCCTACCGCTTCGATCTTTTCCACGATCTCTGCCGGAAGCTCTGTCACACCCCCGTCTGCCATTCCCGACTGTGCCATGATGGTCGATACGATCCCCTGTACAATGGAAAACAGGGCGGTCATCAATTCCATGCCATACATGATGGCGCCTTGTGCCAGTGCAAACCGGATAAAGGCTTTGAGGGCATGTTCCGGCTTTTTCATGTCTGTAAAGCTGCCACAGGTCTTTACGATCCCGGCTGCAAAAAACAGTACCAAAAGTCCATACCCAATGGCAGTCAGAGCCCCGTTGATCCCGGTGATGACACTCCAGATTGTCCCGCCCTTAAAGGATTCCGGGCTTTGGGTAAGGAGCGTCCAGATTTCTGCCAGCTTCTCATTCCAGGTGTTCAGTGCAGAGTTTAAGTTCTGCACGATCCAGTTATCACTCAAACAGTCTCACCTCCTTTGCCGGGGCAGGAAGATGTCCTCCCTGCCCGCTTCTGTCTCTTCCCGCTACCCAACGATCAGGTCCAGGATCTCTTTTGCAAAGGTGATGATGACACCGCCTGCCAGCGTCAGAAACCCGTTGGCTCTCTGGCTGGGATCATGGCTCTTTAAGCTCAAACCTACCTGCACCACACCAAATCCCAGTAAGATCAAGCCGATGGCCCGGATCAGGGAGAAGATAAAGGTGGACAGGTTATTGATGACTGACAGGGGATCTCCGGCTGCAAGCACCGGGATGCCTCCTACCGTCATAGTAAGCACCAGCGCTGCATACGCAGCAAGGGTACGCTTTGGTCCTCTGCCCATAGGCATCGGTGCAGTGGCATGGTTTGCTGTCTGTTTCTTTCGCATTTCATTTCTTTTCTTCAATGGCATTCCTCCAATCAAAAAGACTGCTCCCTGCCGAGGATCTCCTCAGCCGAGAGCAGTTCATAATCATCCAGTCTCCTGGTATCAATGGTTACATCTTCATGGGACAGGGGAGCCTTCGCATAATCATAAGGCGGCGCCCCTCCATCCTCCGTATATTTCACATTCACATGTTTATGCATATCATATTTCTCATCCAGAATGGGGCGTTCCCCACGCACCAGAAGCACTGCCTTCCGGTTATCCAAAAGGCGTACTTCATCGGGAGTCAAAAGTTCCCTTCCAGACTGCTGGAAATTCACAGAATAGCTTCCACTCCTTCCCTTGGTCTGCCCATAGGTATTGGTATCCAGTGTTTCTTTCCCCAATAGTTCCGAGACATATTTATGCCCCTCTTTTTCATTGCCACCCAGATATAAAAATTCATCGCAATTCCCGATGAGGCTTTCCCAGCTATCCTTAAACAAGGCTTTCATCTGCGCAATATTCTGGATGATGATGCTGCAGGAAATTGCGCGCGACCTCATGGTTGCCAGAAGCTTGTCAAAATCATCCGGCAGCGCCACGTTTGGCCACTCATCCATAATGCAGTGTACCGGGATAGGAAGTTTTCCATGGTATTTCCGATCCGCCACATAATAAAGGGTTTGAAAGAGGTTACTATAAATCATGCCCACCAGATAATTGAGGCTGGTATCCGCATCCGGGATACAGCAAAACAGCGCCACCTTTTTCTCCCCGATGCTGTAAAGATCCAGTTCATCGGTACAGGTCAGATTGGCGATCTGTTTTAAATTGAACGCAGCCAGACGGACGCCTACGGAGATCAGGATAGACTTTGCGGTCTTTCCTGCCGCCTGCTTGTAAATCGCATACTGCTTGACTGCAATGCTTTCCGGATTTCGCATCTCCAAACGTTCAAACAGGATATCCAGCGGAGACTGGTATTCCTCATCGTCCTCTTTCACTTGGGCAGAACCTAACATTTCCATGATCATGGAGAAGTTCTGTTCCTCCGGCGGCGCTTCATGCAGAAGATACAGCATGAGCGCCTGCAGCAAGGCGGTCTCACTTTTCTCCCAAAACGGGTCCGAGCTTTGCGCCCCTTTCGGGGTGGTGTTACGGATCAGGTTGTTGATGAGCTTTAGCACATCCTTGTCATCCCGCACATAGGCAAAGGGATTGTAGCAAAAAGATGTCTCCGGGTTAATAAGGTCAAACACCCGGACTTCATACCCTTCCCTCTCCAGCAGTCCTCCGGTTTTCCGAAGAAGTTCCCCTTTGGGATCGGTGACTACCATGGAACAGTTGCACTGCATGATGTTGACTACGGCGTATGCCCGGCTTTTTCCAGCACCGGAACCGCCCACCACCAAAACATTTAAGTTTCGTTTGTGCTTATAGCAGTCCAATCCCATGCGGAAGTTCTGGGTTAAAATGAGATTCTGGGTGTACCGCTTGTCCCGGTAACGCTTGCAGATGGAAGCTGCATCGCCCCATTTGGCAGAGCCATGCTCCACCCCTCTTCGATAATTTTTCTTCTGGGAATAATAAATACCGATGCCTAACACATAGGCGATTGTGAATGTGAACACACACCGCAGCGTGTACGGCGTATAAGAAATAGAAAAAGGCTGATCCAGTTTTTCGGTCAGCACTTGTAAGATCTGTAACAGATTCGTATCCGGTTTTATGGCACAGGCAGTGATGGCGCCTGCCCACCAGACAACAGGCAAAAACAGCAGCCATACCCAAAGGTCAGCACGTTTCCATGCTACCTCTGCGGGCTTCGCTCCTTCTTCGCTTTTTCACTCTTTGGCACTTCGTTTGCTGGTCCGTCTACTCTATGAAAAGAATCCTCTCCGGGAATCAGGGCAAGGCTTCGCCCATTCTCCCAATGCATGTGAATCTGCCCGGCATCATCAATATATGCTACCGTTCCTTGTAATCCCGGCGGCATCCCCGGCTCATCCATAAAGTTCAGGCAAAGCCTTGTTCCTTTCGGATACCGCTTTCGTAATTGTTCCACTTGTTTTTGATCGTATATACTCATAGACATCTCTCCCTTCTGTTACCAGAAGAAGCACCTGCTGGTGTTTGGTTTCATGACCTTTAAGATCACGCTGTCAATGCCATCACTGTATCTGCCCATGGCCAAATACTTATCCCGCAGCCGATTGAGGGCATTGCGAAGTTCCTGCTGTTCCTCACTTGTAATGGGAAGCCTTTTCTCGGAAAGCTCATAGGCTCGGACTTTCTGCAGCATGGCTTCTGTAGCCGGACAAACCTTTCCCCTCTGGCTCTGAGCTGCCAGCTCATCTTTGAGTGCCACCGTAAACATATTTTTCATGATGTTATCCGTTTTTAAATAGTAATCTGCCATCCGCATTCCCTCCTGTCTTTGTTACACCCAACATACCACAAGACCTTCCCAATAGCTATCCCAACGGCGGAACTTTTTTAAGAACCTATCGCTCCGGCTGTTTCTCTTTTTTCTCTTTCTTCGGTGTCTGCTTTGGCAGTTCCTCAAAGGAAAATGCATCCTGGGAAAAGGTCTGCTCCTGTTCCCTGAAATTCCGTTCCATATGGTTGCGGATGGTATAAGCCGCCTGCCGGACATCATTTAAAAAGCCACGCAGTTCCTGGGGATTTTTCTGTCCATTTGCCTGCATCTCTGCCACTTTTCCAAACTGGAAGCCGGACACCTCTGCCCCATACCGCTTGCCGATCACATACGCGGCACAGTATGCCTGGGCATTCACCTTCTTCCTTGCATAGTTCCCATCGTGCTGATCCAGGGCGGCACAGGCCAGTTCCCGGTTCACTGCATGGAATGTTGTATTCTCATCCATTCCGTTGCGCACATAGACGGTACGCTGTTTCGGGATATACTGTGCCTGGATGCCCTCCGGAAGATTGTCTGCAATCTGCATTCGCACTGGCTGATCCTTTAAGACTGCATGGATCAATTCTTCCATGGAACGCTGCGGACGTTCCTCCAGCGGTTTTCCACTCATCTGGCTGATGTCAAATCCTTTACCGATGGCATAGCCTGTCCGCATCTCCCCGTCTTTTTCATATTCCGTACTGACCATATAAGTGTAACCATGCACCCCGGATTTTGGAGAACGGTGTTCTTTTTTCCAGTAATCATAGGATTTTACCACCGTTGCCTCTGGATTCTGTCCGTAGATCAACAGAAGATTGGGTGTTTTCTGCGTATTGCACTGCGCCATAAAATCTAAAAATCCCTTTAAAGAATCCCCGTTTTGGAACACCGCCTGTGCCTGGGCATCTACCTCTGCCCATACTTCTTCCCTCTGCTGTTTTTTCATGGCTGCATATTCTTCTTTTGATAACTGCTGTTGTGGAGTTTTTTCTTCCCCTGCCCCACCAGGGATCATGTTCGTTAAATCCATAGCCTTACCTGCCTTTCACTTTCTTCTGTTTCTTTCTCTGCTGATTTCTCGGTTTTCTCCGGCTCTGCTGTTGCTTCTGCCGCTGTTTCTGTTCCGTTTCAATCTTTTTTAATTCCTGCCGGACAGATGGTTTCTCCCCTTTCCAGCTAGTTTCCTGCCCGGAAAAAGAACCGCTGCTGTGCGAGGAAGGTCCGGACAGATTCCCTGCCTTCTCCGCCTGGGTAAAATTTCCCTCTGAAGGAGAGACTTCTCCTACATCAAACAGATGCTCTTCTTCATCCAGTTCAAACTCAATGGTCCCTTCCGGCAGCACCACCTTTTCGGTCTTTACCGGAAGTTCTTCTTTTGCTTCGGTTTTCTCGGTAAACTCTGCATCGATCACACGCTCTGCTTCCCGGACTGGCGCTTGTTCCACAACCGCTTCCCCGGCTTCGGATTTTACAAAGTCCAGATTCATCTTGTCCAGCACCCGGTTCACCTTTGCCGCATCATCGGCAAACACCATGATCTCGGAAAACTGGGGGTTCTTCTTATCCCGGATGACCACATACAAAAGTCCCCTGGATTTGGCTTCCCCGGCAAACTCCCGCAGCCTGTCATGGGGAATGGTAAAAAATTTCATTGCCCGCTGTTCCTTTAACATCCGAAGCAGGTTGGTCTTTCCCCTGGTCTTTTTCTGGTCCTTCATTACTGCAACGATCAGCACCGCCAGATTCTTTGCAATGCTCCCACTGATCCGTAACGTGTGTTCCATGCCTTCCATGGAATACCGGACGATCTGATCTGCCGCATCACCGCCATAGTTCATACGCTCTCACCTCCTTACCGCTTCCGTTCTTCTTCCCTTCGCTGTTTCCCGGACGATTCCTGTGCCTGTTCCTTTGCCCGTTTTAACCTCTCTTCCATCTCTTTCGACTGGATCTCGATCTGCTGGCTCAAACGGATCTTCTTCCGAAGTTCTTTTAATTCCCCGTTGATCTCCTGAATCCGCATACTTCCCGGTTCTTTTCGGTATAGCGTTCTTCGCTCCTTCATCAAGGAAAGCACCTGTTCCTCCAAAGGTTTCCGGTATGCTGCCAGCTCTTCCCTGGTGGTGATCCCTTCTTTTTGCAAAAACTCCATCTGCCGGATGCGCAGATCCAGTTTTCGGATATCGGAACGGACCGTATAAGAACTCCGTTTCGGCTTCTGCTGAAGCACTCCCATCCGATACAGATAAGAAAAATACAGCTTTTGAAGTCCGGTAAGTTTCCTCTTTGGAAACTGCACCTGTGTTTTTCCATACACCTGTTGGATCTTTGGACGCAGGATCTTCTCTCGGATCTCTGCCTCCCCATAGCCCTTTCCCAAGGAACGCAGACGGACATACCTCTCCATATCTGGTGTCTTTAATGCCGGATACTTCCGGTTCAGCTTCCAGGTATAGCCCCGCTTCTCCATTTCTTTTATAAACTGACTCCAGGAAAAGCTCACGTCAATAGCCTCCCGGATATCCATGCGGATGGCAGTCCTCCAGGTAGGTTTCCCTTCTGCTTCTGCTTTCCACTGGGCATAGTGCATGGCTTTCCCCTGGTTCGTCTGGATCACGGAAAGGCCGTATTTCCTGCATAAGTCATCCGAAATCCGGCGCACTTCGGTAAAATAACTTTTGGCATTGCTGTGGTATTTCTTCCCATCCACCATGCTCACCGAATTCCATACCAGATGATTGTGGTAATGACTGGTATTCAAATGGGTGGTGATCACCACTTCAAACTGCCCTTTCAATAACTGCTCTGCCAATTCCTGTCCAATCAGATGTGCCAGTTCGGGGGATACTTCCCCTTTTGCAAAACTCTGCACCAGATGGTAGCCCTGTACCCCGCCTTTCTTATGGAAGCGCTCTTTGGTCTTTACCATGTCCGCATAGGCATTTTCACAGGGACACCCCATGGCATCCTCAAAAATGGTCTCTTCTGTTTTTTCCCGGTTGAATGCATAATCAATGGCTTCTTCCAAAGAGCCGGCGCTCTTGGTGGTCTTCGTCCGGTCCTTCACATAGTCGATGGAACGTTCCAGGCGGTGGACGGGGAGGACGCTGGTATATGCCATCTACCATTCCTCTTTCACCAGACGCCAGGTCTCTTTGGAAATCCGGAGCATCTCCTGTACGCTGGCTTCCCCTGCCATCCCTGTTCCATTGGCAACATGGGCAAGCTGGTTGGCATTGTTGCAAAGCCCCGCAATCTTTCGAAGAAGTTCTGTATGATGCTCACAGGGCTTTGTCTGAAGCTGTGCGCCTAAGATCAGGGAACGTAAAAATTCCTCCCTGCTTAGTCCACTCTTTGCGACCTGCCCGTCCAGATGGCGAAGTTCTTTCGCATTCAGACGGACAGGCACTACATGGTTTCGTTTTCTCATCCGGCCACCTACCTTTCCTCCTGTTGATATTTTCTTTTCTCCCGCTTTTTCGGTTTTTCTTCCCGTTCCTGCTGATAGGATTTCAAGCGTTGGGAAAGCACAAGGGCTTCCTCTCCGCCAATGAAGCGCAGGCTATGTTCGATCCAGCCATAGTCACGCCTCCATAGGGAATCCGCAATCTCTGAACTCTGCCTCCAGAATTCATGATCCGTAAACCCGGTTCCCCCATTGTTTTCATAAGCATGATTAAAAAGGGTTTCCAACTCTAAAGCCAGTTCCAAGCGCTCTTCCATTTCTGCGATCTCATCCATGTCAGTGATCACTCCCTTCCAGCGGACACACCTGGATTCTTCTGCATTCCATCTGATGGAGAAATTCCCCAATATCCCAGACCTGCCCATTCACATCCACTTGCTTCCCATCCACAAAGCGGCAAAGACCGATCTGCCTGGTTCCGTCCTCTGCCATCATGCAAAGACATTCCCCATCCAAAAGGGAGAACCTTTCTGTCCCTTCCCGATCCCGGAAATGGATTGTTTTCCGTTCTCCCTTCTTCTGTCTGCGAACCCGTATCTGTTCCATCCGTTGATCCTCCTGCTTTCCGGCAACTACACAGCACATGATCCCAATGCCAAAGGCTACGCCTGCCACTATCCCAAGAGCCATTCCTGCAAAAAACATTTCACTTCTCTCCTTTCTCGACTGCCGGGGGATTGGGGTTCTCCCCAAAGTGCGTTTGGATATCCAAACGCTATGCTTGCAAAACCAGTTCCATCGATTAACATCGACTCCCCCATGCAAGTTCTATTTAACGTTCTCTTTGATATTTCTTCACTGGATGGATCAACTTTTTATAATCACTCGCCATTCGACCTAAAATACAATATCCATCGGCACCATCCGCCACCTGATTTTCATATTCCTTTATTGGTAACATAGGCAGTTTCGGATCATCCTCCTTCCAAAGTTTCATTACATCGAACTTCTGACCTTCTATTTCTACGGTCTTAATACAGACTTCATAGTCTTGATATTTATAAGGAAGATACTTTTTAATAGAATTCGTAATCATATCATAAAACATAAACCAGGGAGGTCCTGGTTCTTCCGGCATCCCTAGGCGTTTCCCTATTTTATAAAGCCTCCGGTTTCCTCTTTTGATCAGATCCTCCAATTCATGCGCTTCTTCTGGTCGAAAAAAAATACTTTCCATGTTCTCCGGATTTTTCATCTTTTCAAGCTTCACGATCCATTGTTCCAAGCGATTGTATTCTTTCTCCATCCTTTGTCTGTCTTTTTCTTCCATCTCATTCTGCCTCTTTAATCTTGATTAAACCATCCAATGTAGTGCAGATGATATGCAGTCGGTCTGCTGTACTGATATCCGTATTCATGGTTCCGGTCACTTCTTTTCCACAGACCACCACCATCCGGCACCGCTTTAAGATCAAGTGGGACATCCGGTTATATGCCTGTTGATCCTCCGCTTCTCCTTCATCCAAAAATGGCAGAAACCCAAACCTCGGACAAATGGGTACATACCCCAGTTCATAAATCTTCCGGCAGTATCTCTGCACCTTCACTCTGCTTTCCTCTGCCGGACAGCACACATACGCCATTGCCTGTTCCATCGCCTCACCTCCTATCGCACTTGTTCCTTTTTCTTTACTTTTTCTGCTTTTACTTCAAAGCTCACATCCATTGTACTTTCATCAAATTCATCGTCAAAGCCACCGTCATCATACAGAATCTCTGCCCGTTCTACCGCATCTTCCTTGGAATGTGCTGAGATGGATTTGCGGATGGTGTAACTTTTTCGGATTTCGATTTCAAATGTCTTTTCCGCTTCCCGTTCCACTGCTTCATACTGAACGGACTGAATGTCATATTCACTGGTACTTGGGCCATACATACGACATCCTTTTTCTGCTTCTTCTTTGCTGGATGCTTTCACTGCAACGGTCTTTTCACGCACTTCTCGGATGGTCACATCATAGACTCTGTCCATAAGTCCCCTTTCCTGCATCCATGTGGATGCACATTTCTTCTTCTAAAATAAATTTGGACATCCATGTGGATGCCCTATTTCTCTGCCTCTGATTTATTGATTTCCTTTCTTACTGCATGTTTCCGATAAATAGCGACATATCCGGCAAACATCTTCATCCCGTCTTTCGTCAGAACTCCGCCTTTCTGCCATTCATCATAAATATCCTGTAGTAGATTCTCGGATTTTAATAGAACCGATGCGCTAAAAGGGAAATAATCAGAATCTGCAAATACCTTTGCTATTTCATGTTTCACAGCAATTTCATGTGCTGCTTCATAGATTTCCTCTGGTGTTTTTGCAAGAATTTCTTCATGAAAGGCTGTAAGTTCTGACTGTACTTTTTCATAAAGCAGATGATTCAGATCCTGCTTTCTCTTCTGATACTGCGGATTACTATTCATCCTGCTTATCCTCTTCTGCTTTCTTTGCTTCCAGTGCAAACTTCACCCGGTCACTTCCCAGCTTATAATAGGCATCTGTTACCTCGATACCTACTGCCTCATAGCCTTCCTCTACGGCTGCAAGGATGGTTGTCCCTGCTCCGGCAAAGGGATCTAAGATCCTTCCACCTGACTCGCAGATTTGGATCACATCTTTCATAAGCTGCAAAGGCTTCTCTGTCACATGGATACGGTTCTGGGGATTTCCATAACGGAACACACCGGGAAGACAGGACACGGGACGGCTGATAGGCATCGGTCCGTTACTGCCCCACACGATATATTCAGCCTGCTGGCGGAAACGCCCTTTTTGCGGACGGGAGTTTCCTTTATCCCACACCGCAGTCCCTCTCCAGATCCAGCCTGCCCATTGAAGGGCATCGGTAATGGACGGGTATTGTCTCCAGTCAATAAACAAACAGATAGGAGCTCCGATCTTGCAGGCTTTCCGCACATCGTAAAGCCACTCTGCCATCCAGTGTGTCCAGGAACGCTGGTCTTTGTTATCCCCATCAAAATCCGGTAAGGCATTTTCAGCCTTCATGCTGCTGTATTTCTGATTGGTGGTACGGTTTCTTTCATTCTGCTTCGTTCCCCCAGACGCATACGGCGGATCGGTGATCACTGCATCAAAGATTCCCGGCTGAAATGCCTTCACCAGTTTCAACGTATCTCCATGCAGGATTGTCCACTTCTCCCCTCCGGTATATTCCTCCGGGTATGTTCCTTCTTTCAATAAGTTCCCTAATTGCAGGGTATTTTCCATAGGCATCATCCTTTCTTATCAGCCCGCAGGCTGTTTCTTATCTTTTTCATCGGTTTCTGCTATTTTTTCTTCCCATATCTTTTATGGTATGGCAAAAGCGAACTTCATCGGCATTCTTCCTTCCCACGTTTCTTTGGCGGCTTGGTAGCTTTCTGAAAATCTTCGCTCAGTTCCGTCTCTACATATTCACTGATGATATAAAGAGCCTGATAATAGTTCTCTGATTTTTGGACACGTGCAATCATTTCTTTTGCCTCTTGTCCCTGCCCATTTTCCTGAAGCAGTTTATTTGCCCTTGCCAGAATAGAAAACACATTTCCATCTTGTCCCACAAGCTGCATCTTCGGACGTCTCATTTCCGTTTCCTTCTGTTGATAATCGGGATCACTGATCTGAATTTCATAGTCATCGCCCTGCCAAAAATGAACATAGATTTCTCCATCTCCGACTTGGATTTCCTGCTGTTCAAACCCTTCTCCCCATCCGTCACTATACTGCCCGGTAACATATTCATACAGTTCTTCTGTTTCCGGCTGTTCTAAAAATGTAGTTAATTCCAAAGTGGTACATCCATACAAAACACCCTCTTTTTGTTTCACTGAAGGGACTGCACTGATCACTTTCTCTTTGATGGCTGCACTGCCATGAAAATAATCCATTAAATTGCAGGGCTTTCCTTCCTCATTTCCAATGGCATTATATTTTTCGATTGCTTCTTTGATCTCCGATTCATACTGTGACAAGTCTGCTCCTTCCAATGGCAGTCCCTCATAAACATCGTACTCATATTCCCCTTCTTCCCACTGCCTTTCCAATTCTCTGGACGTGAAATTCCCTGTCAGTGGTGTCAACAATTCTATTTTGATGGTATCTTCCATTCGCTTCACCTCCCACGTTCTCTTCGCTGTTTCTGCTGTTTTCCCCACGCCTGCTTTGCCAGGTCTCCATAATCAGCACCCTCTATTGGGGGCAGATTGCAGAAAACAGCATATTCTTTTTCATAATGCTCTTTTAGCTGTTCACATGCCCATCGTCCGGCAAAATCATAATCGGTGCAGATCTCTATCTCCGTCACCTCCGGATGCTGTTTCAAAAAATGTTCCAATGCATCCGGTACTTTTATCTTTCTGACGTTCTGCCCGGTTCCTTCCTTCGGTGCAGCGACACCGCCCAAAGACAGGCGGTATTTATCCGCATTCCCTTCCAGTGTCATATGAGCCAGGGCGTCAATACAGGCTTCATATACTGCCACCCGGCAGCTTTTCCCACGGGGCGGAACACAAAAGCTGTATTGCTTTTCACTGCCTTCCTGTTCCATCCGGAAGCTCTTTCCCCGGTTGTCATAGATTCCCCGCAGGAACGCATACCTTGCATGTCCCTGTTCATCCATGCCAACAAAAACAGCGTTATGGTAGGGGGCGCTCTCATACAGGATTCCGAGCTGCACACAGTAATCCAGTACCTCATCCCGGATTCCCCTTTGGTTCAAATATCTCCGCACCCGGTAAAAACTGTCATTGGGCATGGGCAGGGCAAAGGGCTTCTTTTTAGGCGCCGGTTCTGCTCTGGGAACATACACAGGCGTCTGCTCACACAAGATCTTTACGGCTTCCGTATATCCCATGCCGTCTACCTGCATCAAAAACCGAAGGGCAGACATTCCACCTATATCCCTGGATTTCCAATGCCATTTACTGGTGATCTCATTGATCTTAAAACTGTCATGGTCCTGAAGCTGCCATTCGTTTCTTGTCCTTGTCTTTTTCAGCCTTCCCGGTTGGTATGTCTGCAAATACTCATATGCCCGCACCTGCTTGGCTGCCTGATACTCTTCTTCCGTAACCCAAGCCATCAGATCACCGCATTACGGAGCTGTTCTGCCTTATCGGTGCGCTCCCATGGCAGTTCCTTTCTTCCAAAATGTCCAAAAGCTGCTGTCTGCCGGAAAATAGGACGGGTAAGGCGCAGCGTATCTACGATCTGCTTTGGTGTCAGTCCAAACACCAAGGGGATCGCCATTTCCAGACAGTCATCCGCACACACTTTTCCTGTGCCAAACGTATCCACCTGAACCATAACAGGCTGGGCAACACCTATAGCGTAGGCAAGGGAAACCTGACACTTGCTGGCAAGTCCGGCTGCGACCATATTTTTTGCAATATACCTTGCCATATATGCCCCAGAACGATCCACTTTTGAACAATCCTTCCCGGAAAATGCCCCGCCTCCATGGGGAACCATGCTGCCATAACTGTCTACCATCAGTTTTCTCCCAGTCAGTCCCGTATCTGCCTCCATGCCTCCGCAGACGAAACGTCCGGATGGATTGATAAGGATCTTTGTATCTTCATCTGGCGGAAGAAGACGAAGTGCCGGAAGAAGCACCTTTTTTCGGATCTCTGCTTCCAGTTTCTTCAGATTCTTATCCTCCGTATGCTGACAAGATACAACCACACTATCCAGACGAACAGGCTTCCCATCCTCATACTCTACCGTCACCTGTGCTTTCCCATCTGGGCAGACCCCTTCAATATAGCTGCTTCTTCTACAGGCAGACAGTTCCCGGACAATCCTATTTGCAAGCACCACAGGCATGGGCATAAGCTGCGGCGTCTCATCACAGGCATATCCAATCATGACGCCCTGATCCCCGGCACCTTGAAACCAATCCATTTGATTGTCAGACACCCCTTCCCTTTTTTCTTTGGATTCCCTGACCGCATTGGCAATGTCCGGACTCTGCTGATGGACAAACGTATTCATGGCAACTCCTTCGCTGGAATATCCCACCTCAGACAATACTTTCCGGATTACACCAAACACATCCGGTTCATAGGAGCTGGTGATCTCTCCTGCTACAATGACAGTTCCCTTCGTGGCAAGCACTTCACAAGCCACCTTGGAATCCGCATCATTTTTCAGACACACATCCAGGATTGCATCTGCAATCTGATCGCACACTTTGTCTGGGTGTCCTTCTGTTACTGCTTCTGCTGTATAAAATTTTCTCATATGAATTTCCTCTCTTTCATGCAAAAAAGGCAGGATACCTTCCTTTTTACGGGAACATATCCTGCCTGATGTTTTATATTGTTTAATTTTCTTATTTAACCTTTTAATCGGCTTTCAATATCTGATGCACTATACAGTACATCTGTTACAATCACCTTATCTCCCTGGATTACAAAAAAGACGGAATAATTATCTACCAACAATCTTCTCATCTCTTTGCTTCGTTCCGGCTCTGATTCCATAATACGGATTCTCTCAGCCAGCGTTTCCAATGTCAAAATGGCATCTGCAATCCGGTTGTATTGATCCATTGCATTTTCCGGTGCCTGAAGAACATAAGCGATGTGATTATATAACTGCTCCATATCAGCCAATGCTTCATTTGTAATCTCAACCGTACAGTGTTTCATATCAATGATTCTCCCTGAATTTTGCAAACGCTTCCGCTGCATTTTGTACTCTTCCTGCAGCTATATCATTGTAACCTTTTTCCAATTTTTGATGGAGTTCTTCTGTTGTCATGGCATCCGCATGAATCGATACTGGTGCTTTGGGTAAAGAAACAGAAAATGGAATTCCACCTGTAAGAGAAATCTGGTTTAAATACATATCAATCGCTGTTGACATGGGAACACCTAACTGGGACAATACTTTTTCTGCCCGTTCTTTAACCGTTGGATTTACTCTTAAGTTCAATGTTGCTGTTTTTTCCATATTCACACCTCCTTGTTTCTTATATTGTAACGCTTTTATCGTTACAATTCAAGCACTGTTTTTCTGTTTTGTATCCGATTTTACATTTACATGATACTCGCAGATTTTCGCTCAACAACACTCTTCCGCTAAATGGACGATACATCCAGAGAGCTGCAAAAGTCCTCATCTTTGAACACTTTCCGACACTACACCTGTCCACGTTCCGTTGCACATCCCGCAACCTTGAACACTATTTTAGATTATCGTTCTGTCTTTTGCTTGCAGTTGCGTCTCACATACTGCACTTTTCGGGTACTTTCAAACACTTCCCGGAATATACGGTTCCAGAAAGCCACCAAAGAGCTGAAAAAGCACCTGCCTTTGAACACTTCCCCAACACTACAAGATTACACAAGATGCCACGACCTGTTGCACATCCCTTAACTTCGAACACTTTTTGTTCCGTATTGCCACTTCCCGTTGCAGCTTGTCTCACATACTGCACTTTTCGGGTACTTTTGAACACTTCCGGCAGGAGATTTTTCAGAGTACCCCAGGATACATCCAGAGAGCTGAAGAAAGTACCCATCTTTGAACACTTTTCACCTTTCAGGTTCTGCTTTTACTGCCACAAGGATGTTCCGGGCTTCCTTCCACTCATAAGAACAGGTTACCAGCGTCAGAGTTGTCTCACAACCTGCACCAGCTACCCCTGTTTCAAACAGCGACAGCGCTTTCGCCTGTGCTGCATAAGCCTCCAATTCCTGCGGACTGTGAAAAGATGGCTGCTGGAAGTCAAACATGGACACATCGGCTTTCAATACTGCCGCTATCCGGTACTCTTCCATGCCTTCCGGCGTCTGAAAGAACACCCTGGGATGTGCTTTCCAGTAATCATAGGAGGCGTACCTGTCCAGATTCCCGAACATCGCCCCGCTGTTCATGTTGTGACCGTAGATAGTCAGATTCTTTGATTCTCCCAAAATACAGTCTGCTTGGAGGAACAAACTTCCATTGATGTCGTAGTTTCCCTGGTAATCCCTCCGCAGATAATACTCCGGATCTTCCCGGCTGCTCTGCATGACCGGATAATCGATCCCAACCTCCGGGATCGTAAGCCAGCCACGAACACCCGGATACTGGCACTGGAGGGATCGAAGGTCAACGGCAGACACTCCCGGTTCTCTTCCAGCTTGTTCCTCTTTCTCTCCTGGGGAGCCCCCGCCCGGAGGGATGTCCTCCGGGAAGCAGGTTTTTAACTCTTCCACCAGTTCCTGATTCTGCCTGGGAATCGCCACATAATCATGATAAATTAGTGCCGCACTGAGGATACAGACAGCACACAAGACTGCCTGCAGCATCCACAGCTTATTCTTCTTTTTTCGTTTCATCTGCTTTTTTATGTCTCTTCTTATAGAGCATGGTTGCCATGAGTCCGGCTGCTGATACGCCTAAAAGTGCAAACAGAAAGATTGGTTTCCAGTGGTCATCTCCTGTCTGCGGCACACCCGGAGTTTCCGGTGTCCTTGCATCCTTCATTTCCACCTTTTGAACTTCCATGGTATCTTCCAGTGTAAACTTCACATCTTCTGCGATCTCATAGCCTTCCGGTGCTGTGATCTCACGCAGGATCAATTCTTCCCCTACCGGAAGTTTCTCTACCAGATGCGGTTTCCCGTCTGTTACCCACTCTTCCAAAACTTCACCATCTTTATTTAAGATCTGAAGCTTGGCTCCTTCCAGTTCCTTTCCGGTGGTGAGGTCTGTTTTGGAGATTTCCACTTTAGAATAGGTATCCTTCATTTCCACCTTGGTCACACTGCCATCTTCCTTTACTTCAAACTCAATATCTTCCGCAGACACATACCCTTCTGCATAAGGTGGCAGCTCTTCATGGAGCGTATACGTTCCCTCCGGCAGTCCATAGACTACGTGCGGTTCTTTTGTGCTGATCCACTCTTCCACGATGTTGCCATCCTGGTCGATGATCTGAAGCTTCGCCCCTTCCAGTTCTTCCCCGGTTGTGGCATCGGTTTTTGTAAACTGGCTTTCTGTTGGCTGATTTTCCACTTCTTTTGTCAGCTTGATTTCTGCAAGATTCTGGTCTGTGTAAGAGGCATCGACCTCCCAGATTTCCTCATTCGAAAGATACCCCGGCTTTCTCACTTCCTCTTTCACATAATATTTCCCATGATAGAGGTCGCTGTCAAAGGTAAGCTGTCCCTTCTCATCCGTTGCTTTCTTCTCCAGCAGAGTGTCCTTTTCTACAAGAATCTCACCCTGCTGGGAGAGGATATCTTCTTTTGCATACAATCCAAAGATCACGCCTTCCAGCTTCTCTTCTGTGACTGCATCCTTCTTTTCTACAGAAATGGAAATCTTCTGTCGATCATTTTTATAAGCAACCCCTTCATAAACCACTGCCTGAGTATCATCCTCTGCGGTTAGGGTAAATTCTTTCTGTTCCGGGTTCAATACGAAATGGTCGCCTGCTATGGTTTCTTTCAGATAATAAGAGCCCAATGGAAGATTGTTTACCACTGCCTTTCCTTCTGTATCGGTCACTAAAGTTGTCACCAGATCGTCTTTTTCATAACGGATGACCGGATTGCCCTGCTCATCCTTTGCTCCGTCCGGGGAATAAATGGTGTCCTTGGCATACAGTTCAAAGGCTGCCCCTTCCACACCGGATTCTTCATAGACAAAATCATGGAACACTCCGGTATCGGTATCCTCTCCGGTCACTGCATCTTTGATCTTTCCTGCCAGTCTCTTTGCCTTTGCAAGCAGGGAATCCCCCTTCACTTCCACTGGCTGTTCTCCGGTTTTGGTCAGTGTCAGGCTGCCCACCTGCTCATCGTTTGGCTGCCAGGCTTCCACGATGACTGCCCCGGTATCCGGATCGATCTGATGGGCGGTATTGGAAGAAACAGTGATCACAATTCCCTCTTTTGGGTTCTCTTTGTAACTGCCTTTTCCGGTCACTTCCAATGGAGAAATTATTGTTTCCCCTTCATACAAGGAACTCTCATATCCCTGTCTTACAAACCCTTCCGGTGCTTTTACTTCTTCAATCCGGTAAGTAGAACAATTCAATTCTTCCGGTGTTACCAGATAGCCTTCCTCATTGGTCTTAAAAACGCTGATGGTCTCTTTCTTCGGATAGAATACCGTCTGCTCTACATATTCCTCTTTTTCCATGTCAAAGATTTTATAGGAAGCGCCTGCTTTTAAAACCGGATTGCCTGTCTGTGCATCCTTTTTCACGATTTTTAACAAAAACTCAAACGGACGGTCATCGAACACACGCCATACCATCGGTTCTCTGCTGTCCTCATCAACCTTCACCAAAAACGGATCGATGGCTTTCAAGTTCTCCGGTACGGTGCTTTCCTCTACCACATAAAGACCATACGGAAGTTCCGGACTGAGGGCATATCCTTTTTTATCTGTAATAAGCTCCGGTACCGGGACAGCCTTGCCATCCACATAGGTCACTGCCACCTCTTCCTTACTGAAATCATAACCTCGGAAATCTTCCGCAGTAAACTGATCCCCATTGGATGGCTGTAATTCCCCACTCTCTACTTTGGAAAGGCTGCTGACCAGATACACCTGAAAACCTGCCCCTTCCACAAGGTCTGTTTCTGTCTGGTCTCCATCTTCGCTGATCTTGATCAGCTGGAACGCCTGCTTTTTCACCTGTTCCTGTACCGTCAGGTCCCTGGTTACCTCTGCCACTTCCTGTCCTTCGTAAGCAAGGTCCACCTCATACTCTGTTGGATCTACCGTATAGCCTTCCGGCGGAGTGATCTCTTTCACATACATTTTCCCCAGATACAATTCGGAAAAATCTAAGGTACCATCCTCCTTGAGCACGCCCTGTGCGATGAGGCTGTCTTTTTTGAACAGAACCCCCGTCTTTCCATCCGGGTGGACGATATCCTCTCTGGCATACAGACCATACACAGCCCCGGCAAGGGAACTATCTCCCTGGGGAAGAAAGGCCTGTGTCTCCTTATCAATCTTTTGGATATGGACAGCCCCTTTCACCCTCTCATCGGTTGCTGAGATGGTGACCGTCTTTCCGGCTTCCACATCCACCTTATGGATCACATCACTCTGTGCATACTTGTCTGGAGCCTTGATCTCCTTCACATATACTGTTTTAGACATTTGTTAAATGCCGAAACCCATTGATTTTACTGGGTTTTCTTGCTT
>ERZ1036407.654-NODE-654-length-20184-cov-28.877291_pt1 | contig 20184 bp, 31 predicted proteins | sample MGYA00514217_ERZ1036407 | MGnify/ENA primary metagenome ERZ1036407 (study PRJEB33795, sample SAMN09464943) | human gut metagenome | host: Homo sapiens | place: USA: Stanford, California | collected 2016-11 | study: EMG produced TPA metagenomics assembly of the... | reverse complement strand
GGAACAAATCAAAGGATGTTCTACAAAGATGGTAGTTCATATGTTGACATAACTTATAGATTTTGGAATGCTTAAAGAGACAGAAGAATTAGGGATTAGGCCAATCGGCTTAGTCCCTATTTTTTGACTATATTTTAAGCTGTAGATATATGACAGGTAAAGTATATCACCTATTTCTTTAAAGGTATTGATGTACTACCTTGCGGAGAGAGCGTATTCCTCTGACATTTTCTTTGTTTTGAACATAAAATATTGATGGTATTCAACATAATCTGGGAGTTATTGTTTAATCAGCTTTATTAATTTTTCTAATGCGCCATTCTCAAAATAATTTTTTTTATAAATCATATAGCTTTGTTCATTTGGTAATTCAATGTCCAATATAGGTATATTTATTAGAGTGCCTTCGGCTAATTCTTTTGAAATCATTTTTTCTGGCATAAAGGCATAAAAGTCATTTGATTTTAGAAATGGTACTATTTTCGATAGAACATTTATGTCTAAAGGATACGCCCTATTAGTAGGCAGAACTGAGTTAAGTAAATACGAATAAATCAAAGGGATATCAGTTAACTGACCAACTTTTATACCACTTACATATTCTGAATTAGTATATCTTGTAGCAAGAACGATTTTTTCCTTTTTATAGGGTTCACAAATATAGTTAATGTGTGTGAAAGGTTTGTAAATGAAAATAATATCATAGTTTATTTTGTCTATATTCGCAATGAATACATTTGTATGCATAATACTAACTTTGGTTGAAATATCGGGATATAAGGAAATATAGTTTGCAAGAAGCTCAGCTGTGTATATATCGTATAAATTATGAACAGCTCCTATGTGAATGGAATCAGAATATTTATCCACCAAACTGAGTTCCCGATACATGGATTTTTCCATTTCCACTATCTTTTGGGCATAAATATAAAAAGATTCTCCGACAGGAGTCAGATGGGGTTTTTTCGTCCCCTTCTCAAAAAGAATTTTGTCTATTTCAATTTCCATTTCTCGAATTCGTCCACTGACTGTAGATTGAGCAATCAACATATTCTGGGCAGCCTTAGTAAAACTGCCTGTTTCAACTATTTGAATAAATGTTTTTAAGTATTCTATATTCATGAGAATAATCGGAATCTCCTATTGTTTTGATTGAAATAATCCGTTTTACAAAACAATAATAACAGATTAAAATAGATTATACAAGGAGAAATTCAAATCGATTATGAATTATCAGTAAATTATTAATTTATGTAAAGGTGTAGGAGGGGGAATGTATGGTAAATATCCGTGATAAAGCTCATCAATATCTTCCGGATACAATCGCATGCAGAAGGGATATTCATATGTATCCTGAAGTTAGTGGATATGAGGAAAGAACTTCTAATGTAATCAAGTCTAAATTACAGGAATTAGGAATTGAATATCGAGAAATTACAGGTTATGGAATTATAGGTGAAATTCGTGGAAGAATGGAGGGAAAGACTGTAGCTCTTCGAGCTGATATAGATGCATTACCAATCCAGGAACAGAATGAAAAGCCATATTGTTCTAAAGTCAAAGGAGTTGGACATTTATGTGGGCATGATTGTCATACCGCAAGTCTTCTTACAGCTGCTAAAATACTCCATGAAGAAAGGGGAGAGATTCAGGGAACAGTAAGACTTCTGTTTCAACCTTCTGAAGAGGCTGGAGGTGGAGCAGAGCTTATGATATCTGAACAAGCAATGAAAAATGTTGATGCGGTCTTTGGCATACATATGTACAATGAATTAGATGTGGGGAAGGTATCAGTTCAAGAGGGACCAAGAATGGCAGCATCGTTAAGGGGGTACATAGAGATTAAAGGAATAGGCGGACATGGCGGTTCACCTCATCTTTGTGTGGATCCTATTGTAACGGCCAGCGCTATCGTTTTGAATCTACAAACAATAGCCAGTCGGGAATTAAATATGCTTGATTCGGCCACTATTACGGTAGGAAAGTTTCATTCAGGTACATCTCAGTTTGCGGTTGCTGAAAAGGCAGAGCTTTTTTTGACAATTAAGTTTTTTAATGCCAGGCTGGTTGATAAAATTAGAGATAGTATAACGCGAATTGTTGAAAAAACAGCGGAGGCCTATCGCGCACAGTGCACAGTACGGGTCGATGGATTTCTGGAGCCAGTCATCAATGATGAGAGGCTATCAGATATAGCGAAGAAAAGTGCTGAAAATCTTTTTGGCAAAGATAATGTAGTTTCCTGCTTGCCTTGGACCGCTTCTGAAGATTTCAGTAAATATGAACAGTATGCGCCTGGAATATTTGCGTTTATAGGTGGGCGTAATACTAACAAAGGCTGTATATATAAGGCACACCATCCATGTTTTGATATCGATGAAAATGCATTGGAGGTCGCATCTGCAATGTATGCAAAGTTCGCAATCGATTATTTAAACCAACAAAAGGTATTCTGAAAGGAGCATAATTATGATGAACTTATCGACCTTAGATATCTGTTTGATTATTCTATATATATTAGGATTTGCTCTTATTGGTTTTATTTGTAGTAAAAAGGTAAAAACTGCTAAAGACTTTACTGCTGCTGGACAAAATCTACCATTGAAGATAGTGATTGGATCTTCTATTGCAACATGCCTTGGTGCAGGGGTATTATTTGCGAATTATGAGAGAATACACGCATTTGGTATATCTGGAATTATATGGGTTATGGGTTGGTATATAGGATGGCTTATGCTTGTCCCTATTAGTAGGCAGCTAAGAGCATCTGGTGCTACTTCTTTACCAGGTTTTTTGGAAACGAGATTTAATCCAACGACTAGAAAGTGTGCTTCTTGGTTTGTATTAATAAGTATGATTTCACTTTCCGCCTCTGTATTCTTAGCATTTGGTAATGCGTGTGCTGCATTGGGAATTTGTAGCGTTAAAACAGGAACGATTGTTGGAACAATCATTATTGTGATATTCACATTTGTAAGTGGATTGTGGGGAGTTACTGTAACGGACTCTATTCAGACTATTATTATATTAGTTGGATGTGGTATTTTTATGCCGATTATTGCCATAAAAAATGTTGGAGGACTCGGAACTATAGGCGAATATGTATCTAGTACTGAATTTTTATCAAAGGGTATAGCTCCATTTACACTATTAGGATATTTCCTTTCTAATTTTCTTGGGGCGGGGGCAGATGCTTCATTTGCCCAAAGAACATTTGCATCAAAAGATGCTAAAACAGCCGCTATAGGACAAACAATAGCATGTATAATTAGCTGTGTGGTGAGTTTGATTGCAATGATACCCGCTCTTACAATCGGATTTTTCTATCCAAATATTCAAAGTGGAGCGCAATTCACACCGCTATTTGTTGCGGACTATTTTCCAATCGGACTTAAAGGGGTTATGCTTGCCGTACTGTGTGGACTTCTGTTGACAACCGGAGATTCTTATTTGATGTTAATTTCTTCAACAATTGTAGATGATTTTGTGCGACCAATGAAGAAAGATATAGATGATAAAAAACTGATTGGAATAGGACGACTGACTATTGCAATTGGTGCAGTGATAATCGTAATTCTTGCTTTATATATGGGAAGTATTTATGAACTGATTGCTTTGGGCGGAAGTGCATATGGTGCTGCAGTATTTTTTCCATTACATTTAGGATGTAGAACGAGGAAGCTTAGTACAAAAGCAGTTAATATAGCCATAGTAGCTGGAGGATTAACATCTTTCGTTTGGGATTTGCTTAAACTTTCAAGTAGGACAGGTATTAGAGGAGTGTTTATAGGAGTTGCATTGAATCTTATTATTTGCTTGGCAGGTACAATGATTGTAAAGAAAAGTGAAAACAAAGTAGAGGAGGTATAAAATGAGTGAGAATAAGTCAATTACGTCAAGGAATATGGAATTAGAGTATTCAATAGATAATGGTATTGGTTATCGAACTCATTTGGGATTCATTATACTTGCGAATGATCAAACGTTACCATATGAGTTGCATAGACTTCTTGATATACCGGGTGTGGCGATATACGAGTCAAAACAGGTAATACCTGTAAACCCAAATGCACTGCTAACAAAAGAAGTTTTAGAAAGTCAAAAAGACTATATTACAAATGCGGCAAGAATTATAAATGCAAGGAGAGAACCAGATGTAGTAGCCTATGGATGTACATCAGGCGCGATGACGTTGGGCTCCGATGTTGTGGCCGGCAAAATTAATGAAGTTCTTCCCAATGCTATAGTAACTAACCCTCTAGTTGCTTCTATTGAAGCCTTCCATACGTTAAGGGTCAGAAAGGTGGCTTTTTTATCACCTTATATTCCAGATGTAAATAACGGAGTTATTAGAAAATTTCAAGAACATGGAATTGAAGTTCCATTGTCAGGCCGATTTTATAAAGAAGGAAGCAATCCATCTAAAGATGCTCCATGGATTACTCCTGAAAGTATTGAAAAGGCAATACTAATTGCGGGGAAAGATGATGACATTGAAGGGGTATTTATATCCTGTACTCAAATGAGATTTGTTGATAATATTGAAGAAACAGAAAAGAAATTAGGAAAGCCAATTGTTACATCCAATACTGCTCTTTGCTGGCACGCACTTCGTCTATCAGGGTGCATTGATATCGTAAATGGATTTGGAAAACTTTTGAAATTTTAATTATCAGAAAATTATTTTATGAAGATAAAGAAAGGAAAGTAATGATAAAAGAGTATTTTGATAATCTCACACAGATTCCAGAGAATGAAATTCGTTTAAGGCTGCAAAAATTCCGACTGCAAATGGAAGAGAAAAAAATAGATGCGTTGATTTTTGCTGGTTATGCTGATTTTGAATATGTAGTAGGACATCTCTACACGGGATGGGAACTCCATGCAGCTAGACCAATGTATGCAATTATTAGCGCCAAAGATTTTATTGTAGTAGCCAGCCCATCTGACCAAAGATTATTAGAGCTGAAAAAACATCTTTACAGAACTGAATATTACAAAGGATTTCAGCCTGAAGCTACAATGATGGTCTGCGATGTCATAAGAAAAATGAAATTAGGAGATAACCCTATAATTGGTATAGATTATGGACCAGACCTTTTCAGTGTGGGAAATATCGACTTAATTGACGCCTTAAGAAACGAAAATAGAAAAGGAAAGGTAATATCAGCAGCTCCAATAGTATGGTCAGTTCGTCGAATTAAATCTGAATATGAAGCAATGCTTAAAAAAGAAGCATTCAGAATAACAGATCTAGGTTTTGATCAGGTTATTTCGGAAATTTCAGAAGGTATCTCTGAATTGGAAATGCAACGTCTCATAAAAATTAGTTTGATACAGAATGGTGCAGAACGAGCAGATGCTATGGCTTTAAAATTTGGAAAAGGTGATTTCTTATTTAATCAAATGCCGGGTAATAGAAAATTGGAAGAAGGGGATTATATCTGGGGTGATTTCTATAACACATTTAACGGATATCCTTCAGATAGATGCCGTATTGCTCGATGCGGAGAAGCAACAGATGAAGAACAGCGCATTTATCATGGCGTTCGGGAAGTAACTCTTCGCCTCTGTAATGTAGTTTGTCCCGGAAAAAAATGTAGTGATATATACCATGATTTTGAAACATTTTGGAAGGAAGAAAATCTTCCCCCTATATGGACGGGAGCGGGCAGAATAGGTCATAGTAGTGGAAAGGATGTCCTGGAGCCAATCTCGATAGCAAGTTGGAACGAAGAAATTATTGAAGCGGGGATGATTATTCACTTAGAGCCAAAGCTGGAATATAAAGGAGGTGTTTTCCAGCTAGAGGAAGTTGTATATGTACGAGAAAATGGACCGGAAAGATTGACCAGTGGTTCACCGGAAGATATTCCGATTGTTTCTGTAAAGTGATTGATGGAGGTGGATTATGAATTATATAAATTCGATTACATCGGCAATAGGCAATACGCCACTATTAAAACTGAATAAAATTGGTAAGGATGTAGGGGCCAATATATTTGTTAAGCTTGAACATTTGAATCCAAGTGGCAGCTATAAAGACCGTATGGCATATTCTATGATACAAGCAGCTGAGAGGGGAGATACATGGAATCATCGTAAACTTCCAGATGATGGGACAGTGGTAGAAGCGTCAGCAGGTAATACAGCACCAGCACTTGCAATGGTGTGCGCTGCTAAAGGATATAAAGCGAGGTTCGTTTTATACCGTTATCAGATGAAGGGCGGCACGGATTCTAGAATGCAAATCACGCAAGCATTCGGTCCAGATGTAGCAATATCAAGCGACCCATGCAAGTATTTAACAGCAGAACAGATAGAAGTATTATCGAAAGAAGAACCCGATATTCCGCATGTTTTGGCAGCAAAAATGGATTGTCAGCTTATGGAGGATAATGAAGAGAAAACGGTTTGGGTTGATCAGATTTATAATATGGCAAACTTTGAAGCTCAAAAGAATATGGCTCGTGAGATTTATGAGCAACTGGATGGTCAGATAGATGCAATTGGATGTTCTGCTGCTTCAGGAGGAACATTGTATGGATTGTGTGAGGGTCTTTCAGAGTTGGGCGTTCACCCGGAAATGACTTTTGGAGTGGTTCCTGATGGTAGTGAATGTTACCTGCGTCTACCAAAGAAAGAGTGTAATCAAGGTGAATTTGTGGTATCTAACGTTCGTAGTAAAGTTGCAGAGGCAATGGGGCTTAATAAATGGGTTACAGAAGAATCGTTGATACATAAAATGGTTGAAGCTGGTTATCCGGATAAATGTTTTTTGGTTTCTGATGAAGATGCTCGTTTGATGGCAAATCGGCTTTGTCAGGAAGAAGGGATATTCTGTGGAATGTCATCTGGCGCGAATGTATTGATTGCTTTAGAAATCGCTAAGCGACTTGGTCCTGGTAAAAATGTAGTTACTGTTATTGTTGATCGCAGAGACCGATATTTATCAGAATCACCACATGAAAAGTATGTAATTTAAAATATAAGAGACTGTTTCAAACTACAAGTGATTCGGTCCAAAATTTTAAACTAGACGCATGGATAGATCAGATACCTACTTTACCAGACTAAAGCATCGCCGTAGGAATGTAAACCCACCGGGGGATACCTCTGCCGTCATACCCCTAAATCACCCAACACAACGCACTAGAATGCCCGTATTCAGACATCCCTTTGCCACTCGTTCAACTCCTAAACAGCACCAAAAACACGGCTTATTTTGGCGCTAAATGCGTCAAATAGGCATACAATAGCACTTAAATAGGGCTGAGATTAAACATTCTCAGCCTTATTGCTTTTCCATTCTACGATGTCATTGCATAGCATTCCTTCTTTGCCTTGTCATAGCTCTTTTTCGTCTCAGTGTAGCTCATTCCATCAAAATATCTAACTGCAACAATCCTGTTTTCGTATTCTACCAGACTATCCCAAAAGATAACCGTATCATCAATTTGAATGCTGGTATCATACGTTCTACTGAAATACAAAAAGGCTTTCTTTAGGTCCTCTTTTGTGTGGTTTTGCTTTTTATCCTCTGTATAAATCCGACTATAAAAAAAGTCGATTCTCTCATATTTTATGATTAACATAGTCTCATATCCTTCCTTTTCATTCCAGGGTGTAGCCGCCAGATTCACACGGTTACACCCTATTTTTTTACGCTTTTATGCTTCGAGCATTTCACGCTGTTCTGTCTTTACGTCGGCTCTGCCATAGTAATTACATATAGTATCAAAACTCAGTTTCTTATTGCTTTTCTTCCTAAAAGCTTCGCTATGCCAGTACCACATTTTTTTCTCATGCGCCCATTTAAAGCCTAATTCCTTAAATGTAGCCTTAAGTGGTTTTGTATCTCCATCTATCCATATCCAATTGCCCACAATCGTTATATTCACACCTACAAGTTGTATAACCTTATTGAGCTTGTCCCTCAATGCTTCATCCTCTGCAAAGTCCCATTTCATATTGTCATAGGTTTGTCGTGTGGTATCCTCTGCTGTCTGATTATGCCTGTCTTTCAAAGTCTTGAATAATGCTTCATACTCGTTGTTGATATCCTTTGTCGCTTCTTCTGAGCCGCCAACGTTATCAGGGTGATACTTCTTTAATAAGTTCTTGTACTGCTTTCTTAATTCCTCTAATGTTTTAGGGTTATTAAAATATGTTGTCATGGCCTTCCCTCCCTTACTTGATTGAATCTAAATGTTGTTGTAGTAATGCGGTGAGTAACGTTATTTCTTTTTCGCCCCATCCTGTAGTTCTTAATGATTCCCGAAGATAGTCAACACCCATATGTTGGGTATCTTTGGTTATGTCTTTGATTTTCTCAAAGGTTCCGTTTCCGCCGTATACATTAAGAAGTTCCTTTTTGTTTTTAGCAGCTGATACGGTTTTAAATATGTTCGTTCCATCGTCAATGATACATTCATAAAGTTTCATGTGGTTGCCTCCGTTTCTATAATATGTAAGTGATTTGTTAAGACTATTATACACTAGTACCAGTACAAAGACAATATACAATAGTACCAATACAAAAAGCTCAATAATAGTGAATATAACGATTACACTAGTACTAGTGTACAAAATGGATAATGGTACTAGTACATATTCGTGCATAATGTCAATTGCAAATACACTGGTACTAGTGTAAAATGTAGCCATAAGGTTGATACAGACAAACAAAAAACGAACACACAAATCAACCATAGAACATTGAAAACTACATATAAAGGAGAGATGCAGGATGTGTAAAAACATGGACGAATTATTTGCAGTTGCTAATCAAGTCTACGAACTAGAGCAAAAAAAAGCAAAAAAGAAAAAGGAGGTTGACGAGTTAGAATCTCAGATAAAAGCCCTAAAGGACGAGGTGGCGGTTTATATGAAAAAGCGCCAGAAAAACGAACTGGAGGTTGAATACTATAAGGTTCTTTATACACCATTTGAAAGACCTCAATTTGACAGCAAAGCCTTTATAGCAAATGAAGATAAGGGCAAAGAACTTTATGACAAGTATTCAAAAGTCGTACAAATGAAGAAAGTGACGGTCAAGTTGGCAACGGGATAACAGGGAGGTGGAGCAATCCACTTCCCAATGTTCAAAAGCAATTAAATTAATGGAAGGAAGGGCAATCATATGATGAAAAGAACAATTGAGTCTATCGGTACTGTTGATATGAGGGATACAAGCTTATACCTTGCTGGACAAATAACAATACATATGGCACTTGAAGAAATCCAGAACGAAGCAGATGCAATTATTGAAAGTTGCATAGAACGGTATTCCAAAAATTATCCAGGGGTTGACACTGAAAATGATATTTATTGGGATTTTGGAGTAGTGTATACGTCCGGTATTGATAATTGGGAATTGACTGAATTTATGGCTGAGATTTACGTATGGCAGAAGTCGGATGATATCACGGGAAAAGATACATGTCAGTGTTATGATGATTTTCATTTATCACTCAGTGATGAAGCAAAAGCCAAAGTAAAACAGATTATCGTTGATAGAATGGCAAATATGTTGTTCGGCTCTGCTGATAATAAGATAGCAGTTGCATAATCTGGTGGGGAAGTGTTAGAGCTTCCCCAATTCTAAAAAGAAATGAGGTAAGAATATGAACAAAAAAGCAAGTATGTTATTGAGAGTTGAACAGACAAAGGAAGGAAAGATAAAGCTTTCAAAAGTCGTTGAGTATGCAAGTGGTGCACGTGTAATGGTTCCTATTATCCGTGACGGGAGTATCAAATGGTTTGACGATAGTAAGCTTATCAAGCCGGAATCTCATAAAGAAGGGGAGGAATAATCATGTTAGCAGTAGTACAAAAGGGATACAGTTTACCAATTATGGAAAGTGGTATCAAGGTTGATGGAAATGTCGAGGTCTTTCCGGATGAATTTTGTGGTGTAACTTTTGATATAAACATTATGGACTTATCCGACAAATTGTGGAGGGAACTTGACTTTGCTGTTGTCAATGAAAAAATTGAGTATCTGAAGCGGTATGAGGGTTTGCGCCAGCATGATAAGTGGTGCAGATTGGACCATAAAGGGATCGAATTTGACTATATAAGTTTGAGCGTTGAGGTCAAAGAAAACAAACCAGTACAGTATTTTATACGTGCGGGATTCCATGATATTGTGGACAGCTTTATGGAGACGGATATAGAAGTTCCAATAGACTTGCGAAAGTATAACAGCTTAGTGAAAAATATGGTTCATAGATACATAGATGATGTTTTCTTTAAGAATTGTTAATCATGGGGAAGTGATTGGGGAAGGTTCGTTTCCTTCCCTGGTCATTACTAAAAAGTCATAGAAGGGACGCATATGGCAAAACCATATATAGAAAGCAAGAGAGCTGCCAAAAGAGAACTGGCTATACTTGCAAAAGATTTTGGACTTTTACATATTCCTGGTGTAAAGGAACTGATTGAGACGGCAACGGATTATCATAAAGCACATAACAAGCTGATGGCAATTTACAATCGTGAATATCTGAGTTAAGTCTGAAGGGAGGAACAGGATGATCAATTATGAGTATACAGATTTCCGTATGGATAATGACGGTATCACTTTTGATGGCGTAATGGATGGGGGTGTATTGATATCCATTCCATTTGCGGATGATACCCCAAAAGCCATTAAAAACATATTGTATGCAATGATACGATGGAATATAGACGAATGGTTAAGGGACAACGCGAATAATGGGTATATCCTGGAACCGGGCCATTTAATGTTAAATGCGAGGATGCAAATAACATATGATAGCAGTGGAGCATCCCCATCCTATTGTATTGTTATGGTTATTACAGATTTTACAGAGGTAAAGAATCAGCAAGAGATATGGATTGATGATACATACAATATACAGGTGGAAACACCGGAATTGCGTATGGAATTTAAAAAGTATTGTCAACAAAAACTGAACGAGGTTTTATTTCCTATAGATAAGAACTGAGTTAGGAGGCAGAGGTTTATGCTGGTAAAGATTGAAGATATAAAAACTATAAAGGGAAAGCGGCTGGCTGATAAATACAAGCTGGAGGAACGAAGGGTATACTTTGAATCCACAGGACATTTCCCGCGGCCTGTACTGCTGGACAGTAATAACCATATCATTGATGGATATACGAGTTATGCAGTAGCAAAAGAAAAGGGATTTACAGAAATTGAGTGTACCTATGACTTGTCAGTTTATGGCTATAACAGGAATAAAAGGACCCGGACAGAATTTAACAGTTCCTATAGCTGGGAACTGAAAAAGATGGTTTATGAAAAGAGCGGTGGCATATGTGCAATATGCGGACAGCCTTTATCAATCAACAACTTTAACATTGACCATTGGAAACCAATCAACCAGGGCGGAACCAATGAATTTGATAATCTACGAGCCACGCATAAATCATGTAACCGTCTGAAAAATAATTTTATGGCAGAGGAATTCTTTAGCAGCATGACCACCATATTAGCTTATCAGTCCGGACAGAACGAGGAAATTGCAAGAACAGTGATACATACAGGAATCAAGCTTGTTATCTCAATGACAGCACGAAAAATAAGATCGTTTGTATTCTGATGAACGAAGCAGAGGGGCGTTATTACAGCGCCCCATACAGAAAGGGGAAAGATATGTTAGAGATTAATAGTAAAAAGGATGCTGGGGAATTGGTTGACTATCTGCTGTATTTGGCACAGGGACAGGTTGACTATTGTTATTATACGGATATAAACGAGATTGCTTACCTGTTAGGAGCTGCAAAGTCAATTGCACAGATATATGAGTTGAGGGAGTATACAGAGATAAGCAGCAGAGCGGACTGTATTAAGGACGATGTAAGAGAACTCACAGAAAGAAGCATGACTCTGCTTAATAGAGTCTGAGAGCGGGAGGGGTAGAGAAATGAAGGTGTACGAAGATAATAGCAAGACAGAATTGGTAGCAGAGATACCAAAGAAAGAGTTTTTATCACTCTTAGAGTGGGAACATGCAGAGTATAGCAAGGATACATCATTATTGTCTGTTCCAATTAGACCAGACGGGAGCAATGAGGTGTTGGATATACTGGTGTCCGCCTCTATTAGTTTTGGTACGGAGTTTAGTGATGTCTGCCGCGATTTAATTGAGATTTGTATAAATACAGCTAATGCTGAGTGTTTTCTATACGTGAATGATGGTGTTGAAGATGATGTGTGGGGATGTGTTGAACTGAGCAATGAGGAGTTTTTTACAATTATCAATCAAGCTTATGGTTTGATGGAGGGAGAGGAGCGAACATGAGTATATCGTACCGTGACAGGGATTTTAATATTGAATTGGACCAACTGGAATTCCTTTATAATGATGAATCAGTAAAGAGGGCATGCAGATATGTTGATATGCAGAGGAAAGCAATAGACTGGACGTTTGACGGGCTGATGGATGTTACAAGGTCAGCCAGTAGAATTGTTGAGGTGAATGACCATGAACTAAAACGTGTTGTCAATGCGGTGCTTTTCTATACAGTTGACGAGTTTCTTAAAATGGAACATTTGGCAGAGGGTAGCCGATTCCATGATTACCTTATGTGTGATGCGTTGTCTTACTATTTGTACATGCATAGCACAGAGGTAAAGTACAAAAGGTATCAGGTGACTACAATAGACATAACAGATAGGATAAGAGCGGATAGGGTACAGGCTTGTGCATGTGGGCATAAAAAACCGATAGTTGTTATTGGTTCAATATTAGAGAGTACTTGTATTAGGATTACATGTCCATGTTGCGGAGCAAAGGTCATAGAGGTACTGGAAAGTGGACAGCTAATAAAAACCGGAAAAGGGATGTATGCAACAGAATGCACTTTCAGCAGCCTAGAGACGGCAATAAAGAACTGTATCCAAAGCTGGGATATTCAGTGTGGAAAGACAACAGAGTACAAAGCTCTGGAATTGCTAATAAGTGAATTCTTCGGGCGGATGGATGTTTCACCGAAGGTTAGAGAATATAGCCAATTGTTGCGTGAATACGTTCGGAGAAATAAGCTTGATAGAGGGATGGGGAGGAATTATGAGGGGAAATTGGCAGACAAGCTCTATCAAGACACAGTGGCTATGGATATAGTTAATGATTATCTATGGGAAAATAGTTCCAATAAAGAAGGTGACGGGATTCAACCTTTGGCAACCTGGGACTTTGATACCTTCAGTTTGATGGGAGTAAGGGGAGCATGATTTAGAGGGTGGCAAGTATTAGAAATGGTGCTTGCCACTTGATACTGGAAAATTATTGGTGGATGGGTTATACTATAGTTAGATGGACTATAGAGGAAAAGAGGGATTAATGGTGGCTTTAACGGATGCTCGAAAGAAAGCTAATGAAAAATGGACGAAGGAAAATTATAAACAGGTGAAGCTTTCAATGCCAAATGAAGAAGCTGAAACTCTTGAGCAATACTGCAAAGAAAAGGGACATACAAAGGCTGGATTTATAAGACAAGCGATAAAGGATAAAATGGAACGTGGGGAATAATCAGAATAGGGAGGTGAACCTATGCCATTACCAAAACAGAAAGCCTATACCATAGAAGACATATACACTCTACCAGATGGAGAACGTGCGGAGCTGATTGACGGCCAGATTTATTACATGGCTCCACCAACAAGGACCCATCAGCGGATTGTGCTATCACTGAGTCGGAAGATAGCGGATTATATTGATAGCAATAATGGCATATGTGAAGTAAATGTTTCCCCGTTTGCTGTATTCCTTAATGCAGATGATAAAAGATATTTGGAGCCTGATGTATTTGTGGTATGTGATAAGGATAAACTGGATGATAAAGGATGTCATGGTGCGCCTGATTGGGTAATAGAGGTTGTTTCTCCTGGTAGCCGGGAGATGGATTATTATATCAAGCTTGCACTATACAAAGAGGCTGGTGTGCGTTTGTATTGGTTGGTCGATATTGAGCGTCAGACAATTGTGGTCTATGATTTGGAGCATGAAGCAATACCAGCACTTTATCACTTTGCGGATAGCGTTCCCGTAGGTATCTATTCGGATTTTGAAATTGATTTTGATATGGTTAATATGGAATAAGACTCAATATAAAAGAGGTGATAAGGGTGTCAGAAATATGTAGATTTTATGGAATCGTAATTAAGCTGTTTTTTGATGACAATGACAGGTTCCATAAACCGCATGTTCATGTATACTTTGGAGAATATGAAGCATCCGTGTCAATGGATGGTGAAGTATTGGAAGGAAAGTTGCCGTTGAAACAATACAGAATGGTGTCGGGATGGATTGCAATACATGAAGATGAATTATATGCAGCGTGGAATAGGGCAGTAAGACAAAAGACGTTTTGGAAAATAGAACCTTTGTGCTAGGAGTGAGTGTTATGTTCATTAATAATGGAATCGTTTATGGTGAGCAGCCCGAAGACCCGAAAGAGGTTGAATCGGTAAAGCCATTAGAAAATAGGATGATGATAATAACTTTCCCCACTGGTGAGCAAAGGCTATATGATACTTCTGGACTTAGGGGGCCAGCATTTGAAACATTGAACGATCCGGAAGTGTTTAAAACAGCAACCGTGGTTCAAGGGGCAGTAACTTGGATGGATGGAAAAATTAGATGTTCTTCAGAATTTATGTACAGAGATAGTTATAAGTATTCTAATGATTTGTAGATTTAGATTAATGAGCATCCAGATTATGGGTGTTCTTTTTTTATTCAAACAGTATCAAAATTAACCTACATACAAAAAGTATTAAAAGTGGTTGCCATCACCATATTATTATCTTATAATTATAGTAACAGTAATAACGACCGTCAAAAGTAATACTAAAAGGGGTGATTACATGGATAAAGAGTATGGGTACTGTAGAATATCAACAGGGAAACAGAACATAGAAAGACAGGTTAGGAATATACTGGCTGCTTATCCCTCTGCCATCATTGTGAAAGAGATATTTACAGGAACAAAATTTCAGGGTAGAAAAGAGCTGGATAAGATACTCTCGAAAATTCAAACAGGAGATACGATTATATTTGATTCAGTTTCCAGAATGTCCAGGAATGCAGAGGAAGGTTTTTCTTTATATGAGGAACTATTTACCAAGGGAGTCAACCTTGTGTTTCTGAAAGAGCCGCATATTAATACGGACACATATCGTAAGGCTATAGAAAGTAAGTTGCAGATTGCCTTTGACAGTGGTGATATTGCTACGGATGAGCTTATGCGGAGTATAATTGAAGCCCTGAATAAATATATCATGCGATTAGCCAAGAAACAGATACAGCTTGCATTTGACCAGGCTGAGAAGGAAGTATCCGATTTACGTCAGAGGACTAGAGAGGGAATTGAAACAGCTAGGTTAAATGGTAAGCAGATAGGGCAGAGGGGCGGTACAACGTTTGTTACAAAGAAATCCATAGAGGCTAAAGAGAAAATCAAAAAGTATAATAAGACATTTGGCGGTAGCCTTAACAATGAGGAAACATGGAAGCTGCTGGACATATCCAAAATGACATTTTATAAGTATAAGGATGAATTATTGCATGAAAGTGAATGAGCGTATATAGACCACTACATTAATATAGAAGGAACAGGTTTCCCAACATGGGAATTCGGTTCCTTCTTTTATGTCTGGAGCATTAAGTCAAGTTTCCCCGTACTTTTTATAATGGAAGCAAATCGGGATATTTTTCCAAATCTTTAGATGTTGGAATCCCGTCAAGCAAATAAGAATAGGATACACCGAAAAAGCTAGACAATGCCTTTAATTCAAAGTCATTTACAAAGCGGTTACTGGTTTCAATCCTTGTGATTATATTTTTATCAAAATTCAAGCCTGCTAGTTGTAATTTGTCAGCTAGGTCACGCTGTGAAAGGCCACATTGATTACGTAATGATTTAAGCTGGTCAGCAATAATGTTTTTACCACCATTGTTAGGACGTAGTTTCTCCATATATCTTCCTCTTAACTGTACCTTTGTCTCATTTTTTGCACTTTTACTTGATTTTACTCTAATTAGGCTGTAAAATCGGTTGTAAAAGTGAGACAAACGAAAGGATAATATGGAAGTCTATGGAGGAGCGCAAGAAACTAATTTATGATTTGATGAATGGTACGTTAGACTTTAAAGATAATCCGCCTGAAGAGTGTAAGCTTGTAGAGGATGAATTTTCAGAGGGAAAAGTGTGTGAACAGGCATATACAGAGATAATGAGTGCTTATCAGCGCCTATGCCAAAGGTTGGGGGTGGATGGGGAAGAGGATAAGGACATAGAGGTTATCATAAATAGCTATGAATTAATTACAGAATATTTGTGCATGAAAATGTTTGACTATGGAGCAATGTTTGCGCAGCCATTAGAACTAGGAAAATGAACAAGAAGGACTGTTTTCTAAATTGGAAGGCAGTTCTTTTTATTATATTTGGTGAATATAACATAGAAAAAATTGACTATATTAAAAAACTACTTGAAAAAAAAGCTGTATATGGTAAAATTATAGTTATAAAACATTTTTGGAGGTAATAACGTGCAGAAATATAATGAACCGATACCAATGCCAGATGCCTACAAGAGAAGAGTTGTCGATTGTATCAATGATGGTGATTTTAGATACAAAATGTGTTTGGTAGATTATCATACTCATACTCATAATGGTAGTGGCCATACTCTTTGGAATTTTATCAACACACAGGTGATTGATACCTTACCTAACAGTGACTATACAGTATTACAAACAAATAAAAAACCTTGGGAATTTGTAGCTATATTTGAAAAAAGTTCCAGTTTTTTATATTTGTTGACGCGTGATGAGAATTTAAAAACATTAAAGGGACATCATGATGAAAAGGTAATGCATTATTTTAATGCCTTTTCTGTATTGAATGCACATCTTTTAGATGGTTATGAAGTAGAACCATATCAATATAATATGTTTGATGAATATAGTATGTTTGAAGATCCAGAAATTGTCAATATATTAGGAAATGATTTATCAAAAATGCTGCGGAATCTAAATGAAGATGTAAAACGTTTTGTATTAGTATGTTTTAGCCAAAAAGATAGTAAGGTTAATAAAATTTATGCCGAGGTGCCAGTTTATGGATTCAGAACAGTTTACCAAGAGCCATGGACATATGTATTGGATGCAGATTACGATGTATCATTAGATATTGGTAGTGTTGCGTCTTCTGGTGATGAATCTGAAATAGAACTAACGTTGTATGACGATGAGAGAATAATATATATAACTGATAAAGATGAAATACTGGAAGAGCCAAGTTTGGAAGAGGTAGATAATACAGACGAAAGTGGAGAAACTGAAAAAAATGAAGTTACAAAATAGTATAATGCTTGAGGTGGAGGTAGAGGCACATGGCTTCTTTAAATAATGGATTTAACGGAGCTAGGTTAAAGGCTGCAAGGTTGTATAATGAACTAACTATTTCGGATGTTGCAAATGAAACGGGATTATCATATCAGGCCATATCACAGTATGAAAATAGTAAATGCGAGCCTAAACTAGATGTTGTTTTTAAATTAGTTGGATTATTAGGATTTCCACGCGAGTATTATTATCAAAATGATGATGATAAAATATCGATTGGAGATACTTATTTTAGGTCTTTATCATCAACAAGCAAAAAAGAAAAAGCGTCACAAATTGAAAAAGTCAAGCTTTTGGTTAGGATATACCTATTAATTATTGAGTATGTACGATTTCCTCAGTATTCGTTTTCCTATAACGAAACAAATATTGATATTGAATTATTGGCTAATGAATTGCGGAGACAGTGGAAATTAGGAGATGAACCAATTACTAATATTGTTGATATAATGGAAAAGAATGGAATAATTGTATCTTCTATGCTAACCAACAATGATATTGATGCATATAGTAATGTTCAAGTATTTCAGAAAAAGCAGATACCAGTAGTTGTTCTTGGTTCAGATAAAGAAAGTGCTTTTAGACGCCAATTTAGTGCAGCGCATGAATTAGGACATATCCTGTTGGATAGTTTTTTTGATGTGGATTCTATGAGCAAATTAGATATCCGTAATATGGAAAATACTATGCATGAATTTGCTGGAGCGCTTTTGATACCGGAGAAGATGTATAGAAAAGATTTAATTACCAAAAACAAAACTAATATTAGATTCTATATTGAATTAAAGAAGAAGTATAGAGTGTCAGCTGCTGCATTGATTGTAAGGGCAAAACAATTGGGAGAATTAGATATGAATCAGTATCAATATCTAATGAAACAAATGTCTCATCAGGGGTATCGTACATGTGAACCATATGACAGAGAGATGCCAATTATGCAGCCAAGATATTTGAAACATGCATTAAAATTGATGTTTGACTCAGGTAAGATTACGAAAAGTGAGTTTTTGAGTAAATTAGGATCAGGAGGTTGTCCTTTACATCCGGGGATGGTTGAAGAATTACTGAATTTGGATAAAGGTTATTTTAGTACTAATCCTGATAATGATGTAATACCATTGCAAATTTCTGTTTAGCGCGCTATATTAGGAGGAATAAATGATGTCATCAATCACTTTAAAGGACTATTATGTTGCCTATATTGATATTTTAGGTATGAAATATAAAATAAAAACATATTCAGATAACGATTTTGAGCAACTTTGTAATCAAATATCAGAATTAGTAAATAGTATACTTGAAAGTAATGAGTCCAATGAAAAATATGGAATGGCCCATATTGATTTTCATATGTTTTCCGATAATATGATTTTTTTATGTAAAGATGTGGCTACGTTGATTGATTTTATTGCCCTTTTACAACGTAGGATTATGGTTCAGCTTAGACTGTTAATTAAGGGTGGTTTAAATCAAGGAAGTATTTACTATGATAAAGGACATTTCTTATTAGGGAAAGGATTGCTATATGCATATGAGCTAGATAAAAATTATCATAGGGCTGCTATTCGTATTGATAAGGTAATTGCAGATAGATATGAACTTGGAACGATTATTAAAAAGTTAGACGATGAGGAATTTATTATAGATTATTTATATAATGATTTTTGCTATGACCCAATTGATGCAGAAGAAAACGATTTACCGATACATAAAAATATTATAATAGAGGGATTAAAAAATAGTACACGTGAAGATGTGTTAGAAAAATATGAGTGGCTAAAAAAATACCATAATGTGTTTTGTATGGAAAGGGGATATATTGATTTAATTATTGAGTAGTATTGTATAAAATTCAGTAGAGCCGTATCAGCAATGGTACGGCTGTTTTAATGAAAAGGAAGTTCGGTATTGTGTTCGGCAGCGTACTAATTTACTTACTAATCCTACTAAAACGCTAGGAATAGAGCGCAAATTTAAAGTTTTCATGCTTATTAGAAAGAGGGGCTCGGTATTCAATCGGTTAAAGGCCAAAAGTGCTTATTTTATAAGGAAATTATGCTGTTAGTGGTATGAATAAATAGTGACAATGTGTCACTGCTTATGGAAGTTCGGCAAACCTCTTATTTTATGAGTGGTTTTATGTATGTTAGAGCAGATTGGATGATATTAGGAATGATTACTGAAATGTATTGAAACGCTAGAAAATGCAGAGGGTTTTGAAATAAGATTGAAATGCCGTGAGAAAAAATCTCAGTTCGACAATGGTTTGAATATCAAAGTATTTATGCAATAGTAATCATTACCGATTGCTTTTGTCAGTTATATAGACATATCACCATAATTCATAAAACTTAAGGAAAAATACATATAAAAGTTCACCTCTGTATGATAAAATTGAATTCAAAATATAGGACAAACTAATAGATTAGAATTTATGGAGAAGGTATTAGATATGGTCTATCTAAAGTGGGAAAGATAATTCTTATTTTATAGAGCTGAATGTTTTTGGAATAAATATAAAGTATATGGGAGAGGCATGAAGAAAATAGGGGTAGCAATATTTTGGCTTTTGATTGGTATATTTACTACTGTAACTGGAATTTGGATATCTAAAAATTGGGAACAAAAAATATTTCTAATTATTATAGGAGTTTTTTTTATTATTGTTGCTATTAGCCATTTTTTTAATAATAAGCAAAAGTGACTATCATAGTGAGACAATAAAAAATCGGAATTTGTGGAGAGATTTCCTGAACTTTCCTTATTTTACAGGCTTTTCA
>ERZ1036407.645-NODE-645-length-20465-cov-4.430132_pt1 | contig 20465 bp, 41 predicted proteins | sample MGYA00514217_ERZ1036407 | MGnify/ENA primary metagenome ERZ1036407 (study PRJEB33795, sample SAMN09464943) | human gut metagenome | host: Homo sapiens | place: USA: Stanford, California | collected 2016-11 | study: EMG produced TPA metagenomics assembly of the... | reverse complement strand
GTGCCATACTTTTTGTTTAGTTTTCTATTTTCAATAATTTGCAAAATGAGCAAAATTATTCCCGCAATAGCTGGAACAATAAACATCCAGAAAGCACATAATAAACAAATAAACCATGTCTGAAGATACCATTTCTTTTTCATTAGTATATATCCCCCTTAAAAGGTTTTATTAAAAAGCCATAGGCCGATTAACTATAGCAGTTATGCAGTCATTGCTTTTCCTATGCGTTTTTTAGAAAGAATCAAGTTGCTCAAACCATAGGGTTCCTGGTTGACCTTGGCATAACATATAGGGCAAATGCAGTCCCCCGGATGGTTATAAAAAGTCCGTCCACAATAGAGGCATTGATTTTCACCGCAGATAAACTTCTTAAATTCTGAATGGTAAAAATATTGATAAACGGCCCAATCAATAGGATACATCTTATGGGCCGCACGTCTGCGCCATTTCTGGTAATCATCAAAGGCACAATCCGCAGCATCTGACGATATTCCAAAGTGATGCTCAACCTCCCATGAGTTTTTGCATCTACAGTAGTGTATAGCCATTCTAGGAGCCAACAGATAACTGGCAAAGCAATTGGCTTCCGCTTCGTAATAATCTGTCTTGCATGGATGATCAAGTACAATATGTCCTAATTCATGAGCCATTGAAAATGTAATTCTATCAGTCGGCATGTGTTCATTAAAGGCGACTGTTTTGGTAAACGGGTCTTCATATGATTCATCCGAACAAGCTACGCACAGCTTATAAGCTTCTGGACTTTTTTCCTTAAGTTCGGTGTACGTAAAAATACGGTAGCCATGCATTTTTATGGCCTTAAAACAATCGAACGGAAACTTTTTAAAGCCACAATAAGCATAAGTTTCAATAACTTTACTAAGTATGAAATCGTGATTCAATCAAATCAGTCCTCGTCATTTATTTCGGACAGTAGTTTGATTAAGCGCATTTTCTGTTCAACAGACATCTGCTTACCATTTCTAGCTACTAGGCGTTCAACATCCGCATAAGTAGGTTCTGGAACTACTTTTTTTGCTTTATCGTCAAAATCATCAAGTGTTAATCCAAGAACATGGGCTATTGATTTTAAAGTTTCAAGTTTTGGATCCTTTGTTGCTCCACTTAATATTTTGTTTAACGTTCCTAACGGAACTCCAGATTTTTCAGATAATTCTTCACTTGTCATTCCCAACTTCTTTTTATATTCCGCAATCTTTTCCAATCCCATAACAAGTCCTCCTACGGTAATATTTTACCGCTTAATCAAGATAAAGTCAAGAAAAATTTACCGTTAACGGAAAAATATTTAGTAAAAGCGGTTGACATTTTCCGTTAAAGGATATATACTAATTTAAAAATATCCGTTAACGGATAGAAAGGAAGGGCTTATGTATTACCGTTTAAAGTTTGAAATAAGCAAAAGAGGCTACACAATAGAAAAATTTGCTTCCTTGCTTAATATTTCAGAAAAATCATTGCGAAATAAGATTAATGGAGCCACTGAGTTCACATGGCCCGAAGTGTTGGAAATTCGGGATTTAATTGATCCCGATATGTCTTTGGAAAAATTATTTGAAAAAGAGGATAAAATTGCCTAAACAAACACACGTTCGATAAAATGACTATACCACTATCGCGTATGCGTGTCAATGGAAAGATGAGGAAAGGAGGATCCACTTATGGTAAAACCAATGATGACCGTTGATGATGTGGCAGAAGTGTTGGCGTATTCCAAAAGTCACTCTTACAAGATTATTGAGAGGTTGAATAAGGAGCTTGAAAGCAAAGGCTATCTAACCCGGCCGGGTATGATATCAAGGAAGTATTTTTATGAGCGGACAGGGCTAGAGATGCCCGAGGATGAAAAGGAGGGCATATGAACGATTTAACAAGAACAACCATTACGTCAATAGAGGCCGCGGAGTGGTGCGGCAAGGAACACAAAGAATTATTGCGGGACATCAGAAGGTATGTAGGGCAATTAGGAGAGAGCAAAATTGCGCTTACCGATTTCTTCCAGGAATCCACCTACACAACGGAACAGAACAAAACGCTCCCCTGCTTTCTGGTCACAAAGAAAGGCTGCGAGTTAATAGCCCATAAAATGACCGGCCAGAAAGGAACAGAGTTCACAGCGCGGTACATTAACCGGTTTCATGAAATGGAAGATGGAAAACTTCCCTGCCCCCTCAATCCCCAGATCGCATCCAGCGTGGCAGAGTTGGGCCGGGTGACGGAACGGATCATGCATAAGCAGGGATCACCGGCCTACAAGATTGCGGAAGCATTCAAGATGGAGTGTGAGCAGTTTGGCATCCAGCTCCCGGCGGATTTCGTGAAGGTACCGGAATACATTCAGTTGCAATTGTCGGATTTTGCAAACTGATCGGCGTACATTGGCAAATGAATAAGGAAGGAGGTAAGAGGGATGGAAATCAAGAAATTGGAAATTGACTATGATAACCGTATTTTGAAAATTAATGGAATGGAGTTTAAGGAGATACCGATAGTCATAACCCTTCCGGGACCAGAGGGTTGGCCACGTTCTGTACTGATTAATCCAGAGAGAGCATCTGGGAGCCCGAAAGAGTGTGCAGAATTAACAGTGATTTTTAATGGACCTAATAATAGGCCATGATAAACCGGGTTCCATCTATCATTTGATAATCAATTTGGGTTATCAAATGGTTGGCAACAATGGAACCGCAAAGCTTAGAAATGTCTTTTCCCGCATTTGGTGGTATTGCAATTATAAGATGGGGGTTTTGACAATCGGGCTGGTCGACATAGTAGGTATCGTATCCATTTACATTAATAGGATTTATGTCCATCACGAAACTCCTTTCTTTTGTACTCGGCGCTGCAACGCCTGTAAGTACAGTATAGGACGAGGGGGAGGAAAAATCAAGAAAGCGAGGTGAAAACATGGTAGAACTATCGAGAACCCGCTGGGTCGTCCTTAATGGAAACATGATTAAGGTATCGGATCTGCCAGACGAATACAAACAGGCTCTTGGAAACAGGGTGCGTAAGGAACCGATTAAAAGTGTGGGACTCGTTTTAAGCGAAGGAGGGACAAGCCAATGATAGAAACGCGTGATATCCCAGTGAAGGACATCCCCACCCTGTCAGATGATCGCTGGCAGCAGATGGCGCGAGAAAACGCTGTACATAACTTTATCCGGGAGAACGGCAGGGAACCGGGGAGTGTTGATGAAGCGGTACAATGGCAGAGATCGCGGGTGGATCAGGAGGACGTGGATAACATCAGGGATGGTCCAATAATGCAAGCCACAAAGTGGATCGTGCCGGCGGTCATTCTATTGATGGCGGTCTGGATGATATCAATGGCGGTTATGATGCTGACGATATGAAGGGAGGTGAGGCCTATGGAAAGGGATGTATGCGGGACATGCTGTTACAAGAACCTGTGCCCGGAGAGAAGCAGGATGTACCAGTGCAGTACATATAAAAAACGGACCCCAGCGGCGGCAACCGCGAAGGATCCAGAACGAAATAAAAACTAATACACCCTAATTATACATTATGGATTGGAGAAACGCAAATGGATTATGAAGACTATTTTCGGGTCTGGACTTTGTTCAGGGAGCGGATGGCTAAGAGAGCGATGGATGCGGTCAGTACAGAGATCCAGGATCATTATAATCAGATACTCCAGGACATGGCACTCCTTGAAGCGGAGGTGTTTCTGGAAAAATGAAACAGATATTGATCGACCGAACGGAACTAATGGGCAGGATCATTGCAATTGAATCAGGGTGCCTGGATGTAAAGAGCCGTTCTGTGATCCAGCAGATTAAGGCGACCATCCTGCATCTGCCAATAAAGGAATTGAAGGAGGACACAGGGCATGAGTGATGGGAAAATACATATTCCAGCCAGAAAAAGAAAACCAGCCCCGGAAGGGCAGCCAATCATCAGACTGACGGAAGATGCTTACAATGTGTTGATAGATATTTACAACGAAAGCCAGCTGTCCATGAAGCAGATAGCCAGCATGATCATCATGCAGAGCAGGGATCTGATTGTTTATGATAAGGAGGATTAACAAATTGACAAACAAAGAATACAGGGAACATGAGGGGATCAGCAAGTCGCAACTATTTAAAATAGCGAAAAGCCCATTCCATTTTAAGTATGAGATAGAGAACCAACAGCAGGACACCAAGTCATTGCTATTTGGTAGAGCAGCGCATAAATACGTCCTGGAAGGGGATATGTTTTTTCAGGAATTTGCCATCGGTCCAAGCGTGGACAGAAGATCTAAAGCTGACAAAGAAGAATATGACCGGTTTGTTTCCAATAATAAAGGAAAGGACATTATAAGTGCGGAGGAGTATAGGATCATACAGCAGATGTCAGGAGTTATTCGGTCCAATCCATATGCAGATCGCTTATTAACGGGCACGTATGAACAGAGTTTCTTTTGGACGGATGAGATCACAGGAGAAACCTGCAAGTGTCGACCTGACTGCATAACAGAATATGAAGGACAAAGGTATATAGTTGATTATAAAACCACGGATTCCTGCGAAGATGGTCATTTCGAGAGGGCGTGTAGGAAGTATGGGTATAAGCTGCAAGCAGGAATGTATACGGAAGGATTATTCCAGAACACGTTTGAATCATATGGTTTTGCATTTGTAGCGCAGGAAAAGGCTGCTCCTTATGCCGTCCGGATATATATATGCACGCCAGAATACATTGCTCAGGGATATGACCAGTTCCGGGAGTTGATCGGAGTATATCATGACTGCAAAAAAACTGGAAATTGGTACGGATATGAAGGACCAATGAATCTGATCACAGAGTTACTGGAGGAGGATTATTGATGGATAAGACCCATTGGAAGAAATTAGAGAATCCTGATTACCTTGGAAGCTATGCGTTACAGCCAGGAAAAGATCTGATTGTCCAGATTAAAACAGTCGGGCAGGAGGAAGTGTATAACCCTACAAGCAGTAAGAAGGATGTTTGTACGGTGGCTCATTTCACGGACAATTCTGTCAAACCAATGATCCTGAATGTTACGAACTGCAAAACCATCACTAAGCTTTATGATACGCCATACATTGAAGACTGGAGCGGAAAATACATAGCAGTCTATATTGCAAAGGTCAAGGCATTTGGAGAAACGGTTGAGGCCTTACGGATCAGGACAAAGGTGCCTACAATTGAAAAACTTGTTTGCAAAGATTGTGGGAAGGAGATTGCGGCAGCTGCCGGAAAGACGGCACGTGAACTGGCTGATATTGCCATAAAAAATTGTGGAAGAGAACTGTGTCTTGGATGCATGAAAAAAGAAAAAGCAAAGATGGAGGAAAGTGACAGTGGTGAATAAAATCATCCTACAAGGAAGACTTGTTCGAGATGTGGAATTGAAATATACACAAAGCCAGGTTGCAAATTGCGAGTTTACAGTTGCCTGGTCAGAAAAATATAAGGAAGTGGAAACAAAGTGTTTTCTGAGATGTAAGGCGTGGAGAAATACGGCTGAATTTGTCAATAAGTATTTTGGTAAAGGCCAGGAGATTGTAATAGAGGGACATATGGTAACGGAGGAGTGGGACAAGGACGGAGAAAAGAAGAACCGCACCCTCTGTGTGGTTGATAAGGCGAGCTTTTGCGGACCGAAGTCTGGGAAAGCTGGTCCAAGTAGTCCGGCACAGGAAACCAATGAATTTGTGAACATTCCGGATGGCGTTGAAGATGAATCCCTTCCGTTTAACTAAGGTGGTGTCATGGATTGGTGATCGTAGACACAAGGGAGCGGAAATGGCAGCATATAGCTGATTATTTTAAGCGTCACAATATCGAATATGACGTAAAGAAGCTGGATATAGCTGACTATATGCTGTCCGAAAGACCAGGGATCGTAATAGACCGGAAACAGAACCTACAGGAATGCTGCCAGAATCTTTGCAGTAATGACAGTTCCAGGTTTTGGAGAGAGATCAGGAGATCAAAAGAGGAAGGGATCAAAATGATCATCCTGGTTGAACATGGAGGACCTTATCGAAGCATAAAGGACGTTGCAAAATGGAAGAGCGAGTATTCATATGCAAGCGGACGCAAGGTAATGGAGGAGATGTATAGAGCACATATTTCCTACGGTGTGGAATGGTTATTCTGTTCAAAGAGAAGTACCGGTAAGCGCATTATTGAACTACTGAGAGGCGGAGAATGACGAGTGAAGAAGTCAAGGACATATACAGCATGAGGGATATCGTGGCACGTTATGGGTTCCAGCCAAATCGGTCAGGGTTCATCTGCTGTCCCTTCCATCAAGGAGATAGGACACCATCTCTGAAAGTATATGAAAAGGATTATTACTGCCATGCCTGCGGCGCCCATGGAGATATTTTTGATTTTGTCATGCGGATGGATGACATCTCATTCAGGGAGGCATTTCAGTTGCTGGGCGGAACCTACCAGCAAGGAGAGCGGAAGACGTTGCAAAGGAAACGGGTGCGGTTCCGTATGGAAAAGGAAGCGCGTGAAGAGAGGGAAAAGCAGTTTCGGGCATGGCATAGTAAAAAATTGGATGAGATATGCGGGACCCTGAGATTGCTAGATAAACTGATCCCCAGAATGAATCCGCAGACAGACGAATGGGCAACGGCATATACCATGAGGGAAATCAACCAGTATAAATATGAGGTCTTAGCATTCGGAGAACAGCAGGAACAGGAGGAGATGAGGGAGTTGGATGAATGATGTAGTTAAGGTTTACACCAAGGAAGAGTTTAACACAGAAGAACCTTACCGCTTCCTGTTTGAGCACCGTGACTCAGGGTTTACATATATGCAGCTGTTCAACGAACTGAACGCCAATGCTGAAAGGGTAGGGTTTAAGCGGTTTAGTACTATGGTCAAAGCATATTTCAGCCAACACGAAGAGCACAGGGGCGGGATTAACAGCGTGGTCAATAACATGACCAATTTTAGGGACCAGCCGATTGAGCTATACACTGGGGACTGGATCGCGAACGATGAGGGTATTGTTCGCAGGAATGACAACCAGGGAATGGATGTTGCCTGTGTGCATCCTATCATACCGGTGCAGCGCCTGGTCAATATTGATGACGGCACGGTACGTCTGAAGATAATGTTTCGGCGGGATTTCAAGGGCTGGAAAGAAGTCATAGCCAATAAAAGTATGCTGTTCAGCGCCAAAGAAGTTAAAAAACTGGCAGATATGGACATTTCTGTATCAGATAAAAATGCCTCCTACCTGGTGGAATATCTACAGGACATAGAGGATCTGAACCACAATGTTATACCAGAATCACAATCAGTCAGTCATCTGGGGTGGACATCAAATGGGCTTTTTAGTCCTTATATGGACAACCTGGAGTTTGACGGACTGGATAATTTCAGGAAGGTCTTTGAATCCGTGCATCCGTGCGGGGATTATGAAAAGTGGCTTGAAGCTGCCAGGGGTGTCAGGAAGACAGATTCTGTGGCAAGGATAGCACTTGCTGCCGGATTTGCATCCATGATAATAAGGGCAATTGGGAAACTCAACTTTATCCTGCATCTTTGGGGCGGTTCTGGGACCGGGAAGACAGTCGCACAGCTTCTGTCAGTGTCTATTTGGGCAGATCCAAATGACGGGGCTGGATATCTGCAGACGTTCAATGGCACCCTTGTGGGGCTGGAGCAGTTGGCTGGATTTGTAAATAATCTTCCCTTGGTACTGGATGAGTTTCAGCTAGTAAAGGATAAGAAATCATTTGAGCAGACGGTATATATGTTATGCGAGGGAGTGGGGCGAACCAGAGGAGCTAAGACAGGCGGGCTGCAAAGAACTCCAATATGGAAGAATTGCACCATCACATCTGGAGAATCCCCTATTACCCACGCTGCATCAGGCGGAGGGGCTGTGAATCGTATCATTGAAATTGAATGCCGCAATAACCTATTTGATGATGTGATCGATGTGCTGGAGACAATTCGCGCGAACTATGGACACGCCGGGAAGCTTTTTATGGCATTTATGTCCACTGAGCCAGCCAAGGAGAAAGCAACGGCGCTATACAAAAAGTTCTATCAGGACCTGGGGACATCCAGCACGGAGAAGCAGACTATGGCAGCAGCTATAATCCTGACAGCGGATGCACTGGCTACGGAATGGATCTTCTGTGATGGCCGGGGCCTAACAGTGGAAGACATAGAACCGTACCTTCATACAAAGGAGGCCGTTGATGTTGGCGCCCGTGGCTATGAATATATCCATGATTTTTATGTAAGCAACTCTGCCAAATTTGAGGCCAATGCAGATCCGTGTTTTGGCTCAGCGGCAGGGGATGAGGTTAGATTCATAAAAAGCGTGTTTGAGCGTGTGTGTGATGAGGGAGGTTATAATCCCAAAGCATTACTTTCATGGTTAGATCAGGCCGGCAGGCTGTCAAAAGGTAAGGACAACCTGTATAAATCAGCAAAGGTGAACGGAAAGGCCTCGCGCTGTGCATGTATCAATATGGCAGAGCGTGTTTATGACCAAGAAGAATTTGTGCCTGCAGATGATGGGGAATTACCCTTTGATTAATCACGGTTACAGAAATATATATGCCGGTCACAAAATCCAGGACACTTTTGTAACCCAAAAACCTAGGATTCATGCGGGTTTGAAGGGTGCGGTTACAAAGTTACAAGAGTTACAAGCTTTTTATAAGCTTATAGGAAGACATATATGTGTGAGAAAAACAGTGTGGTTTTGGCATTATATATACCTCGCGTACGTGAGAGAAAAACTTTGTAACCTTGTAACTTTGTAACCGATGATAAAAAACCTAGTGTTTATGCGGGGTTGAAGGTATAAAAGTGGTTACAAATCCTTGTAACCAGTTGTGACCCAACAGGAGGAAACGTGAATAATAAAATTGTATCAAATATATTCAAGGATGTATATAACCGGTTCTGGAAAAAATGGCGAGATAATGTTCCACCCAGGGATTCAGACCAGTGGGATATCCTTCTAAGCGAGGCTGACGCGATCAAAGCCAGATATGGGACCCACCTGGTCAGAAAGTGGGAAGGACCAGTCCCGACCATGGAGGAGGAACCGGTAGCAGCGCCGATAGTTAATTGGTTTATAGATGAACTGGAGGCCAGGGAGCGGGAGCTATATGGGAAGGAGTGACAGGGTGACTAAGACAAAAGAAAAAAAAACAGCCGGAACCCCGAACCTACATCTGCAACGAGTGTGGCAGGGAGATAAGCGGAGATCATGTGTATATCAGGACAAGGAGACGGACGGAGCTGCACATACATTTTGAGTGCATGCCGGGAAGGCGCAGTAAGGATCCGGAGGTGAGGCAATGCAAAGAAAATACATCCACTACGGACATCCAGAAATAGCGGGGCTGTATTACCGGGATGGCAATGTGTATTTCGAGAATTTGGACAGTAATGTCGGAAAGATGATCATAGTGATTTTTCCAGAATATGAAAGGAGAAGAGAAAGGCATGAAGGAAGCAATACACAAACTATGGTATAACACGTGGTATTTTTACAACCGAATTGACGGAAAGCATGATATTTTGAGTTATTTGAGGTGGATGAAAGCGGTTATGTAAACACAGATTTAGAGGAGGATCAGCCATGATGAATAAAAAGCGTGTCAGGGAAACAATTTTTAACCTTGTTGACCATTGGTGTTCAGAGGAGCCTATCTATAGAGCAGACTTGCCATGGATTCGCGGTCAAATTTCGTTTGCCTATATGATTGAGGCTATCACCTTATCCGAAAAAGAGGAATTAGTAAAGGGCTGTGCGGCTATTGTAAGGAGGCAGAGGAATGAAAAGAATGACAACAGAAAAACCAGCCAAAGAAATGAACATGACAGAACTGGCACATAATTGCATGTACCAAAAGGACAGATGGGCATGGTATCGGGATTATGATTCAGACATGGATCTAAGGGATTTTATCCGTAGATTTGGCCAGGCAGAGGGTGTAAGTAAACTGCCAGATGATGATGGGGACCTTGCAGAGGTTCTGATGGACGACCTGCAATATGATATCAATGACCCAAATGGACGCACTGCATTGGTATACCGTCTTATGTGGGCATTGGCTGATGTTAGGGAAGCGCTTATGAGGTATGAGGACACCGGATTGACACCAGAAGAAATCATGAATGGCAAGATGCTTACCGGATGGATCCCGGTAGCGGAGCGGATGCCAGAAGGTCGTGAGGATGTCTTGGTATGTACGGGTGATAGGTGGATTTTGGTAGCTTGGTATGGTACTAATGGACAAAGTTGGCACATAACTCCAACGGGGATTACTCATGATGATATCATTGCCTGGATGCCATTACCAGATAATCAAAACTGAGATCAGCAGTATTAAAGTTTATGTGAGGTGAAAATCATGAGAAAAACAATGATTAAGGATCCACTCACTCAGCAAGAACTGAGATGTATGGCAGGTGAACCTGTGTACTGTCCAGAGATTGATTCATACGGAATTATAAAATGTGAAACTATAGGATGCTGGGCAGACGTACCGTTTTTAGTTGGAGCATGGCATCGAGAAGGTGTTGCAGTAAATTTTGAATATAACGTTACAGAGAGAAAGCTTAAATGTTATCGAATCAATGAAAATTAACATTTCTGGAAGAACCGGAGGAAATTATGAAATACACAGTGCACTATGAGAGCAAGCCGGGAATGTGGGAAGTCTACAGAGGAACAAAAATAGTTGAAGCTGATGACAAAAAAGAATCCATCGACAAGGCATATAGGCTTATTCGGAGAGATTTTCCAGACCGTCCGCGGAGTGGCTGGCATTTTTCGGTAAACTGATAATCAGCAGTATTAACATTTTAAAAGGAGGTTACAAAAATTATGTATAAAAGCGTATATGTAAAGACTCATGAATGTTATGCAAAGGGAATTGATTGCAATGAATTCTATTTTTCCAACGTTGATATCGAAGATGAGGCAAATTTTTTGACATTATATGATAGAGACGGCACTTTAGCTTTTAAATGCCGCGTAACTGATATTGAGCGTTTTGCTAAGATGCAAGATTAAGATTTAAATAAATAACTGAAAGGAGGCGGAAGCCCCGGCCGGGAAAAGATATCTGGCTTCCTTTCAAATTAAAAATGGATTTAGAAAAAAAGGCAATAGAACGAATCAAAATGGCATCAGAAATGTCCCTGCACCATTATGGGAAGCCCCTAGTGTGTACATACAGCGGGGGGAAGGACAGCGATGTGATGTTGGAACTGTTTAAGCGGTCAGGAGTGCCATTTGAGGTAATTAATAGTCATACAACTGTCGATGCTCCGCCAACAGTATACCATATTCGAGAGCAGTTCAAGCAGTTGGAGAACCAAGGAATAAAAGCGACAATACATATGCCAGAACTTACTATGTGGCAACTTATTGAGAAAAAAACAATGCCTCCATGTAGGATGCAACGTTATTGTTGCCAATATCTAAAGGAGAATTCATCGCCGAACCGTTATGTGGCAACGGGTGTTCGCTGGGATGAAAGCTCGAAAAGAGCGCAGCGGGGAATCATGGAAGCGTCAGCTCGAAAAGTCAAAAATAGAATTGTATTGATGAATGATAACGATGATAAGAGGCTCTTGATTGAACGCTGTGAAATGAAGGGGTCTATGATTTTAAACCCTATTATTGATTGGACCCATAGGGACATATGGGAATATATCAGGCAAGAAGATATTAAATACAACCCTCTTTATGATAGGAGATATAAACGTGTTGGGTGTATAGGTTGCCCGATGGCTGGAAAAACGCGGTGGAAGGAGTTCACAGATTATCCAACATACCAAAGAGCATATATAAGAGCTTTTGAAAAAATGTTGGAAAAAATTCATAAATCTGGAGGAAGAACAAGGTGGAAAACTGGATATGATGTATTTCTTTGGTGGATGGAAGATAAAAATGTTGAAGGCCAAATGGATTTATTTGATGATGGTTTTATTATCTAAAATTAACATTTGGAGGAACTTAGTATGAAGGATACTAATATATACAAGATTTCAGACATACAAAAAGCGCATAAATGTAGTTATTCGGAAGCTTTCAAGGCAAGACGGTTATTATTTTTTATTTCTGATAATGCACTTGAATTGGAAGAAATATTAAGAAAAGATGAGCAAGAAGCGCTGTTGAAATTTTGTATAGAATACGCAAAAAAGGATAAGGTTACACAACAAAACTGAGATTTGTGAAAGAAAGGAGAATGACGTGAAATCATATACAGTGATAATTGTTTTTAATGACGGAGTTAGCTTGTCGGTAGACTGTGATGACTTTCTGTTACGCGAGGGGAGTCATTACACCGTAATGAGAGATAACTATAAGATTATGACAATACCCTTCAGTAGTGTAAAGTATACGAAATTGGTTATCAATGATTGTGAATTGGAGGCATCTGATTGAAAAAGAAAGCAGACAGTAAACAGGTCAAGGCCAATAAGGTATTACGGTTATCAGCTGTAGCGGCTTCCGCGGAATCAGCCATCAAGGAGCCGCCACCAAACACATGGTCCGCCAGGATGCCGGCCTATACATATACAGTGGCTTGCCCGGATCCGGAACTGCGGGAGCCACCGAAGGGAGTGAGACGATATTATGACCCGAGCAGAAAGGCGCCGTTTAGAGCGTCAGAACAGAAAGCAGCCTACATACAATCTTTCCAGGGACCAGATGCAGGGGATGAAACAGGAGGCCACCCATGATGCGGCAGAGACAGCATTCCTTCTGATGCTTGGAATACCGGTGCTGATGTTTAAGGATCACTTCGGGCAGCTGATCCGGCGTGAGGTGGATGGTAAGAGCCGGGAACAACGCTTTGTGGACTACTGCCTGGAGTTTTACCGGCAGTTTGATAAAGGATTGTACACGCTGGATGATATCAGGGCGGTGCTGAAAGATGAATGCGACATTGAGATTGACATGCAGTGATGGGAGGTGATGCCGATGGACAAGGAGGTGCTGATACAATATTGCGAGATGAAAGAGGAGATAAAGGACATAAGACAGCGGATTAAGAAGCTGGACAGATTCTTGGAAGGGCCTCATCAGGTATCAGATACCGTCAAGGGAACGCGATCAGATGGTACGATTGGAAGTATTAAGATTACAGGCTATCCAGTACCGGATTATTACCGGAAACAAAAATTGAGAGAACGGTACAGACAGATCCTGGAGCGCAAGGAGGCAGAACTGTTGGAGTTAACCTGTCAGGCGGAGGAGTATATCCAGACCATCCCGAAGAGTGAGATGCGGATTATGTTCCGGCTGTATTACATAGATGGGCTACCATGGTGGAAAGTGGCACAGGCTATGAACCGCATGTTGCCAAAGCGGCGGGTGAAGTTCACGGAGGATAGTTGCAGAGTGAGGAATAATAGATTTTTTGAGGAAATTTAAAAATGTTCGGTCATGTTCGCCTGAATCATGCTAAGATGTTATCATGCGGAAGCCAGAGGGCAGAAGCATCCTCCCCCATTCAAATAGCGGCTGCCAGGTGTCACAGCCTGGCGGCTGAATCGCCGGTACATGATAAGTACGTCAGGCACTGCGCAGCAAGCCGGGTTTGGTCCCAGAATGGGGTAAGCCACAAAGCTGAGAATTCCAATGTCCGGCATTACAACAAGAACGTACCCCAGTGTCCTTCGGGCCTGGGGTCTTAATGCAAGGCAACAAGATCTCTTCTTCTCACAGGGGTGTTCGTATATTGCGTGGGCGCCCTTTCGCTTCAACAGAGATAACCGTATTGATTACGGTTCGAGGGGCACTTGTACGTTTGTGCAGGTGTCCTTTTTGTATTTTCATTTTCATAAATGATCCTCAAAGGAATATGATAGTTAAAAAGGTGAGTTATATGCTAGTTAAGTTATACACAATTGTCTTTGGAGGACTACCCTTGGAAATGTTTACAAATGATAGCCTGATTGAGGTCTGGCTTGAGGCAGCACGAACGGTATATGAGGAAACTGGAATGCGTGTAGATGCAAGATTAAGTATACCGTATTATATTTGCGATAAGTATGAAAATTGTAACTTGAGCGGCCCAATAGCGAATTATGTATGCATGTGGGAGCCGACAGAGCTGGAATCTCAAGAAGATTATTATGTGGCATTACTCCAGGTAGTACGGAGGGTGAGAGAAAGATTAGGGAATCCATATATGGAATTTTCTAGTCAAGATTCAGACATACATTATTTTTTTGGGGATTTAAACTGATTCTAGGTCATTGCGTACGCGCTGCCAGAGAGCACTATATAACCTAGATTCGTTAAAAGAGGCATCCACCATACAGGCGGGTGCCTTTGGTATATTTGTCCCGGCGTCTGAAACTTAGGGCGTCCGGGGCCTCCTTACAAAACAAACATAAAAGAAGGTGAGTCCATGGCATTAACGCCTAAACAGAAAATATTTGCAGATGAATACCTGATAGACTTGAATGCCACCAGGGCTTACAAGGTGGCGTATCCACGGGTAAGGAAGGATACTGTCGCGGCTACAAATGGTGGTAGGTTGCTTAGAAATGCTGAGGTTGAAAACTACATTCAGGAACGAATGAAGGAGCGAGAGAAGCGTACCGAGATTACTCAGGACCGAGTATTGCAGGAACTGGCAAAGTTGGGGTTCTTCGATATCAGGAGACTGTTTGACGATAGCGGAAAACCGTTAGATATTACCGGTTTAGATGACGAGACGGCAGCGTGCATTGCTGGTCTGGAAGTGATGGATGTTTATGAGGGGACTGGAGAGGATAAAGAATTTGTTGGATATGTCAAGAAATATAAACTCTCCGATAAGCTTAAGGCCCTGGAATTGATTGGGCGCCATCTGGGCATGTTCAAGGATAAGATCGAATTGTCAGGAGGGCTTGACACAGAAAAGACCAAACTGGATGACCTGCTCCAGCAGATGCGGGGAGGTGATGTTTCCTCATGAGTTCTGAACGATTATTGCTGTCAGATAAGTATAAGGCTTTCCTGCGATGTGATGCGCCAACAGAGTTCCTTGAGGGAACTTAACCACGGCAGCCGGTAAGACCACGGTTGGATTGTTCAAGTTCATGCTCAAGGTGGCTGAATCGCCCAAGAAGCTGCACATCCTGGCCGCGGACGATACCGGAGCCGCCGAGAAGAACATCATCCAGAAGGATCTGGGTATCCTGGATGACTTTGGCGTGCTGGTGGAGTACAAGGGCAACGGATCTGGGGAATATAAGATGCCACACCTGTTGTTCCACACATCGGGCGGCGATAAGATCATATTCGTGGTCGGCTATGGCAATAAGCGCAAGTGGAAGGATGCCCTGGGTGGCCAGTACGGCTGTCTATATATTGACGAGATCAACACGGCCGATATAGAGTTTGTCCGTGAGGCCGCCATGCGGAGTGATTACCTGATGGCCACGCTTAATCCGGACGATCCTGGCCTGGATGTGTACAAGGAGTACATCAATTGCTCCAGGCCGCTTCCAGAGTGGGCAGACGAGACGCCAAAAGAAATAATGGATGAACTACAAGAAGAACCAAAGCCCGGTTGGGTACATTGGTTCTTTTCTTTTGCTCATAACCTGGGCCTGAGTAAGGAGAAACTGGATCAGATCATGACCAACACGCCGAAGGGCACAAAGATCTGGAAGAACAAGATCCAGGGCTTGAGAGGCAAGGCAACCGGCCTGATCTTCAGCAACTTCGAGCGGTCTAAGCATGTGATCACAGTCAAGCAGGCCAAGGCATTTGTTAAGGATTCCAACAACAACCACCAGACAGAATGGTTCATGTATTTTTCGGCTGGACTGGATACTGCCTATTCCCAGAAGTCCCCGGATACTATCTCAATGAGTTTTATCGGAATCACCAACAAGGGAACCTGTATTGTCCTTGACGAGAAGGTCTACAACAATGCAGTGCTGGGTACACCCCTGGCTCCCACAGATACAGTCCGCAACTTTATAGATTTTTTGGAACGTAATCGGCAGGAATGGGGCTTTACCCGCGACACATTCATTGATTCAGCTGATCAGGCTACGATCACGGAGTTCTTGAAATACAAGCGCCTGAATGGGTGTATTTACAACTTTAATGATGCGTGGAAGAAGGAGCAGATTATTGACAGGATCAATAATCAGCTGAACTGGTTTGCTGATGCAGGATCTCAGCCGTGCTTCTACATTGTGGACACCTGCAAGAACTATATCCATGAGTTGGAGGTGTATAGCTGGCTGGAGGACAAGGACAACACGCCGGAGGACAAGAACGATCACATGGTCAACAGCGTGCAGTATGCTTGGCTTCCGTATGAGGTCAAGATCGGCATAGGAAGGAGGAAAGCCTGATGGGCTGGTTTAAGAGCATGATCACGGGGATTTTAAAACTGATCCCTGCAAAGAAACGTAAGATTGTAATTCAGGAGCCGCTTTCCTTCCAGGAGAACGTCCTGAAAAATAAAATCTGGTACCGAGGAGAACCGGCGGAGCTTGAGCAGTTTTTCAAGAAGACGACAGATCTCGGATATGATATGGCGAGGTTCTGGGCTGCGGTACCATTCCGTAAGGTCAGGAAGATCCATAGCGGCCTTGTTAGTATCGTTGTGGATCGGTTTAAGGACATTGTCACCGAAGACCTGGATGATATTAGCTTTGGCGAGGAAGGAGCAATGCAGCCGATCAGGGAGCGCTGGGACCTTATAGCGAAGGAAAACAATTTCACCAACGTTCTGGGGGAGGCGGTAGCTGGGGCCCTGTCATCTGGTGACGGTGCCTTTAAGATCAGCCTTGACGAGGTCAGCCAGTACCCGGTAATTGAGTTTTACGAGGCTGACGTGGTGGACTTTCATTATCGCCGGGGGCGTCTTCAGGAGATCCTGTTTTATACACCGTACAAAGATGGTGAAAAAGAGTATCGTCTGGAAGAGACTTACGGTAAGGGGTATGTGAGATGCCGGTTACTGGATGAGACGGGAAAAGAGGTGCCTTTGGACACTCTGGAGGAAACCGCGGTCTATGAGGATACAGGGTTTGAGGGGGATTTTATCATGGCGGTGCCGCTCATCATATTTTCCTCAAACCGCTGGAAGGGGCGAGGAAAGGCGCTCTTTGACACAAAAAGCGATAACCTGGATGCCCTGGATGAAGTAATCAGCCAGTGGTTGGATGCAATCAGGAAGGGCAGGATCAATCGGTACATACCAGAGGACATGATCCCACGAAATCCAATAGACGGGCATCTGATCGAACCTAATGACTTTGATAATGACTACATAGCTGTAGGATCCATGAAAAAGGAAGACACCGGAAATAAGATTGAGATATCCCAACCGCAGATATCCTACGAGGCATATGTGAACAGCTATAGTGGATTCCTGGATCTGGCAATCCAGGGCATCATTTCACCGGCAACGCTAGGGATCGATTTAAAAAAGACTGACAATGCGGAGTCACAAAGAGAAAAGGAAAAAATCACTCTACACACCCGGAACAAGATCGTGGACATCTTAACCCAGGTGATCCCGGAGTTGGTATCTGCCGTTATGATGACTTATGACAACATGATTGGCCAGACGCCGGGAAAATATGAGGCATCAGTTAAGTTTGGCGAGTATGCTTCTCCGGATTTTGATAGCACAGTAGAGACGGTCGGAAAAGCGAAAAATTACGGTGTCATGAGCACGGAGAAAGCTGTAGATGAGATGTATGGTGATACCATGACTGACGAGGAAAAGGCGGAGGAGGTTCAGCGGATCAAAAAGGAGCAGGGTGTCGCGGAGGTAGATGAGCCCGGAATCAATACGGCTGCCGGCGGCTTTCGGCTTAATATGGAGGGAGGATATGCGGATGAAGGTAAAAGTAATGAACCATCTGTACCAAATGAGCCAGAAGGAGTATCAGGGGCTGTTACAGGTGGCAAAGGAACAGGTACCATTCGGGATCTACGCAATTGAGAAGCAGGGGTATGCGGAGTTGCGCTGTGACAAATGCAGCAGCATCACACAGCTTAAGGGTCTGACGCGTCAGTTTAAGTCTCAGGGGTTCAAAGTGCATTCCAACAAGGGCGTGTATCTGTCAGAAGGAGGTACGCTTGGAGCGGAAGGGGCGCTGATGAGTGCAACATAATGAGTATGATATTGGCGCTGCCTTTGAGGCCATTGAAGATGAATTGATTAAATCCATGATCCGCAACATGAAAAACCACAGAGTGGAAGAAGTGGAGAATAAAAAGCAATGGGAAATGTGGCAGGCTAAACAATTAGAATCTTTAGAGCGATATAAGAGAAAGAATCGAAAGAAATATAAAGGGCAATTTGGCAGCATCAATGAATCTATTGATAAAATAATCCGGCAAGCGTATGAAGAGGGTGGACTGGAACAGGAGATTGAGATTCTACAAGCCATAAAGAAGCGGTATGGAGACAATATCCCAAATAACATCAGACGTATGAAAGAGAGACTGACAGAAAGGCTTCCATTCGGCAGTAAAGTTAGTAAAGACTTCTTCCAGACGAATGATAAGCGCCTGGATGCCCTGGTACACGCGACTACCTCGGATATGCAGACCGCGGAGGCGGCCATGCTTAGAATGGCTGATGATCAATATCGAAAGATTATCTTTAATGCCCAGACTTATGCCATATCAGGAGCCGGAACTTACGAGAAGGCCGTTGACATGGCCACAAAAGATTTCCTGACTGCCGGAATCAACTGCATAGAGTACAGGAATGGCAGGCGTGTCAACATCAAGTCGTATGCAGAAATGGTTGTCAGGACATCCAGTAAACGCGCCCAACTCTATGCAGACGGGCAGGTGAGGAAAGACCTGGGAATATCAACCGTGATTGCCAAGAAGCGTCTGAACGCTTGTCCGTTGTGTCTTCCGTTTGTGGATAAAGTACTGATTGATGATGTATGGAGTGGAGGAAAGCAGTCAGACGGACCGTACCCATTGGTGAGCGAGGCCTTAAAAGCAGGTTTTTTCCATCCAAACTGCAAGGACCATCTTAGCACATACATTCCGGGTGTTACAGAGCCGCCGGAAGGTAGCTTTACGGAACAGGAAATAGAAAACATCGGTATAAAGTCCAAGAAGGAAGCAGAGCAGCAGTATGTATCAAGGCAGGTGGAGAAGTATGAAAGATTGTCAGAACACTCATTATCTCCTGAAAACATGACCATGTATAAGGCAAAAGAAAAAGGCTGGAAACGAAGGCTTGCCAAGTATCAGGACTCTGGTATAATTAAAACAGATGGGTGGCCGGATGCTGCAATTGAAAGACGTAGGCTTGACGAGGCTTCCATTGCTGGACATAAAAATGAATATGGGATATTGTACGATTCCCAAGGAAACCGCATCTTAAAGAAACGCGGAGAAAAAGACAGGATTGTGTATACCGATGAAGAGACAGCGTTAATGCCAGGCGGCGTGTTAACCCATAATCATCCAAGCGGGGCTACCTTTTCAGTGGATGATATTGATATGATGGGCAGAACAGGTATCACAGAATTGCGTGCTATTGGTCGTGATGGGGTGTATGTCATAAGACAGCCTGCGGAATGGCCGGAAGAAATCAATTCTTTTGAAAAATTGGAAAAAGAATATTCTGAGATCCAGTTATCGTTACAGAATGAAATGTATGAAGAGGTATTGTCTGGTCGGATTACAACAGATAATGACTACTCAATTGAATACCAGAGGCGCACCTTAGATAAACTGACATCAAAGTATGGTTTTACGTATTTTATGGAGGAAAAATGAAAGAAAAGCATATAGTGAGTTTTCGGGACGTTGATCGTCCAATCAGCGAGTATCCAAAAGGGACGTTTTTTGCTCAGGATCATGATGATATTGTGATTCCGATGCCGACAAAAGAAGAACTGGAAGAATATAAAAAGAAACATGATACCACCAGTCAGTAATGGCCGGTGGTATTTTATTGTTGCAATATCGCAACGGAAAGAGAGGACAAAGAATGAAGAGATTATTTATTTCTCAGCCAATGAGAGGCAAGACAGATGAGCAGATCCTTGCTGAGAGAGAAAAGGCCGTCCGGTCAGCCAAAGAGTATTTAGGAGAAGAAGTGGAAGTAATTGATACTTTCTATACGGACTTCTCCAAAGACGCAAAGCCACTGGAATATATAGCAAGAAGCATCAAGGACCTGGCTACTGCTGATATCGCCTATTTTGCGCCTGGATGGAATGATTTCAGAGGATGTAAGATCGAGCACATGTGTGCAGTGGAGTATGGAATGGATCGGATTGAGGAATAAGCACGCAGGACTATCCTGGGTGTTATTTTTATACTTAAAATTGCCCGGCACGGCGTAAAACTACCACCACAAGGGATGCGACCCCGTATAAAAGCGTAGTGAGAAAGGAGCAGTATGAAACTGCTCCTTTCTCACTACGCTTTTATACGGGGTCGCATC
>ERZ1036407.622-NODE-622-length-21220-cov-5.653768_pt1 | contig 21220 bp, 17 predicted proteins | sample MGYA00514217_ERZ1036407 | MGnify/ENA primary metagenome ERZ1036407 (study PRJEB33795, sample SAMN09464943) | human gut metagenome | host: Homo sapiens | place: USA: Stanford, California | collected 2016-11 | study: EMG produced TPA metagenomics assembly of the... | reverse complement strand
AGGATATAGAGAATATTTCTGAATATGACATTAGATTTTTAACAGATTTAACTTCTGTATTGAAAATGGGAATAGATTTTGGCTGCGATAGTAGATTAAAATCTATTATTGAGACCTTAATTATAGAATATGAAATGGACACAAAAACATTGTCGCTATGCTCGGGTGCAAATGAAGATGTTATGTGTAGATTTTTATCAAGTACTAATTTAGTCTCTACAGAGGAAAAATATGAATTAGCAGTTAGAATAATGTTTATATATTTTGTATTCAAATTTCCATATTATGAAAAATATTAGCATGCAAAGACGTTAATATCTATAAGATGATTGGTGATATTAGAAAGTTGAGATTAACCAAGGAGTGTAATTTATGTGAGCAGCATAAATTACACTCCTTTTCCTCTGGTTTATAGTTCAGGTGGTGCGACAACGGAATTGAACGTGTAAGTGTGTGATAGCACACTTTCTTGCGTTATAAGTCATTCCTGTTCAATTGTAAAATGAATACGCAAGTGTTTCTGTCTGGTTTCATCAATGAGATTCTGATTTCGGTAGATACTCAGCAAAATACCAACAAATATATAGGAAATGATCGTAACGCTTCCACCATAGGAAAATAGTGGGAGAAATGCGTATGTCATTGGAATGAAACCAAGGTTCATAAGAAAATATTTGAAAACTTCTACGGTCAAAACCAGACTGCATCCAAGTCCAAGAATCATACCAAGTTGATTTTTCTGGTTTAAAGCCAGATAAAACAGACGAATACAGAATACAATAAATAAAACAGCAAGAATACAAGCTGGAATGATACCATATCGTGATGTTACATTTACGACCATGTAATCACTGATCAGGGAATTCAGATCCATGATTAAAGTCGTACTGTGCCCAAACAAAGTACTTCTTGTCATTGCTTCATGTACCATAGACTGATTTGCATTTTCAACGGAAAACGGATAGATCCAGTTGGAAATGCGGGCAGAAACATACGGTGGGAACAGATTTTGAAATTTGTACGGTACCAGTAAGGAAAGTGTCGGAATGCCAACTACGCAACTCCAGAGTATTGGTAAAACGATTCTTTTGTGAACCGGATACCAATTGTTACAAATTACCACAGTAACGAGTACGGCACTTATAAATACAAGAACCAGTTTATAAGATACAAAGAACCATTGGTAACGCATTAGCAGGATAGATGCAAGCATAAATCCAACAGGAATCAGCAGATGATACCAGCTTCGTTTTCGAAATTTGTACAGTAATCCGCAAAAAATGGGGATACTGAGCAGATAAGGAATTGTTACCGCATTGGAAAAGAGGCGTACAAATTGCATATCCTGCAAGATAAGAAATACAAGATAAAGGATGGCCAGTATACCAGAGTGTTGAAAAATCCGACTGTAATCTGTTTTACAGATAAAAAGCATGATTCCAAATCCGATCATCAGATAAATAATCTGTTTTCTTAACAGTGAAATAGTTGAAAAATCCGAAGTTCCCTTGCATATCATTCCAATCGTAAACACTCCAAGCAGGGAGATAATGGCTGTCAGAATGACCATACTCCAGGACATTTTCGGTTTGTGAACGGCGTCAAGTGACACTCCTGTTTCTACTGGATCACCCATATCCAGCACAGCTCTGCGTTCCGCATCATAAGCCGTCAGTCCCTGAGCGCGGTAGGCCTCTTCCTGATCTTCGATGTGAGAGGTGATTTCATGCGCTACCAGTTCTTTTGCACGTTTGTTTCGAATCTGCTCCAGCAGCAGTTCCATATATCGTTTTTTGCTCATACCTAGCCCTCCATCTGTGGTTTTAATACTGGAAAGATGGTATTTCGATCAGCTGTCAGGATATTAGCAACAGCTGAAGAATATTCTTTCCATTCTTCTTTTTTCTGAGAGAGAAAATTTTTTCCGTTTTTTGTCAGCGAATAATATTTTCGTGTTTTCTGGCCGATGGAATCTTCGTAAGAAGAAACATAGCCTTTTTCTTCCAGAGAGTGAAGCAGCGGGTAAAGAGTGCCTGCCTTCAACTGAAATACATTCTGGGATTTTTCCTGTAATGTTTCAATCATTTCGTAACCGTACATGTCTTTTTCTTCCAAAAGCCGTAAAATCAGCATTGTAGTGCTTCCGGAAATCAGACTTTTGTCTACTGCCATAAGTGAATCCTCCTTTTGTAATAGGTTATGGAACTTTATCTAAGTGAATCCTGTTTCAGATTTCACTATATAGATTATCTACATATAATATATATCGAACATCTATATATGTCAAGATAAGAATGGAATGAAAAAAGATAGTATGTTACAATAGGGAAAACACTAGTCTGAGAAAAAAGAGGGATAGCGTGGGGAACGATATTTATGAAAGTGGCAAACTATGTAGATATGGCAAAATACCAGGACTGGAAAAACCAGTTTCACGCATGATCTTTGGCACAGCCATCGGTCCGATGATAGAAGGAAAAAATGCAGATGAGCTATTAGATGCAGCGTTTGCAAAAGGAATCCATACATTTGATACAGCAAGAGGCTATGGACGGGCAGAAGAATCACTTGGCGGCTGGATGAAGCGACGCGACAATCGTGAACAGGTAGTGGTGATCAGTAAATGTGGGAATTGTGATTCAGACGGTTCGGTGTGCGTAAATCGAAAGGTGATCGAGACAGAACTGACTGAGAGCTTACAGGCATTACAGACAGACTACATTGACATCTATCTCTTGCATCGCGATGATCCCAAAACACCAGTCAGTGAAATGATCGATGCTTTAAATGAATTGCAAAAAGAAGGAAAAATCAAAGTATTTGGCGTATCAAACTGGACACATGAGAGAATTGAAGAAGCAAATCGTTATGCTAAAGAGCATCATTTTCAAGGATTTTCTGTTTCCAGTCCTCATTTTGGATTGGCAGAGCAGGTGGTTGATCCATGGGGTGGCAACTGTGTAACTATAACCGGAAAACAGAACCAAGCGGCCCGAAACTGGTATCAGGAGAATCAGATGCCAATCATCGCGTATTCCAGTCTGGCGCGTGGGTTAATGGCAGGCAGGATCAAAAGCAGTCAGGAAGCACAGGCGGCAGAAATATTAGATCCATTTTGCGTGAAAGGCTATGTGTGCCATGATAATTTTGAACGTCTGGCACGCTGTGAAGAGCTGGCAGAGAAAAAAGGCTGCACCGTGTCACAGATTGCACTTGCATGGATGTTCCGACAGGATTTGAATATATATGTGCTTGTGAGTACAACAAAGGCATTCAGATTGGAAGAAAATCTGCGTGCATTTACAGTGAACTTATCTGAGGAAGAAAATCGTTATCTGAACGCAGGTCGCAAAGCAGCTGGGTTCATGAGCAAGTAGTGAAAGCGGATTGCGAATGTCCGCCTTAGGAAATAGGAGAGAGAAACTATGACACAGTGCAAGGAGATAGCAAAACAGTTAAAGAAAATGTTGTCTATATATTCAATAGAGGAAAAAGAATCTGAATTGCTTCCAGAATTTACAGAGCCGTTTCGATTTCAGGAAACATTGTTTCAACAATGTCGGAATGCTGCGGATGAATTGAGTTATCTTGGAAGTTGTTTGTCCTGTGAAAGCGGAGATTTTCCCGATATGTTCTATGGAATTTATCAGGGAAACCGCCTGCATTTTTCATCGAGTGCAACTTTAGATGGAGGATGTAATCATGTGGGGTTCTTTGGCGTATCTGTAACTGCATTAGCCTGTAATGACAGGGAATTTGTGGAAAAAGCGATGCCACATAGTCTTGGCCTTTGTGGCACGGCAGTCCCATATGATACGATTCCGAATCTGTTTATGGGAATATTTTACAAAGATGAAACGATGATGAATGAAGCACTTGTATTGGCAGAAAAGTTTCTGGCACGAAAACAGCGTAAGTATGATATTTTAATTGTTCAGTATCTTATGGATTTGTGGGAAAAACGTACAGAAAATCTGACGGAACTTATAGAACAAATTTGTATAGAAGAACAGCGTGTAACAGAAAATACTACATATATCGGCTATGGAAATGAAAAATATAATAAAGTGATTAATATTTTTGCACATGGTCTGTTCGCTTTGGCAGAGCATTATCTTGGAGCAGAATTGTTTGAAACAATAGCACTTCCAAATGTAAAATCATTCTGCAAAGAATATGAGTTATATCGTTGTGGACATAAACAGAATGGCGAACTACTGGTAAATTATCCTGAAAACTATGGGTATCTGAATCAGATTTCGGATTTAATTCCTCAAATTACATTAAAAGAAAACGGAAAGAAGAAAAGTATTGTTGATACAGAGTTATTTGCTGATGAGCTTTTTCAAAAGGTTTATTCCTCAGGCAAGTTACAACACATAGTAAAACGTGATATTGCGTGGATTGCAGCGTGGGGAACAACAGAAGAATTTTTACAGAAATTTCGAGAAGATGATGAAATGCAGTATTTTTATGACAGAGGCCTGATATACTATGCACTGTCTAATCCGGATATGGGAAGCTGCTATGAAATATCTTCGTTTTTATTGTCAAGATGTAGTAAGGAAAAGAAAAATTGTATTTTAGAAAAGAAAACCAGAGATTTTGATGGGCCATATCATATGTTATTCCGAAGAAAAAATTACGATGTTTTGCAGACAGCAGAACTTTGTGAACAACTGTTTGAAGCAGGTGCGGATCCTAATCAGGCAGGGGAGAAAAATGTACTTCCGATTGAACTGATGATGGCGTTGCCGTTTACAGAAGAAGAATTGCATCCACTATATGATATTTGGATGAAGCTGCCGGCAGTAGATTTAAAATTACATACATTTGATGGGAAGCAGCCAATTGATTTTGCTAAAAAATATAAGCGAAAAAAATTAGCGACATGGATAAAGGCACAGTTATAAAAAAGAAAATGTAGAGGGTGAGTATCTATATGAATATTAGAGATTTAATTGGAGAGGCAACAGAATATGATAAAAAGCTAGAACTTGATGTCACTCAAGATGTCACTCAAGATGTTAATTCAAATGATTTGGATACACAGATTATAAATTTAATAAAGATAGATGGTAAGGTAAGTACAGAACAAATGTCAAAAATATTAGAGGTAAGTACAAGGACGATAAAGCGACATATAAAGGAGATGAATAATATTAAGTATATTGGCAGTGGATATAGTGGGCATTGGGAGATACTATGATAATAAACGATAATTCTATTATTTTTCACATTGATGTAAATTCTGCCTATTTAAGCTGGAGTGCATTGCGGGAATTACAAAATGGAAGCAAACTGGATTTGCGCACGATTCCATCCATTGTAGGTGGAGATCAGGAAACCCGCCATGGAATCGTCGTTGCGAAATCCATTCCGGCAAAAGCCTTTGGAATTCAGACGGCGGAAACCGTTGCCAGTGCATTTCAAAAGTGTCCGACACTTGTGATGGTTCCACCGGATCACACCTATTATCGCGAAATGAGCCAGAAACTGATGCGTCACCTGCGTAGTATCTGTGACGAAATTGAGCAGGTCAGCATCGATGAGTGTTATATGTCTTTTGAACCAATTCGAAGTCAGTTTCCGAATCCGGAGGCAGCAGCAGCTTATATCAAGGACAGTGTATATGATACCTTTGGGTTTACAGTAAATGTTGGAGTTTCAGATCGAAAAGTATTGGCAAAAATGGCATCGGATTTCAAAAAGCCAAATCTGGTTCACACTTTATATGTAAGTGAAATCCAGAAAAAACTCTGGCCATTGCCAATTGGTTCCTTACATATGTGTGGAAAAAGCAGTGCAAAACTACTACAGAAAATGGGAATCCGTACCATTGGAGATTTGGCGCATACGGATAAGGCAGTAGTAGAAAGCTGGCTGAAAAGCCATGGTGGAATGCTCTGGAATTACGCAAACGGCATCGATGAAGGACAGGTTGTAAAAGAAAGACCAAAAGCAAAGGGTGTGGGAAATTCCACGACACTGGCAAACAATGCAGAGACAGAAGAAGAGGCATACGCTGTATTAAAAGAACTGGCGACCAGTGTCTCAGTGCGCCTGAAAAAACATCATTTTCTGGCAGCACAGATCAGCACGGAGATCAAATATGCATCTTTTCGTTCCGTATCACACCAGACAACGATACTGACACCGACAGCAGAGGAAGCGGAAATCTATCAGTGTGCCTGTCAGCTGTTTGATGAACTCTGGGATGGTGAACCAATTCGTCTGCTTGGAATCCGAACCACAAAATTGCAGGATGAAGAAGAACCGACACAGATCAGTCTGTTCGATCTGGCAAGGTATCAGGAGCAGGAAAAAAAGGAAGAACTGAGGCGTGAAAAAGAAGCACAGAAACAGAAAAAACTGGCAAGTTTAGACGATGCGATCGCAAAAATAAAAAAGCGTTATGGAGCTGATGCCATTCATAAGGGCGTGTAAGCAGAATCTGTTGCGCTAGCGGCTCCATAACGTAGAAAACGAAAAAATGTAAAAAGAAAACAACATAGCAAGACGATAGAAAAGCGCCCGTGTCTGCTATGTTGTTTTCTTTATACTAATTTCGGTTTCGGACGTTACACCTTATTTCGCAATATGGAAGGATATCAACAGATCATCCTGTGATACGGTATCTCCCTGCTGAACATAAATCTTGTCGACGGTACCGGTAATCTTGGATACAACAGTTGTCTCCATTTTCATGGCCTCTACAGTGAGAAGTGGCATGTTTTCTGTTACGGCATCGCCTTCTTTTACAAGAACTTTTCCAACTGTACCTGGGATAGAAGAACCAAGATGCTGCGGGTTTGTCTTGTCAGCTTTCAGCTTGCGGTCAGCTTTGATCTCAAGATTCTTATCCTGGATCTTGACAGTACGAAGCATACCATTTACCTGGAACGTAAGAGTGCGGACACCATTTTCATCCGGTTCACCTTCCTCCAGATATTTGATCAGAAGCTGTTTTCCTTCACCGATATTCAGGTAAGTCTCTTCGCCTTTGCGTAATCCGTAGAAGTAAACATGACTTTCCAGACGGGTTACATCATTGTACATCTGGAAATGCTCGCAGTAATCTTCATAAACCTTCGGATACAGGGCATAGCTGATCGCTTTCTGGTTCATGACTTCTTCCGATTTATCACCATAATTATATTTCTCAACCAGATGCTTTTTGATGGATTCAAAATCAACTGGTGGGAGAGATTTACCCGGGCGGTCTGTCAGCGGTTCAATGTCTTTCAGAACGATTTTCTGAAGCTCCTTCGGGAATCCGCCGTAAGGCTGTCCCATCATACCCTGGAAGTAGGAGACGACAGAATCCGGATAAGAAAGTCCTGCACCTGCAGTCAGGATGTTTTCTTTTGTCAGGCCATTTTTAAACATAAAGATGGCCAGATCACCAACAGCTTTCGAAGTCGGAGTAACTTTTACGATATTTCCAAGCAGATCATTGGCATCTTTGTATAATGCTTTGATGGATTCAAATTCATCTGCAGAACCCATGCTTGTAACCTGAGCCAAAAGGTTGGAATACTGTCCACCAGGAATTTCATATTTGTAAATTTCGGCATTCGGAGCTTTCATATCACTTTCAAACTGCTCGTAAACTTTACGGATGCGGCCGTAGTAGCGGCTGAGCTCATCCAGTTCCTCAAAATCGAGACCCGTATCACGTTTGCTTCCCCGCAGAGCTTCTACAACCGCATTCATGGAAGGCTGACTTGTCATGGAAGACATGGATTCAATGGCCAGATCCACGATATCTACACCTGCCTCGGCGGCCATCAGAACAGTGCTGACACCATTTCCGGTAGAATCGTGTGTATGCAGATGGAGCGGCACATGAAGTTCTTTCTTCAGAGCAGTTACGAGCTCTTTTGCAGCACGCGGTTTTAACAGTGCTGCCATGTCTTTGATGGCAATGGAATGACATCCTAAGGATTCCAGTTCAAGGGCCATATTTACATAATAATCCAGCGTGTATTTTGTCTCTTTCGGGCTTGTGATATCGCCGGTATAACAAATGGTTCCTTCAACAATCTTACCTGTTTTTAATGCCTCATCAATCGGCATTTTCATATTTTCAACCCAGTTCAGACTATCAAAAATACGGAACACATCAATACCATGGGAAGCGGAGATTTTAATAAATTCCTGAACAACATTGTCCGGATAGTTGCTGTATCCAACGGCATTAGAAGCACGCAGCAGCATCTGGATCAGAGTGTTTGGCATACGGTTTCTGAGAAGTTCCAGACGTTTCCACGGAGATTCTTTTAAGAAACGGTATGCTGTATCATAAGTAGCACCGCCCCATGCTTCGACAGAAAAAGCATTCTGCATGTATGCGTTTGTAGCATAGGCAGCACCGCACAGGTCTTTGCTTCTCATTCGTGTCGCCATCAGAGACTGCTGTGCATCACGCATAGTAGTATCTGTTACATATAATTTATCTTCTTTCAGAATTTTTTGCATAAAACCTTCTGCACCAAGCTTCAGGAATTCGTCACGGGCACCGTATACCGGTTTGCTCTGATCCAGTTTCGGAAGCACACGGTTTTCATAGTGCGGTTTCTGACCTTTCTGGGAGTTGACAATACGGTCACCGATGAATTCAATGATTTTGGTTGCACGGTCCTGACTCTGTGTGAGCTGGAACAGCTCCGGTGTTTCCTCAATGAAGGTAGTATAGCATTTTCCGGCAACAAAGGTCGGATGATGCAGTACGTTGATCAGGAACGGAATATTTGTTTTTACGCCACGGATACGCATTTCCTGTAAGGTACGAATGGATTTGCGAACAGCACCGGCAAACGTGCGGTCGTGGGAGATTGCTTTTACCAGAAGGCTATCGTAGTAAGGTGAGATGACAGCTCCCGTGTAGGCATTACCACCATCCAGACGGATTCCTTTACCGGAACCGGAACGGTAAACAGTGATCTCACCGGTATCCGGCATAAAGTTATTTGCAGGATCCTCAGTGGTGACACGGGTCTGGATGGAGTAACCATCGCAGTGAACATCGTCCTGAGATTTGATATTGATCTCATCTGAATCAAGCGGATAACCTTCCGCTACCAAAATCTGAGACTGTACCAGGTCAATATTTGTGATTTCCTCGCTGACAGTATGCTCCACCTGGATACGAGGATTCATTTCGATAAAGTATGGATTGTTGTCTGCATCAACCAGGAACTCCAGAGTACCTGCATTGCGGTAGCCAACTGCTTTGGAAAGGCGGATCGCAGAGTCAAAAATAATCTGACGGGTCTCATCCGGGATAGAAAATGCAGGTGCATATTCTACCACTTTCTGATGCCGGCGCTGTACGGAACAGTCACGGTCATACAGATGAACGACATTTCCGTAATTATCACCTAAAATCTGTACTTCGATATGTTTTGGTGCACGCAGGTATTTCTCAATGAAGATCTTGTCGTCACCGAATGCTTTCTTGGATTCATTTTTTGCTTCATTAAACTCTTTTTCCAGATCTTCCATCGTGTTTACGATACGCATACCGCGTCCGCCACCACCGTTGGAAGCTTTCAGCATAATCGGAAAACCAACTTCTGCTGCAATTTTTGTTGCTGTGTCAATATCTTTGATCGCGTAATCAACACCGGGAATAATCGGTACCTGCGCATCAATGGCCATTTTTTTGGAAGAAATCTTATCGCCCATTGCATTCATGATCTGGCTGGAAGGTCCGATAAATACAATGCCGTTTCGCTCACAGGCATCTACAAAATCCGGATTCTCTGATAAAAATCCATAGCCCGGATGGATAGCATCGACATTAGCTGCCAGCGCAATCTTGATGATCGTATCAATATCGAGATAGGCATCGATCGGACCTTTTTCCGGATTCAGCGGATAAGATTCATCTGCTTTGGAACGGAAGAGTGCATAACGGTCTTCCTTGGAATAAATGCTGACGGTTGTGATTCCCAGCTCATTTAAGGCTCGGAATACACGGATGGCGATCTCGCCACGATTTGCTACCAGAACTTTTTTAAATTTTCTGATCTGTACCTGATTGTTCATGTGTCATACTCCTTTGATTTAACTCTTTCTTAATTATTGAAAATTTTCCCCTCAGTGCCGAATGTTTGACACCATGTTTAAAAGTATATGGAAATTGAAAGAAAAATGCAAGAGAAAAAATAAAATAATTCAAAAAAATATAAAATAATGACAATGTTAAATAAATAACGAGTAAAAATGAAGGAAATGATTCTAAATAATGCAAAAGCGAGAAGAAATTGTACATTATGCAAGATTTGTTGCAAGATAGTAAGCCAATGGCGTCATGGAATATGCGCGAAATAGTATTGAAAATGCAAAAGATGTGTTGGATTGCAGTGATTCTGTGTATCTCTGCAATCCAACCGGCTTACGCTGACCGGAATCACGCACCAAGTCTCTCGTGCGTTCCGCTTGAAAAGTAGATTATAAGATGATCAGAGGCTGACGATATTCATTTTTTCGTTGGATACCGGTTTTTGAAAACAGGATACGATTGTACAGATCGCTGGCATAAACATCAAGATCCAGAAGTTGTTGCTGTTCCGGTGTCAGTGACTGACGTTCCTTTGCAATTTTGCGCAGCAACGGAATCTGACTGTGCTCCTGCAATTCCTTTAATAAAGGCGAAGCATCCTTTCGAAAACCTAGAATGCGGGCATATGGTGCATAATGACAGTTCTTTGCAGCAGCCAGAAGTTCTGCATCAATGCCGAGGAAGGCATGCAGCAGATGACGGCTGATGGCTGTATAGGTCTGGTTTTTCGTTTTTAAATCTGATACAAAATCAGACCAGCAGGTGAAAGTTTCTAAGTTATTTGCAATACGTTTTTCCAAATCGCTGCATTCGGTATCGGAATCAGAGAAAGCCGAATGCAGAAACTTGCGGCGAAGCTCATAATATAACAGGTCAGAAAAATCATCTTCCTGCAAAAAAGTATGGTTTTTATGCGCAGTCAGCAGCAGTTCACGAACGGAATCAGGAACCGTACGCGTCAGCATTTGATTCAGCGCTTCGGGATCAGTTTCCTGGCAGGAATTATCCTGAAAAATAAACTTACGCAGGGCAGAAGCACTGGCAAGTTCTGTATCTGTATCAGTATCATGATAACCTGCACCATTTCGTGTAACAACAGACGGTGTCAATTTAAGGTTCTGACGACGAATGGCTTTCATATATTCGATGGCAAGAATATTATTCGGAGAAGCAAGCAATCGTTCAAGCTGAGCAACTGTGTCTGTATTCATCGAATCGAAAGCCATCTGCTGCAAACAAAGAACAGCTGCTTTTGCCCGGGCAGCTGGAAAACTGCATCCGGATTTTAATTCCAGATCCAGATATTTCTGAAATGCGGGTGGCTCAAATGCAAAAAAATCAGCCAGTTTGTCCAGCATATCGATATCCGAAGTTGTGTTTGCTTCGGCACCAAAACTGATATGAGATACTACGCCGAGGCTATCCAACAGGCAGACACCTCCCTGAGCAAACGTTTCCGCACTGGAAGTGGCAGCAATTACAGGCAGTTCAATGACAAGATCAATGCCATGTTCAAGTGCCATTTTTGTCCGGTCATATTTATTTACCAGAGCCGGGGCTCCACGTTGGACAAAGCTGCCGCTTATAACAGCAATACAGTAATCGGCGTCCGTATTTTTTCTTGTTTCTTCTATATGAAAAGCATGTCCGTTGTGAAACGGATTATATTCTGCGATAATTCCTGTGACATTCATTGTATCTGATACTCCTGAATCTTTCTGATTGTTTGTCATGCGGATAAAGTGACCGTTGTAACAATGCAGACGTACAGTCTACATTTTATTATAGGAAAAAGCATAGCATGAAAGATGCAGAAAAACAAACATATTTGTGAGGGAAACAGAGGAGATTTGACTTTTTGACTAAAAACCAGTGTATGAAAACAGATGCAAGAGGAAAAACTTACAAAAAACCATTTGGTAACCTCTTGCGAAACAAAAAAATTGAGATATAATGGATAGGACAGGTATTTTGACGAAAAGTCAAAGGAAAAATGAAGGGAGAACATAAATAATGAACGTATTAGTAATCAACTGTGGTAGTTCATCACTGAAATATCAGCTGATCAACTCTGACACAGAGGCAGTACTTGCAAAAGGACTTTGCGAGAGAATCGGTATTGACGGAAGACTTACATATCAGAAAGCAGGTCTTGACAAAGAGATTACAGAGGCACCGATGCCTACACATAAAGAAGCTATCCAGCTTGTACTTGACGCTCTTGTAAATGAGAAAACAGGCGCAATCGCAAGCCTTGCAGAAGTAAATGCAGTTGGACACCGTATCGTACACGGTGGCGAGAAATTTGCTTCTTCTGCAGTGATCACACCGGAGATGCTTGCAGCAGTAGAAGAGTGTAATGACCTTGCACCACTTCACAATCCGGCAAACTTAATCGGTATCCATGCATGCCAGGAACTGATGCCAGGTGTACCGATGGTTGGTGTATTTGATACCGCTTTCCATCAGACAATGCCGGAGAAAGCATACCTCTACGGACTTCCATATGAGTACTATGAGAAATATAAAGTAAGAAGATACGGTTTCCACGGAACAAGTCACAGCTTCGTATCCAAACATGTTGCTGAGTTCCTTGGCAAAGATCTTAACGATTCCAAGATCATCGTTGCTCACCTTGGAAACGGTGCTTCCATCAGTGCGGTATTAAACGGCAAATGTGTAGATACATCTATGGGTCTTACACCGTTGGAAGGTCTTGTAATGGGAACACGTTCCGGTGACATTGATCCGGCGATCATGGAGTTTATCGCTAAAAAAGAGAATCTTGATATCGCAGGCGTTATGAACGTATTAAACAAAAAATCAGGTGTACAGGGTATTTCCGGACTTTCCAGTGATTTCCGTGACCTTGAGGAAGGTATGGAAGCTGGAAACGAGCGCGCAACAGCAGCTATCGAAGTATTCAGCTACCGTGTAGCAAAATACATCGGTTCTTATGTAGCAGCAATGAATGGTGTAGATGTGATCGCATTTACAGCAGGAATCGGTGAGAATGCGCCGATCGTTCGTTCTAAAGTATTAGCATACCTTGGATACCTTGGAATTACAGTAGATGAGGAAGCAAACAGCAAGAGAGGCGATGATATCGTAATCTCTACTCCGGATTCCAAAGTTACAGTTTGCGTAATTCCGACAAACGAAGAACTTGCAATTGCAAGAGAGACAGTAGCATTAGTAAAGTAATTGTTACAGTTCACTCATCACATGTATTCAGGTAATGATCATGCTTGCATGAGGAATTACCTGAATACATAGTGATGAAGGGAGCGCCTTTTTATGAGCAAAAATAGGAGCGCAGCTACGGAGAAGCCCGAAGGGCGTTTTGCGAATGGCGCGTGTGAACTGAAACTTTATTACACAAAATACAAAAAATCTGTTGACAGGAAGTGCTGTTCTGTGTATAATCTACTGAGTGTGATTCAGAACAATTCACTTAGATTCAGATAAATTGGAGGTGTAACGAAATGTCTATTTGTCCAAAAAATAAATCTTCCAAAGGTAGAAGAGATAGAAGAAGAGCAAACTGGAAAATGTCTGCTCCGACTTTAGTAAAATGCAGCAAATGTGGCGAACTCATGGTTCCGCACAGAGTATGCAAAGCTTGCGGTTCTTACAATAAAAAAGAGATCATCGCAGTTGACTAATTAGCAGAATATGTAATGAAATGAAGGAGTTGAGAGAAATCTCAGCTCCTTTTTTTGCCTTTTTTGTAAAGTATAAAAATACAATTGTATATGCGGGAAGAATAGTGTAAAATCAAATTATATTATTCATTTAAAAGAACAGACAATATAAAACGATGGTGGGGGAAATAAAAAAGACCTCGTATGACGAAGTCTTTTGGATGCCGCACAATGCGGGCAATCGATGTCGGAATAATTCCTTATTTGCACTCACCTTGTAAGTTTGTACGATTAGAATAGCACAGGAGGGGGTTGTCTGTCAAGAATGGAAGGAGGTAAAAATGGAAACAAAATTTACATACTATCTGGGATTGGATATGGGAACTGATTCTCTGGGTTGGGCAGTGACTGATTCTTCATATCATATATTAAGAGCAAAAGGAAAAGATTTGTGGGGAGTGCGCCTGTTTCCGTCAGCAGAGACTTCGGTGGAACGAAGAACATATCGGGTCAACAGACGTCGCAGACAGCGCGAAGTGGCAAGAATAGGCGCTTTAAAGGAATTGTTTGCGGATGAAATTGAAAAAGTGGATCCTGGTTTTTTTGTTCGATTGGATGAAAGTAAATTTCATATGGAAGATCGCAGTGAAAACAATAAGCAGAAGTACGGCTTATTTGCAGATAAACTGTTTTCTGATGCGGGATATTATAAAAAATATCCGACAATATTTCATTTGAGAAAAGAATTGTTGGAATCAGAAGAACCACATGACGTGCGTCTGGTATATCTGGCACTGTTAAATATGTTTAAACATAGAGGTCATTTCCTGAATAGCTCCCTTCAAATTGAAGGAGAGAACAGTAATATAGCTGAATCCTATCAGATGTTTGTAGATACCTTAACAGATGAAGACCTTGATTTCCCGGAACAGGTGTCCGGGGAGCGATTGCAGGAAATCTTTAGAAGCAGCGATTCCAGAAAGAAAAAAGTGGAAAATTTGCTTGCGGAAATGAACCTCAGTAAAAAACAGAAAAGAGAAATCCAGTTTGTTAATCTGATCTGTGGTCTGAAAGGAAAATTGTCAGAGCTGTTCCCGGATAAGGAATATGATGAAGAACAGAAAAAAATAGCATTTTCTTTTCAGGATTCTGATTATGAGGATAAGGAAAATACGATTCAGGAGTTACTGGATGAATCTGAGATGAATATGATCTATGCTGTAAAAGCAGTGCATGATAGCGGTGTTTTGTCTGGAATTATGAATGGCGAACGATATCTGTCAGTTGCACGTGTCGCATCTTATGAAAAACATAAGAAAGATTTGCAAATTTTGAAAGACATATTGAAAAAATATGATACAAAAGAATATTTCGAAATGTTTCGAAATGAAAGTGCAAAGTCAGAAAGTTACAGTGCATACGTTGGCAGTGTTAAATATCATGGAACATTTCGACGTGGATTAAGCGGCGGAAAACAGGAAGATCTGTATAAACATATTAAAAAAGTGTTGGGAAAATTTCCGCAGGATGATGAAGGTGTTACATATATTTTGGAGGAAATAGAAACGGAGAGTTTTCTGCCGAAACAACTGACTGCTTCCAACGGTGTTATCCCAAATCAGGTACATGCCAGAGAAATGCTGGCAATTTTAAAGCATGCAGAGCTTTATTTGCCATTTTTGCAGGAAAAAGATGATACGGGGCTGAGTGTATCTGAAAAAATATTGAAGTTATTCATGTTTCAAATTCCGTATTACGTGGGACCGTTGGGACAGGAATATAAAGATAAAAAAGGATATAATGTCTGGGCGGAAAGAAAAGCATCGGGAAAAATATATCCATGGAATTTTGAGGATAAAATAGATGTGAAAAAGAGTGCGGAAAAATTTATCGGACGAATGGTCAGACGCTGCACTTATTTGTCAGGGGAACAGGCATTGCCAAAGCAATCGCTGCTATATGAAAAATTTCAGGTTTTAAATGAACTGAATAATCTTCGTATCAGGGGAGAAAAAATTCCGGTCTCTTTAAAACAGGAGATTTATCATGACCTGTTTGGAGATGGCAAGAAAGTGTCAATGACACGATTGACAAATTATCTGCTTCAAAATGGTGTTATTTCCGGCGAGGAAAAGGATAGCTGTATTTCCGGTATCGATGGTGGTTTCCATAACTCATTATCTTCCGTTGGGAAATTTAAAGGAGTGTTTGGTGATACAGTACACACTGATGAGCATCGAAAAATGATAGAAGATATTATATTCTGGGGAACTGTATTTGGTGATGGTAAAAAACTTCTGAAAGAAAAAGTGGAAGAAGTATATGGAAATCAACTGACAGAAGCACAAAAGAAGAGAATTTTCGGATTCAAATTTTCCAGCTGGGGAAGATTATCAAAAGCGTTCCTGACTATGGAAGGTGCTTCAAAAGACGATGGAGAAATTAAAGGTCTTATTCAGGCAATGTGGGATACAAACTGTAATCTGATGGAACTTTTGAGTGATCGCTTTACATACAAAGACAAATTGAATGAGATGGTGACTACCGCAGAAAAGCCGCTGTGTGAGTGGAAAATCGAAGATTTGGATGAAATGTATCTGTCAGCACCGGTGAAACGTATGGTTTGGCAGACCATCCGGGTTGTGGATGAAGTTCAGCAGATCATTGGCTGCCCGCCGAAACGTATATTTGTAGAAATGACACGTTCCGATGGCGAGAAAGGAAAACGTACCGTATCCAGACAGAAGAAACTTGTAGATTTGTATAAGGCACTTGGTAAAGAAGGAAAAACCTGGAGTGAAGAACTAAGTGACACTCCCGAGAGCCAGTTCAGAATCAAAAAGTTATATCTGTATTATTTGCAGATGGGAAAATGTATGTATACGGGTGAAGCGATCGAACTGGAACAGTTGATGAATGATAATTTGTATGATATTGATCATATTTACCCAAGGCATTTTATAAAAGATGATAATATCAGCAACAATCTGGTATTGGTGAAAAAAGAGAAGAATGCACATAAGAGTGACAGTTTCCCAATCGAACCGGAGATCCGCAACAAAATGATGCCATTCTGGAAGAGTCTGCGTAAAAAAGGATTCTTAACGGAGGAAAAATATAATCGCTTAACCAGAATGTCTGCGTTTACAGATGAGGAAAAAGCTGCTTTTATCGGTCGTCAGCTTGTAGAAACCAGCCAGGGTACAAAAGCAATTACACAGATTTTTGAACAGGCATTTGCAAATTCAGAGATTGTATTTTCAAAAGCAAGTGTAGTATCTGCGTTCCGGCAGAAATTTGATTGTTATAAAGTGCGTTGTGTAAATAATTATCATCATGCACATGATGCTTATTTGAATATCGTAGCTGGAAATACATACCGTGTAAAATTTACAAGCAATCCGTTGAATTTTATTAAGGAAGCAAAGAAAAATCCGAACAGCAGAGAAAATCGCTATAATATGGATAAAATTTTCGAGTGGGATGTGACACGAAATGGTGAAACCGCGTGGGTTGCACAGACAAAGGAGCATCCGGGAACAATTCAGCTTGTAAAAAAATATTTAAATAAGAATTCACCATTGATCACAAAAATGGTATATGAAAAACACGGTGGTATCACACAAAAGGCTACGATATGGAGTGCAAAAAAAGCAGAAAGTGGTAATACAGATGCGTATATTCCGGTTAAAATGAATGATCCAAGGCTGGCAGATGTAACGAAGTATGGTGGAGTAACCACAATTGCAGTTGCAGGATATACTTTACTAGAATATAAAGCTGGCGGGAAAACGGTTCGAAGTCTGGAAGCTTTGCCAATTTATCTGGGTGGATCAAAAAAACTGACGGAAGAGCAGATGGTGGAATATTTTTCCAATGTATTGCAGCAGGAAAATAAGGAAAAAGTAGTATCAGATGTGATAATAAGGAAAAAAATGATTCCTAGTGGTTCACTGATAAAATATAATGGATTCTATTATTATCTGGCTGGAAAAACTGGTGATCGGATTATTTTAATAAGTGCTGTGCAATTATGTCTGCCGATGGATACAATGTTATATATTAAAAAAATAGAAAAGGCATGCTCTACTGGCAATTTTGAAGAAAAAGATAAGAATGGGAAACAGGTTCTTTCAAAACAGCAGAACGAATTTGTGTATGAACTTATTATACAAAAATATCAGCAGTCTATTTTTAAGAAAAAAGTTGGTGCCATAGGCGATACAATTATAGAAAAAAGAGAAAAATTTGCTGAAATATCATTGGAAGAACAATGCAAAGTATTGATGCAGATATTTTTGAATTTCCAAAGCGGTATAGGAGTGGAACTTAAAATTATTGAAGGTGGCAAAAAGTCGGGAGTCACATATCTAAACAAGAAAGTAATGAATGTTCAGGAATTAAAACTGATAGATCAATCTGTTACAGGTGTATTCAGCAGAGAAATTGATCTGCTGACAATATAATATGAGCTGGAGAACGGTTGTGGTATCTTCGAGTGCAAAATTAGATTATCAAATGGGATATCTGGTGGTGCGAAAAGATACTACAACAAAAATCCATCTGGGAGAAATCCGCACGTTACTGATTGAATCAACAGCTGTATCATTGACGGCGGCGTTACTGTCGGAATTGGTGAAGAAAAAAGTGAAAGTGATATTTTGCGATGAAAAGAGAAATCCATCTGCCGAAATGATGCCCTATTATGGTTCACATGATTGTAGTTTGAAAATCAAACGGCAGACTGCATGGTCTGATGATATCAAAGGAGCAGTGTGGACAGAAATTGTCTTTGAAAAGATACGCCAACAAAAATGTCTGCTTCAGGAACTTGGAAAAAATGAAGCAATGCTGTTACAGGAATATTTGAGCGAAATTGAATATGGTGATGCAACAAATAGAGAGGGACATGCTGCAAAAGTATATTTTAATGCACTCTTCGGAAAATCATTTACCAGGACGGATGATTTACTTATTAATGCAGCATTGAACTATGGGTATAGCATTTTGCTTTCTGCTTTTAATCGTGAAATTGTTTTAAATGGATATCTGACACAGTTAGGCTTGTTTCATGATAATATGTTTAATCAGTTTAATCTTGCATCTGATTTGATGGAGCCGTTCCGACCACTTGTAGATCGTCTGGTATCGCATATGACACTTGTGGAGTTTGAACACACGCAAAAAATGGAACTGGTCAATTTGATGAATCAGGAAGTGATAATCAATGAGCGATGTGAACTTATCAGTAACGCGATAAAAATATATTGTAAAAGTGTGTTTGATGCATTGGAAGATGCGGATGTGTCATTGATCAGGTTTTATAGAAAATGAGTTATCGATATATGAGAATACTTGTGATGTTTGATTTGCCTGTTGGCACGGAGTCAGAAAGAAAAAATTACCGCTTATTTCGGAAGTATTTGATAAAAAGCGGTTTCCTAATGTTGCAGGAATCTGTTTACTGTAAAATTGCACAGAATACAACAGTGGCAGATGCTATTATTGCGAATGTGCGAAAAAACGGGCCGGATGATGGTCTGGTACAGGTACTAAAGATTACAGAAAAGCAATATTCCAGAATGGAATATATTGTGGGTGAATCAAAATCGGATGTGCTGGACAGTGATGAAAGGCTGGTAGTGTTATGAAATTTATCTATGGAGAACGGGAATTGACCCTGGAGTTTCGTGAAAATGAAGTTCAGGTGATAACAATAGAAAACAGAGAGTATTTTTCTGCTTTTTTGCAAAATTTGTATAATCAAAGTCAGGGATCAGAAGGAGATATTATCTTATCAGAAGGTGAAAAAATATTATCTCTGAATAAAGTAGCAGAAATTGTTTGGAATCCGTTCTCTGTAGATATTAACAATAAGAAAATACTGGGTAAGTTGTTTCAGAAATTGAAAACTGTTTCGATGGAAGAGCAGTATGCAGAAATATGTGAATTGAATGCTAAAGTTGTTCATTATTTGGATGATTTAAATTTAAAAATGCCATATCCGATTCAATTTCGACTGGAGTTAGATGTACTTGATCTTTATAAAATATATGGGGTTCAGTTGGATACAGAAGAAATTGATATGTTTGAACGGCTCTTGGAGTATGTCAAAGTACTGAAATCATTGTGTGGAGTTCGCTTGCTGGTATTTATAAATGTGAAAAATTATTTGTCAGAAATGCAGATAAAAGAATTGTACAAAGCAACATTTTATTATAAAATAAATTTATTATTAGTTGAGGCACATCAAGGGAAAAATTTAGAATGTGAAAAAAATCAATTAATAGATGAAGACATGTGTTTTATACATTACTAGGTGGCTTACGCATATTGACCGATATGTTCGGTTCGGTGATGATCTCATTTGAGGTTTGAGAACCTTGTAAGTTTGTAATGGTGTAAAACCACCTCTGTCAACGTCCGGTAGTTGTGCTTGTTTGAGAACCTTGTAAGTTTGTAATGGTGTAAAACTCCATAGCTTTCTTTTTACTTATCTTATCGTTTGAGAACCTTGTAAGTTTGTAATGGTGTAAAACTGCAAAAGCATAATTTTCTTTTAGTTCCATGTTTGAGAACCTTGTAAGTTTGTAATGGTGTAAAACTTTTTCAGTTCGCCCATATTCAATGTCGTTGTTTGAGAACCTTGTAAGTTTGTAATGGTGTAAAACACTCCATTCAATGCAGCAGGTGGTTACTACGTTTGAGAACCTTGTAAGTTTGTAATGGTGTAAAACTATCGCTGTCACCGTTTACAGCCATTGTATGTTTGAGAACCTTGTAAGTTTGTAATGGTGTAAAACTTTTCACAGGCAATTCTTGCATCATTAATGTTTGAGAACCTTGTAAGTTTGTAATGGTGTAAAACTTATTCGCTGTTCCGTGTACCGCAGGTACGTTTGAGAACCTTGTAAGTTTGTAATGGTGTAAAACACAAAAAGTAGGTGACTTTCTCTTTTTTGGTTTGAGAACCTTGTAAGTTTGTAATGGTGTAAAACTTATGGAGTACGTCGGATCATATGCACTAGGTTTGAGAACCTTGTAAGTTTGTAATGGTGTAAAACTGCTTGCAAGCGTTGGTTTGCAATACATATGTTTGAGAACCTTGTAAGTTTGTAATGGTGTAAAACGTTTCCAATCTCTGTCCGGTATGTTGCCAGGTTTGAGAACCTTGTAAGTTTGTAATGGTGTAAAACTATATACTGATTCAATAACTCAGCATTACTGTTTGAGAACCTTGTAAGTTTGTAATGGTGTAAAACCGGGCGTATTCATGGCAATATCGGCGTAACGTTTGAGAACCTTGTAAGTTTGTAATGGTGTAAAACGATAATAAAGTGCTTGATACGTTAGTTCCGGTTTGAGAACCTTGTAAGTTTGTAATGGTGTAAAACTGTAATAAGCTGTCATGTATGAGCTTACAGTTTGAGAACCTTGTAAGTTTGTAATGGTGTAAAACAAACTACAAATTATCTCAGCAGATAAAAAAGTTTGAGAACCTTGTAAG
>ERZ1036407.594-NODE-594-length-22122-cov-4.990166_pt1 | contig 22122 bp, 20 predicted proteins | sample MGYA00514217_ERZ1036407 | MGnify/ENA primary metagenome ERZ1036407 (study PRJEB33795, sample SAMN09464943) | human gut metagenome | host: Homo sapiens | place: USA: Stanford, California | collected 2016-11 | study: EMG produced TPA metagenomics assembly of the... | reverse complement strand
ACTCTATAACTTATTATTTCGTTATTGAATACGATTCTTGATCTCCACCTAATGAAACTGATGGAAGATATCTCATCCAATCCATCATATTAGAAAGATTTCTTATTCTTTCATCTATCGTAGGGAATTCTATTGCATCGAACAATGCCTGTTAGTTAGAATTTGATTAAGTCATATTTGAAATATCAGAATTATGCAAATTATCGGCACTATTTCGAATCAGTGCCGATAATTTGCATGTTACTGACTAACCAAACGGATTGCCAGATGTGCGTTAACACATGAAATATGACATTAGTCTACCTTCATAGTCTCTAATGGAGGCACAGAACGTCCGTTCACGGAATCTTCCAAAGCTTTTATGGAAGTTTCCCTGTCTTTCGACTCAATCCTGAATCGCGGCTCTATCCTGTTAAAATCCTTCCGTGCTATCTTTCCTGTCCGCTGCTGATATGGAAGATTGCCGGCTATATATTCACTGAAGCCATCAGCATCGGCAATAATGGCATCCACCAGTCTGCGCAGATAGGCAAAAATACGGGTAATAGTTTCCCTGCACCATTCATCGTTATAGTATTCATTATTATCCGAAACATACGAAGAATAATTTGAAACAACGAAACGGGTATATTTCCGGTCTGTAAACCGGATTGCTCTTCGCTCCATGTATATGGAAGCGACATGAAACCAGCGTGTTTCCATCGGGTTGAATGAATGCCAATCCCGAAAAAAATCTTCTTTATTTTCATACTTTCCCGAATCAAACCCATTCATAAGATGCTCGTTCTGGAAAACATATCCCATCTGATTGGATAATACTTTGGTTCCACCAATCTCTGCATCAATATTCGTATGTGAATGACCGTATATCCAGGCATCAATCCGGTTGTTGCTTATCAAGTCTCCATAGTTACTCGCAAAGGCACTGTTCAGCACCGAATCTTTATGACAAGGCGCAAATACCTGAAAAGTGGGCATAGGTGCAGATCACTCATGTATCGTATTCTCATTTCTTTGATAGTTCAACCTGTTTCTCTATGATAGCCTTTACCCGTGCGAATGAAACCGGAGTGAAGTCGTTATTGTCAACTCCCACATCATATTGTGTAGAAAAAAGCATTTGAAGGCGAGGCTTATCTTTTCCAGTGTTATTCCTGCTTGTATGCACATGGCCGAAAAGCTGCCAGGTATCATCGTATGAGCCGCTATAGCAAAGGAACGGGCAATGATTCAGATAAATCTTCTGTTTATCCACCTCGATGTACATCTGCATCGTGATCAGTTCGAAATATTTTGTATAATTCTGCCTCAAGTTCTTCATGTCATGATTACCGGCTATGAGATAGATTTTCCCATTCAACCTTTTGAGTATCTTTGTCCATTCAGCAGAGCCACCAAGACAGAAGTCGCCAAGATGAAATACGATATTATCCGGACCGACCACACGGTTCCAGTTGGCAATAAGTGTTTCATTCATGTGTTCTACATCCTTGAATGGTCTGCTACAGAACCTGATGATATTGGTATGATTGAAGTGGGTATCGGATGTAAAGAACACCCCGCTTCCGTTGAATTTGTAATCCATAATCTTCTTTTTTTATGCACATCACTGCGCTGGTTAATAAAACTGAAGTTTTCAATGCCCATGGACGGAAATGACGGAGTAGAGCACATAATGCGAACGTCACCAATGGGCAAAAACAAAGCCGTTGAAAAATTTAGTAAGGACTTTTCAACGGCTTCAAATTATCTTTTTAATAGGAATACCTGCATCTAATGTACTCCTACCTGTCTATAAAACGTTCGCTGGAAAGTGTTTTTGAATTTACCGAATGACTCAATGCCTAAAGTAGAACATACGACATACGCTCAAAGCATACTGTGCTTCGACATAATGTGTTTACTAATATGTTCACTCTATTCTGCAGCATTGTAATTTGCTAATTGCTTTTATTCAATTGTGAGTGCAAAAATACTGAATTTTATTGAGAACCAATTAACTATTCGCTAACTTTTTTGAATGACCTGTCTAGTTGCTGTATTCTTTCGAACTTTTCTAAGCAAAGCTCCAAACATTCATCACTTCACGAAGCCTGCAAGGGGGTTCCTTACCTACACGAATATATAATCAGTATTCTATATTTGTTATTTCGATGAAAACCTGCCAATCCGTTCTCTTAACAGCAACATTTTGACCGTGGCTGATAGATGCACTTCGTATACCATTTCGGATACAAAATTACGATAAATATTGGCAATTATATCAGATAGGGTATATTATCATAATAAACAAAGATTGAAATAAAGCAATTCCAATAAAAGCACTACCTTTGTAAACAACAAGCATTCTGTAACATCCATGCAAAAAAGTAACTGCAACAACTGCCCCCTAAGGAAAAAATACGATAAAAGTCCTCAGTCATTAATGGGACGCTTTTGGCGTTGGCACATAAACTTCTGCCCAGGTTGGAAAGGATATTTCAAATCTCTTTCGCCTGACGAGCAAAACGAGATTAGAAAGAAGTATAACTTCGATAAATACAATAAATAATGAAAAAAGAAATTCTATTCGTCTTGTTAAAAGACTTTGCCGACTGGGAAGGGGCTTATATCGCTCCAAACCTCAATGCAGGTGTTGAACCCGGAAGTCAAAGCAAATATATAGTTAAAACCGTATCAGTCACAAAAGAGCCGGTTATATCGATCGGAGGATTCAAGGTGCTCCCCGACTATGGGATCCATGACATTCCGGCCGATTATGCAGGGATCGTATTAATAGGTGGCATGAGCTGGTTCACCCCGGAAGCCGAAGCCATTGTTCCTCTGGTAAAAGAGGCCATCGAGAAGAAGAGGCTGGTAGCCGGAATTTGTAACGCCTCCGTCTTTCTTGGCAGGCACGGTTTCTTGAACCATGTAAATCATACCAGCAACGGATTGGATTACCTCAAACAATTCGCTGGGCCAAATTATACAGGTGAAAGTCTTTATATAAATGAACCGGCCGTCAGAGCCGGAAACATTATTACCGCCAACGGATTTGCCACTCTGGAGTTCTGTCGTGAAATACTCTATGCGCTGGAGGCAGACTCTTCCCCAAAGATAGAGAGAAGCTATCGAATGAACAAAACAGGTGTTTGGGAAGATCCAGAAGTGGGATAAATCACTTATCTAATGGTGGTAGATAATAAAAACATCTACCACCAACAACTTACATCTACCATCATTTACTACTTTTCGACCACTAAATACAACCGTCCCCTACTCGCTAACTGCGTCTTAAGCCCTATCTTTTTCAAGAAGCGACCAAAGACGGAGACATTGCTCATCGGAAGTTTTACGCCGCTCTTTTTTTGCAGCGATAGGTAGATCTCTCCGGCAGAGATCTTCAAACCTTCCTCCTTATGCGAAGCAGGACGATAATATTGAAAAAACAGATCCTCGAACAAAGGACGTTGTTGAAACGCCTCGTTCGCTTGCATCTGCGAGACCTCTTCCTCATGCGTCAGCCAATAACGCTCGTTATTCTTCAAGGCGGCAACCGCTTGCGCATAGAGCTGGAGATAATCGATAGGCTGGGCATTGTCTATCAATCCTTTCACCTCGATACAAATGAAACGGCGGCTGCCGGAAGGATCGCCCAGCAAATCCGTATGGTTGCTCGTAGCGATAAAGGAAGCGTAACGTTTCACCGATTCCACCTGCGTAGCATGAGGCTTGCGCACATTTACGACCGGCTTCTGCAACAGATGCTTCAAAAAGCCTTGATGCCTCGCGCTCACTTGGTCGAACTCATCAATATTGATCAATCCGAAACGGGTAAGATACAGCTCGGCATCCCGCTTCTTGCTGAAATCGATGCTGTCCGTGTAATACTTATTCAAGTCCGGTGGCAACAGGTTGAAGCAGAACGTGGACTTCCCGCACCCCTGCCCGCCCACCAAGAGCGGGGAAAGGCTGTTGCCATGCTGTTTGTCACGTCCCTGCCAGTGCGCTACCATCGACAGGAACCAAGTGTAAAACAACTGTTCCCACCGTACGTTGTCGCAAGGGATGCGTGCGGCCAGCGGACGGATGCGATCCTTGCCATCCCACACGGGCAAGCGGGTCAAATAGTCCTCGATAGGCGCATAGTCCGGGATGCGATCTGAAAAGACAAAACGCCGTACATCCCTGTCCCATAGCTGCAATCCTTCTTTCTGGGCATTTAGGGCGATACTGTTCAGCACACGATCCGTCACGGGGCGATAGTCAAAACAGAACGTGTTTTTCTCCCGATATTCCGGTCCGCCGGACATCAGATTGTACCGGAAATCGTAACGGCGGTTCATAAACTCCTCCATTTTCAAGCTCTGTAGTTGCTCCGGCTTGTAAAGGGACGTACTGCCAAAATCAGAATCGGAAGCTAAGCGGTAAGACTGCCTCAAGGTCTCCCGGATCTCCACTTCCGAGATCAGATTCCCCAGATAGAGCATCGTCCACTTCACACAATCCTCCTCTTCTACCCCCGCCGCAAAACAAAGTCTTCCAAGAGTGACCAACAAAGGTTTGAAGTCCACCTTTATGCTCAAACTTCCATGTTCCTCCAAAGCCCGCTGCAAAGCGAATTCATATTGGATGGCAACGTAACGGTATTGGTCATAAAGCGTCTGCCCGGCACTCTCTACCGGTACCGGCACCCGTTTTTCGAACCGTTCCTGGTAGGCGCTTTCGTCGGGCATAGCCACAGGCTGCTCCAGATGAATGGAAAGAGCGTCCGGATTGTAATACACATCGGCATCATAACTGAGGCGACAACCCATCTCCAGCACCGGACGTTTCAGCTCGATGGGATAAGAAAGGCGAGGCTCATACGTCTTGAGCGCATGTCGGTAAGCGTGCGCATGAAAAACCTCGGCATCCGTACGCGAACGGGGAAGCGACCCGTCGGGATAGGTATAAGCCACCACGAACTTCACGCTCCGTCCGCTAGAGCCGATCATAGCGAACAGTGTCTGCGGATATTCCACTATTTTTTGTTTCAAGGACAAAGCCTCTTCTATGCTCTTCAATCGATTGATCTCCAGCAAAATCCAGCCATTATACTCCTTCAACTCGCCTTTTCGAAAAGTTCCGGCAAAGAGCAACTGAGGTAATTTCCGGGTAAACGGATACCGTTTGTCGGGATAAGCCCGCCTTAATTTCTCTCGAAAGAGCGCAAGCTTATCCCTCGTCCGCTCATCCTTTACCCATGCCACGATCTCCTCCATACGCATCGCCCGCTGCGCGACGGTATGTCGATAGGCTGTTTGCTTGGTTATTTTCATGTCTAATATATCATTTAAGAAGTTGAATAACTTATGCTTACAGTTTTTCCTATAGAAAAACAAAAGTTTTCCCCTAATAAAACTTTAGTTTCTTACTAAAGAAACTTTTGTTTCCTCTAGGAGAAACTTTTGTTTTCCCTAAGAGAAACTCTTTGTTCTCCTAAGGGAAACTCTTATCAGCTCTTATCCTTTCGTCCATCGGTAGCCACTCAGCCAAGCATCAAAGACTGGCTCATCCTTTACTCCGTACATCCGAAAGACCTGACGGATATACTGTTGGTCTTCAGGCGAGAAGGTTCTTTCCTTGCGCTTAAACTGATAAAACTTATTCTTACCGTATGTCATCAACAGACGTTGCTTGATGCGTTTCGCCTCCAGATAAGGTATCTGGTCTAATAGGTGATCCATGCCGACAGCGTATTGCACGGGAGTATCCGCCATGAAAGCCGCACACTTTCCGGTAGGACTGGTACGTGCGGGATTCACGACACTCACCGCCCAAAGCGTATCGGGGATAAAACGGATGATTTGATGCCGCAAGCAGCGGTTGGCGTTCTTACAATTTCCATTAAAACAATGTACAAAGCCTGTCGGCACCATAGCGTAATCGAGTTTTTCTATCATATCTTTTAGATTTTCAGTATTCCTCAAATATAACACTTTTTTCCTTCATGCGAAAAGAAAATTGCATGAAAATCAATAATAAATGGTAGATATTGAATAATAATTGTAGATGTTTGGAGATCTACAACCTATAGGTAATATTCTTATTTACAGAGAGTACACAACAGAGTGGTAGATATTGTAGATGTTTTTATAAATTCAATGTTCTAGAAAATCCAGGATATTGAAAAGATCAAGTCAATACAACTTCTTCATCTTTTCGCTATCACATAGCAAGATATTTTATATCTTTATTGCCAAATACAGAGAATAACATCAATATCCAATTGATATGAACCGGATAAAAAAGTTCTTGAAAAAATATGATATCTAAGGAAAAACAAATAGAAGATCATTTTATTAATAAATTAATAGATCTCAAGTACACCTATCGTGACGATATTCGTGATAGGAATGCTTTAGAGCGGAACTTCAGAACAAAGTTCGAAGCATTGAACAGGGTACATTTAACGGACTCTGAATTTGATCGTTTGCTCGAGGAGATCATTGATGCTGATGTTTTTGCTTCTTCTAAAAGGCTACGAGGAATCAATACGTTTATGCGTGAAGACGGGACACCATTACAATACATGCTGGTCAATATCAAAGATTGGTGCAAGAATGATTATGAGGTAATTAATCAGTTGCGTATAAATACCAATAACAGCTATCATCGGTATGACGTGATTTTATTGATCAATGGCATTCCTGTAATCCAGGTCGAGTTGAAGGCTTCGGATGTTAGTCCTCGCCGGGCGATGCAACAAATTATTGATTATAAAAATGATACGGGTAATGGATATACGAATACATTACTTTGTTTTATGCAACTTTTTATCGTAAGCAATCAGGCAAATACTTACTATTTCACCAATAATAACGATCAACATTTCAGTTTCAATACAGATGAGCAGTTTTTGCCAGTCTATCAATATGCGACAGAGTCAAACAGAAAAATAACCCACCTTGATGCGTTTTCTACGGCATTTTTGTCGAAATGTACATTGGGAGAGATGATTAACCGCTATATGGTTTTGGTTGTCAGTGAACAAAAGTTGCTCATAATGCGCCCCTATCAGATATATGCGGTAAAAGCAATAATAGATTGTATTCATCAAAACAGAGGTAACGGTTATATTTGGCACACGACAGGAAGTGGCAAGACGCTAACATCATTCAAAGCATCTACTCTGTTAAAAGATAATCCCGACATTGATAAATGCTTGTTTGTGGTAGACCGTAAAGATTTGGATAGACAAACACGCGAGGAGTTTAATAAGTTTCAAGAAAATTGCGTAGAAGAGAATACCAATACGGGGACTCTTGTTAAACGCATGTTGTCGGACGACTATGCCGACAAAGTAATTGTAACTACCATTCAAAAATTGGGTATCGCACTCGATTCGTCCAATAAAAATAACTATAAAGACCGTTTAATCCATCTAAAGGATAAACGAATTGTATTCATTTTCGATGAGTGCCACCGCTCTCAGTTCGGAGACAATCACAAGGCAATCAAAGAATTTTTCCCGAACTCTCAACTCTTCGGTTTCACGGGAACACCCATATTTGAACAAAATGCAACTTATACACAAATAAGCGGAGAAGAAGCCTCATATAAGATTACGGAAGATATCTTCCCAAGCAGACTACACGCTTATACCATAACACATGCGATCGAGGACAAAAACGTCTTACGTTTCCATGTCGATTATTTTAAACCCAAAGAGACAGGCGATCGTAGGGCAGATGGCACACTAAAGAAACAGGCGGTAGTAGATGCGATATTATCGAAACATGACGCAGCAACCCACTCCCGTAGGTTTAATGCCATACTTGCCACAGCCTCTATCAATGAAGCTATCGAATATTACGGACTGTTCCGCAGAGCGCAAGAAAGTTTAATGCAGCAAAATGAGAATTACGAACCGCTTAACATCGCTTGCGTATTCTCGCCTCCTGCCGAAGGGAATAAAGATATTCAGCAAATACAGGAAGACCTGCCACAAGAGCAGAATGACAACTGTAAAGAGCCTGAAGAAAAGGAAAAGGCGCTGAAAACTATTATTGACGACTATAACCGGCAATATAAAACCAACCATACAATCGCTGAGTTTGATGCCTACTACCAAGATGTGCAGAAACGCATCAAAGATCAACAATATAGCAATAAAGACTATCCACACAAAAATAAGATCGATATAACGATTGTCGTGGATATGTTGCTGACAGGCTTTGACTCTAAATATCTCAATACATTATATGTTGATAAAAATTTGAAATATCACGGTCTGATACAGGCGTTCTCACGTACCAATCGCATTTTGAACGACACTAAGCCATATGGTAACATCCTTGATTTTAGAGGTCAGCAAGATGCTGTCGATGAAGCGATAGCGTTATTCTCTGGAGAGAAGACCGATAATCCTAAAGAGATATGGCTTGTAGATTCTGCCCCGAAAGTGATAGAGAAGTTCCAAGATGCCGTTCAGAAGTTGAGTGAATATATGCAATCGCAAGGATTGGAGTGCCAAGCTGAAAATGTTTATAGTTTGCAGGGAGATGAGGCTCGTGCCGGTTTTATCAACTGTTTCAAAGAAGTACAACGATACAGAACCCAGTTGGAGCAATATACCGATATTAACGAGCAGGAGAAAGCAAAAATCGAAGAACTGTTGCCAGAAGAGACTTTGCGTTCGTTCCGTGGAGCCTATATTGAAACGGCACAACAATTACGCAAACAGCGGGAGACAGGCAAAGACTATGAGGTTAGTCCACAGGTTGAAGACCTTGATTTTGAATTTGTTCTTTTTGCTTCGGCAGTCATTGACTACGATTATATAATGGGATTAATCGCCCGCTATACGAATAGCAAAAACAGCAAGCAACGAGTAACCAAAGAGCAGTTGATCAGCCTTGTGGCATCGAGCGCCAACCTGATTGATGAACGGGACGATATTCGAGAATACATCGATAGTCTCGACGAAGTGAACGGTAAGACGGAGCAGGAGATAAAAGAGGGGTACGAAGCATTTAAGGTGGAGAAATATGCTAAACAATTGGCATCTATAGCCGACAAACATGGTATCACAGCGGATTCGTTACGCAAATTTGTAGAACAGATAATGGAACGAATGATCTTCGATGGTGAAAAACTAAGTGATTTGTTAGCTCCGTTGGAATTGGGATGGAAAGCTCGTACTAAGGCTGAATTGGCCCTAATGGATGATCTCGTTCCATTATTGAAACGTTTGGCCGCTGGCCGTGAAATTTCGGGATTGTCGGCTTATGAAGATTGATGTTATGACAAAAGACAAAGATATAAAAACGACTGTGCCTACTTTGCGGTTTCGTGAGTTTCAGAATGATGCACGATGGATTCCTAATAAAATAGATCATGTATGTAAAATCGGAAATGGTAGAGATTACAAACACCTAAGTGCAGGGAATATACCAGTATATGGGTCAGGAGGTTACATGACATCTGTAGACAAATTCCTTTATGATGGTGAGAGTGTTTGTATTGGAAGAAAAGGCACGATAGATAAACCGATATTTCTTACAGGTAAATTTTGGACAGTTGATACCCTATTTTATACATATGCGTTTCATAAATGCTTACCTAAATTCTTATATTTGATATTTCAACAAATTAATTGGTATAAATATAATGAAGCAGGCGGTGTCCCAAGTTTATTAAAAACAACCATTGGAAATATCAATATTTTTATTCCAAATAATGAAAATGAGCAGAAGAAGATTGTTGACTGTTTTAGTAGTTTGGATGATTTAATAAATGCAGTAGCAGATAAAATAGAAACATTGAAGGAGTATAAAAAAGGATTGATGCAGCAACTATTTCCTGCAGAAGGCAAAACAACTCCAGCTTTTCGCTTCCCTGAATTTCAGAATAAAGGAGAGTGGGAAGAATCAACACTTGGCGATATATGTGATATGCAAGCTGGTAAATTTGTCTCTGCATCAGAAATTTGTGATGTAAAAAAAGATACTATGTATCCTTGTTATGGAGGGAACGGATTGCGTGGTTATACACATTCTTTTACACATTTTGGTATATATCCTCTTATTGGCAGGCAAGGTGCTCAATGTGGTAATATCACCTATGCAGAAGGTAAATTTCACGCGACAGAACATGCTGTTGTTGTAACACTTAAAAAGGATATTGATATACGTTGGCTTTATTATCAATTAATTAAGTTAGACTTGAATCAGTATGCAACTGGACAAGCTCAACCAGGACTATCCGTTGATGTAATTAAAAAAGTTACTATTCGTATTCCTAAAAACAAAAATGAACAACAATTGATTGCCTGTAGTCTTTTCTCAGTAGACGAACTCATATCCACCGAGACCGCCAAACTCGACCAACTAAAAGCCCATAAAAAAGGATTAATGCAACAACTATTTCCTAAATTACAATGAGTAACGAAGCAAAAATATTCAAATACAACACATTGTCGGATGTTGCCGTCAGATTTCGTTCTGATTTAAACGATTTCGACTATGTTTTATTATATGCCTATAATGGGACGGGGAAAACTCGTCTTTCCATGGAATTTAAGAACAGAGGTAGAGATACGGAAGCTAATACAAGGGATACACTATACTTCAATGCTTTTACCGAAGATCTTTTCTATTGGGATAACGACCTTGAAAATGATACGGAAAGGGTTCTCAAGATCAATGCAGACTCGAACTTCTTTAACGGGTTTAAAGAGTTAGCATTGGAAGAGAAGATATTCGGTTATTTACAACGATATGCAGAGTTCGATTTCAAGATTGATTATGAAGAGTGGCATATCTCTTTTTCAAAGGGGGAAGAAGATAAAATAAAGATTTCTCGTGGTGAAGAAAACATATTTATATGGTGTGTGTTCCTTGCCATTTGCGAATTGGTCATTGATGGAGCCGAGGCATATTCATGGGTTAAATATATTTATATAGATGATCCTGTGTCTTCGCTTGATGACAATAACATTATTGCGATCGCCAATGATTTGGGCAATCTGCTGAAAAAGGATTCCGGAAAAAGAAAAATCGTTATTTCTTCTCATCACCATTTATTCTTTAATGTGATGTATAACGACTTAAAAAGGAATAGACGTAAAAGTTATTTCTTTCATAAAAATGGGACAAACGGCTATACGTTGAGGGCGACCGACGAGACACCGTTCTTTCATCATGTCGCAACTTTATGCGAATTAAAACGGCTCTTGCCTAAAGAAGGACAGACGATAGACGATGTGCAGATAAACACTTATCATTTTAATATGTTGCGCAGTGTTATTGAAAAAACTACGGTGTTTTTCGGCTATAGCCATTTTTCGAAATGTATTCATGGTATAGATGATGAGGTGTTATTTGCACGAGCTTTAGATTTACTTAGTCATGGTAAATACTCGATATATGAACCTGTATTCATGGGAAAAGACACAAAACAACTGTTTGTCCGAATCCTTGATGCTTTTTTGAGAAAATATGAGTTTTACCTACCTGAGATATTAATAGAAACAGAACAAGAAAACAGATAAAGATATGACAATAAAAGAACAGCATGAATTAGGTAAAACCCTGTGGAGAATAGCAGATGATCTTCGTGGTTCAATGATGGCAGATGATTTTCGCGATTATATGCTGTCTTTTCTATTCCTGCGCTATCTTTCAGACAACTATATAGAGGCCACAAAAAAGGAACTCGGAGGAGATTATCCGGATAAAGCTCCGGAGGAATTGAAGGAGCGTGGTGTTTCGACGCCGTTGCAATTATGGTATAGAGAGAATCCAGAAGATGTTTTAGATTTTGAAAAACAAATGCGCCGTAAAGTGCATTATGTGATTGAACCGGACTATCTCTGGACTAATATTTACGAACTTGCACGGACACAAAATGATGATCTTCTGAAAACACTTGAGAAAGGATTTAAATACATCGAGAACGAATCTTTCGACAGGGCATTCCAAGGACTTTTTTCCGAAATAAACCTGAACTCGGATAAGCTGGGTAAAAATTATGAAGAACGTAACGCGCTACTTTGTAAAGTGATAACAAAGATTGCCGAAGGAATCGCTCAATTTTCAACCGATACGGATATATTAGGGGATGCTTATGAATATCTGATCGGTGAGTTTGCCGCAGGTTCGGGACAAAAGGCTGGCGAGTTCTATACACCACAACAATTGTCAAGCATTCTATCGGGTATCGTTACATTAGATACCCAAGACCCAAAGTCCGGGATGAAGAAAAAACTCGAAAGAGTATTGGACTTTGCTTGTGGTTCAGGTTCTTTGTTACTCAATGTGCGCCACAGGATGAAAGCTAATGGAGGAAATATTGGTAAGATATACGGGCAAGAGAAGAATATCACCACCTACAACTTAGCTCGTATGAATATGCTCCTGCATGGAGTTAAAGACTCGGAGTTCGAAATCCATCACGGTGACTCACTCTTGAATGATTGGGATATGCTGAATGAAATGAACCCAGCCAAAAAAGTGGAGTTCGATGCCATTGTCGCAAATCCTCCATTCAGCTACCGATGGGAGCCTACGGAAGAAATGGGCAAAGATTTCCGCTTTAACAACTATGGCCTTGCTCCCAAATCAGCCGCAGATTTTGCATTCTTACTTCACGGCTTCCATTTTTTGAAACAAGATGGCACGATGGCGATTATTTTACCTCATGGCGTACTTTTCAGGGGGGGAGCAGAAGAACGCATTCGTACAAAATTGCTCAAAGATGGCAATATAGACGCAGTAATCGGGTTGCCTGCAAACCTTTTCTTTTCAACAGGTATTCCTGTGTGTATCTTGGTACTCAAGAAATGCAAAAAGTCCGATGATGTACTCTTTATCAACGCTAGCGACAAGGAAAATTTCGAGAAAGGCAAAAGGCAAAACAAACTACGGACTAAAGACATCGACAAAATTATAGACACATATAAGCAACGAAAAGAAGAAGAGCGTTACTCACGTCCCGTCTCGATGGACGAAATCGAAAGAAACGGTTATAATCTGAATATTTCACGCTATGTCAGCATTGCTAAAGAGGATGTGAAAATTGATTTGTTGCAAGTAAATAAAAAGTTGATCGAGCTGGAGAGTAAAATAGCTGATGCATCCGAGAGACATAATAAATTTCTCGCTGAGCTTGGCTTGCCATTAATTACAAAAGCAAAGAGAGATTGACAAAGTTATAGCACCGAGTAACTAAATAATATGGGAAAAACAGTAACGACATACCTAATTGACGGAGATCCACAAGGGTCTCAATATGTGTTCATCAGCAACAAAATCTGTCAGATGTTTATTATTCCTCGTTCCAATCTGTCTATTCTTAATGAACGGACAGATTTACAAACACCGGCATTTTATATTCTTTTGGGTGAGGATGATATGACCAAGCCTAAAGCATATATTGGAGAAACAGAAAATTTCAAAGAACGGGTGAAAGACCACGATAGTAAGAAAGCATTCTGGCAAAAAGCTCTGATATTTATATCTAAAGACGCAGCAATGACAAAAGCAGATGTGCAATATCTGGAATATCGGGCGATTGCTGATGCTAAAAAAGCTAAGAATTTTGTTCTGAATGAAAACAAACAAACTCCCAATGAGCCTAATTTACCCGAATATCAAAAAGATAATATGAATGAGTTCTTTGAGGATATCAAATTTCTCACTTCATTTATAGGTTGCAATATTTTTGAATTTGTGAAACTAAAAGAGGAACACTTATTTTATACCAAAGGAAGAGGTTGTAATGCAAAAGGCTTTTACAATTCATCTGGATTTACAGTACTAAAAGGGAGCATTATTGTTAATAGTTCTGTTCCTTCGTTCAATTGGAAAGAAAAAAGAGAAAAACTGATTAACGAATATACGGTTACAAAAAATGGCTTATTAGTTATGGAGTCTGACAAGACTTTTTCTAGTCCAAGTACGGCTGCTGATTTCTGTATAGGCAGTAGCAATAACGGCTGGTTAGTATGGAAAGATAAAAATGGCCAAACTTTAGATTCTGTTTACAGGAAACAACTAGAATAAATCTTAAAATATAAGTATATAAAAATAAACGATATAGCTATATTATAGAATTCTGCATAGTTGCCTCAAATTATTACATGGATTTAAACAAATAATATGGACATAGATTTCGAATCATACATCCGTGGTAGTGAGCCTAACAAAAGAGAAAAGGCTTCAGCTTGGAAAACAGCCATTGGCTTACAAGCTGTGGATGGCTTGCGAACATCCGATTATTTAAAAGATACAGCTATAAAGCATTTGCGTAGCATCGGTTTTGACGTGAACAATGATCTGTTTGCCGACAACTCTTGGTACTTTCGCAATGCGCTGGTTCGTGCGAATTATAGAAATGTGCGAAAAGACGTTGAACCTGATATGAGTTTCTTGATCGCATTTTTCAGAAACTTAATGATGGGAGAAAATCATGACCCCACAACAGCCAACCGAACAAGTCGACCGAACAAGTACCGAACAAGCTAACCGAACAGTTCAGCGCACCGCTTTTAGCTATCGTAAAGGCTATCGGGACAGAACAATGTTCATTGAAAGTAAAAAGTGATTACAAACAATTTGCATAGATAAACGAAGAATGAAAACATCCATCAATTACCTTCCCGAACAGAAACGGGATGACCTCAGAAGAATTGTAGAGTGCGTACTGGAAGTACTTCCCGATTGTGAGATGATCATTCTCTACGGAAGTTATGCCCGGAATACATACGTTGACTACGACCAACGCATCGAATACGGTATCCGCACCTGTTTTATGAGCGATTATGATATTTTGGTAGTTACCAGTACCCGTTTCCAAAGATATATTATCAATCACATCTTGAGTAAGGCCACCGATAATTACTACAAAGGGAAGAACAGATACGCATCCACCACCGTACAATTTATAGACGAAAGCATCGACGACTTGAATAAAGCCATCGATAAAAACCGATATTTCTATACCGATATCAAGCGAGAAGGTATCATGCTTTACAACAGCGGCCGTTATAAGTTGGCCCGCCGTCGTAAACTGAACTATCGGGAGATAAAAGAGTTGGCGGAGGAGTATTACAACGACAGGTTTGAACGTGCGAATGATTTTTTACGAAATGCAATGTATGACAAAAACGACGAGAGATATAAAATATGTTCTTTTCATTTGCATCAAGCTTGTGAGAATTATTACAACAGCATAATCTTGACTTTTACATTGTATAGCCCCAAAGAGCATAGCCTAATAACGTTATCCGGCAGAGCCAAAACGCATTCCCTAGAGTCATCCGAAGCCTTTCCCCGGGATACGGAAGAGGAGAAACGACTTTTCGACTTGCTGCAGGACGCATACGTTCAAGCTCGTTATAATTTACACTTCCGCGTCACTAAAGAAGATATCGAGGCGCTTATACCCAAAGTAGAACGGCTCCGGGATATCACGCGACAATGTTGCGAGGAGAGAATCAAGGTGTATGCGGCAAAACAAAGACAGGTTTGATGAGGCAGCGTTAATCTGAAAAACAGATAGATTTCGCCTCAAATATGATTACATTTGAATCTATTTCCCCTAGTCCGTATATCTGAATCCAGTTGTAGAGACGGGGCGTGCCCCGTCTCATCACAGACTGATAGTATCTTTAAGTTACCATTTTGCTGGGTTGAGACGGGGCACGCCCCGTCTCTACAACTTAGGTATATGGATGTACGAACTAATGGGTATATAGATATGTGAACTGAGGAAATGAATTCCCCTCAATCGCCACCTTTATAACCCCATCCAACCTGTTTTCGAAGATACGGTAAGCCTCCTCAATCTCGTTCAATGGAAACTTATGGGTAATAAGAGGCGTCGTGTCTATCTTACCTTCTTCTATTAGGTTAAGAATCTCGGCGCAATCGCAGCCATCCACCCCACCAGTCTTGAAAGTCAAGTTCTTGCCATACATGTCTGGCAAAGGAAGAAGCTGAGGTTTATCATAGAGGGCTACGATGGTGACAATGGCGTTCGGACGGGCACAATCCCATGCCAAGCGGAAGGTATCCTCACTCCCCGCGACCTCCAATACGACATCCGCACCGCCATGATCGCTGTTACGAAGAACAAATTCCTTACAGTTTTCGGGACCTGTCACCAAGACTTCCGGATAACGCTGGCGAACGAACCGGGCCCTTTCCGGAGACTTCTCGCAAACAATAATACGTCGTGGCTTCTTCAACAACACGCACAACAAAGTACAGGTCCCCGTAGGACCAGCGCCAATAATGAGAACCGTATCCTCCTCTGAGACCTCCGAGATGCGAGCAGCCCAAAAACCTGTCGCTAACACATCACCGACCAGCAAAGCCTGCTCATCACTGACCGTATCTGGGATACGATTCAAGCCTCGATCCGCATAAGGAACCCGGACATACTCCGCCTGCCCCCCATCGATACGACAGCCCAACGCCCAACCGCCATTGGGATCGGTACAATTATTGACATATCCACGCCGGCAGAAGAAACACTCTCCGCAAAAGGTCTCGACATTCACGGTCACCCTGTCACCCGGCTTGACTGCAGTAACATCGGCACCCACCTTTTCCACCACACCAACCATCTCATGCCCAACGGTTATTCCGGGTACCGCACGTGGTACGCTACCGTGTTTAATATGAAGATCGCTAGAACAAATGCTACCCAAAGTCACTCGTACGATAGTGTCCCGTGAATCCTTTATTTCCGGCATCGGTTTCTCCCGCAATTCAAATTTCCCTTGTTCAATATAAGTGTACGCTAGCATGATACTTCCTTCTTTTTGTTAATCGCCTTACAAAGATAAGGATCGTATCGCCAAAAATATCAGATATATCAGTAATTTGGGTACAAACTGTTTCATTTTTCTCTCCTATCTTTATCGCCATAAATACATAGCATTCTCGTAATGAATATAAAAACAACAAAAATTCAAGAAGTATGAAACGAATCGTATTATTCATGGTCATGGTCTCAATGGTATGTATCGCCTCTTATGCGCAAAAGGCTGCCGAAGGGACAAAAGTTTTAGTGGCTTACTTCTCGGCAACGGGAAATACTGAAAAAGCGGCCCAACAAGTCGCGTCTATTGTCAGTGGTGATCTTCACAAGATCCAACCTGAGAAAAGCTATACCTCCGCCGATCTGAACTGGCGGGATAAATCCTCACGCAGCAGCGTAGAGATGGACGATCCGACATCACGACCGGCCATTATCGATGATTTGAAGAACCTAGCGGAGTATGACACCGTTTACCTAGGATTTCCCATCTGGTGGAATCAAGCTCCAAGACTCATCAACACCTTTTTGGAGAAATACGATCTCTCGGGCAAAACCGTTATCCCATTCGCCACATCAGGCAGCAGCAATATCTCGAACGCAGAGAGTGAATTGCGGAAAGCCTATCCGGATGTGAACTGGCAAAAAGGGAAGTTGATGAACGGAGCGACAGAAGAAGATATCAAGAATTGGACTAAAAAATAAATGATTATGAGAAAGAATTTTGGAGCGAAGCCTTTGAGCTATCCGCAACCCGTATTTATTATCGCCACGTATGGAGAAGATGGAACTCCCGACGCGATGAACGCCGCTTGGGGCGGTATCAGTGAGATGAATGAGATCAGCATGTGTCTTAGCGCCGGTCACAAGACAGTTAAGAATATCCTGAAGCGTGGAGCTTTCACGGTAAGCATGGCAGATGCCGATCATGTCGTAGCTTGTGATTATGTAGGTATCGTGTCGGGCAATAAAGTTACCGACAAGTTTGCCAAAGCAGGATTTCACGCTACAAAATCAGACTTCGTAGATGCTCCGTTGATCGACGAATTGGCCGTGGCTATCGAATGTAAATTAAAAGATTACGATCCGGATACTTGCATACTCCGTGGCGAGATCGTAAATGTCAGTGTTGACGAGCGTGTACTTGATGAGAACGGCAAGGTGAATGTAGCTAAAGCCGCTCCCATCATCTTTGATCCATTCAACAACGACTATTTGAGAGTGGGCGAAAAGGTAGGAAATGCCTTTGCTGATGGAAAGCAACTGAAAACATAAAAGAAAAGTCTATCTAAAGTTGTTATATATGTAAACTTAATTTATATTTGCACTATGGAAAAAAAATGAATATTATGCAAGCAAATCCTAAGATCGGGAGTATGGACGCCGTATTAGATAAATTATACGGCAAGGTTGGCTCACCAGAAAGAGAGGAGTTTCGCAAAGAAGCATACTCTTATTGTGTGGGGCAAATTATTAGTGACGCACGGAAGCAAGAGAAAATGACACAATCCGAGTTGGCCGAAAAAGTAGGAACTAATAAGACCTATATATCAAGAATTGAAAAAGGAATCATAGAACCGGGAGTTGGTTTATTTTTCCGTATTATTGATGCGCTTGGCCTTAAAATTGAAATCGTAAAGCCTATCATGTGAGCAAAAGGAACTCTCTCAGATCGCCTCTGTTAAGATTGTTTTCCAATATGAGTAATAAAAGGGGCAAAGGCGTAATCACTACGGCTTTACCCCTTTATACATCAGCTCATGAAATCAATTTAGAGATATCATACCCACGTTCCGTTATCTTCCCCAGTAAATCTTCCCGAACCGCCTCCGGTAAGTTCCTCTCACGGCTCAAGATCCAGAGGTATTTATCCGTGCTGCTTCCTATCACCGCATATTGATAATCCGCATCAAGTTCTAAGATATAATAATCCGCATAGAACCATAAGAAGAAAGCCACTTTCAATTTTCCGGGATTATTTTTAGGGTCCGGTTGTTTCGCACGACCGGTGGCTTTCTTGTGAACGCCGCCTTTATATCCTTCGTTCTCCACACGGATCTTTCCGTCCGGAAGCAACGTATACGTGGCCGTCACATCCGTCATGCCTCTCTCAAAATGATTCTCATAACGGGCGATTTCATACCATCGCCCCATATACCGTTTAACATCCAGTTCCGGTACGGTATGATGATCTGTTATATTCATAAGTTTCTCTATTGTTGGATAAATGTATATAAACCCAGATTCCTGTAATTTAGAGGGATGGACGGTTTGCCCTTTTGTCACGAACGACGCTCCCTCGCCAAACTTCAGCCGAAAAAAGAACTCAGGCAAAGGGATGATCCTACGGATCTTATCCGCTCTCGCTAACGTATGAGCCAACTGCTTTTGGGTGATAAGGTCTGGAGAAACCAAATTTACCACACCCCTCATCTGCCTATTCCGTATGATATACCCAAAAGAGCGGCATAGATCAAACAGGCTGATCCATGGAAAACGCTGTTGCCCGTTACCGATCACGACACTTACCCGTGAGAAGCGTTGCAAACGAAGCATCTCTTTCAAGGCCCCTCCATCCTCAGACAATACGACACCAAAACGGGTAATGACAAGCCTCACATCCGATGAGCATGCGGACGCTTCCTCCTCCCACGCCCCACACAACCGGGCCAAAAAATCCATTCCCCGGCAATCATGATACTCGTCATATTCCCCGAAAGCCGGATAATAACCTACGGCGGAGGCCGAAATAAACAACTCAAGTTTCACGCTTCTCGTGTTTATGGCATGCACCAACTGTCTGGTCACGCAAATACGGCTATCATACAACTCTTGTTTGTAAGCCTCCGTCCAACGTTTATTAATGGAAGCGCCCGCCAAATTAATGACGACTTCACAGGATTCCACGCATCGGCATAATTCATCAAAACAATCTTCCTTAAACAAATCCCGCCCTAAAGGGATAACATCATATCCTTTTCCCTCCAAAAAAGATGAAAGATGCTGACCGATATATCCGCTTGCCCCGCTGATCGCTATTCTCATAATCAATACTTTTCTATTAAAACAAATCCACAAGCAATTTAGATGGCAATTTCCGGTTCTATTTTAGTATCCCAAACAGAATATCGACTAAAAGAAATCGGTTCGACAGAAAACAACTATATTTGTCCTCATTTAATAGTGACTGAATCATGGCAGACAATTATCTGGAAAATAAGTACGCAGAATACCAAGCCCGGAAGACTTCCGGCACTAGAACGGGGCATACAACGAAGACACTTCATAAAACAAGAAGAGTCTTCATCACCGGTGGAGCCGAGGGGATCGGGAAAGCGATTGTAAGGGCTTTCAGAGGAGCCGGACATCGTGTGGCCTTCTGCGACAAGAACGAGACCTTAGGAAAAGAGACTGCCCTACAAACCGGGACACAATTCCATCTCGTGGACGTTAGTGATAAAACCGCACTAGAAGATTGCCTGCGAAAGATCATCGAGGAGTGGGGAGATATTGATATCATTATCAACAACGCAGGTGTCAGTCAGTTCTCTCCCATCACGGAAACAAGCGTAGAGGATTTCGACAAGATACTATCCATAAACTTACGCCCGGCGTTTATCACCTCCCGCCAATTAGCGCTCCATCGGCAATCCCTTGATGCACAGAACCCATACGGAAGGATCATCAATATCTGCTCTACCCGTTACTTGATGAGTGAACCCGGTAGCGAGGGATATGCCGCCTCTAAAGGAGGTATCTATTCTTTGACACATGCGTTGGCCTTATCGCTCTCGGAATGGCATATCACGGTAAACTCTATCGCTCCCGGTTGGATACAGAATAACAATTACGACCAGCTTCGTCCGGAGGATCATGCTCAACATCCATCCGGACGGGTGGGCAAGCCGGAGGATATCGCCCGTATGTGCTTATTTCTCTGTCAAGAGGAAAACGATTTCATTAATGGCGAGAATATTACGATTGACGGTGGGATGACCAAGAAAATGATCTATCTCGACTAAATAAACATCCGTATATGACACAAACATCGAATATAGAAACCAACCGTCTTGTGCTCCGTCCTTTCACCGAAAGCGATGCTCCTGATGTTTTTGAGAGCTGTAAGAATCCAAACCTAGGCAATAACGCCGGATGGAAACCTCATGAAACGATCGAGGAGACAATCGATGTTCTAAATGCCATTTTTATCGGGAAAGAAGGGGTTTGGGCTATCGTATCAAAAGAGACAAAACAAGTCATTGGCTCCATTGGCATCATTCCCGATCCAAAGCGGGAGAATCCGCATGCCCGCATGCTGGGATATTGGCTGGATGAGAAATACTGGGGACAAGGCTTCATGAGCGAGGCAGTGAAGAGCGTATTGAATTACGGATTCACCCAAATGGGTTTACATTTGATCACGGCCAATTGCTATCCTCATAATCAACGTTCACAACGTGTATTACAGAAAAATGGATTTATATACGAAGGGCTGCTTCACCAAGCGGAGTTAATGTATAATGGGCAAATATATGACCACCTGTGCTATTATCTTGAGAATCCGTCCTTATCCCGTAAAAACAACATCTTATGATTGTAGTAATAAAGGATTTATATACGCTCAAGAGCTGGGAAGATCAAGACACCGAATCCCTAGCCTTCCATTTGAACAATAAGAAAATCTGGGATAACTGCCGGGATGGATTACCTTATCCTTATACAAAAGGGAATGCCCGCTTCTTCATCAAACAAGCGCAGGAGAAAACAGATATATCGGATTTTTGTATTACGGTTGGTGGCGAGGCTATTGGTAACATTGGTTTTGTGAGAGGTACGGACGTAGAGCGTTTCAATGCGGAAGTGGGTTATTGGATTAGTGAGAAATACTGGAATCAAGGAATTGTTTCGGATGCGTTAACCGAGGCCATCCAGTATTATTTCGCGCATACGGAGGTTATTCGTATATTCGCCACGGTCTACGAATATAATCCGGCCTCCATGCGAGTATTAGAAAAAGCTGGATTCAGGAAGACCGGCATTTTCAGAAAGGCTTGTTACAAAAACGGACAATTCATTGATGCGCATCATTTTGAATTGGTAGCAGATAAGAAACTAGAAGAGAATCAAAAAGAATAACATATCTATGGAAATTCGACAATTACCGGCAAATGAATACGATAAGGCATTAGACTTATCTCTGGACGTTTTCATCGAATGCGGAAGAAAGGATTTCGATGAAGAGGGGCTGGAAACTTTCAAGAATTTCATTTATAATAAGCAACTAGTAAATGAATTAACCTTCTACGGAGCCTTCGATGGAGAGTCTTTAAT
>ERZ1036407.542-NODE-542-length-24269-cov-4.271950_pt1 | contig 24269 bp, 19 predicted proteins | sample MGYA00514217_ERZ1036407 | MGnify/ENA primary metagenome ERZ1036407 (study PRJEB33795, sample SAMN09464943) | human gut metagenome | host: Homo sapiens | place: USA: Stanford, California | collected 2016-11 | study: EMG produced TPA metagenomics assembly of the... | reverse complement strand
AATATATTAAATATATATATATTTGTGGTGATATACAAACTAAATCAAATTCAATGAACATGAAAAAAGTATTGCTTTTAATGGCTATGCTGACCATAGGTTTAGCAAGCATCAATGCTCAAGACAACCTCAGATGGGGAGCAACAGTCGGCATGAACTCCAGTAACTTCTCCATTACCGGTTTCGACAGTAAAATAGGCTTTCATGCTGGGGTAAAGGCTGAAGTAGGATTGCCTCAAATTTCAGAAGGAGTCTACCTCGATATGGGTGCATTACTTACGCTGAAAGGAGCCAAAATAGACGGAGGCTCTGCTGCTTCTATCAAGTTCAATCCCTACTACCTGGAAATTCCTGTACACATTGGCTATAAATATGCAGTGAATGAGAACTTTGCCATATTCGGCAATGCCGGTCCTTATTTAGCCATCGGTCTTTTTGGCAAAGCCAAGGCAGAAGGAGATATTCTTGACGAATATGAGTTTGATGATAACTCCACCAATGTATTCGGGGATGATGCCATGAAGCGTTTTGATTTCGGTCTCGGATTAAAAGCCGGAGTCGAATTCAGTCAGAAATATCAGATTTCCATCGGTTATGACTGGGGACTGGTAGAGAACATTAAAGATTCAGGCAACAAAAACCGCAACTTGATGATATCACTCAGTTGCTTCTTCTAAACAATATTGAAAAAACAGAAAGGACGTCGGTTTGGCGTCCTTTTCATTTTTTATCCGTAAGTTTGCAGCAGGATTATTTATTTACCGAATATGATTTACGATATACCGACTTTAACTTCCGAAGCAATCGGATTGCTCAAATCACTGATAGCCATTCCTTCCTTGAGCCGCGACGAGGAGAAGGCGGCAGATTATCTGCAGAACTATATCGAAATGCAAGGCATGGCAACAGGACGTAAAGGCAACAATGTATGGTGCCTCAGCCCGATGTTCGACTTAAAGAAACCGACCTTGCTGCTGAATTCCCATATCGACACCGTAAAACCCGTCAACGGGTGGCGGAAAGATCCTTTCAAACCAACGCTGGAAAGTAATGGAAAGCTCTACGGGCTGGGCAGCAACGATGCCGGAGCCAGTGTAGTCAGCCTGCTGCAAGTATTCCTGACATTGTGCCGCACCACTCAGGCCTACAATCTGATATATCTTGCCTCGTGTGAGGAGGAAGTATCAGGCAAAGGGGGAATAGAATGCGTATTGCCGGAACTCCCTCCCATACAGTTTGCCATTGTAGGCGAGCCGACAGAGATGCAACCTGCCATTGCAGAAAAAGGATTGATGGTGCTGGACGTAACTGCTACCGGAAAATCGGGACATGCTGCCCGAAGCGAGGGAGATAATGCTATATATAAGGTATTGGATGATATTGCCTGGTTTCGTGATTACCGTTTTCCAAAAGAATCTTCCCTGCTGGGTCCCGTGAAAATGAGCGTAACCATGGTAAACGCCGGTACACAGCATAACGTCATTCCCGACCGTTGTACTTTTGTCGTAGACATTCGCAGCAACGAGTGTTATAGCAATCATGAGCTATTCGATGAAATACAGAAACACATCACGTGTGAAGCCAAAGCCCGCTCCTTCCGGCTAAGCTCTTCACACGTAGCTCCGGAGCATCCGGTAGTGCAAAAGGCTATTGCCATGAAACGTACTCCTTTCGGCTCACCGACCTTGTCCGACCAGGCACTGATGCCATTCCCTTCTCTGAAGATGGGACCGGGGAAAAGTGCCCGTTCACACACTGCCGATGAATTTATCTTTGTCAAGGAGATAGAGGAGGCGATAGGGATGTATCTGGAGCTGCTGGAAGGAGTAAAAATTTAAATTATCATTATCTGTTCAGCCACGGCTCCGGATTCAGTTTTTCCTTCTCTTTCCTCAATTGGAAGTGTAGCACCGTACGACCATTGTCGGCCCCATCCGAGAAGATTTGTCCGAGAGTCTGTTTGGTGGCAACATCATCGCCCTGCTTCACCGAGGCCGATGACAAGTTGCAATAGACTGATATATAATTCCCGTGACGGACAAGGATATTGAACAGTCCGTTCAGTTTAAAGACAGCCGCCACTTTACCATTGAAGATGGCACGGGCTTGGGCACCCGGTTTCCCTTGTATATCAATGCCCTTATTGTCCAGCTTGACATTGCGCAAACCTTCCACAGAATACTGGCCGTAATGGCTGGTAATGATATACGCTCCGGTGATGGGCATCGGCAACTTACCGCGATTATTAGCAAAGTTCCCTGATAATTCACGGTCTGCCTTACTCATGGAGTAAGTTTCCAAAGGCTGTGCCTTCGGCTTTGCGGGCGTAGAGGCAGTTGCCGTTTTTTCGGTTTTCTCACCAGCCTTTTTACGTGCGGCTGCCTCACGGCGCGCTTCTTCTGCCGCACGCTTACGCGCTTTCTCTATTTCTTCCGCTATCAGACGGTCAATGCGTGCATTGAGCTGATTGGCTTCACGGCGTTTCTTATTCAGTTCGTTCTGCAATCCCCGCTGTTTCTTTTTCAGATTGGCTACCAACAACTTTTGTTCCTTCTCCTGCGCTTCCAGCTTGACTTTCTCCTCTTCACGTTCTTTCAACAATCCTTCCTTGGCAACCTTCACTTGCTGAAGCTCAGTCTTCTTACGGTTCACCTGCTCCTGCTTTTTCAACACTTCCTCGCCTTGCAGGCGCTGATAAGTAGCATATTCACGTACATAGCGCATGCGTCGATAGGTCTGTGCCAGGCTCTTGGCAGAGAAAATGAACATCAGCTTCTCTTCAATGGAGCGGTTCTTATACAAATATTGAACGGACGATTCGTATTTCTTCTTCTTGTCCCTTAGGTCACGTTGCAGGCGGGTCAACTGACGTTCTAATGAAGACAACTCGCGCTCTATGGATTCCACATCATTATTGATAGTCAGAATATAGCGTTTGCGCTCTTCTATCTGTCCGGTCAGTGCAGCAAGACCGCTCAACTGGCTTCCCACATCCTTCTTGGTGGTTATCAACAGCGTTTCCGACTCTGCTATCTGTTTCTGCAAGGCACCACGCTTGCTTTCCAGTTCCTTAATCAGCTTGTTGGACTGGGCAAGGAGCGGAGAAACCGGCAAAAGGAGGAGAAAGAAGAGAAGGAGAAGCTTCATAAGTTATGAGTTATAAGTTATGAGGGATTATCTGACAATTATCAACTAATCAAAGGTCCATCAGCATTTCCAGCAGTTCTTCCAGCTCCACCTCTTTATATTTCTGTGAGAGCTGGGTAGGAGTCAGTGCAAAAGGCTTATCCGAGAAGTTGGAAAGTTCAATCTTTCCCTTTTCCAGAGAGGGTATCCCGAGTTCCTTGCCGGTAAGCACCTTCTTGCCATTGGGTTTGGAAGCAGCATAAAGCAGTTTCTCCAAATGGGCAAAATCCGCCTTCTTGGGCAGCACATCCTTCAGTTCCTTACGTGTTGCACGGACATAACGTTTTCCCATACGGTCTACCAACAGAATCTCATCCGGGGTGACTTCCATACGTGCCACCTCCGTACGAAGTATCGGCATCAGAAAGGAAATCTGCATGCATTCTTCCTTCTTCAACTTCATCGTACCGTTCACAGTAAGGGTGGCATCTTTATGGGGTACCGTCAGCTGCACTTTGGAGGAAAGGCAGGCAGATTCTCCGGACAGAGAACTTGAGTGACGCGAAGTCTTGCAACCGGCAAGCCCCACAGCCAGCAACAACAGCAAGGACAATAGGCGGCACGTCCTTGCCATATCATTCAGCAGGTTTAGTTTCATCTGATATATATTTCTTTTTTTGTATTTTCTGTTTCAACGTATCAGAGCGATTGCCCTTATCCCAGGCTTGTTTCCAGTATTTCAAGGCACCTTCCGCATCGCCAGTCATGTAATAGATATCTCCGCAATGTTCCAAGACCACGTCACTGCTATCTTTATCATTCTTTATCGCCTCATCTATGTAGAGACGCGCCTCGGCATAATTACCTTTAACAAACAATATCCATGCATATGTATCGAGATAGGTGGAATTGTTCGGCTCGGCTTTCACTGTCTTGTAGCTCATCTCTTCCGCCTTGTCCAAGTCGCGGCGCTCCACGGAAAGATAATATGCGTAGTTATTCAAGGCACCGATGTTTGAAGGATTGTACACCAAAGCGGAATCATAAGCCGCATAAGCTTCCGCATGCAGATTCTTGGTGTGATAAGCATCACCGATAATGGCATAAAAATCTGATACGACCTCCTTCTTGCTGTCGTCCTTGACGTGCGACAAAGCCTTTTGACAGATGGCAAGGGCATCATCCGTCCGTTCCGCCTGGTTGTAGGCAATGGCCAGATAGAAATAGAACTCCAACATATCGGGATTGGACTCCACACCGGCTTCGCACAAATTCATTATTTCCTTGTAATCCTCCTGGCGCACAGCTTCCCCCAGCAATGTCATACGAGCCGCTGTGTTGGTAGGGTCTATCGCCAGAACCTGGCGCAGAACCGGTCCTGCCTCCTTGTTCATTCCTTTGGAAAGAAGATATTGGGCATACAGCAAAGGTAATTGCGCCTCATCGGGCTCCTGCTCCATGATACGGTTGAAGAGCGTAATGACACGTGTGCTGTCCTTGCCTGCCTGCTCGTTCTGCACGATGAACTGCCGCATCACATTCAGTTTGGTGTCCGAAGCCACTTTCTTGTTCAGCAACAGCGTGTCCAATTGCTGTTCATACAGCTCCTTCTGTCCGGTCTCTTCGTAGTAAGAAGCCAATGAGTACATGGCCATTGCATTGTCCGGCTCTTCGGCCAGCACCTTCTTGTAAATCTCATAAGCTTCCTGCTTTTTCCCGTTCTGCATATAGACATCCCCCAGCACAACTTGATAGCGCATATCGTTGGGATACTCTTCTACCAGACTTTCTATTTCATGAAAGGCGCTCTTGTCGTCCTTCTTTTGCAGATAGATGCGGAACTTCTCCATACTGAGCTGTTCATTCTTGCCCATCCGTTCCTCGAGCTTGTTCAGTATACCGATAACTTTGTCATACTCTTCCTGGCGGTTGTAAATCTCCAGCAAGTTGTATAGCGGGTCCAGCTTATCCGAGAAACGTACCGCCATATTTTCCAACAAGGCAGCGGCTTTCTCCGTTTCGTTTTGCTGCATATACAGATTGGCAAGCCCCTGGGCATACCAGTAATTATCGGGAGCATTCTCCACCGCCTTTTCCAAGGCGGCTTGTCCCAACGGCACCTGCTTGAGGTACATATAATACTGGGCCATCTCATACAAAGCCGATGATGCGTTCGGGTTTATCGTCAGGCAATGTTGCAGGACATCGAAAGCCGCATCATAGTCTTTCTGGACTTTCAGACGGGCGGCTTCAAGAAAGAAGTAGTCGTAACGGCGCTGCTGTTCGGGGGTAAGCTCCTTTACGGGCGAAACGTCGGCTTTCTTCGACTTCTTCCGTTTCTTCAATTCCTTCCGTGCCTTTTCAGACCGACCATACCCGCTCATTTTCTCCTTAGAAGCTTGAACGTTGGCAGCCTGCACTCCGTACGTAGTAAAGCAGAAGGTACCTATCAACAACGCAAGTATTATTTTTACTCTGATTCTCATCTATTTAATTATAAATTCTTAACCCGTAAAACGGAACAATATCCATTCATTTTTTACCCGTATGCCCGAAGCCACCGGCACCGCGCTCCGTCTCATCCAGCACTTCCACTTCCTGCCAAAGAGCTTGTTCGTGACGCGCTATCACCATTTGTGCAATCCTCTCCCCATCTTCGATGACGAAGGTTTCTGCAGAAAGGTTGACGAGAATAATACAAACTTCACCACGGTAATCGGCATCAATCGTTCCAGGGGAGTTCAGCACGGTAATCCCCTTCTTAATGGCCAATCCGCTACGCGGACGCACTTGCGCCTCAAATCCTTCAGGAAGAGCGATATAAAGGCCAGTAGGCACCAGACACCGCTGCATCGGAGCCAGCGAAATAGGTTCATTAAGGTTTGCACGGATATCCATTCCTGCAGACAGCTCAGTGGCATAAGCCGGAAGCGGATGCTTTGATTTATTGATGATTTGTACGTTCAACATGATGTTATTTACGATTTGACGATTTACTATTTACGATTGGGGCTACTTCTATTCTTACAATTCGAGTAATTCAAGTTTCGCAATTCATCTTCCTTTTACTATAAACTTGGGCGAAAATACGGCTTTTTATACAAAATAGTGATACATTTGCAGTTAAATAATAGTAACTTCAATCGTAAATAGTAAATCGTCAAATCTCAAATAACATCATGATGAATTGGAATACGCTCATATCTGCCAAACGCTTCGGACTGGAAGAGTTTCACCAGGAACGCCATGAAAACCGCTCGGAATTCCAACGTGACTATGACCGCCTTGTCTTCTCTGCCCCCTTCCGCCGTCTGCAGAACAAAACCCAGGTATTCCCTCTTCCCGGTAGTGTATTCGTCCACAACCGATTGACACACAGCTTGGAAGTATCATGCGTAGGCCGCTCATTAGGCAACGATGTATCGAAAGTTCTCATTGCCCGCCACCCGGAACTGCAAGGCAGCTACCTCACCGAAATAGGCTCCATAGTTTCGGCCGCCTGCCTGGCACACGACTTGGGAAATCCTCCTTTCGGACATTCGGGAGAACGAGCTATTTCCACCTTTTTTTCCGAGGGAAAAGGAATGTCCCTGAAGGGCCAACTGACACCTGCCCAATGGGAGGACCTTACTCACTTTGAAGGGAATGCAAATGCGTTCCGTCTGCTTACCCACCAGTTTGAGGGAAGGCGGCAGGGAGGATTTGTACTCACCTACTCCACCCTGGCAAGCATCGTGAAATATCCCTTTTCATCGAGTCTCGCAGGCAAGAAGTCAAAATTTGGTTTCTTCATTACAGAGGAAGAAAGTTTTCGCCGCATAGCAGAAGAACTGGGTATGGAGAAGCAGAACAATGCCCCGTTGAAATATGCCCGCCACCCGCTGGTCTACCTGGTGGAAGCCGCCGATGACATCTGCTACCAGATGATGGATATCGAGGATGCCCATAAACTGAAAATTCTGACTACACAAGAAACCAAAGAGTTACTTCTCTCTTATTTCTCGAAAGAGCGCCAAGCACACCGACTCAAAACCATGGAGATAGTAAGCGACACCAACGAGCAAATAGCCTATCTGCGTTCCAGCGTTATCGGACTGCTTATCGGCGAGTGCGTGCAAGCCTTTGTAGACAATGAAGAAAAGATTCTGAAAGGAGAATTTGAAGGAAGCCTCATCAACCATATATCCGAAGTACCTGCCAATGCCTACAAGCACTGTGCAGACATCTCCCTGAAGAAGATTTACCGCTCACGCGACGTGCTGGACATTGAACTTGCCGGTTTCCGCATCATCAGTACCCTGCTCGAACTGATGATTGACGCCGTGCGTTCTCCGGAAAAGGCATATTCGCAACTGCTCATCAATCGCGTATCGGGCCAGTACAACATAAAAGCGCCTACACTCTATGAAAGAATACAGGCGGTATTGGATTACATCTCCGGAATGACGGATGTATTTGCACTTGATTTATACAGGAAAATAAACGGGAATAGCTTGCCAGCGGTATAACAGACGACAAGCATTCTTCCGGATAGTCCTATGACACAACCTTATTTGCTCCCGACGTAAGCTTGCACGACTCCGGTTCGCTCGCTATGAACGACTCGATGTGGCGGATGCGCTTTTCTGCCAGAATCTCGTCCACGGCAATCAGGATACCCGTTTCCTCCACATCTCCGAAACCGTAATTGATGGCTGTACCGAACATACGCATGGTAGGGCTAAGACTCATATAGGCATTCACCAACGGGGGAATATTGTACCCCGCCTTACGGATTTCACAATTCAAAATCTTATAGTCTTCCTTAAAAGAGTCTTTACAGAATAGAGCATCCAATTCATTCTCGTCCGACTCCAGAAGCAACGGTTTCATCGGAGTAATCAGGTTGTCCTTATCCGCAAAATGTTTCCGAAGGAAATAAAGAATCTTATCACGGCTCTGACGATGATAGCTGGGATACATAGTCACCTTTCCGAAGAAATACTTCACATTGGGCATGACTACGGTCAGTGCGCCCAAACCATCCCACAGATTATCCAACGCAAACAGACCTTTACTGTCTGCACGCGTAGACTGATACTCCAACGTAACGAACGAACGTCCTAACTCGATGGTCGTAGGAAGATAGTCCTTCAAAAACTTATCCGAAAAGTTAAACATATGGGCAGTTGCCAGAATAGGGGCACCATGTTCATCAAAACGCACATCCGTACCTAAGATATAACGGTATCCACCCAAAATTTCTTCTGCTTCCGGATTCCAGACAATCAACTGCTTGTACGGGTTGTCCATGATGTCATATTCATCAATATCCATAGACTTGCCCGTTCCTCCTCCCGCAGCACGGAATGCAATCTCGCGCAAACGGCCGATCTCCTTCATTGTATTCGGAGAGTCTTGGGCAGTAATGATATATATCTGATTATGACTTCTATTGGTCATGCGCAGACGCTTTTCCTCAGTCAACTCCGCTTTCAACAGCTCCTTGCTTATCGGTGCAATAACATCTTCCATATTTTTCTGTTAGTAGTTCTTCTTTAATATAAATACGGTCTCTCTACAATTTATATACAATATCCTTCACATATTGCGCCCATCCGGCCGGGCTTTTCGATTTGTCGAAAGTTTGCCAGGGGATAGGCTTCCCTATGGTGATGGTAAATGTTTTATGACGATTCTTCAGCATTTCATCTGCCAGGTAAAGCATGGCGATATTGAACTTGATACCCAATATCTTACAAAGATTGGCAAGATTATAAAAGAAGTTGGAATTCCGCCCCTCGAAGTGGATAGGAACGACATCACGGTGGGCTTCGACACTCTTCACGATAAAGGTCTTTTTCCAATCCAAGTCACGGATGACCCCATTCTGCCTACGCGAACAAAGCCCTGCGGGAAACATGATGAGCTGATTGTCCGAAGCAAATCCCGCCTCCACCATTCTCGGGAAGTCTTTGGCCTGCTTTCCCGTCTTATTGATGGGGATACAAAGCGGTGCCAGTCCGTGCAGGTTCATCAGCAGGTCATTGACCATATATTTCACCTTGCCACCATAAAAGGAACCCAGGACATAACCCAGTGCCACTCCGTCCTGCCCACCCAGGGGATGGTTGGACACAAAAGTATAAAGCCCTTCTTTAGGCAGATTTTCCTCCCCCTTTACCACAATATCGGCATCAAGGAACTCCAGACAAGCTTTCAGGAAATCTACACCGACTTTATCTTTCGACTCCCGCAAAAAGACATTCAATTCCTCTTGATGAACGATGTGCTTCAAATAAGAAACCACGAACTTGGGGATATACTTAGACTGCTTCGGAGCCTTTTCCCGAAGTATCTTGTCTATGTCAATCAAAAATAAAGAGTCGTCAGCCATTCTTCTTTTGATGAAATGAATGCGCAAAATTAACTCATCTTTTTAATTAATCGCAAAAAAATGACAGAAAACTGCACCCGAAATCTATCAAATAGCACCTAAAAACTGTCAATTGATAGTTTTTCCCCTAAAGTGTGTTTGAAATCCGTCTGCCTGAAAGAGAAAACTTCCGTAAACTTGCAATATCAAGATTAACGAAAAAAAACATAGCACATATGAACAATATAACATTTAAAAAAGACCTGCTCGGAGTTCAAGACGATTTATTGCGTTTTGCATACAAACTTACTTCCGACCGTGAAGAAGCCAACGACCTCTTGCAGGAAACATCCCTAAAAGCTCTGGATAACGAAGAGAAGTATACGCCCGATACTAATTTCAAAGGATGGATATACACCATCATGCGCAATATCTTCATCAACAATTACCGCAAAGTGGTGCGTGACCAGACTTTCGTGGATACCACGGACAATCTCTATCACCTGAATCTGCCGCGCGACACCGCTTTTGAAAGCACAGAAAGCGCATATGACCTGAAAGAGATGCACCGCATTGTCAACGCCCTTCCACGGGAGTACAAGATTCCCTTCTCCATGCATGTCTCCGGCTTCAAATACCGCGAAATTGCAGAGAAGCTAGGGTTGCCCTTAGGCACGGTAAAGAGCCGCATTTACTTCACCCGCCAAAAACTACAACAAGACTTGAAGGATTTTGTTTAAGCACTCAGCATATAAAACCAGTGATTTCCATAAATTAAGAAGAGTACAGATTTTAGTTGTATCAAAAGAGAGAAAGGCAGGCCGGGACAATCCCGCGTCTGCCTTTCATGGTCTCGCCCCTTGTATTTCGTACACAAACTCATTCAAGCCGTTACGCTTTGCGACAATATTATTTACAAAAATCAGGATAGCAATCTCTGGCTACATCCCACTTTTCCACCTATCCGAGGCACTGAAAGCTAACCAAAGCCACCCGAAAACTGCCAATTGTTAGATTTTACCCCAAAGAGAGTTTGATTTCCGTCTATCAAAAAGAGGAATCATCCGTAGCTTTGCATCATCAATAAAACGAACAATAATTTAAAAAACATCCATTATGAATAATAGAACATTTACCCAAGACCTACTCGGAGTTCAAAACGACTTATTACGCTTTGCATATAAATTAACCTCCGACCGCGAAGAGGCCAACGACCTGCTTCAAGAGACATCCCTGAAAGCTCTGGACAATGAAGAGAAGTACACACCTGATACCAACTTTAAAGGATGGATATATACCATCATGCGTAATATTTTCATCAACAATTACCGTAAAGTGGTACGTGACCAGACATTTGTAGATACCACAGACAATCTCTATCATCTGAACACGCCGCATGACCTCACACTCGACAGCACAGAAGGCGCCTACGACCTGAAGGAAATGCACCGCATTGTCAATGCCTTGCCACGTGAGTACAAGATACCTTTCTCCATGCATGTCTCCGGTTTCAAGTACCGTGAAATCGCAGAAAAGCTGAACCTCCCACTTGGAACAGTAAAGAGCCGCATCTTCTTTACCCGCCAGAAACTGCAGCAGGACCTGAAAGATTTCAGATAAGAGAATACGGCAACCTAAGAATTGTTTATTAATTGGCCGGATAAAAAAGTAAATATGCTTATCTTTGGGCAATCATGGGACACAAACCAAGATACCTAAAGAAAAACCGAGTAATTAATAAACAACATGAAGAAACAGACAATCATTACAGCCTGCACATTTGCAGCAATGACAATGGCTACTCCTGCCGTTTTTGCCGTACAGCCGGCCATGAGTAACCACGTATGCGCCTCCGACGCTATCAAGAAAGACAACCGACCGGTAGAATCAAAACGACTGTTCCGTTCCAAAGCCGTAGAAGAACAAATTCAACGGATACAGCAGCTGCTGAAAAATCAGAAGCTGTCATGGATGTTCACTAACTGCTTTCCCAACACGCTGGACACCACCGTCCATTTCCGCAAGGACAAGAAAGACGGGAAGCCCGACACATTTGTCTACACCGGAGATATCCATGCCATGTGGCTCCGCGACTCAGGTGCGCAGGTGTGGCCCTACGTACAGCTGGCCAATGAAGACAAGGAACTGAAGACGATGCTTGCAGGAGTCATCAACCGCCAATTCAAGCTGATTAATGTAGACCCGTTTGCCAACGCCTTCAACGACGGCCCCATCCCCGACGGACACTGGAAAACCGACCTTACCGACATGAACGACGAGGTGCACGAGCGTAAATGGGAAATCGATTCACTGTGTTATCCGCTACGCCTTGCCTACCATTACTGGAAAACGACCGGTGATACAAGCATCTTCGATGCCGAGTGGATAAAAGCAATCCAAAACATCCTGACCACCTTCCGCGACCAACAGCGCCGTGACGGACGCGGTTCCTACCATTTCCAGCGGGTAACTGAACGCGCACTGGACACGATGACCAACGACGGCTGGGGCAATCCGGTGAAACCGGTCGGACTGATTGCATCTTCTTTCCGCCCTTCCGATGACGCCACCACCTTCCAATTCCTGATACCCTCCAACTTCTTCGCCGTATCTTCGCTGCGTAAGGCAGCCGAGATTCTGACTGAAGTCAATAACCGCCCGGAGCTTGCAAAAGAATGTACCGACCTGGCCGGAGAAGTAGAAACCGCCCTACGAAAATACGCTACCTACAACCATCCCAAATACGGCACCATCTATGCCTTCGAGGTAGACGGTTTCGGCAACCACCTTCTGATGGACGACGCCAATGTACCGAGCCTTATCGCACTGCCCTATCTGGGCGATGTGGACATCAACGATCCTATTTACCAGAACACCCGTCGTTTCGTATGGAGCGAGGATAACCCATACTTCTTCAAAGGTACGGCAGGCGAAGGCATTGGAGGTCCGCACATCGGCTACGACATGATTTGGCCGATGAGCATCATGATGAAAGCCTTCACAAGCCAGAACGATGAAGAGATTAAAACTTGCGTGAAGATGTTGATGGATACAGAAGCCGGAACCGGCTTTATGCACGAGTCTTTCCACAAAGACAATCCCGCCAAGTTCACCCGCGCCTGGTTTGCATGGCAAAACACATTGTTTGGCGAACTCATTCTAAAACTGGTGAACGAGGGCAAGCTAGACTTGCTGAACAGCATACAGTAAAAAAACATTTATCCCCCCTGGATTCTGTGGATGAATGTAATAATCAACCACTCCAGGGGGAATATTATCACTCCTCCCTCCCATCATCTTCCGGTAAGTAGTAACGTTCACAAAATAGACGGGAAGTTAACAAAAAAAGTTTCAGAAGTTAATACTAAAACAAGAAAGAGTTAAGAAAGAGCTTTATCCCAAACTTTGGTTTTTCCAAACCAAGCCTGGGGATAGAGAAACCAAGTCTTGGTTTAGATATCCGCAAAGCTGGGAAAGAAGTTTCCCACCCAAGACACCATTCCACCAACAAGCGACTTTCAAACCAAAGACCGTCATCCTCAACCGAATCTTTTCAAAAGAGACTACACGAATCCCCCACCAGCAAAGCGTTTCAAAAGCAGCTTCATTATCAAATGAATAAGCTATCAACAAGGTGTTGAAAACTTCTTCCTAAGATTTTAGTTAAAAGATTGTGGGGAATTGTGGGGAAATGTGTATTTTTACCGTCGCTTATTATAATAAGGTGAGAAATGATACAATTTTTAGGTAATATCGAGGCTAAGGCGGATGCAAAAGGAAGAGTTTTCATCCCGGCCACCTTCCGGAAACAGCTGCAAGCCGCTTCTGAAGAAAGACTCGTGTTGCGTAAGGACGTGTATCAGGATTGCCTGGTGCTCTACCCGGAAAGTGTATGGTTTGCCACTCAAAACCAACTTCGCTGCCGGCTGAATAAATGGAACGCCAAACAACAAATGATTTTCCGCCAGTTCGTAAGTGACGCGGAAGTCATGACCCCTGACGGGAACGGACGCATCCTGCTCCCAAAACGTTACCTGCAAATGGCCGGTATACAAAGTGATGTCCGCTTCATTGGTGTGGACAACACAATAGAAATCTGGGCTAAGGAACGTGCCGACCAACCATTCATGAACCCCGACGAGTTCAGCGAGGCTCTTGAAGAACTGCTGGGAGACGAAAATATTTGTTGTGACGAAAATAAGCTATAAACAACAGATGATGAAAGAAGAAACAACATATCACATCCCCGTATTGCTGATGCCGAGCGTAGATGCAATGAACATCCGTCCGGACGGCACGTATGTAGACGTAACGTTTGGTGGAGGAGGACATTCGCGCGAGATACTGTCCCGCCTGGAAGACGGCGGCCGGCTGCTGAGCTTCGACCAGGACGAGGATGCGGAACGTAACATTGTGAACAACCCGCATTTTACATTCGTACGCAGCAACTTCCGCTACCTGCACAACTTCCTACGCTATCACGGCATCGAAAAAGTGGATGCCATACTTGCCGACCTCGGCGTATCTTCCCATCACTTTGATGACAGCGAACGGGGATTCTCCTTCCGCTTCGACGGGGCACTGGATATGCGCATGAACAAGCGTGCCGGCCTGACCGCTGCCGACATCGTGAATACCTACGAAGAAGAAAAGCTGGCCGATATTTTTTATCTGTACGGCGAGCTGAAGAACAGCCGGAAACTGGCATCTGTCATCGTTAAGGCACGGGCTACGCAGAGAATTGCCACCATCGGCGAATTTCTGGAAATCGTCAAACCACTCTTCGGCCGCGAACGCGAGAAGAAAGAACTGGCAAAAGTATTCCAGGCATTGCGCATTGAGGTAAACCAGGAAATGGAAGCACTGAAAGAAATGCTGTATGCGGCAACAGAAGCGCTAAAGCCGGGAGGCCGCCTGGTGGTGATAACCTATCACTCCCTGGAAGACCGTATGGTGAAGAATATCATGAAAACCGGCAACGTGGAAGGCAAGGCCGAAAAAGATTTTTTCGGGAACGTATTGACCCCGTTCCGGCTAGTCAACAACAAAGTGATTGTACCGGACGAGGAAGAGATAGAGCGCAATCCGCGTTCGCGCAGCGCCAAGCTGAGAATTGCAGAAAGAGTAATGAATGATTAGTGACTAGCAATGGAAAAGAAGCAAGAAGAAAAGAATACGGAAAAGGTGAAAAAACGCACCTCACTGAAGAACATCATCGGAGGCGACATTCTGGCCACAGACTTCTTCCGCCGCCAAGCCGGATTGTTGTTCCTTATCATGGTGCTTATCATTATTTACATCAACAACCGTTACGAATGCCAACTGCAACTGATAGAGATAGACAATCTTAAAAAAGAGCTGATAGACATCAAGTACGATGCCCTGACACGCAGTTCGGAATTGATGGAGCGGAGCCGCCAATCGCGCATCGAGGAATACATCGCCACCAAAGAAAGCGATTTGCAGACTTCCACTAATCCACCGTACTTACTAAAATAATGGAGAATTGAGGATTAAAGTAATTTCAATAGTACATCGTAAATCGTTAAATCGTAAATAACATTGGCTGTAAATAAAAAAAACATAATGACCCGTTACTTCTTCGTCGTCCTACTCATGGGGTTGGTGGGGATAGCTATTGTTGTGAAAGGCGCCATGATTATGTTTGCTGAGCGACAGTACTGGCACGATGTAGCCGACCGCTTCGTAAAAGAGAATGTAACGGTGAAGCCCAACCGGGGAAATATCCTGTCCTCGGATGGCAAACTGATGGCAAGTTCGCTGCCAGAATATAAAATATATATGGACTTCATGTCCGGCGAAAGGGACGAGAAACGCCGCAAAAAGGACCAGCAGCGCAAGGATTCTATCTGGAAAGCCAATTTCGATTCTATCTGTATCGGGCTTCATCAGATTTTTCCAGACATCAGTGCCGCCACCTTCAAAAGCCATCTGCGCAAGGGGCGGGAGATGAAGAGCCGGAACTACAACATTCTTCCCAACCGCAACCGGCGCATCTCTTACATTCAGTATAAGGAAGCCAAACGGTTACCCGTATTCAAGATGAACAAATACCGAGGCGGTTTCCACGAACAGATATACAACCAGCGTAAAAAGCCGTTCGGTTCTTTGGCAGCCCAAACCTTGGGCCGTCTCTATGCCGATACAGCCATGGGAGCCCGTAACGGCATTGAACTGGCCTTCGACACCCTGCTGAAAGGACGGAACGGTATTACCCACCGTCAGAAGGTGATGAATAAATACCTGAATATCGTAGACCTTCCCCCGGTAGACGGTTGTGACATCATATCCACCCTCGACGTAGGCATGCAGGACATCTGCGAAAAAGCCCTGGTAGACAAGTTGAAGGAAATCAATGCCAATGTCGGGGTAGCCGTACTGATGGAAGTGGCTACCGGAGAAGTAAAGGCCATTGTCAACATGATGAAAGCCGGAGACGGCAATTACTACGAAATGAACAGTAATGCCATCAGCGATATGTTGGAACCGGGCTCCACCTTCAAGACAGCCTCCATTATGGTGGCACTGGAAGATGGCAAGATAACCCCAGATACCGAGGTAGACACGGGCAACGGTATTATGAATATGTACGGCAGCAAGATGAGGGACCACAACTGGCACCGGGGAGGTTACGGAAAGATAGATGTGACACGTATTCTGGAAGTTTCTTCCAATGTGGGTGTCTCCTACCTCATCGACAAGCACTACAAGGATAATCCGCAGAAGTTCGTGGACGGTTTGAAGCGCATGAGCATCGACCAACCGCTTCATCTGCAAATACCCGGTGAAGGGAAACCCAACATCAAAGGGCCTAAAGAGCGTTATTTTGCCAAAACGACTTTGCCGTGGATGAGTATCGGTTACGAAACCCAGGTACCTCCCATAAACATACTGACCTTCTACAATGCCATAGCCAACAACGGGGTCATGGTACGCCCCAAATTTGTGAAAGCAGCGGTAAAGGACGGTGAGGTAGTGAAAGAATATCCTACGGAAGTAATCAATCCCAAGATATGTTCCGACCATACCTTGACACAAATCCGCGAAATCCTTCGGAAAGTGGTATCGCAAGGATTGGCAAAACCTGCCGGCAGCAAACAGTTCTCCGTATCGGGCAAGACGGGTACGGCACAGATTTCTCAAGGAGCCGCCGGATATAAGTCGGGACGGGTGAACTACCTTGTAAGTTTCTGCGGATATTTCCCCTCGGAAGCACCCAAATACAGTTGCATCGTTTCCATCCAGAAGCCTGGGTTACCAGCTTCAGGCGGTCTGATGGCAGGTAGTGTCTTCGGGAAAATAGCAGAAAGAGTTTATGCCAAAGACCTGCGTTTTGACATACGCAGTGCCATAGACAGTACCACCAATGTGATTCCTCCCGTGAAAGCCGGAGAGATGAACGAAGCACTCCTTGTACTGAATGATTTGAAAGTGCCCGTTCAGAAACAGTTCGCCGGACAAAAGAAAAAGGAACAGTGGGGGCATACACAAGCAGCTCCGTCGGCAGTCATCCTGCAAGACCAGGAACCGGCCTCGGGCACCGTGCCCAGCGTGGTAGGTATGGGAGCGAAAGATGCTGTCTACCTTTTAGAGAGTAAAGGACTGAAAGTAAGGCTAAACGGCGTAGGACGGGTGAGGAACCAGTCCATAGCAAGCGGTAGCCGGATAGTGAAAGGACAAACCATAGCCCTGACACTACGTTAATATGAGAATAAACAAGATTTGGATATACATTATATATAATAAGGTATGAGATTAAGTGATTTGTTGCAAACAATACAGCCGGCCCGGATTGCCGGAAGTACAAGCATGGAGATAACGGGGGTGAATATAGATTCCCGCCTGATAGGAACCGGACATCTGTTCATGGCCATGCGTGGTACGCAGACCGACGGGCATGCCTATATTCCGGCTGCCATCGATAAAGGGGCTGTTGCAGTATTGTGTGAAGAATTGCCGGAAGAGCTTAAGGCCGGCATCACCTACATTCAGGTGAAAGACAGTGAAGATGCCGTAGGGAAAGTGGCTACCACTTTCTATGGCGACCCTACATCCAAGATGGAACTCATCGGCGTGACCGGAACCAACGGAAAAACAACCGTTGCCACCTTATTATATAATACTTTCCGCTATTTCGGCTACAAGGTCGGACTGGTTTCCACTGTATGCAATTACATCGACGACCAGCCCGTACCGACCGAACACACCACCCCGGACCCGATAACCCTGAACCGCCTGCTTGGAGAAATGGCAGATTCCGGCTGCAAGTATGCCTTCATGGAAGTCAGTTCCCATTCCATTGCCCAAAAGCGCATCAGCGGTCTGAAGTTTGCCGGCGGTATTTTCACTAATCTGACCCGCGACCATCTGGATTATCATAAAACGGTGGAGAACTACCTCAAAGCCAAGAAAAAGTTCTTCGACGAACTGCCAAAAGGAGCTTTCAGCCTGACCAACCTGGATGACAAGAACGGACTTGTGATGACGCAGAATACCCGTTCGAAGGTATACACCTACTCTTTGCGTAGTCTTAGCGACTTCAAAGGCAAAGTCTTGGAGTCTCATTTCGAGGGAATGTTGCTCGACTTCAACAATCACGAACTGGCAGTACGTTTCATCGGAAAGTTCAATGCCTACAACCTGCTGGCGGTATTCGGTACTGCCGTATTGCTTGGCAAGAAAGAAGAGGATGTACTGGTTGCCCTCAGCACGCTGCATCCGGTAACCGGCCGCTTCGATGCCATCCGTTCACCGAAAGGCTACACCGCCATTGTGGACTATGCGCATACTCCAGACGCCCTGGTCAATGTATTGAACGCCATTCACGGAGTGCTGGAAGGAAAAGGGAAAGTGATTACCGTTGTGGGCGCCGGCGGCAACCGCGACAAAGGCAAGCGTCCCATCATGGCCAAAGAATCCGCCCGCTTGAGCGACCGGGTCATCATCACCTCCGATAACCCGCGCTTTGAAGAGCCGCAGGACATCATCAACGACATGCTGGCGGGACTGGATAAAGACGACATGCAGAAAACCATCAGCATCACCGACCGCCGCGAAGCCATCAAGACAGCCTGCATGCTGGCACAGCCGGGAGACGTGATTCTCGTTGCAGGCAAGGGGCATGAGAATTATCAAGAGATTAAAGGCGTGAAACACCATTTTGACGACAAAGAGATATTAAATGAAATAATGTGCTGATATGCCAATGTGCTAATTGCCATGCGTCATGTAGGATATTCATTCCTTTACCAGCAGATATACCAGACTATCAATTAGCATATTGGCACATTAGCACATTAAACAATTAAATAATTAACATCATGTTATACTATTTATTTCAATGGTTAGACAAATATGACTTCCCCGGTGCGGGCATGTTTGGCTATACATCCTTCCGTTCGTTGATGGCAATCATTCTGGCATTGCTCATTTCGAGTATCTGGGGAGATAAGTTCATCAATCTACTGAAACGCAAGCAGATTACTGAAACGCAACGTGATGCCAGCATCGACCCGTTCGGCGTAAACAAGGTGGGAGTACCCAGCATGGGCGGTGTCATCATTATTTTTGCCATACTCATTCCTTGCCTACTACTGGGCAAATTGAGCAATATTTATATGATATTGATGCTGATTACCACAATCTGGCTGGGGTCGCTGGGCTTTGCCGACGACTACATCAAGATATTCAAGAAGGACAAGGAAGGCCTGCACGGTAAGTTCAAAATCATCGGTCAGGTAGGCTTGGGACTTATCGTCGGACTGACTCTCTACCTCAGTCCGCAGGTGGTTATCCGCGAGAACATAGAAATAGAGAAACCGGACGGACAGATAGAAGTGGTGCATGCCGCCAAGGAAATCAAGGCAACACAGACCACCATCCCATTCTTCAAGAGCAACAACTTCGACTATGCCGACCTAGTGGGCTTCATGGGTGAACATGCCCAGACAGCAGGTTGGATACTGTTTGTGATTATCACGATTTTCGTAGTTACCGCCGTCAGCAACGGAGCCAACCTGAATGACGGAATGGACGGAATGGCGGCAGGGAACTCTGCCATTATCGGACTAACCTTGGGAATACTCGCCTACGTATCGAGCCACATTGAATATGCCGGCTACCTGAATATCATGTACATTCCCGGCTCGGAAGAACTGGTAATCTTTATCTGTGCCTTCATCGGTGCACTTATCGGCTTCTTGTGGTACAATGCCTATCCGGCCCAGGTATTCATGGGCGATACGGGCAGTCTGACCATTGGAGGAATCATCGCAGTATACGCCATCATTATTCACAAGGAACTGCTGATACCCATCCTTTGCGGTATCTTCCTGGTGGAGAACCTTTCGGTCATCCTGCAACGCCTCTACTACAAGGCAGGCAAGCGGAAAGGCGTGAAACAACGTCTCTTCAAAAGAACACCGATACACGACCACTTCCGCACTTCCATGAGCCTGATAGAGCCGGGATGCAGCGTAGTATTCACCAAACCGGACAAGCTGTTCCACGAATCCAAAATCACCATCCGCTTCTGGATTGTGACGATTGTATTGGCAGCGATAACGATTATAACATTAAAGATTAGATAATAATTATTCAATATGCTAATGTGCCAATGTGCTAATTGCCATGCGGCACGACAGCGCAGCTCATTAGCACATTGGCACATTAATCATATTAGTACATTATGAGAATTGTAGTATTAGGAGCTGGCGAAAGCGGCGCAGGCGCTGCCGTACTGGCCAAAGTGAAAGGATTCGACACGTTCGTCTCCGACATGTCCGCCATCAAAGACAAATACAAGGAACTGCTGGATAAATACGGCATTGCCTGGGAAGAGGGACACCACACAGAAGAGCTGATTCTGAATGCTGACGAAGTAGTGAAAAGCCCCGGTATTCCCAACGACGCTCCGCTCATTATGAAATTAAAGGAAAAAGGTACGCCCATCATCTCTGAGATAGAGTTTGCGGGACGGTACACTGACGCAAAGATGGTCTGTATCACCGGCTCGAACGGAAAGACTACAACCACCTCGCTCATTTATCACATCTTCAAGAGTGCAGGCCTGAACGTCGGCCTCGCCGGCAACATCGGCAACAGCCTGGCCTTGCAGGTAGCCACGGAGCAGCATGATTACTACGTCATTGAGCTGAGTTCCTTCCAGCTGGACAATATGTATAACTTCCGTGCCAACATTGCCGTACTGATGAATATCACTCCGGACCACTTGGACCGTTACGACCACTGTATGCAGAAATATGTGGACGCCAAATTCCGCATCACCCAAAACCAGACACCGGAAGACGCTTTTATCTTCTGGAACGACGACCCCATCATCAAGCGCGAGCTGGACAAGCATGGCCTGCGCGCCCATCTCTACCCGTTCGCTGCCGTCAAGGAAGACGGGGCCATCGCATACGTGGAAGACGGTGAAGTGGAAATCAACGAACCGATAGCCTTCAATATGGAGCAAGAGGAGCTGGCGCTGCACGGCACACACAACCTATACAATTCGTTAGCCGCCGGCATCTCGGCCAATTTGGCCGGCATCCGGAAAGAATATATCCGCAAAGCCTTATCCGACTTCAAGGGAGTGGAACACCGGTTGGAGAAAGTAGCCACCGTACGCGGCGTGAGCTTCATCAACGATTCCAAGGCTACGAACGTAAACTCCTGCTGGTATGCCCTGCAAAGCATGACCGGCAAAACCGTACTTATCCTCGGCGGTAAAGACAAAGGAAACGATTACACGGAAATCGAAGACCTCGTACGCGAAAAGTGCTCTGCCCTGGTCTATTTGGGATTGCACAACGAAAAGCTGCACGCCTTCTTCGACCGTCTGGGACTGCCCGTAGCCGACGTGCAGACCGGCATGCAGGATGCCGTAGAAGCAGCCTTCAAGCTGGCAAAGAAAGGTGAAACCGTGTTGCTCAGTCCTTGCTGTGCCTCCTTCGACCTCTTCAAGAGCTATGAGGACCGCGGCGATCAGTTCAAAGCATGTGTCAGAGCACTATAAGATACAGATGCCGTAACAGTCCTATTACGAATTCCGTAACAAGAACGGCAACTTTTAATTCTTTAATTATTAATTTTTAATTTGCGAAGCATTGGATTTATTAAAGAGCATATTCAAAGGCGATAAAGTGATTTGGATTATTTTCCTTTTCCTTTGCCTCATCTCCATCACAGAGGTATTCAGTGCTGCCAGTACGCTGACCTACAAGAGTGGCGACCACTGGGGACCGATTACGCAGCACAGCATCCTCCTGATGGTAGGCGCCGTCATTGTAGTACTGGTACACAACATCCCCTATAAATGGTTTCAGGTGTTCCCGGTATTCCTGCTTCCGATATCCATCGGACTGCTGGCTTTTGTGATGCTGATGGGATTCATTACCGGCGACCGCGTAAACGGCGCAGCCCGCTGGATGACCTTCATGGGCATTCAGTTCCAGCCGTCAGAAATAGCGAAGATGGCCGTTGTCATCGTTACCGCCTTTATCCTCTCGAAAGGGCAGGATGAAGACGGTGCAAGTCCGAAAGCCTTTAAGCGCATCATGATTATTACCTGCATTGTCTGTGGCCTTATCCTGCCAGAAAACTACTCGACGGGAATGCTGCTCTTCGGAACGGTCTACCTGATGATGTTCATCGGACGGGTATCTGCCAGGAAACTGCTGATACTGGGAGGGGGAATTGTGGCATTCGTAACAGTCTTTGTCGCCTTCCTGCTGGCCACGCCAGACAAGACATTGGAAAATATACCGATGGGGCACCGCTTCACCACTGTAAAATCCCGTATTGCAGACTTTACCAACAAGGAGGAAGTTCCTGCCGCCAAATTCGACATCGACGGCGACGGGCAAGTGGCACATGCCCGTATTGCCGTAGCTACGAGCAACGTTGTAGGCAAGGGTCCGGGAAACTCCGTACAGCGTGACTTTCTGAGCCAGGCATTCTCCGATTTCATCTATGCCATCATCATCGAGGAACTGGGACTGGTAGGCGGAATAGTCGTTGTGTTCCTTTATGTCTGCCTATTGGTGCGAGTGGGCCGTATCGCCAAAAAATGCGACCGCACTTTCCCCGCTTTCCTCATTACCGGAATAGCCTTGCTGCTCGTCACGCAGGCGCTGTTCAACATGATGGTTGCCGTAGGTCTGGCACCCGTCACGGGACAACCGCTTCCACTCATCAGCAAGGGTGGTACATCCACTTTCATCAACTGTGCCTACATCGGCATGATACTGAGTGTCAGCCGCTATACAGCCAAGCTGGAGGAACAGCGGATGCATGATGCGCAAGTGCCGATGCTGATAGATGCCGGAAATGCCGAGCACCCGGAACAACCTGCCGACAGCGAAGCACAGACAGCCGCTGAGCCGACAGCAAAGGTACTGAACAGTGATGCGGAGTTTGAATAACAGCCTCTCCCCAACCCCTCCCCCGTAGGGAGGGGAGAAAAGAATGATTGAGCAATGGAAAGGATGCCAATAATACAAAAATAAAAAAGAACAAGAATATGAGTAAAGATATGAACAACTATACAACCAAAAGTAACTCTACCCCCCTCCCTACGGGGGAGGGGTCGGGGGTGAGGCTTATCATCAGCGGCGGCGGCACCGGAGGACATATCTTTCCGGCCATCTCCATCGCCAACGCCATAAAAGAGTTGTGTCCCGACGCAGAGATTCTCTTCGTAGGTGCCGAAGGAAGAATGGAAATGCAGCGTGTTCCAGATGCCGGTTACCGGATTATAGGCTTACCCGTTGCCGGATTCGACCGTAAACATCTGTGGAAGAACTTCTCCGTACTGCTGAAACTGATACGAAGCCAGTGGAAAGCACGGAGCATCATCAAGGAGTTCCGCCCGCAAGTAGCCGTCGGTGTAGGTGGCTATGCCAGTGGTCCTACGCTGAAAATGGCGGGCATGATGGGTATTCCCACGCTGATACAAGAACAGAATTCCTACGCCGGTGTCACCAACAAGCTGCTGGCACAGAAGGCATGCAAGATTTGCGTGGCCTACGAAGGTATGGAAAAATTCTTCCCGGCAGAAAAGATAATCATGACAGGTAATCCGGTGCGCCAGAACCTGCTCGGACATTCCATCCTGCACGCAGACGCCGTAAAGTACTTCGGATTGAACCCGGAAAAGAAGACTATCCTCATTCTGGGCGGTAGTCTTGGAGCGCGTACCATCAACCAGACACTGACCGCCGGCCTGGATATCATTCGTACCCACCCCGACGTACAGTTTATCTGGCAGACTGGCAAGATATACATTGACCAAGTCAGAGAAGCCATTACAGCCACTACGGGAGAAGCCGTACGTAACCCGCATATCAGTGCCATTCCGAATCTGTATGTGACGGACTTCATTAAGGATATGGCAAACGCCTATGCCGCTGCCGATCTGGTGATTTCACGTGCCGGAGCCGGTTCCATCTCCGAGTTCTGCCTGCTGCACAAGCCGGTCATCCTGGTTCCCTCACCCAATGTGGCCGAAGACCATCAGACCAAGAATGCGCTGGCGCTGGTGGATAAGGATGCAGCTATCTATGTGAAGGATGTGGAAGCGAAAGAGAAGCTGCTGCCGGTGGCGTTGGAGACAATCGCTAACCCCGAGAAGCTGCAAGACTTGAGCAAGAATATCGCCAAGCTAGCGTTGCCGGACTCGGCGACAATTATTGCGAAGGAGGTATTGAAGAGCCTCTCCCCTTGTCCCTCCCCCGTAGGGAGGGGGGAATAGATAGTACTGCTA
>ERZ1036407.480-NODE-480-length-26769-cov-28.673130_pt1 | contig 26769 bp, 32 predicted proteins | sample MGYA00514217_ERZ1036407 | MGnify/ENA primary metagenome ERZ1036407 (study PRJEB33795, sample SAMN09464943) | human gut metagenome | host: Homo sapiens | place: USA: Stanford, California | collected 2016-11 | study: EMG produced TPA metagenomics assembly of the... | reverse complement strand
ATAAATACGACGTTTCTAAGGGTTTTCAACATTCTAAACTGTCAAACTTGGGATTGTAACACGGAACAGCCAGGACGTCAAAAGGCCGGGCGCCATATATCCTGCTCCAATCTTCCTGAGAGAGCTCCAACCAGTGAGCATAGTAAAATATTCAGAAGGGTATCCAATAGACAGATGGATTTTCTTGCCCTTGATGGACGGATTCATCATCTTGCGATACAATAATGCCATTAAGCAGCAACAGGCTGCCGCAGCTTCTCTATATATCAATCCATAGCAGGTGGGTAAATGATTTATACAATTACAGAAATGACAGAAAAACACTATAATGGCAAAGCACATGTCCAATACACAGCATGGTCCGAAACATACAGGGGATTAATGCCGAATGAATACCTTGACAGCAGAACGTTTATGGCTTGTTATAAGTCCACGCTGGAACATCCCCAGAACACCTATGTGGCCCTTGTGGGCGAAACAGTGGCGGGCTTCATATGGTACTCACCGGAGGCAAGGGATTATACACACAGAACAGGCATGTCTGAAATCAATGCACTTTACGTACTAAAAAAGTATCAACACCTTGGAATCGGCAAAGCTCTGATGGAAAAAGCCCTGAGTATGCTCCCCCATAAGACAGCAGTATTATATGTCCTCCAGGGCAATACCCCTGCAATCATTTTTTATGAGCATATGGGGTTTAAGTTTACCGGTAATACATTTACGCAGGATACCGGATTTGGGAATATTGTTGAGCTTGAGATGATGCGGGCCGTCAGATAAACCGGACCATAAGCCTGCGCCTGCGTTTTTGGCAAAGCAGACAAAATACAAACAAACACCGGGAAATAACGGCCCTATGTCCGTATCTCCGGTGTTTGCTGTCATGATCTACCCTTATGCAGTACTTTTATGCCCTGCTTTCCTTTTCTATTTCATGGATTTCAATTGCTTTCTGTATCCCCATCCTCTGGCACCATAAGCTTTCCCTTGAGGCTGGAAGCCATTTTAAGGGCTGGAAATTTTGCGTGATAAAGAGCTATGGCCTCATCCGCGTCTTTCCGGTTCATCGTAAATTCGTATTCCTTTCCATCCGCCATCACGCACACCAGCTCCGTACTGGTGCCGCGCCCAACCTTCTTTACCTGGAACCGAACCTTTTTAAGTTCCTGGTTCACCAGAATCACTGGCTTACCCACGATTCCATATGTTAGATCCTCGCCAATCCAGAATGTGCCGCTTATCTTCCGGGCATTCCGGAAATCTTCATCCAGTCTTTCCCTGTTTACGGTTTTATGGCTGTCCAGAAACGTCTGTACTGCTGCGACATGATGTTTTTTAAGCATGGAGGACAGGATAAATAGCCCAAGGAGCGCGATAACGGCCCCGAGGCCGGTGGTTCCCATGGCACTGGAGGGTGTCTGGTTATCCAGCATGCCTGCCCAAAAATAATAACTCTCCGTTTCCGTCTCCAGGTCAAAACTCCGGACCGCCCTGTCATAGTATTTTTTGCCATCACCCTTCAGTTTCTTCAGGGTGCCTTCCACGTGCATTCCCTGAGGCGGCTCGGAACGCACACCCTTTAAATAATCCCAGGTTTCGTCCATAATCCGGTCCATTTCCGCCTCCATTTTACCGGAAATACGCACAGGAACAGCTCCCGCCTCCTCATCCAGCACCAGATAATATATACTGCTCTTGGTGCGCACCCCGCTGCGGGTACGGTAGCTTTCCATGAAGGCATCCAGCACATAGTTTATATCAAAGCTTACATATTCATCCCCGGCCTGTTCTGTCCCGTATACTTCACGGAGCGGAACTGCACCCCGAAAATACTTTATCAGATAGCTGCCTACCAGTACCATCAGGCCAATCCCAAAGGCAGTTACCAACAGACCTACAGGCACATTGACACGCACCATGGCCTTTTTGAATTCTGTTTCCACCGTTCTCCTGTTTGTATTATCGCTTCCCATACCATATCCCCCTCATTGTTATCCCGGCAGTACCGATCCTCCGGCAGTGTCAATTCCGGGACACCGGCTCTCCAATTCCTCCTGAAGCGCCCTGGCAGCCTCCCGTGATGTCTCGGCCCATGCTGTTTTTTTATCCTCAGTCATCAGATGGATGGTCAGGTAATGAGCCTGCTTTCTGGTTTTTCCGACTTTCACATAGTATGTATTATCCTTGATGTACGCTTGTGTAAGCCGGCTGAGTTTCAATACGCATGGCATGTTGCCGCCGTAAAGACAGATATAATCCCTGGTCAGAATTCCCCTCTTCTGCCCGGTGGTAAAGGATTTCAGCTTTCCAAGGTGATTCAGAATCAGGCTGTCCGGACCCATGGCCTGTTTGTCAAATTCCCGTATCTCCTGTTCCTCTAATCCGCCGGCCTTGGCAGCAACGCGAATCCAATCATCCACAGTCTTTCTAATATCTTTGGTTATAAAAAAAACAGCTACTCCGAATACCGCCACCAGCAAAAGAAAGAAAACCGAAATCCCGATTCCCACTCCCAGCATATTTTCCTCTTTATCCCGGATGATTTCCAGGGTTCTGTTTACGGACCAGACCAGGCCGGCTAGACTGCCCGCCAGAAAGGCTCCCATAAAAAACAGGCCCAGGCCCGCATTGACTCCCTTCATAGCCTTTTTATGAGCCTTAAACACAGATCCTTCCGGATAATGCTTTTGCTTGTACTCCTCGTTCATACTCTCTAAGTATGTTTCTTTGTTCTGGGCTGTCATATACTGTTTCCTCCTCTTTTGTAACAATGGCATTTCCGTGATAGAATGCAGAAATGTTTCAGTCATTCTTTCCAGTTTTATTATACGTATGAATTGTAAAAAAACAATTGGTACAGCATAAGCCGTACTATTTCGGCACAAAAAGCAAGACGGTATCATTCAGCCATCTCGCAAATCAATTTCCTGAATGAACCGTCCTGATTCTTCCCTGTAACTGTAATGTCCTTGATATTTTCCAATAATACCCCGTATGCTCTCTATTCCAAACCCATGATACCTCTTATCCTGTTTTCTGCTTTCAAGATTGGGATTGTTCTTCAGCACAGACCCTGATATGGTATTTTCCATGAAAATCTCGGTTGTTCCGTCCTCTTCCCTCACCACCAGCTCCAGTTCACGTTCTGTCTCAACCGCCATGCAGGCTTCGATTCCATTAGAAAGCAGATTATACAAAAGGGTGCCCATGTCCATGCTGTCAATCCTGTCCGGCCTTCCCATAACCACATACCGGAACCGGATTTCCTTTTCCCTGCACTCCTGAACCGCTTTAATCAGGGCTGCATTTAATCCCTCATTGCCTGTATCCTGGGGCAGTTCAGGATAGTTTCCCAGGTCTGCTCCCATGCGTTCAATATATTCGGCCGCCTCTGCGTACCGTTCCTTTGCCACCAGGCGGTACAACACATTAAGGCGCCCCTTCATATCATGGCGCAGGCGGTTTACCTCCCGGCCCATTCTGTATAAATCCCGAATCTGTTCCTCCTGCTGGCACTTGGTTTCTCTTTTGAATTCCGCCTCGCGTTCTTCCCTCCGGTACCGCTCCAGCCTGTGGTAAAAGCCTCCTATAAAAACAATCACCCCAAAAATTCCCATTAACATACAAAGAGCCAGAACATATCTCCCTCTCTGGTCCAGTCTGCCTTCCTCCATAAGAAACATTCCCATAATCAGAATAAACATGCAGAAAAATGTTCCTGCCAGCATTCCATCCTCAGCCTGGACCGGTCCCTTTTTCCGTCCGTACAGTGCCAGAGCTGCCCGGCCCATGGAAAATTTAAGGGCACATCCTGCCAGTATGGGAAATACCACCGCGTCCCGGTCCATGATCATCAGTGTATTAAGACTTCTGCCTGTAATAATCCCCAATGTCCCATAGATCATATAAGAACTGCTGATGGCTATCAGAATCCACAAAAGACTGTGGACAATGACCTTTTGCGCCTTTCCATTCAGGGCAATCAAGCCATATGCTGTCAATACCACGCCATAGCTGATTCCCAGGAATCCTTCAAAGACAATATAACGGTTGAGCAGGACCATGATTCCGTAATAGGCAAGGCATCCGCCTGTAAAAAGCATGATTCGGGCAGCACCGGAATATTTCTTATCAAAACCATGGTCCATATATTCCATTGCCACGAGGGTGGACAATACATCAATCACATAAGCGGCTGCCGTGCTTCCTTCCATACTCCATCATCATCTCCCTTACGCCTTTTTTTCTGTCCCTTCCCATAGGAATAACTGCCCCGTTTTTAAGAACAGCATCCTGTTTTTCTATCTGGGAAATATACGCCTGATTCACCAGATAATTCCGGTGAATACGTAAAAAACCATAATCCCTCAGTTCCTCCGCCACAGACTTTAAGCTCCCGTAAACAGAGTACTCCGCTCCGCCGGACATTTTGTAGATCAGTGTATGGCCATTACACTCTATGTACATGATATCCCGCAGAAGCACCTCGCCTGCGCCAAAGCCCCCCTGAATTTTATAACTGATTTTCCTGCGGGCCGTCACCTGAAAATACTTCTGCAGCGCCCGGCCCATATCCCGTTTCAAAAGTCCCTTCCTCACAAACCACAGGGGCATATATTCGTGGGCATCAAACACCCAGCTCTCATGACTGGAAACAAATATAAGCCGGGTCTCCGGACAGCTAATGCCCAGCTGCTCTGCCAGCCAGAACCCATCCCTCTCCGGCATCTCAATATCCAGAAACACCAGGTCAAAGGGCTGCTGCTGACCTGCTTCATATAACCTGCGTCCATCGGTAAAAAGGCTTACCTGCATGTCCACGGTTCCCGGCATACTGCCGATATACTCTTTTATTTCCTCTTTAATCTGCTCCAGGTATACCCTGTCATCATCGCAGACTGCTACGCGGAGTGTTTCCATGGGATTGACCCCCTTTTTTATTCTTATGATTGTGGGCAGGTGGTACTTGTGGTTGGGTTGGGGTTAGTTGGGTTGAGTTGGCTTGGGTTAAGTTTGGTTTTGTTGAGTTTGGCTTGGTTGAGTTTGGCTTGGTTGAGTTGAGCTTGGTTGAGTTGAGCTTGGTTGGGGTAATTTTCGCAGCATTGGGGTAAATTGTATTGAGTAAGTTGCATTGAATAAAATGCATTGGGTAAGTTGCATTGAGTAAGTTGCAATGGGATAAGTTAAGTCGAGTTAGATTCATATAATTTAATCCGGTTTAATCCCATGTCTTCCATACTTCGGGCTTATAACCAATTGTAGCCTTCTTACCATTTCTGACAATGGGCGACTTCAGGACTTTCTGGTTTTCCAGGACTTTCTCATCCCGGTCTTCAGCAGCAATGTACTTGATTAATGCCAGTGCGTCCTTATCTTTGCAATCATCATTCAACATAACATCCAGACCGCCCACGGCCTGCTTCACACTTGTGTATTCCCCCTTACTCATGCCTTTTTCTTTTAAGTCGATTAATTGGTATTTGATGTTCCGCTCTTTGAAGTAGCGTTCGGCTTTCTTTGTGTCAAAGCATTTTTTTGTTCCGAAGATTTGTATATTCATTGGGTAATCCTCCATTCCTTACTATAACAATGCTTCCAGGCCGGATACCTGGAAATCTGCGGTATGGTCTATTGTCTTGCCAGCCGAGGCCTGCCGATGAAATTTCTCTGAGCCTTGCAAAATCTAAAAATATAATGTATAATAAGCATATAAAAGAGCAACCGCCCACAAGGTGGAAGCCTACGAGTCAATTTACGTCCTACATGAGGACGCGCCTATCCTGTTGGCTGACAGGGTAGGCATTTTTTATTTCTTGTTATGCCTGTCTATGTAGGTCAGTAATGCGATAAGGAACGAGCCGCCCAAAAAGAGCAGACTTAAAATTTCATAAGTTCCCATACTACATCACCTCCCCTCTCTTGTAAGATGGGAGGCTGCCACCCTGTACACGGTGCTCATGAGAGCATTATAGCAGGAAATTTCCTGATAATCAACTGGCGGTTCCCAAACTGGCTCTACTATGGCTCTATGTGTTATAATGTCAAAGTAATGTCACGGAGACATAAAAAAGCCCGGGAACCCGCATAAACACTGGGTTCCCGGAACTTAGACAACTATTCAAACTCCCTAAGTTATTAACTTATTTGTTAATTATATAGTGTTTTTTCAAGGCTTTTCGTGCCTGTTTTATTCAAATTATACCGCTTATATATCGTTTCGGGAGAAACAGGTATCATACGGGTATCACGGAGTATCATTCCTTGACTGCTTTATTTACATGGTGCTAGCACCATGTGATAACTACATCCAAAAAGTATTTTATCTATTTTAGATAAATGGCGATTCCTCATATTCCAAATCCGGCAAAGATTTATACAGCTTGTTTTCGTTAAAACTCTTTACAATTCCAGAATCATTTTTTAGTTCGTACTTATTAATAATTTGTTCAATATATTTATACATTTTTTCTTGATAACCAGGCTCTATTGAATTCACATATGCAATACTACCTCTTATTTTATCATTTAATGCATAATTTTTATTGGCTATGGAATTAAATATCATTGATCTTATTTTCCGCTTAAACTTTTTATCTACATGTATTTCTTCATTATTAATTGTTATACCTGTTATTGATTTCTTTACATCATTTGAAAGATAACGAGTTTTCTTTTCATTTATTTCAAAACCTTCATCTGAAACAATATATTTAACAAAGTTTTCGATGCCATTTAATTTCGCCCTGTCATTTGATGAAAAACTCAAATCATCAGCATAGCGGGTATAAACAATATCTTTTCTACTGCATAGCCCATTCAATCTTGCATCTAAATGAAACAATATTAAATTAGCAAGATATGGCGATGTAACTGCTCCTTGTGGAAGCTCTCCATCAAATGTACATAAACTGGTTAAAATTGTTGATACTTTTGTATTATATCCTATATTACAAAACAATCTAAAGACCTGTTCCTCTTTTATAGTTCCAAAAAAATTTTCTATATCCATCTCTAGTAAAAATATATTCTTTTTATGATATTCTGCATTTGACTTTAATCCATTCTTCTTAGGAACAAAAGCCATTGCTTGTTTAGAAACATTTATTTTTTCAAGAATTTCAATTAATATCCATTTTTGAACTACTTTTAGTGATAAATTAGGAATACATATCTTTCTAAATGTTCCATCCTTTTTAGGTATTTCCTTCAAAGTATAACAGTAGTTTTTCTGATAAGTCAAGAAATAGAGCAAGCCTTTTGTTAATGATAGTTGCTCTGCAAGATGTGTAAAGCCATTAATAATTGGTACATTTAATGTATTCAAAATAACGTTATTACTTATATTCATATAAATCACCTCACCCTTACTCAATATTATTTTGGGTAAATCAACGGGGGAGTTTCACTGTCGTGGAAGTTCACCGTTGATTTAGCTAAGTACATGTGATTATAATTCTTATGAGGTCGAATCAACCCCTAGTTGTTATGTAATGCATATTAACAACAATTCTAAGAATGAGGTGATTTATAGAAATCGCAATACATTATTTCAATACGTATTTTATCACACACTCCACCACTTGTACAGTGAGTAATCATTTTTTCCATACTACTATATCCCTTTTTTGTCAACTTATATATCCCGTACCGTTGATCTGTTATTTTGATAATCTGCTTATCTTGAAATAGCAGTTTCAAAGCTGCATTAAATAAAATATTGAATTCTTTTATCTTTACGCTTTCTTGTTTAGCAACGCACTGTATCATATCAACAATTTCTTTTGAATTTAATGATTTGAAACAATAAAGTAATAATTGAATAAAATAATGCATTCCTACAATCGTGCACAAATTCATCTTTTTATTACTCGTAGCTTTCAAGTATTTTTCTCTTATATTTTTTAGCAAATCACGTGCAAATTTATCTTCATCTGTTGTGTACTCAACAACATTTAATTTGTTTTTCCTTTTTAAATATTTTATTGGGCCAAGCATAATAAAACTCTTGTCTTTAACCCTCTTTTTTTCCACTGCCGCAATCACTTTATTGACTGTGTATTCATTATTAGTAAAAGCTCCTAATTCTACTAAAGAACCAGCACTCTCACAAATTATTGCAATAATATGTGAATTATTTGCTAAAAACTGCTCATAGCTTAACAAGTCCGCATCTTTCGTTTTATTTAAGACTTCAATTAATAAATCCTCTGGATAAAAAACTTTTATTGGCAATAACCAAGAATATCTTTTTTTCTCATTTTCCAGCATTATACGTATCTTATCTCTTAAAGATTTTTTTGTTTTTGTGCTTGCTCCACCACAAAGAAAAACAATTATATATTGTTCTTCAAAGCTACAAAAAATATTGGTATATATTTTCTTGAGTATTTTTGCTGTATCTATCTTAATATTAGTATCTTCTTCCATTTGTCTTATTCCCACACAATATAATATTTAGCAACACCATGTAACAAAACTCATCAAAATCTAAATCCATACTATTCCCACTATCAAGGAGAAACTAGGTTAATCATTTTCTCAATCCTTAAAAAATTCGCTATACTCCACGTCAAATAATACTTGTAATGCTTTCAAGTCACTAGCCTTGATATTCCTTCTTCCAGCTTCAATATTTGCTAATGTGCTTCGTGACATCATGCTGCCCATTAGTTGTAATTGCTCCACCACTTCTATTTGTGTCATATTCTTTGACATTCGCACGGTCTGAATGTTTCTTCCTAGTGGAATGTCCTGCAATATCCACTGCATACTATACCTCCAACCTTGTGACTAATTAGTAACTTAGTTTGAGTATAGACAATTAATTTCATAATCATGCCACTAGGTAGAAACAATCATATGTCACTTAAAAATCCGACATTCAATCTTTGAAAAATTCCTCATAATCCACATCAAATAATATCTTCAAAGCCTTTAAATCACTTGCTTTGATGTTCCTCCGGCCTGCTTCTATATTCGCCAGTGTACTTCTTGACATAAGTCCTCCCATTAATTCTAGCTTTTCAATTACCTCTTTTTGCGTCATATCCTTTTCCATTCGCACCGTCTGAATATTTCTCCCCAGCGGAATATCCCGTAAAATCCACTGCATGACTATACCCTCCAAAACTTTTGTGACTAATTAGAAACTTTTATATTGAGTATAGTCAAAAACTGTGCTAAGCTTGTCACTAGATAGAAACAATCGTACAAGGAGGTTCCAAAATGGAAAAAATGTTATAGCAACTTTATAAGGGGGAATTATATCCCTATTCAAAATTTCAGACAACAATCAAAGATTTAAAGGTAAATCGGGATAAAGCCTTCAAATCCTATTCTGTATTTATTGAAAAACTGCCAGATGAATTAAAAGACGAATTTGACGAATTAATAGATTCCCACCTTGACCTATTACCGCTTGAATTAGAACAAAATTTTATTGACGGATTTCGTATTGGTGTCCGAATAATGACAGAAGTCTACTCCGCTCCTTTGGATGAAGAAGAACACTCATAAGTTGTCATAAGGGCAGCCGCCAACACTCCGGGGCTGCCCTTATTTCCTATCGGCTTAATTCTTGTTCCAGCTTGTATACTGTTCCCTTTAAATCGTTCTGCTGGTGATATAACTCGTCTCTGCGTCTGCAAATTTCTTGATTACGTTTTAACGCTTCCTTCACGCCTTCTCTGGCCGGAAGTTCCGTTTCCTTATAGTTTTTCATCAGTTCCCGGATTTCGGCATTATTTTCTTTTATCCGGCTACTTAACAAAAACCACTGCACCAGATTTTCAGCTTCTTTGTCCTGTTCAATAATTCCATATTCCACTAATTTAACTGCCATTCGGAACATGACTTGTTTTTCGATTTCTGTCATAGTCACCTATCTCCCTTCTCTTTTTTTAACTGAAATTTTTCTGCTAACCTCATTTCTTTTTGCTTCCTCTGCCAATCGCCGTAACTGTTCCCGAATACTTTCTTCCTCCGGTGGTTTCTGGCCGCCACGGGTGCGGTACTGCTCCATAGCTTTTTGATAGGCTAATACCTCTCCCTCTGCCTTTTTATATACCCGCATGAAGCCCTGTATAGACTTATATCCACTGTTGTTTACGATAGTATTCAGATATGTTTTCATAGAAGACAATCGTTCCTGTACATTCGCAATTCTGCTTTCTAAAGATTTCCGTTCCTTTCCTTTGAACAAGCCTTTGACTTCTTCCAGTTGTTCTTTTAGCTGTGGAATTTCATATTGTTCCAGATTACGGATTGCAGCAATTTGTTTTTCCTTTATGTCCTGCATTTTACGAAATTCAATCATATCAACTTTTAAAACCGCCTTCGGCGGCATTCTCCATTTTTCTATAACAGTTTTTAAATGCCTTGTCGCCTTTTCTACGAAGATATGGAACATCCCCGGCCTTATGCCATTATCAGCGATACATTTAGAAACCTGTGTAGTAATTTCCTGCTTCTTGACCTTTCGTATTTCCTTTTCCTCCACGCCCGCTATAAGCGCTTCATCCACGGTATAATTCCATTCCTGCCTTGTCTGGTTATCCTGCTCAATCTCTGCCGCTTTGGGATTATGTTTACCAATCTTTTTGGTAGGAAGATAAACACCATTCCGGTCAAATACCTGTAATCGTTCCTTCAGATTATCTATGTATTGGTTTATCAATTCCGTAAAGTTTTTCTTTTCTTCTGCCAGAAATTCATCGCTTTTAAAATACTGATTTTTATTCGTAAACATCCGGCTCTCATAAGCAGAACCCTTCGGAATAATTTTACACCCTTCCCGTACTTTTCCTTCTGTGTCTAAAATCTCTTTTTTGGTTCTTACGTGCTTGCCTCGTTCATCATAAAACATATTTCTGGAAGCAATTTTAATTTCCGGTTCGGGCAATAACTGCCGTTCACTAAAAATTAAATGAATGTGATAATTGGTCTTTCGCTTATTGTGATGTAAGGCAGATACACATTCAATATGGTATCTGTTTTTAAACGCTTCCGTAAATATTTCAAGTACCTGCTGCGGATTGTATCTTGTATAAATTTCGGGTAAGGCAATAATCAGTTCTCTTGCTTCAATACATTTTCCCTCTGTTCCGCTTTTTATAAACTCCTGCTGATTTTCTTTTGCAAGATTCTTCCAAAATTCCATGTCTGCTGTCTGATAGGTAGCGTACAAATTTTCCTGTCTGGCATGGCTGGATATGTAGTCTATCCTTCCTCGAACATTATGCAGTTTGGATATTTGAATAAATGAATTTCTTGCGATAGATGACGCTCCTTTCCGTGAGTGGACACCATAAGGTGTCCGTCTACGAACCCAGCCCGTTACCGGGCATAAGCCCCCTGCAAGGGCGAAATATACCCAGAGTATAAACCGTAGGTTTGTGCGACGGGTGTATTTCGCTCTCAAACGCCGAAGGCTTCTTAAACGCTATCGTTTTGATTTCTCAAATGCCGATATAATATGTCTTACGGTGCTAACCTCCCACCCGGCAAGCCATATTAACGTATTTTCTTCCTGTGGGGTTAGCTCCACTTCCCTTAACACTTGATTGAGCAAATCTATTCTTCTTTTCTCTGCCGCATAAAATGTATCATTTACGTTTCTGCTTCCTTTTTCCGGCTGTCTAATCATCTCGTTTCACTCCTCCAAAAGTAAGAACGCAACATTGTATTTCTTTATAAATTGCACGGTTATCTTTGCAGACTTAACCTTGCAATTACGAAAGACTTACATTGTTGCGTTCTTGAATTTTATGATTTATCTAAATCCCAGTACCAGCTACTTCCCTGTTTTTTTGATTTGATATTCAGTTCCTTTTTAGCCATATCCATTGTTCTTTTTGAAATGCCGATTGCTTCCGCTTTCTGCTCCATATCTGCACTGGAAATCAACACATTTTTTCCATAAAGTCCTTTGATAAGCTGCTTCGCCTGTTGTATTTTATTTGTCTTACAATAGCCGCCTAATAATTCATCTACTGTAATATCATAGGCTCCCATATAACGAAATTCATCTTTACGCCGCTCAAATGCTATTGGCTGTCCTTCTTCAGCCAGATTGTTTTTTATCTGCGCCAATACCCGGATATTTTCCTGCTCCGCCACTCGCGCCACCAGTAACACGCTTCTTGCCACCGCGAAAAAATCTATGGAGCCGATTCCCCGGTAAGCGGCTTTGACACCGCTTGCCTTATTCATGTGACCGATAAGAAGTACGGCGCACCCTGTGTGCTCTGCAAGCTGGCTCAATTTCTTTGTCATATCTCTTGCTTCATTCGCTCGGTTCATATCTATACCGCCGCCTAAATAGGCTTGAATAGGGTCTAAGATAAGCAGCCTTGCCCCAGTAGCATTGATAGCTTTTTTCAGCCGGTCATCATCCATAGTTAAAGATTTCTCCCGGTCATCAATGACAAGAATCCGGCTGCAATCTGCCTTTGCTTCTTCAAGTCGGGGCTTAACTGTATCAGATAAGCCGTCCTCTGCGGTCTGATAAATGACAGATAAAGGAACGCCTGTTGTGTTCTCCTGCCCGAACCGTTCGCCTTTAGAAATACGTGCCGCCAGATTCAAAGCGAATGTTGTTTTACCTTCACCCGGATCACCCTGTACGATTGTTATTTTTCCAAAAGGAATGTACGGATACCAGAGCCACTCTACCTGTTGGCTCTGAATCATATCCATACTGATAAGTTTTACTTCATGCTGCTCCTGCAACTGTTCCATTTCCTGCTCCTTCCTGTGCGATTTTCGTTGAAATTCGCCGGAGCCTTTGATACACTATATTTGCGAGATATGGTACAAAGGCTTCGGCTTTTGTTATCACGAAAATACTCCGGTTTAATCCTCCGGGGTATTTTCTTTTCCCTGCCAGAGATATTTCGCCCCGTCTAACATCCATAAAACTGCTTTTAACAAATCCAGATAACTTTCTTTCGTTTCCTCTAATTCCTGCTCCATAAATTCTGCCTTATTCTCTGTAAAATCTTCTGCTAATTCAGTCAAATGTTTTTCCATGTCCTGTAACTTCTCAACTATCTGATAGACTGTTTCTTTTTTACCTACCACACAAACCCTGTTGTAAATGCAGGAGCGGATAAAATAATCCTTCTTTTTCATGCCGCTGGCAAATATCTTGGATTCTATTTCCTGTCGCTCTCTGGACGAAATACGGAAGCTGATAGTAGGATATTTATGTGTTCCGCTCATTTTACTGTACCCTCCCTAAATTCTTCGTTAAGTTTCATAGCCATTTGGCTTTGCTCGGTCGGAAACATATGTGCATATCGGTAAGTTATATCCACGCTTTCATGGCCTACCCGGTTTCCGATTGATACCGCCGAAAAGCCCATGCTGATAAGTAGTGATACATGGGAATGACGTAAATCATGCACTCTTATCCGCTTTACACCTGCTAGGCTGGCTCCACGGCTCATTTCATGGTGCAGGAAACTTTTTGTCATATGAAAGATTCTGTCTGTGGGAAGGACACCGTATAATCTGCTGATATAATCCTGTAATTCCTCACATAAGAAATCCGGCATACTGATTACCCGTTTACTTTTTAGTGTTTTGGGGTCTGTTATGATGTCCTTGCCCTGTAAGCGCTGATAAGATTTAGTGATTCTGATAACCTTGTTTTCAAAATCAATATCTTGCGGCGTTAAAGCCAGCAGTTCTCCCAATCTCAAACCGCACCAGTACAATATCTGGAACGCATAATAAGAATAAGGTTTATCTTTGACAGCTTCGGCAAATTTTAAGTATTCTTCTTTTGTCCAGAATAACATTTCTTCCGCCCTACCTTTACCCAGCGGGCCGGCCTTTGTCACCGGATTACTTTTTAGTTCATAAAACCGTACCGCATGGTTGAATAGTGCGCTTAACTCTGATTGCAGAGTTTTTAAATATGTAGGTGCATAAGGCTTCCCTTTTTCATCACGATAGGAAATCTGCTTATTCTGCCAATGGATAATATCTTTTGGCTTAATATCCCGCATTTTCTTATCTTTAAAATAGGGAAGTAATTTGGTACGAACGATATGTTCTTTCGTGAGCCATGTGTTGTGTTTTAGCTTCGGCTGCATATCTCTGGTGTAAGCGGCCACAAATTCAGAAAATGTCATATCTAAATCAGAACCTTCTTTCATCAGAAAATGCTGCTCCCACTCCACCGCCTCACGCCTTGTTTTAAAGCCCCTCTTGACCTTCCTGCAATTCTTTCCAGTCCAATCATTATAATGGAACGACACGAACCACGTTCCCCGCTTCTCGTCTTTATAGGCTGCCATGTTGCCACTTCCTTTCTTAATTCGCTTTAGTTATTCCATAAAACTTTTCTTCGTAATACTTCCGGCTTACCCTTCCTGCGATAGTAAGAAAACCTTTTGCTTCTAATTCTTCATTCATCTGTCGTACCAGTTTGTAGGCAAATGGCTTTGAAATGCCTAATTCTTCTGCAATGTCCCCGGCTGTTACAAATAAAGTGTTGTTCAATAATAAATCTCCTTCCTTTTTGATTTACGGCTTCCGTTTGTATCGTCTGTTGCCAGTGTTTCAACTGACCTCAACCGCTCATGCGGCTATGGGATTGCTCCTATTCGAGATTCCCACCATTTACAGGAGTGCCTTTCTTCGCTCGCCCTTACGGGGTCTTGACGGAAGTCTGTTGGCAGATGATACAGCTCATTTAGTTTCATTAACATTGTTGTTAATGTTGTATCTATATTATATATTCGCTTATATGTTAATGTCAAGTATTTATTTCGCAAAAATGTTAATATTTCTATTTACTATTTTTAGATTATCCATTATAATAAGGGAAAAGGCGGTGAATAGAAGATGACAGTAGGCGAAAAAATCAAGTTTATCCGTAACTTCCGGGGCATGACACAAAAAGAGTTAGGCGTTGGAATAGGCTTTGATGAAAAAGGAGCCGATAACCGGATAGCCCAATATGAGACAAATTATCGAGTGCCTAAAAAAGATACATTATTGCAGATAGCGAAAGTTTTAGACGTGAATCCGTTGAATTTCATTAGTGAGGTTTCCGGCTCTGCGGAAGATATTATGCAGACCTTCTTCTGGCTGGATGAAGATAATCCGGGCGCAATCAACCTTTTTCAGCTTGTAAGGAATCCGGGGAAGTGTAACGCTTCGGATGATACCGCTGTGCGTTATAATGACAGTGATGACTGGCCTGCTCACCCGCCTGTGGGATTGTGGTTTAAATATGGCGTTGTGGATGATTTTATGCGGGAATGGCTGGTTAGGAAAAATGAGTTGAAAGCTGGGGAGATTACTAGAGAGGAATATTTGGAGTGGAAATTGAACTGGCCGAATACTTGTGATGGGTGTGAAAAACATGAAGTATAAATAAATTGGAGAATATAATTTTAAACCACAAATAAAAGTGAAAGAAGGGAATACTTATGAAATTTACCGAAAAACAGCTAAAACTTTATTCTGCACCCTTAAGCGACACTGAAAATCAAATGTGTAAGAACGCAATTGGTATGGTAAGAGATGCTCTAAAATCACTAGGTTTTACAGACGATAATAAACCTATATCGCTTCTTTACGAAGATACTCTTGCATATTCCATTGAAATGAGAAGCACTTATGGAAGTAGAAAAATCAAATTATTTATTCAAGGTTCGTATGCGAATAATACTAATGTTCGTACACAAAGTGATGTAGATATTGCGGTTGTTCAAGAAGAAGTATTTCAGACTATTTATCGTGAAGGAGTAAGCGATAGTAATTACAACTTCTCAACTATAGAATCTACACCAACATCATTTAAAGATGAAGTGGAAAAATGCTTGAGAGAAAAATTTAAAAATGATGTAGAAAGGAAAAATAAATCAATTAAAGTACATGGTAATACCTACAGGAAAGATGCTGATACAGTACCTTGTAGAAGATATCGTGATTATCGTAATGATTTTTACAATAATGAAAACAACTATATTGGCGGCATAGTAATTTTAGCAGATAATGGAGAGCGAATTATAAATTATCCCGAACAACATATTGCTAACGGGAAGATTAAAAACGCGGAAACAAATCACTATTATAAAAAAATGGTTAGAATAATCAAAAAAATGCGGTATTTAATGGAAGATAATTATATTTCATCAGCAAAAGAAGTTTCATCTTTTGGCTTAGAATCCTTATTATGGAATCTACCAAATGAACTATTTACCAAATATAGTATTTACCGATACACATTCGATGATATAGTAGACTATCTCTATAATAATACATACCTATTATCTTGCTATAACGAAGCTAACGGAATAAAACCATTATGTCCCTATTCTAGTGATGTTAATAAATTTACAAATTTCATAAATGATTTAAAAACATTTTATGAATATGACATAACGGAGGATTAAATGAAAGAGCAATTCAACAAATTAATGCAGAAAACTATATGGTGTGTTATCGTATTGTTTTGTCTGCGGTGCTTTATATCATGGGATGATGTTATTCATAACTTTTCTGTTTATGACTTATTTGGTTTTGCTGGAGAAGCAATTAGTCTTGCCACTTTATTTTCTATAGCATATGAACGCTGGCTTTGGAAACTTAACCCATTTGAATCAACCCCTGCTCTTTTTAAAAAGTATACTGGTATTCTAATATCTAGTTATAATGGTGTTGAAAGTAGTGCTGAACTTGAAATAAAGCAAACACTTTTGACAATTCAAATTACTCTAATTACTATTGAGAGCAAAAGTAAGTCAATGTCATCCTCAATAGATGATATTTTAGGAGAAAAAATATTAACTTATTGTTTTTTAAATACCCCCAATGCTAATGTGAGAGATAGAAGCCAAATTCATTACGGTACTGCTATGCTCTGCGTGGATAATCCTCGTAAATTAACAGGACAATATTTTACGGATAGAAAAACAATCGGAGATATGAAGTTTGATGTAATTACATAAGACTCATACAGGTATCAAACAGGTATCACGCCACACACAAAGAGCCGGAAAGTCCGCTGTTTAAGCGGCTTCCCGGCTTCCTATCTACTATTCAAACTCACTCGGCGGATAGCTTGAACTGGCTGTTTTCCCCTCACTTTTCAAGCATTTATTATCCATATTCTTCAAAAATTACTTTCATATTTGTGCCAGTCAAAATTCTTAGAGCCAAAATAGAGCCAGAAAAACTATTAAGTTTTACACCAAAAGGCTTATTTACTAATGGCTCTAAGTATTTATTTCACTTACACTAATTTCTGATATTCCAATCGCTCTTGTTGCGGTATCATTTACATTTCTCATTGTAATATCCCAGTTTGAACCACAAGTAATTTTTTCAATATAAGAGTTGCCTGTTACTGTCTCCAATTCAAACTCAAATTCCATATGCGGCATTAATTTATCAATATTCTCCTTGTACCAATCACTATATAGTTCTTCATCACAAGAAATCTCACGTTTAAATAAAATATAAAATTTTTTGCTTTCTCCAATTTTCAAATTAGTATTTCCACTTATCATTGCGATTTCTTCGCCTTTGCTCCTATATGGATCAGATACAGCCAAATAAGTTAAAACCTTCCTAACAAATATTCTCCTTATATCGCTAAATCCACTATTAGACACTTTCAACTCAACCAATACACTGCTTGTCTCAATACCTGTACGAGGATTGCTAATATATAATAAATTCATTATCATACTGTTGCTTCTATCAATTTTCTTTAATTTTTTATCCATATCTTCCGCAAGAAATATTTTATATAGTTGCAGAGAAGATATATCTATGCAAGGCTTTATTCTATTCTTTTCAATTTTTAGAAGTTCGCCATTCAGCTGATTTGCTTTTTCAGTTTGTGCAATAGCAATATATCCCAACACAACAGTTCCAATGAATGACAATACATCACCAAAGTACCCTAATACCTCCCCTGCTTCCCATTCAGCTTCAATCCAATAGCAATTTGACTGAATCTTAAAGAGTAGGTGTATCACCATTATTGGTAAAAAAATAATTGCTACACTCAACGCTATTATCCATTTTTTATGATTTATTATCCACTTTATAATTCTTTCCACAGTATATCTCCATACAAAAGTTAAAATGGTCGATTTCCTTAATTTCTACGATAATACCATGATACCCTCTAATCATCTAACAAACTCTGATAACTCACTCCCAGAACTTCCGCAATTACTTTCAATTCAATATCCGTCACAAACCGTTTTCCGCTCTCTATTCTCTGCACAGCATTTTTATCAATATCCAACCCTGCTCTTTGAAGCATATCCGCAAGTTTTCTTTGTGATGTTTTTTCTGGCAGCTTCTCTCTAATTTCCTTTATCCTCTGTCCACAGATATTGTTACCGCCGTCCCCTGCCTTATTCTTATACATAAAGTTCTCTCCCATTTTTGACATTTACTAATTGTCATTTATTTCATTATATGATAAACTAAGAAATAAGTTGACATTCAGTAAATGTCAATATAAAAATTTTAGAAAAGGAGACACTATTTATGAAAAGCGTATTACTTAGATTGTATGACGGTGAGATTTGCCCTGCCGAGCAATTCGGTCTTAAAACAGAGGAATATCGCTCCATGCGGCAAGCACAATATCAACACTATGAAGATTTTATTGAAAAACTAAAGTCTCTCGCCCCACCACTACACGAAAAATTTATTGACATCATGGACGAACAACTTGATACCGTCCCCCTTGAACTTTCTGGGTCATTCCTTGATGGCTTCCGCCTGGGCGCAAGAATGATGATTGAAGTGTATCAAAGCAATTACACAGACCTTGAAGAATAATTTCTCTGTCCGTAAATCGTCCATTTGACAGCCGAAACTTAGAGGGCGAAACAACTAATATCACGTTGTCCGCCCTCTCCATCATGGCGCTAGCGCCATGCTCCTGTATGTAATCAAGGAAAAATCAAATCTCCCGTTCCAACTTCCACAGCTTATGCTTCACTTCCTGCTGGCTTTCATACAACTCGTCCCTTCTACCACAAATTTCTTTTCCTCGCTCTAAGGCTTCTCTAATACTTTCCCTCCGCTTCGGTTCCCCCTTTTTATATTCCGCCATTAAAGAACGGATTTCATTGTTGTTCTGCTTCCGCTGATTATCGAGCAGAACCCAATTTACCAACCGCTCCGCTTCCCGGTCTGTCTCAAAATCTGCATATTGCATAACCTTTGCGCATAGCCGGAGCATGACTTTTTTCTCCATGTCTGTCATAGTGACACCTCCGTTTTTTTGTGTTGTTTAGGAACCGTTAAGCACATTTCTGCTACTTTTTGACCATCAATGATGGCTTTTACCTCCTGTTCTCCAAGTGCGGCTTTTACGCGCTCATAGTCTTTTAAATCAGTTGATAGCAAAATATTTTTTTCTTCTGCCTGCTTTACCCGTCCCTCAAAATAATTGATATTTCTTTGAAGCCGTTCCACCTGCTGTTTTAGTTTATCAGCCGCTTCTATCAACTGGACATTCCGAACAAGTGCCGCCACCAGTGCTTCCTTGACCTTCTCTAACAGGGGCATTGCTTTCTTATCCCGATACGTTTTTGCAGTTGTCAGAGCCACCGGCTCCGGTAACTGCCACGCCGGATTTTCACGAATTACGTGAATATTCTTCTCTGTTGCTTTTTTATCAGATGACAGCTTTATAATTTCCTGCTGTATCTCCTGCTTCTTCCCTTGTAACCGTTTCAAATCTTTTGCTTCACTGGAAACAGTTTTCTGTATTTCATGAATGTTCCGGCTGATTTCCTCCTTTCGGGAGGTAAGTATCTGCACTTCCTTTTCCCGTTCCTGTTTCTCAAAATCCAATACGCTCAAATGTTTTCTATGGGTCCCCTTTTGCTTCCAGATAACGCCGTGACGCTCCATTACCTTTCCCAGTTCCTTTTTCTCTGAAACTATCCACTGGCTCCATTCTGTTTCCTGCTTTGTGCCGCCCTTAAAGCCCATAGAAGCAAGTGCCTGTTTCATGGATACCCTTGTGTCCAATCCTCTCTTACTTTCAGATACGAATGGAACAAAATCTATATGTAGGTGGGGCGTTTCTTCGTCCATGTGGAGGTGGGCGGAGAACACTCTAAGATTGGGATTTCTTTGCTGAAAATTTTTCATAAATTCGTCCAGAATTTTCTCTGCCAATTCCCCATTTTCGCTTTGGGTGTTCATATCGTCTTTGTTACCTATCTGGAATATGACTTCATGAAATAATTTTTCCTGTTTAGATGTGCGTATCTTCTCGTAATAATTATCTATCTTTCTATCATTGCGTGTCTGTTTTTCATTGTAACGCTCTAAGGCTTCATCAAACAATTCATGGTAAACAGTCTTGATATTTTCGTTACAGTATTCTATATTAAATTGAGTATAATCTTCCTTTACATTTTTTGCCTTGAACGCTCTGCTATTATGGGTAATTGAGCCTTTTCCCACCATGCCGCTGATTGTCCTCTCGATTGTCTTATCCTCCTTCCAGCAATACAGGGGCGGCGTTTAAGCCGCCATAGCTTTGTTACTTTCGTCGAAAGTAACGCAAAAGCACTTTTGACAGGCTACGCTCTATCAAAAGCTGCCTTTGCGCCCTGCCGGGGGCTTTTCGTCCTACGGACGGGGCGGCTGTTCCAGCCGTTTTGCTTCCGTCAGTTTTCCAATTTCGTTCAACTCCGCAACAATGCAAGTTCTATATCTCTTGCAACCTTACAATCCTAAAGTCCGCAAATTTTATATACCCTGCATTGTTGCGTTGTTCCCTTATTTCAATCTGATTTTGTCCAGTTCCCAATACCATGAGTTATTTATCCGCTTCGCCCGGATACCCAACTCTTTTTTTGCATTTTCCAACGTCCGTTTGGATATGCCCTGTTCGTCCGCAATATTGGCAATCTCATTGCTTTGCATGGTGTTATTCGTTTCTGCCAGTTCCCGAAGCAAACGTTTCGCCTGCTCCATTTTATTTGCTTTCGGAGCAATACTGCCTAAAACTTCATCTGCCGTAATCTCATAATCACCGAGCCACTGGAAGCCGCACTCTGATAGTTCAAAGGCTTTCGGGTGTCCAAACGCCGCCAGATTGTTTTTTATCTGGACAACTGCTCTTATATTTGCTTCTCCCTCTATCCTGCCTACCAGCAGAACGCTTCTTGCGACTGCAAAGAAATCAATGGAACCCATGCCCCGATACGCCGCCTTATTTCCTGCCGCTTTGTTCATGTGACCGACAAGCACAATAGCGCATTGATATTTCTCTGCCAGAGCCGCCAGCTTCTTTGTCATATCCCTTGCTTCATTTGCCCGGTTCATATCCATACCACCGCCCAAATAGGCTTGTATTGGGTCTAAAATAAGCATTTTAGCTTTTGTCCTTATAATTGCTTCCTCTAACCGGTCATCTATCATAGAAAGTGATTTTATGCTTTCATCAATGACAGAAATATTCTCACAGTCTGCCCCCGCCACTTCCAGACGGGGCTTTACTGTATCAGCAAGCCCGTCCTCCGCCGTCTGATAAATTACATTTAATGGTTCCGTCAGCTTCATTTCATTGTCTAACCCCTCACCATTTGACAGCTTTGCCGCTATATTGAGTACCAGCGTTGTCTTTCCGTCTCCCGGATCACCCTGTACAATTGTCAATTTCCCATAGGGAATAAACGGATACCACAGCCACGACACTTCTTGTGACTGTACCTCCGACATTTTAATCATATGTAATTCTGTTTTTGTTTCTTCCATAATGCCCTCCGTTTCTGAAAATATCATTGTCACTGGAAGAAACCTCTGTTATAATTGTGATGTGATTTTATGTGATAACAGAGGTTTTCCAGTTATCCCAAGCCCTAACAGTTGCCGCTGTCGGGGCTTTTTTCGTTTTCGCCCTGCCATAGGTACTTAGCACCGTCCAATAGCCACAGAATAGCTTTCAGCATGTCCAGACAGTCATTTTTCATATCCTGTAAGCCCTCCGGCGTTAAAGAGACTTCCGACTGTTCAAACTGTTCCGTCACTTCCCGGATATTGGTCTGCATAACCTTTAATTCCTCCACCAACTGATAAATCACCTCTTTTTTACCGACCACGCACACTCGGTTATAAATACAGGAGCGGACAAAATAATCTTTCTTTAACATTCCGCTTGCTAAAATCTTTGCTTCGATTTCCTCCCGTTCTCTGGGAGAGATACGGAAGCTGATAGTTGGGTACTTATGAACTCCGCTCATTTTCTTCCTCCTTGCCGTTTTCAATCTCCAACCTGTCCGCAAGTTCTCCCTGCTTATTGGGATATAAGTGTGAATATGTATTTAATGTTGTTTCAATTTTCTCATGCCCCAGCCGTTCAGCGATTGCCAGCGGCATGAACCCCATTTCTACAAGCAGAGAAGCGTGTGAATGTCTCAAATCGTGCAGTCTTATCCTCTTTACTCCGGAAGCGTTGATACCTCTGATAATTTCATGTTCCATATAGGACTTTGTAAATCGGAACATTCTTTCGTCAGCCATAATACCGTATAAATGGGAAATATACTCCTGTAATTCTTCTACAAGAAATGGCGGTATTGTCACAATCCGTTTGCTCTTAGGTGTTTTAGGCGGTGTAATAATGTCCCTGCCCCCTATCCGTTGATAGGATTTATTGATAGAGATTGTACGCTTTTCTACGTCAATGTCCTTGTATGTCAGTGCTAATAATTCTCCTATCCTCATGCCCGTCCAGTAGAGAAGCAGGAACGCCATTTTTGTTTCTGGTTTATCCTCTACCGTTTCAAGAAACTGCTTAAATTCCTGTTTCGTCCAGAACTCACGCTCCCCGGCATGGCTCTTTCCAATGCTCCCGGCTTTCCGGCATGGATTGTCTTTCAAATCATAATAGCGAACCGCATAATTAAAGATTGCCGCCAACTGGTTATTGACCGTTTTCAGATACGTTGGGGAATAGCCCTTTTTCATCAGCGCATTTTGCCACGCCCGAATATCCGACGTTTTAATCTCGTTCATACACTTTTTCTTGAAATAGGGAATAATTTTCAAATCAATAATGAATTTCTTCGTCCGCATGGTATTCTCACGCAGACGGTGTTCCATATCCTCATAATAGATGTAGACAAAGTTTTCAAAATTGATGTCTAAATTTCTCTGCTGTTGTTGTAGGAAATCACGCTCCCACTGTTCAGCTTCCCCCTTAGTTTTGAACCCTCTTTTATTCTTCTTATGGCTTACTCCCTGCCAGTCCTTGTAATAGAATTGGCAACGCCACATCTTTCCGTCCCTTGTTGCCGCCATAGATACTCTCCTTTCTTACATGGCTACGGTCAGACCGTAGAATTTTTCTTCAAAGTATTTTGTCGGAACCTTGCCGCAAATTGTCCGGTAGCCTTTTGCTTTTAATTCCTCATTCAGCCCCCGGATAATCTTATAAGCATAGCCCGTTGATACGCCAAGCATTACCGCCGCTTCCTCTGCCGTTACATACATCTTCTTTGATTTCTCCATTCATTGTCCTCCTATATTTTATAGGGACTTTTGTCCCTTATCTACATTCTAATTATACAGGCTCTTTTGTCCCTTGTCAATATATTATTCTTGAATTGGTTGATTATTTTCAGGGTATATGATAGAATACAAATGTCCCTATTATTCATATTATCAAATACTAAAGGAGTGACTGAATGACAGTAGGAGAGAAAATAAAGACATTCCGAACAATCCGGGGAATTTCACAGAATGTGTTAGGAGAACTGGCTGGCATAGATGGAACCACTATTCGCAAATATGAATTAGGAAGCCGGAAGCCTAAGCCCGACCAGCTTTTAAAGATTGCCAACGCTCTGGGCGTAAGTATCAACGTATTCACGGATTTTGATATAGAAACCGCTTCTGATGTCCTTAGTCTGCTTTTTAAAATGGACGAGCAGGTAGATATGGAAATTGACGGTGACAAGGATAATGAGGGAAATCTCATTCCAGATACGATATGTATTCGTTTCAAACACCCGGAAATCAACAGCCGACTTGCCAAATTCGCAAAGGCTAAGAAATTGCAGGAAAATTTGATTGCTTCCAAAGACGCATTTCCAAGTGAAGAAGCATTTAATAAAGAATTGGAGCAGATGAACGAGACTTGCGAACAGATTAAACAACATTTAGTTGATACAAATAGAGTTGTGAGAAAGGGAGCGATGGAAATATCCATCAAAGTATATCCAGAAAATAAGTCCGTATAATAAAACGGCAGATATAGGAGGAAAATCGTATGAAATTTTTTTCAAAAGGGGTAGTTAGTTCTGATAAAAAACATGAAGTGTCAAACGTCTCGACCTCATTTGACATCTTAGACAAGCCAGGAGACAAGTTGTCAGCACGTGTTACAGATTCCAATAGGAAAGTGCTAAAAGTAGAAAAAGATAATGGTGATTTTAAGTACAGCGCAACACAATATCCTAATGGAACAGTTGTTGAAACTAAAACCACAAAGAAAAAAAGAATTTAGTTTACTACAATCTATAACAAGTATGATACCCGCCCCAAATCCAGTATTCATCAAATAAATAGAGCCAAAGTAGAGCCAAACGGCATAAAACAACCCCGGAAATGCCCATTTTATCAGCATTTCCGGGGTTCTGTCCGTTACTCAAACTCCAGACAGACAGTATGCTATATAAGTGAAAATCATTGATTTTAAGGCATTTTCAGGAACTATCAACCACTAAAATCTATATGAAAAAAATTAAAAAATGCAATAAAAATGCAATCGAAGTACATTCAGATTTATAAGATAAACCAACAAGACCTCAATATCTTTCCTTTATAGACGTTCAGAAATGAGCGTCTATTTTTAGCCTTATAAAATAGACAATACTACTTATACATTTAGTGTTCCGATATATGTAGCCCCATAAGCATTTGATTTTTTATTATTTTTAAGGAATTTTACAGAATAATTTTCATTAGACACATATATATCTACAATACCGGATTCGCAATCTAGTATTATATCGCCAGCTGTATTTTGGGTAATAGTATTATAGTTAGATAAATAGTTGATTTTTTCCGATGGGGCTTCTCCTATAATTACAATTTTAGGACTAATACTCTCCATCCATTCTTTAGGTATTTTACCACTACTTCTTCCATGATGTGGTGCAAATATTATATCGGCCTTTGGTAACTCGACAGTATCCTTTATTTTCTCCATAAAAGAATTTTCCAAATCTCCAAACCATAAAACTGTCACACCATTACTTAACGAATACTTGATGATAGGAGAAATATTATTAGGACTTTTCCCCTCCTTAGCATTAAGCAATTCAGCCTTATAATCCTCATTATCAGTAATAGGCCATAAGATATTTATTCCTGATGAACCATATTTCTTTTCTTCATCATTTTGGTTCATCCAACGTCGTGAACATCCTTCATAAATATAGAAAGCCTTTTTATCAGAATCTCTTAATTCACAATATTTTTTAAAATCATCTGTTTCATCAGATTTAGTCGCTTCATTTTTTACACAGTAAAAGTTAAGGATTCCGATTTTATCATCTAGGTACTTTAAACCGTGAATATGGTCTTCATCAGGATGAGTAGATATAAAACGGGTTATATCCTTATCACTTGATTCGGATATGATTTCATCAGTTATTTTTTGTCTATTTGTATCATCCATATTGCAATCAATAATAGTAAAATTACTACTTCCATGTTTAATATAGAACATATCACCATTGCCAACTGATATAGACTTAATAATACTCATTTATTTTTCCTCCCTTTTATCAGCTATCTCAAGAGCTATTACATTATAGGCAAAGCGTTTTGCTTTAATATGTGTTGCTATGTTGGTCAATATTAAAACAGTTAGTAGATACACTATATACGAAGTTTCTATAGAAAACCATTTCAGCAAAAAACTTGCCATTATATACAACATTAGTATAACAAACGTAGATATATACATATCTCTCATAAGTAAGTAATTTCTATTTGATATAAAGATTACCGGTTTTTCTCTATATTTACTATATATTTTATACCATTGGCTATTTTCATAAATTCTTTTTTCCCTAGCATTTGTAGGTATATTACTATATATAGCTGAAAATCTTTGTAATGCTTCCTCCGTTGTAAAGCGAATATCCTTATTCTTAGCTTTTATCTCGGTAAATATATATTCCCCTGGCAGCTTCATCAAACATAAATTGACTATTACATTTTTCAATTTATCATCCATAACTCCATCAATAACAAGCGTAAAGATATATATTACAGATGTTAATATTGAAGTTCCTATAAAAGAAACAATTCCTTTTATATAATCAATATTTTGTGGATTGGAAAAATCTATAAATCCATGAAGAAGTAAAAATAGCAATGATGTTGCAATTACATATTGTTTTAATTCATTTTCCCTGTAATCTTTAATATTATTCAAAACACATCACTCCTATCGTTTACCGCTTAATCTACAATTATGATAACATGGAAAAATACTATTTGCAATCACCGTAAATATTTCTACCATTCCACAAAGGCGTTCAAAACTGAGCGTCTATTTTTTTACCCTAAAACCAGAAAGGATGTGATACTACGAAGAAATCACCACCGCCGGAGCGTTCCCCTCCGTTTCCAGACCAGCACCCGAAACCAACCATCAGACACCACATTCAGAAAGGACAGGTACATCTATATGGAATTAAAATTCGTTATCCCCAACATGGAAAAGACATTCGGCAACTTGGA
>ERZ1036407.470-NODE-470-length-27249-cov-5.323932_pt1 | contig 27249 bp, 29 predicted proteins | sample MGYA00514217_ERZ1036407 | MGnify/ENA primary metagenome ERZ1036407 (study PRJEB33795, sample SAMN09464943) | human gut metagenome | host: Homo sapiens | place: USA: Stanford, California | collected 2016-11 | study: EMG produced TPA metagenomics assembly of the... | reverse complement strand
TCTAATATCTTTGAACTATTATGTGGTATTATTTTCAATATGTCTGCAAATATGAATCTTATATTCTTTCCGGTTTGTCTTCTCCGACTTCACTTTCATTCAATTATCTACCGGTTAATATCCTCTATGGTTAAGGCTTATTCTACGGGAACTTTTATTTGCCATACCACTAACATATTGAGATATTGATTCTGTTAAATTGTCCAATGGATTAAGCCTCCTTTAATCTAATATTTCCAAATGCAATTACATCTCACCGACATATGAAATATAATTTCTCAAATCCTTTAAAAAACATCTCCATACATTATTGATAATATATGCGACATCTTTCCAATTCCCTTTCTCGTCAGGAACTTTTTGGATCTCCCTTGGATTGACTTTATAATATCACCGCGCTCCATATTTGTCAACACTATTTTTAATTTTTTATTATTTTAATTTATAAATCAAAATTATTTTATAAATTATCTGTTTTTTCAAAAATAATCATTAAATTCATGCAATAATGTCGCTTCCAATTGTTAACCTTGCATATTTAACAGTTGACATATTGGCTTCTTTCTTTTATACTTCATCTATAGCAATGCAGGATAATTGCGCGCATGTCCTGCCTCATCTTTTAGAAAGGAGTCCGTACTATCTTCTGTACGGTAAGATATTATGAATAACATTAATACTACAAACGCAGCTGGCAAGCCCTCTCCACGCAGACTGGTACTGATCGCAATGATGACCGCCATCACCTGCATCCTCGCCCCATTATCCATACCAATCCCCGTAAGCCCTGTACCAATCAGCCTTACCAATCTGGTATTGCTGATAAGCGTATATATCCTAGGCTGGAAGGATGCCAGCATCAGCTTCATCATCTATCTCCTTCTTGGCCTGGCCGGGCTTCCTGTATTTTCCGGGTTTTCCGGCGGATTGGGAAAGATCGCCGGTCCCACCGGCGGATACCTGGCGGGCTTTATCTTCATGACTGTGATTGCCGGCCTGGCCGTGGATATTTTTTCCGGCAGGCGTCTTCCCGCAGTCATCGGTATGGCACTGGGCACTGCCGTGGCCTATGCGTTTGGCACTGCTTGGCTTGCCATCCAGATGGATCTTACATTTATCTCCGCACTCTCTATCGGCGTACTCCCCTATCTGGCCGGAGATACGCTAAAGATCATATTGGCCGTAATTGCCGGTCCCATGCTTCAGAAAAGGCTGCGCCCCTTAAATCTCTAAGGGGGGCAGCCTTTCTTCTTACAGAATAATGTCTCCGATCTTCTTATAATCCTCCAGGCTATATGCCTCTATGATATTGCCCTGCACCACATACAGTACCTCCTTAATATACACGCCTCTGGCGCCCTGCACTCCATTTCCGTTAATCTCCTCATCCATATTGCAGACAAATCCGCTGTTGTCGTCATAAGAAAACAGATAATAGTGCCGGCCTCCCTGAGTGTATCCGGCAAATCCGATCAGATTGCGTTCCTGGTCAACCAGCGCCGCCTTATAATCGTATGATACATCCGTGCTATATACATTTTCCAGCACGTAGGTGTCTGCCTCTTTTACATCCGCTTTATTGGAAATGTCGAACATCGTCAATTTGATTCCATCCGTTGACTGAGCCTTTTCATCCACGTCCATTCCAATCCCAAGCAGCCTGTCTTCGCCATAGAAATGAAGATACTCTGAAAAACCGGGAATCTTCAATGCCCCAAGAATCTTAGGATTCTTCGGATCGGACAAGTCCACGCTAAAGAGCGGATCCATCTGCCTGAATGTCACGAAATATCCTGTATCTCCCATGAATCTGGCGGAATATACCTGCTCATCTTCAGCCAAACCTTCAATGGAGCCTATGACTTCCAGGTTCTTATCCAGCACATAGACGCTGTTATCATCACCTTTTGTCGTGACCACGCGCAGATTTCCTTCGTATTCATCGATACAGAAGGAATCCTTCAGATAGCCGTCAAACTTGCCCTGGGCGATCGCCTTTAGTTCTCCGTTTTTGTAGGCTACTTTACGGACCGTCGTAGTATCTCCCTTCGGATATCCCCACTGCGTCTCGTAGAAATAGATATTCTCATTGCTGACATATGCCTGGCCGCCATTGGAGAATATGGCCTTACTGTCCTTGGTTTCTTTCGGATGATCGAGATCAACAGATGTAATCACTTCATACATATTTGCCTGCAATACCGGAGGCAGAAAGATGTCGTCTTTCGCTAAAACTTCTCCATTAACCATTGGGACAAATGTCCCAGGCTCGCTCTTTCTCAGTTCCTGGCCCGTATAGAATTCGCTGAACAAGTACAAGTATCCGTTCGCCATTCTTGAGGAACTATAGTTCCCACTCTGGGTCACCCGTCCCTCCTCCCGGGGTGATGAAGCGTCCCGGACATCATAGGTGACGGCTTCCACAGATTGCGTATTATAAAAGCCTCTGCCGGAAGGATAGTCCCCATCTTCCAAAACATCGAATTTGCTGCAGATCAATACCAGTTTTCCGGAATCCGGCTGCAGATAAATCTCCTGGATCTGGGATGCATCGTCAGCCTTAATAGAGCCGGCCTCTTCCATATCCTTGCCGTCTGCTTTTACGATCGACACTTCCTGCCTGCTGTCTTTCAGCACATACAGATATTTTCCATCCGTCTTAACCACATCGCCTTCGTCCACGCCTTCCTGCCTGACATTGGTCCGGGAGTATTCGGCGCTTTCTTCATGGGCTACTCCCGCATCCGATGACTTAGTTCCGGCATTCGGCGCTGATGACGCGTTTCCGGACGCGTTATCTGGCGCTGTGCTTTCCAAAGTCTTGGTTCCTGAATCCGATGTGACAAATTCCCTCGTCTTCATCTCCTTCTGGTATCTCTCAATATACTCGTAGATCTCATCATAACTGTTCGCGCTGGCAATCTGCTTGCTGTCGCTGATCTGACTGCTTCTAGAGCCTGACGGCTTGCTTTTATCAGGGGTCCCATCCCTACTTCCCCATACGGCTCCCGCAATCACGACAGCCAGGCATGCCGCAGCCAGCGCTGTGACCTGGTATGGACGCAGCCGCTTTTTCTGCTTCTTTCCTTCCAGCATCTCCTTAACATGATCCGGGCTCAGACTGTCCGCAGCCTTTATCTCGTCTGCCCGGTCCTTGATTCTATCGATGATTTCCCGCTCTTTTCTATCCATACAACCGCCTCCTTCGACTCATTTCAAGATACACTCCATCTTCTGCAATGCACGGCTTCGCTTGGAACGCACCGTGTTCGGGTTCATGCGAAGCATCTGTGCGATCTCCTGGCTATTATAGCCCGCGAATACCGACAGGCCCACAATCTCCTGCTCTTCGTCCGACAAGATAAAGAATGCCTTTCTGACATCGATCATCTCACTGTAGTCCGGCTCTTCGGAAGCAAACAGTGTAAATGCCTCCCCGGACTGTTCCATCTTCCTGGACGCTTTTTTTATTTTTTTCCTGCAGATATTAGCCAGGATTGTGAATATCCAGTTCTTAAAGGCGTCTCTGCTCCGAAGCTTCCCGATATTCTCGTAAGCGGCTACCACAGCTTCGCTGACAGCATCCTCCGCCTCCTGCCGGTTTCTCATTATGCACACGGCAAACCGGTACAAATCCATATAGACCGCTTCATACATCTGAGCAAATGTCTCTGCATTACATCTCATATCTTATCCTCCCTGTCAGATATGGCTTATGGTTCTGGTCAGGTTCCTGTTATATATTAGAGTCGAAAAACAGCCTAACTGTTGCAATTGGGGACGCAGTAATTTTATTCTACCGCGTCCCCAATTATCTTTTTTATCCTGTCTCTATGAAATAGACTAGTCTCTGTAGTAATTGATCAGGCAGCCCTTCAGGATAATCTCCCTTTCCGCGTCCGTCATATCACCCAGCTGCAGATGGATTTCCTTCAGGTCTTCCCCTACCACGTAAGCCTTAATATCCGCCGCCTTCTCTTCCACTGCCTTTCTGATATCCGGCACGAACAGATAGTCTCCATTCTTGAAGCCGAGGCTCTCATGATCTTCTTTGGTAATAAACGGAAGCATTCCCCAGTTGATCAGATTGGAGCGGTATCTCTTGGTAGCGTACTCATTGGCAATGTTCGCCCATCCTCCCAGCACTTTCTGGCAGGACGCCGCCTGCTCCCTGGCGGAGCCGTCTCCAGGCTTCACTGCGAATATGGTGCTTCCTACTCCCAGGTTGCCTTCGCCCGCCTCCGGATAGGCCTTACGCACCTTGTCCATAACCGGCTTTAATTCGTCCAGCACTTCCAGCGGGCACTGTCCTGCCTCGATCGCTTTCTGCGCTTTCTGCACTTCCTTGGCTCGTCCCACATAAGCCGGGTCTTTCCTGGATAGTGCAAATTCGGCCAGCCCCAGCGGATTGGAACGATAGGAAGACGTCTCGCCCGACGGTATCAGTTCATCCGTCGTGGTTACCGGGTCATGAATCTCTGAGACAACCTTCAGCACCAAATTCTCCGGCAGCGCAGGCATCTGCGGCCAGTCCTTAATATTCGGCCCGAACTTGATCTCCACGGACGGATCTGCCGCGCCCTTGCTGTCAAAGACACGGTTCGCATAGATATTCTTATCAAAATGATATTTCCGTCCCACGTACTCCACATCCATCGCTGTGGCAGGGGTAAGGAATCCCTTGTTTGCAGCCGTCGCCGCAATAGAGCGGGCATCCATAAGAGCCACGGAAGCAATCTGTCCGCTCTGGAGCTTGGAGCCTTCTCTGTTCGGGAAGTTTCTTGTCGAGTGGCGGATAGAGAACGCATGATTGGCAGGCGTATCCCCGGCGCCAAAGCATGGTCCGCAGAATGCCGTTTTAACAATGGTTCCTGCTTCCATCAAGGTTGCAACTGCCCCGTTCTTCACCAGTTCCATATAGATCGGGGTGCTTGCCGGATATACGCTGAATGTGAACTCATCCGCGCCGATGTAACGCCCCTTGATGATATCCGCCGCCGCACAGATATTCTCAAATCCGCCGCCCGCGCAGCCTGCGATGATTCCCTGCTCTACATACAATTTGCCATCCACGATCTTATCCTGAAGCGTATAGTCTACCGCTTTGTCCAGGCTGACCAGCGCCTTTTGCTCCACGTCATGAAGCACATCCTTAAGGTTGGCGTTTACCTCGTCGATGGTGTAGACGTTGGACGGGTGGAATGGCATCGCGATCATTGGCTTGATCTCGCTTAAGTTCACGTATACCATGCCATCATAATATGTAATGGCCCCCGGATTCAGTTCCTGATACTCTTCCACTCTTCCGTGGATGTCATAGAATTCCTTAATCTTCTCATCCGTCCGCCAGATCGAAGACAGACAGGTGGTCTCCGTCGTCATAACATCTATGCCGATACGGAAGTCGGCGCTTAATTTGGAGACTCCCGGTCCTACGAACTCCATAACCTTATTGTTCACATAGCCATTTCCAAAAGTCGCCCCAATGATCGCAAGCGCCACGTCCTGCGGGCCTACGCCCACTGACGGCTCGCCATCAAGGTAGATTCCCACTACGCCCGGCATCTTGATATCATAGGTCTTATTCAGGAGCTGCTTTACCAGTTCCGGTCCTCCTTCTCCCATAGCCATGGTGCCCAATGCGCCATAGCGGGTATGGCTGTCGGAGCCAAGTATCATCTTGCCGCCGCCTGAAAGCATCTCGCGGGCATACTGGTGAATGACTGCCTGATGAGGCGGCACATATACGCCGCCATACTTCTTGGCACAGGTAAGGCCAAACATATGGTCATCTTCATTGATCGTGCCGCCGACCGCGCACAGAGAATTATGGCAGTTTGTCAAGACATAGGGAATGGGAAACTTCTCAAGGCCAGACGCCCTTGCCGTCTGGATGATTCCTACAAACGTAATGTCATGGGAAGTCAACTTATCAAATTTAATCTGAAGCCTCTCCATGTTCCCTGATATATTGTGAGCTTCAAGGATCCTGTATGCCATCGTATTTCTGGCTGCCTCTTCCTGGGATACTTCCTGCCCGGTCTTTGCCTTTGCCTCTTCGGCGCTTTTAGCAATCTCTGTTCCATTTAACAGATAGACTCCTTTATCAAACAGTTTCACCATATCTTGTCTCCTCCTAATCATTCATATACTTCATGTGATCTGCTACCATCATGGCAATCTTGAATGTCAGCGCATCCTCAAACACACGGACATCCAGTCCTGTCTTCTTCTGGATCTTCTCCAGCCTGTACACCAGCGTATTGCGATGCACGTACAACTGCCTCGCAGTCTCGGATATATTCAGGTTATTGTCAAAGAATGTATATACTGTCGTCAGTTCTTCCTCCTCGAACTGGACGGCCACATCCCCGTCAAACACCTCTTTTAAAAACATCTCGCACAGGGACGCCGGAAGCTGATGGATCAGCCGCCCGATTCCCAGTTCACTATATGCCAGAATGTTCTTATCCACATAGAATACTCTTCCCACCTCAAGCGCCATATCTGCCTCTTTGTAGGATCTGGATACCTCTTTTAACTCATCCACAATGGTTCCGTAAGATATCCGGACGCTTACCATGGCTTCCATATTCAGCGTATCCACAAGCACTTTCGCTATCTGGTTCAACTGTCCATAGCCATCCGTATTCTCAAGGGCCTTTACCAGAATTACATGCCTCTCGTCAACTGCTGTCACAAAATCCTTCGTGCCGGTGGCATATAACCCTTTAAGCGTCTCCAGAATCAGGCTCTCACCCTCATTCTTGGCCTCGATCAGAAATACCGTCCGTTTAAGTTCTGTCGGAATCTTCATCTTCTTCGCCTGGTTATATACATCTACCAGCAGCATATTATCCAGAATAAGGTTCTGGATAAAACGATTCTTATCCATTCTCTCCTTATATGCATACAGAAGGTTGGCAAGCTGGCTGGCTCCCATCTTTCCCGCTATGGACATCCGGGGATCCTGCCCCGCCAGCGCCAGTATATAGGCCGGCTCGTCTTCGTCGCATACAAGGAACAGCCCGGCGTCTTCCCCCGCCTGTTCCGGCTCTTTAAGCGCCTTCCGGCAGAAAGAGGCCACCTCTTTTTCCAGCCCCAGCATCCTTTCGCTGGTCATTACAAGACATTTGGCATCCATATCCCAGACGCCGCACTCAAGCCCTGTAATACGCTTTATATCCTGTACTGTTTTATGCAATATCTGATTCGATAACAATCGTTACCCTCCTGTTCTGCTAAATGCATGTTCTATTCTACCATATGTTAGAAATCATGTCTAATATTTTGCCCTTTCCCTTTGGAAGTAAATCACTGTTTTCAATCCAATTGTTTCATTTTCTCACTTATGTTATACTTTAAGAAAATGAGGGTGGAAAATTTTGTCAGCAGGCAATATCAAGACATCAAAAAAGAGTTTGCTTACATGCAATGTATCGAAAGTTTTCAAAAGAATGACCTTAAAGCGGTAAAGGAATATGACGCGGAATTTCACCGTTTTATAATCCATACCACCAAGAACAGTCGTATAGAAGCAACCATCAGAAATCTAATCAAACTTAGCAAATGCATTGTTGTCAAATCCGATGACAGCCTTTCCAGCCAGGATATAGATGCGCTCCGGCAGTTTCTGAATGCCCTCCGGGATTCAAACGAATCTTTGGCGGAGGAACTTATGCGAAAGCGCGTAGCTGCTTCTAAAAAGTATCATTTCAATCGGTATTATATGGGAGAATATAATTAACATTTTCAATATCATCAGTAAGGCCAGGGATTCGTAACTCAACCCCTGGCCTTTTTCTCATAATTATCAACACTCTATTAGTTTGTAATCGTCAGTTCTGTCTCTTTGTCAAATACATGGATCTTCTCAGCATCCAGGGCAAACTTGACTGTATCTCCCGTTCTTGCTGTCGTTCTTGGATCAACTCTTGCGGTCATGTTAGAGCCTTCATAGTCAAAGTACAGATATACTTCCGCGCCAAGCATTTCATATACACGGATTGTTGCTTCGATTACCGTGTTCGGAGACGCTTCAATAAACATCTGCTCATCATGAACATCTTCCGGACGGATTCCAAGCACTACCGTCTTTCCGTCATAGCCGCCTTCGATAAGCTTCTTGCCCTTTGCCGGAGGAAGCTCGATCTCGGAAGGGCCTGCAGCAAGCCATACCTTATCGCCTTTTACCTTGCATATAGCGTCGATAAAGTTCATCTGCGGAGATCCGATGAATCCTGCTACGAACAGGTTGCAAGGATAATCATACAGTGTCTGAGGAGTATCTACCTGCTGTACGATACCAGCATTCATAACTACGATTCTTGTACCAAGTGTCATAGCCTCTGTCTGGTCATGCGTTACATAGATAATTGTGGTTCCCAGTCTCTGATGCAGCTTGGAGATCTCAATGCGCATCTGTCCACGAAGTTTTGCGTCTAGGTTTGAAAGAGGCTCATCCATAAGGAATACCTTAGGATTACGCACGATAGCACGTCCCATAGCAACACGCTGTCTCTGTCCGCCTGACAAAGCCTTTGGCTTACGGTCTAACAATGGCTCAAGATCCAGAACCTTAGCCGCTTCGCGAACCATCTTGTCAATCTGATCCTTTGGCACCTTTCTTAGTTTCAGGCCAAATGACATATTATCATAAACGGTCATATGAGGATACAGAGCATAGTTCTGGAATACCATCGCGATGTCTCTGTCCTTAGGCTCAACGTCATTTACAATCTTGTCACCAATCTTCAGTTCTCCGGAAGAGATCTCTTCCAGGCCGGCGATCATTCGAAGCGTTGTAGATTTGCCGCATCCGGAAGGTCCTACGAAGATGATGAACTCCTTGTCTTCGATCTCAAGGTTGAAGTCTTTAACCGCCTCAAATCCATTTGGATACACTTTGTTAATATGTTTCAGTGATAAACTTGCCATTTTGAATTCCTCCTAAAAATACTTTCGTATCTATGATATCGTTTCGTTCTGTTACAAAGTATATAAAAAAAGTCCAACTTGGGGTATGCCCAAATTGAACAATTTTTTTCTGGTTTTCTATACAAGTTGACCAAGGAAGAATTTTACAGCAGCGCCTGGTAGATATCGCGCTTGCTTACGCCCCGGTCCTTGGCTACTTGCTTCATGGCTTCCTTCTTACCCATGCCCCGCTCAAGATAATATTCCATATGCGCTTCAATGTCCATTTCTTCCCACTGGGACTTTTCCTCTGCCCTGATCTCTTCGCGGCTCTTTCCCTCGATCACCATCACGCACTCGCCTTTCGGCTCCTGGCTCTCGTAATAGTCAAGCGCATCCTCGATCGTGGTGGCAAATACCGTCTCATGCTTTTTCGTCAATTCCCTGCATACGCTGAGCCTGCGGTTACCCAAAGCCTCGTAGAGAACCTTAAGCGTCCGGGTCAGCCGATGGGGCGCTTCATAGAGAATCATGGTCCGGGTCTCCCCTTTTAGTTCCTCCAGTATGGCCTGGCGCTCCTTCTTATCGGTCGGAAGAAAAGCCTCAAACGCAAATCTTCTGGTAGCCAGTCCGGATATGGTAAGCGCCGTGATACAGGCTACTGCTCCCGGAAGGGCAGTTACGGTTATTCCCGCCTCCTGGCACATGCGCACTAATTCTTCTCCCGGATCCGAGATGCCCGGCGTCCCCGCATCCGTAATCAGGGCTATATCTTCTCCACTTTGAAGCCGTTCTGCCAGCCTGTGCCCTTTTTCTATCTTGTTGTACTCATGATAACTGGTCATAGGGGTCTTAATCTCGAAATGATTCAGCAGCTTGATGCTGTTTCGCGTATCCTCGGCCGCGATCAAATCCACCTCTTTTAGGACACGGATGCATCTAAGCGTCATATCTTCCAGATTGCCTATCGGCGTTGCGCATAAGTATAATGTTCCTGACATGTCTTCTCCTTTTAGCCCCTTTTAAAGGCTAGTCCATCCCATATATTTTCATCATTTCTTCCGTATATTTTCCATCCTGCTCATACGAGATGAGAGGCGGCTCTACCTTCATTCTGGGATTGCCTCCCCGCAGACCTTCAAGCAGCACCATATTGGGCTCTTTATCCACGAATGGATACACCAGCCGCATACGCTTCGGCTCAATTCCTGCGGCTGTCATCTTAGAAAGTATCTCCGGCAGCCTGAATGGCCGGTGAATCATATAGAATCTTCCCTTCGGCTTCAGAAGCCTGGCGCTCTCCCTTAAAATATCATCCAGCGTACATAGGACCTCATGGCGGGCAATATACAAGGCTTCATTTTCATTCTTCAGCCCGTGATCTCCGATCATATAGGGGGGATTTGTCGTAATTACATGAAAAGAGGCCGCCCCAAATATGGCGGATGCCTCTTTGATATCTCCTGTGATAATGTCCACCTTGTCCTGCAGATGATTATGTCTAACGCTTCTGCGGGCCATATCGGCGCTTTCTTCCTGAATCTCAAGGCCGGTATAATGCGCCCCTTCATTCTTCGCTTCCAGCAGAATCGGAAGTATTCCAGTTCCGCTGCCCAGATCCAGCGCCGTCTCGTTCTTCTTCACCGTGGCAAAAGAAGACAGAAGTATGGCGTCCATGCCAAAGCAGAAGCGTCCCGGGCTCTGTATAATCTCATATCCTTTAATCATCAGATCATCCAGGCGCTCGTTAGGCTTTAAACTATTCATCATCCAGTTTTGACGCTCCATTCTTCTCTTCCAGCGCCTTTAGCTGTGCCAATTCTTCTTTGGATAATTTCACATCCTTCTTCTTGCGCTTTGGCTTGAATCTAAGTTCGCTGGCTTTATACTCACGGATCTCTTTTTCATCATTATCCAGGGTTACGATAACCTTCACCTGCTGCCGCAGCACATTAACAGACTGCACATCGCCTCTCAGGCCTTCCGGCGTAGTTACATGATCTCCATTGGAAGGAAGTCGGCTGTTCAATACTTCATAAGTCTCTTCCTCATTGGTCAGGCAGCACATCAGCCTGCCGCATACCCCTGATATCTTAGAAGGGTTCAGGGATAGATTCTGCTCTTTCGCCATCTTGATGGATACCGGCGCGAATTCAGACAGATACGTATTGCAGCAAAGCGGACGGCCGCAGATCCCGATTCCTCCCCGGATCTTCGTCTCATCTCTTACTCCGATCTGTCTCAGTTCTATCCTGGTCCTGAACACGCTCGCCAGGTCTTTCACCAGTTCCCTGAAGTCAATCCTCCCGTCTGCGGTAAAGTAGAAAAGCACCTTATTGTTGTCAAATGTATACTCCGCGTCGATCAGCTTCATCTCAAGGCCATGCTTGCGGATCTTCTCAAGGCAGATACCAAATGCTTCCTTTTCCTTTTCCCTGTTCTTTTCTTCCTTGCGGATGTCATCCTGGGTCGCAATACGGATGACCGGCTTCAGCGGCTGGGTGATCTTGTCATCCTCTACATCCTTCTGGCCGGTGACTACCGTGCCAAACTCAACGCCTCTGGCCGTCTCGACGATCACCTTATCCCCTGTATGAATATTATATTTCCCCGGCGCGAAGAAGTATATCTTCCCTGCCGGGCGGAACCTTACTCCAATTACTCTTGTCATATTGTTAATTCTCCTTTATTGTCAGGAACAACAGTTCCATTACCAGATCAAAGTTTACATTGGCCTTTAATCTGGCTTTGGCTTTTTCCAGGCTTTCTATGATAAGCTCGATTCCTTCATAGGAACTTCTCTTAGCCCGTTCTTTGATATATTTTATCTGGTCTTTGAATACGACCTTATCCATATCCTTGGTTGCTTTATATAATAAGACATCCCGATACCATATCATGATAATATCCAGATAGTCATTGATTTCCAGCTTATATGCCGTGATCCGGCTTACCGCCTGCACGATCTCGCTTAACTCCATCTCATTGATGTACTTCAGCAGCTGCACCGCCTCATCACGGATCTCATTAAAATGTTCGGAATTCGCCAGCATAATGGCACGTCCCATATTTCCCTGGGCAAATGCAGTGCACATATCCGCCTTATAATCCGGAACCTGCATGGTCTCCATCAGATACTTCTTAATCAGGGTATCCTTAATATTACGCAGTTTCAGCATTACGCACCTGGAATTAATCGTCGGCAGCAGCGTATCCGCATTCTCTGTAAGAAGCATGATTACCGCATATTCCGGCGGCTCCTCGATCGTTTTAAGCAAGGCGTTCTGCGCCTGGGGCGTCATCATATCTGCCTGGGGAATAATGTATACCTTATATGGTCCCTGGTAGGGCTTTATCATAATCGTATTATTCACCTGTTCCCGGATGTCGTCCACACTAATAGAATTCGGCTTCTCGTGTGTAACCTTTATAATATCCGGATGGTTGCCGCTTTCTGCCTGTCTGCAGGAATGGCATTCATTGCACGGATCCGGCCCGCCTTTCTCGCACAGCAATGTGGCGGCAAACAGATTCGCCAGCATCTTCTTGCCGGCTCCCCGCTCTCCATTCAATATATAAGCGTGGGACACCTTGTCCTCTCTTACCGCATTCCTGATATAATTAATAATGTCTTTGTGGCCAACCACATCTTTAAACGTTCCCATGTCGTATTTCCCCTATAATTTCTTCTAAGCATCGTGTTCTATTATCATTCACAAATCTTTTCTGTATCCCAAGGCTTTTCAGATTCTCTTCTGCGAAATCCTTCGTGTCTGCAAGAAATCTTCTGCATAATTCCGCGTATTTGGGCGTCTCCTGCTCCCGCTCCCGCGCCAGAGCCCTGGCAAGCCGCTCGCCGTCTTCTACCTCGATATAGATCGGCGCCAGTTTATCAGGCCCATAAAACTTCTGCATCCGTTCATAAGACTGAAGGGTTCCGATTACCAGATAGTCCGATGTATCAAGGTTGATCTGGCCATCATCAACGGTGGCATACTTCCAGATGCCGTGCACCGTATCATAGGCGCGCTGCTCTATCACCTTCCCTTGATTCTCATATGCATTTAATGTATCCTCTGAAATGAAAAAGTATTCTACGCCGTCCCGCTCTCCTTCCCGGATCGGCCGGGTAGTATACAGCGTAATCGTCTGAAGCCAGGGCAATGCCTTCTTGACTTCCTTAAACAGCGTATCCTTCCCGGAAGAACTCTTTCCCATCATATAATAAATCTTACCCATGCATCCAAACCTCAATATACTGGTCTTCTTTCAATCCTTCGATAGCGAATCTTAGATTATGATACCATTGTAACATATCTGCCGCCTCTTGTGATACCCTTTCTCCCGGTACGATCAAAGGACTTCCCGGAGGATAGAGATATGCATACTCCGTGGATATATACCCTACACTATCCCTCCACGGCAAACGCCGGACCTTGCTTCCAGGTACTGCGCTGATTGCAGCCTCATCCAGCATATTCTCCATCACAGAACTGTTATATACCACTTCCGGCCTGGGCAGGCTCGCCCCTATAATAGTGGGCGTTTCTTCCAGACAATTCCCCGACCGCATCCGTTCGTCCGCCTGGGCGTCAATCTCTTTCAGCGCCCTTGCCAGACGCTCCATGCCATCCTCCGTGTCTCCTATGGATGTCATTGCCAGAATATAAGTCCCGGCTACCATCTCCATCTGTAGATGGTATTCATTCAGCAGTATCCTGTAGAGCCTTTTACTACTCATGTCAGCATGCCGGACGGATATGACGATCTTGGACCTGTCAAAATTCTCCGTCTCCACCAGTTCCAGGCGTTTCAGCTGTCTAAGCCTCCCCCGCATCTTCTCCAGCATCTTGACATAAGGATCGAATAGTTCTTTTCTTCTGTTTTCCAGCATATCGATGCAGGAGTCTATGCTGGACATCAACACATAAGACGGGCTGCTGGACTGGAGCATCCGCAGATATTCCCGGACTCCCTTGCGGCTTGCAAGGCTTCCATTGATATGCAGAAGCGCAGTCTGCGTCAACGCCGGCAATGTCTTGTGAAGGCTGTGGATCACGATATCCGCCCCCCTCGTATTAGCGTTCTGAAGAAAATATGGATGAAAGCCAAAATGCGCTCCATGGGCTTCATCCACAATCAGTGGTATGCCTTTTTCATGGACCGCTTCTGCTATGGCTTCCACATCCGATACCACGCCGTCATAAGTGGGCGACACGATGACCACTGCCCGGATGGAAGGATACTTATCAAGGGCCTCCCTCACATCGTCTACGGAAACCTCTGTATTCAACTGCGCGCAATGATTGAATTCAGGATACAGATACACTGGATTCAATTCATTCATGTATATGGCATGATACACAGACTTGTGGCAATTTCTTGCCACAAGTATGGTATCTCCTTTTTTTGTTACGCCGGCAATGGCGCTTAAAATTCCTACGGTACTTCCATTGATTAGAAAATGAGTCTCATCCGCATGGTATATCCTGGCTGCCCGGATCTGAGCCTCCTTCAGGATCCCCTCCGCATGATGAAGGTCGTCAAATCCCTCAATCTCCGTAATATCAATCTTATAGGGAACCGTGGACTTGAGCATGTCCAGATTCCGCTTATGGCCCGGCATATGGAACCCATAATAGTCTGAGTCGCTATAGTCTTTTAACTTATCATATATCGTGCTCATTATAATCTCTTTAATAATTCTTCTCCTTCCTTTTCAAAGCCCGGCTTTCCAAGCAGCGCGAACATGTTCTTCTTATAACTCTCCACGCCTGGCTGGTTAAATGGATTCACGCCGGATATATATCCGCTTACGCCAATGGCAAATTCAAAGAAGTAGAACAACTGCCCCAAAGAGAACTCATCCTGCCTCGGAACATTAACAATCAGGTTCGGAACATTTCCATCCGTATGGGCAAGAATCGTGCCATTCATGGCGCTTTTGTTGACAAAATCAACCGTCTGCCCCGCCAGATAGTTCAGTCCGTCAAGGTCGACCGGCTCTTCCTGGATTCTAATCTCCTCGGCAGATTCCTCCACATTCAGGACCGTCTCAAACATGATACGGCTTCCGTCCTGGATGAACTGACCCATGGAATGAAGGTCTGTGGTAAGGTCAACAGACGCCGGATAGATTCCCTTCTGGTCTTTGCCTTCGCTCTCCCCGCAGAGCTGCTTCCACCACTCGGATACATAGTGAAGGCTTGGCTCGTAGTTTGCAAGAATCTCGATGGATTTCCCTTTTCTGTGGAGAATATTGCGGATCGCCGCGTACAAAACTGCATCGTTGCTCTCATAAGGATCGCCAATCGCCCTCTCTCTTGCAGACGCTGCGCCTTCCATTAGCTTCTCTATATCCGCGCCGCTGACTGCGATCGGAAGAAGTCCCACCGCCGTCAATACAGAGAAGCGGCCTCCTACGTCATCCGGAACTACGAAGGTCTCATATCCTTCTTCTGCAGCCAGGTTCTTAAGCGCTCCCCTTGCCTTGTCGGTGGTAGCGTAGATCCTCTTTGCCGCTTCCTCCTTGCCGTACTTCCTCTCCAGCATCTCTTTAAAAATACGGAAGGCAATGGCTGGCTCCGTGGTTGTACCTGACTTTGAGATAATATTTACGGAAAAGTCCCTGTCTCCTACCACATCCATCAGATGCTTGAGGTATGTACTGCTGATGCTGTTGCCTACATAATAGATCTCCGGAGTCTTACGAATTTCCTTAGATACCATATTATAAAAGTTGTGGCGCAAGAACTCGATTGCCGCTCTTGCTCCAAGGTAAGAGCCACCAATGCCAATTACAAGGAGCACTTCTGAATCCCCCTGAATCTTTGCCGCTGCTTTCTGAATACGCACGAATTCTTCCATGTCATAATCCACCGGAAGGTCGATCCAGCCAAGGAAATCATTCCCCGCCCCTTCCCGGCCAAGAAGTTCTGCCTTCGCCTGTTCAGCGATCTTCTTCATAGATTCAATCTCATGCTCTGAAATAAATGTCTTTGCTTTAGAATAGTCAAATGTTACTTTACTGTTCATAGTGACCCCTTCCTTCCATCTTTCCATCTTATAAGTATGTACTATTTTATTTTATCAAATCGGCCACTTTTAATCAAGCCATAAACTCCTCCAGAATCTGCCGTATCAGCACGTCTTTTGCTACTTCTTCCTTCTCTTTTTCCCTTCTTGCCTTCCGGTCTGCCGATGCAGCCTGAATCTGCGGAGCCACATCCGGCACCTCATATGGTTCCGGCATGGTCGGACTGGTAATCTCAGGAGGCGCCGTAGGCGACGGCACTTCTTTTCTCGGCATTGGCCTCTCCGGCTCTCCCCTATCGTTCTTATCTGTTCTGGAGGATTTCTTCTGATCCTCTTCTTCCCTGGCTGCCTTCACTACCTTTGCCGCCTTCTGGCGCGGGGTCTCCGGCTCATTCTCTATCGCAAATATGTCCTCGCCATCCCCTTCCTCCCAATCCGGCACTACTCCAAATTCGGATACCGGTGTCTCCGGAGCCATTACCTTGATCTCTTTCTGGTACGCCTTTTCATAACGGTGCAGGCATACATTTTCCAGATAGTCAACCATATAGTTCTGCACTGCCTCCATGCGGTATTCCTCGTCCGTGGTCAGATGGACCAGATAGATCAGAATGGCAAGCCCGGCGCCAGCAGCCCCTGTCTTAATCACCATGTCGCCCATTCCATTTACCGCGTACTCAAGAAGCGCCCCCGCCGCTCCCAGTATCAGGCACAGTCCGGCCGTGGCCTTCTCCATCCGCCTCCAGCTGTGCAGCTTCATTCCTACAACCTTGTACTCATACAAGTACTTGTCTACAAACACCCTGACGTTCTCCACCGTATCGCTGATCATGCAGGCATGTTCGAATTTGGCGCGCACCAGGCGCATAAGCGGGTGGGTACTTTTATTCATATTCCCGGCTGCGCGCACCAACTGTTTCAAAGTTACATTTGCAATCAGTTTACTCACAATCCCTATGACCGTCAGGATTCCCATTAGCACGAATATCACGTGCTTGTCCAGTATAATTTCTAACATAAAAAAGCCCTCCTTTTGCTTAGAATTATACTTGAAATTCCAAAGGAGGGTATAAAAACCGTTCTACAGATTCTGACCCCTGATGTGGAGGAATCTGTCAGATTCTTAAGATTCTTCGTCCGGCCGTAATTATATCATTGTCAGCAATTCCTTCATAAGCCTTACGCTGTGGGCGATCGCCTGCCTTTCAAAGGTAGGGTAATCCATGGTCGCGCTGTTGTCGGCTTTGTCCGAAATGGCACGGATTATGACATACGAAACTTTGTTCAGGTACGCTGCCTGTGCAATCCCGGCTCCTTCCATCTCCACGCACAGTGGATGGAAGTTCTCCACGATCTTTTCTTTTGCCTCCCTGGATGAGATGAACTGGTCGCCGCTTGCCACCTTTCCGGTAAATGTGCGGATGTCCGGGTTCGCCTTCTCATTAGCCTTGGCTGCCTTGCGCACAAGTTCTTCATCTGCTGGAAACGCCAGCGTATCCATCCTCGGTATCTGCCCGATGGCATCCCCGAATATAGTAGCGTCCATATCATGGTGAAGGGCATCCGTGGAGATAACCATATCGCCAATATCAATTCTCGCATCCAGAGATCCTGCGATTCCGGTATTGATCAGCATATCTGCCTGGAACCTGTCCACAAGTATCTGGGCACAGATGCCAGCATTGACTTTGCCGATTCCGCTTCTAACTACCACCACGTCCTTGCCGCACAGTTTCCCCTTGCAGAAAACCATAGATGCCTGCTCTACCGTCTCCTGAATATCCATATCTTCCTTCAATGCCGCAACTTCTTCTTCCATTGCTCCGATAATTCCTATCATATCAACCTCTCCTCCTTATATCACGATTACTCCATGTAGGTAGTTTATCACAACTAAATCACGATGCCAACTTATATAACATTTAGTATCTGTGATTTAAAATATTACATTTTTCTGAAATATCATAAAAGATATAGAAATCCTATGATTTCTTTGCTATAATCCGTATTGAATATTTGTTATATTAATAATCTATAATGAAGAGCAAACAAGGGAGGCAATATTTATGGAATACAGACCACATGGTGTCTGTTCTCAACTAATTCGTGTAGAGTTGGACGGAGATATCGTTAAAAACGTAGAATTTGTAGGAGGCTGCAACGGCAACACCAAAGGTATCTGCAGCCTGATCAGAGGAATGAACGTACACGATGTTATTTCCCGGCTGGAGGGCATCACATGCGGCTATAAGTCTACATCCTGCCCGGATCAGCTGGCATATGCATTAAAGAAAGCAATCGGCCAATAGACATCGCTGCCAGGAAATCTGCGACTACCAATTTCCTGTAGAAAAAGGATACGAGGCCTAGCATATAACCTCGCATCCTTTTCTGTCCTTTTTGTCTTATACGTTTTTCTCTTGATTCCGGAGAGATTGTGGGAAGCACCGTCTACGACGACTTTAACCCGTCTCGTGGGTCTACGGTTTCTCAATGTAAGGTCGAAATTATTGTTAATAGTTTCTCCTGTTGCACCGCAGACGGCGCTTCCCGCAATCTCCCCGGATATAGCATATTGGCATTTTTGTTTTCTAAATTTGTTTTTCCGATTGCAAAATGTTTTTTGTTTTCTTCTTTTTCTTTTATACTTTGGTTTTCACATTTTATGGATCTTCCACATAGACACCGTTCGTAAAGGAACTGCTCATATCACTGTTTGCTGCATGTAAGCATCTTACTCGATAATAATATCCGCCTTCAACTTCTAAGGTTCGATTAGATCCCACCCTATCTGTATTCTGGCTTTCTTTTTGCCAACCATCATATATTCCCCAAGCAGAATCACCTTCTTGAGCTCTTTCGATTGTGACAGCAATTTGGACACTATCAACAACATGCGCCGCAAATGTCGTTCCGCCAGCATATATTTTCCCCGGCCCCAGTCTGACGCATTTAGAATATCCAGTAAGCAAATCTTCACCTCGAGTAATCTTCATATCATATCCAATAGACTCATTGTCATGGGTTAAATATGAACCGTCTATCATTGGTCTATCTTCAGATGCATACAGATTTTTAGTAGACGATAGAAATAGTCCTACAATTATAACGATTACACATGCCGTAGATACCCATTTATTTTTCATCCTTCACCTCCATCCTCATATTTTTCCTTTACCCTCATATATATAAACACACAACTCGACAAAAACTGACGTCCTTATTTAAGAAAAAACAGATTATTTATGATTAAAGTAAATTCTTCCTCTGTCATTGTTCCTATTAAAAAGTATTCTAAACCATTATAATCGAACTTTGCTGAATAACGCTCCGTATTAGATTTCGGCGTTCTATATTTTTTTATCTCCATAGTATGTCCATTTATTTGTTCTTCATAGTTTTCAGAAACCACATCTTCAACATCTATTCCCCATGAAGAATTTTTAAAAGATGCATTAATACAATATACAACTGATTCTTCACCCAAATAATAAACTAGTTCTGCCGTCTGCATTGTTGGATCAAATTCCATTCTCTTGAAAACCATATCTTCTGGCCCATTATATATTCTAGCCAACTCAACCCCAAATTCTTCACTAACCATTTGATATGCTTTTTCCTCATTTTCTTCTACAATTGTCAAGTTATTTTCACTAGAATCTATTTGTTCCACTTCTCTGTTTCCAATTGCTCTTCTCATCATAGACACTATCCTGCCAGGTCCGCCTATACTAGTCACACTAATGGCCATCACTAACACAAGCGATGCCGCCAAGGTAATATACAGTTTGCGGCGTTTCTTTTTACGCGTAACTTCGATTTCAACTTCTTTATTTTTTTCTTCCTCTAGTACCTTGCGCCCTACTTCTAATGCAAGCCTGTCTTCCTCTGATAGCTTAGAGTATAGTTCTTCTCTTTCCTTCTCCTTGATCTGCTCCTCCAGTTTTGCTCTGAGTGATTCTTTGAACCCTTCCGGCATCTGGATGCTGTCATCCTTCAGGATTTCTTCTTCCTCTTCCTTCGCTAGCTGCTCAAAGTCTTCGGTTATCATGTATTCAAACTGATCCTTTTTTCCCTTCATTACTTACCCCTATATTTCTATTTATCCTTGATTAGAGAACTTCTATATACAAAACTGTCAGCCCCTGCCCTAAATCTGCTGTTTCTCTTGACCAATTCCGTTGTAAACGTATAATATAATTATAACAAGTGTCCTTATGGCATTTTTTCTACCTACAAACAAAATCGGGAGGTCATTATGAAACGTATCATCTTAACAGGCGGCGGCACCGCTGGCCATGTTACGCCTAACATTGCCCTTTTGCCACGGCTCAAAGAATTACAATATGATATCCATTATATAGGTTCCTATAATGGTATCGAAAAAGAACTGATCCAGCAATTCGGGATTCCTTATCATGGGATATCCTCCGGAAAATTGCGGCGCTACTTCAGCGTACAGAATTTTACAGATCCTTTCCGTGTTATCAAAGGACTTGGAGAAGCACGCAAGTTAGTCAAGATACTAAAGCCAGACGTAATCTTCTCCAAAGGCGGCTTTGTCTCTGTTCCGGTGGTATTGGCCGGAAAGAGCCATCACGTCCCAACGATTATCCATGAGTCAGACATGACCCCTGGTCTTGCCAATAAGATATCCTTATCTTCGGCAACCAAGGTCTGCTGCAATTTTCCCGAGACTTTAGAGCATCTTCCAGAAGGAAAAGCCGTGCTTACAGGCTCCCCTATCCGTCAGGAACTGTTGTCCGGTGACAAGTATAAGGCAAAGGAATTCCTGGGATTTACCACTGACAAGCCTGTTATCATGGTTGTTGGCGGAAGCCTTGGCTCTGTCGCCGTTAACGATGCAGTGCGAGGCATCCTTCCCGAACTTCTGAAAGACTTCCAAGTCGTACATCTATGCGGCAAGGGAAAGGTTGACGAATCGTTGAAAGGCTTGGAGGGATATGCTCAATTCGAATATGTCAAAGAAGAATTAAAAGACCTTTTTGCATTGACAGATATAGTAATATCCAGAGCTGGCGCCAATGCTATCTGCGAATTGCTGGCTCTCCATAAGCCAAATCTTCTGATTCCCCTTTCCGCCAATGCAAGCCGTGGGGATCAGATACTCAATGCCCGTTCCTTCGAGCGTCAGGGATACAGCATTGTGCTGGAGGAAGAAGAACTTAATAAAGATGTCCTTCTTCAGTCCATCCTGCGTTTATATGAGAACCGGGATTCTTACATAAGCGCTATGAAGAACTCCCCACAGCAGAATTCTATTGATACTATTATAGATTTAATAGAAGCCGTATCCAAAAAATAATACGTGCTTCAGCACAATGGCAATATATAAAACAGGTGTCGCTCAGGCACCTGTTTTATGCTTTGTTCAAGTGGTCAAACTGTTCCTCGAAATGCTTCCGAATCCATTTCTTTGCTCTATACAACATACTATGAAGCGTCTCCAGTTTCACACCCATGATCTCTGCAACTTCCTTTTGCGGCTTTTCCAGAACATATGTAATTGTGACTGCTTCATACCAACTGGGATTCAGATCATACAAGGCCGAAAATATATCTTTTACAAGTTCCCTACTTGCCCGTTCTTTTAATTTTCTGATAAATACGTCCTCTGTACTGTGATCAAAATCGGAGGGTGCCTTTTCATGCTTTTCATACAGCAGGTCATCAATCAAAACTTCACGTTTCCGATCTCTAATCACATTCAGCGCCATATACTTAGTTGTCAAAACTAGCCACGGACGCACTGCATCAAGATTTACATGATCCATATTCATATACAATTTAATGAAAACACTTTGTGCAATCTCTTCCGCTGTGTGATGATTTCCACAATATTTTGCTGCTACCTTATACACAAGCTCGACATTGTCCTCATAGATTACATCAAAGGCCACTTTTCCTATCGACTCCACACTCACTTGTTTATCCTTCGCTTCCTTATTATTTTAACTTTGATAAGATATCATTTTTATCTTCTTCTGTCAATTCGCCCATCTTCCATCCCAGGCCCACGCCGTCGCCAGTATGTCTTGGAATCATATGCATATGGAAGTGGAATACGGTCTGCCCTGCCGACTCGCCATTGTTCTGGACGATATTATAACCATCACAGTCCAGGATGCCTGTAAGCTTCGTAATCATCTTCTTGGCAAGCACAAGCGCTTTTCCAGCCAACTCATCATCCAATTCATACAGATTAGCATAATGCTCCTTTGGAATTATCAAAGCGTGACCTTTTGATGCCGGACTTGCATCCAGTATTACCCTGAAATCCTCATCTTCATATAATGTAGCTGTAGGTATTTCACCATTGGCAAGTTTACAGAATATGCAGTTTTCGTCCTTCATTTTTATCATCCCTCTCTCTTTAAAATAGTGATTGATTATTTTACCCGCCAATGCTAAACTGTTAATTCAGAAAGGGCGGTAATAACTATGTTTACAACGACAGACTACGACAAATTGCAACAAATCATGGCAGAAAGTCCACAGAAAAAAGAACTTCTTACTCGACTCCTGGAGTCCCATCGCATGGACATCAGCACCATCAGCCACGAAATCCGTAACCCATTGACGCTGGTATACAGCACATTGCAATTAATTGAATCCCAGCATCCGGAAGTATTAACCTTTCATCATTGGGAAGGAATGCGGCAGGATATTGAATATATGAAGCAGTTATTAGAGCAACTCTCCTCATATAATAACGGCGAGCGCTTGGAATGCGCTGCAACAGATGCACGAACTTTTTTGAGAAAGATCGCGCTTTCCTTCGCTTCCACCCTTGTGGATTCACAGATTGAATTTACTTCAAGGATTCCTGCCACACTTCCATCCATAAGCATTGATCCTACGAAAATGAAGCAAGTACTTCTAAACTTGCTTAAGAATGCCAAGGACGCGGTTCTTTCATGCCCGGATAGGGATAATGCGGCCATCTCTTTGACGGCTGCCTTCCAGAACCAGCAGGTCGTAATTACTATATCTGACACCGGCTGCGGCATCGCGCCAGAAGACTTGTCCACAATATTCGAGCCATTCATAACCCATAAGCAAAATGGCACCGGCTTAGGCCTTGCCATAGCCAAGCGTATCGCTTCGGCCCATCATGGTTCTCTTACGGTGGAATCAGTATTGGATAAAGGGACTGTCTTCACGCTTACGCTTCCAGTACAGCAGGATGCATAGAAGGAATCCCGTCGTCAATCCGCCGATATGTGCCATATTGTCAACTCCTCCGCTGGAGTATCCATAATAAAGCGTAATAAAAATCATAAAGACAATGCCTCTGCCTGATATATCGCCGATCCGACCTCTGTTGCGGATTGCTACATATAATAAAGCCCCGATAATTCCAAAAATTGCTCCCGAGGCTCCGGCAGCTATGGCATAGTCCGCCAAGCGGATGTCCCACCATGAGGACAGGATATTTCCACCCAGACCGCTTAAAATATATATAACCAAAAACCTGATGCTGCCAATCTCGACTTCCAGGTTCCAGCCGATCAATACCAGCGTAATCATATTGTTAAAAAGATGCTCGAAGCCAAAATGAAGAAACATGCTGGTAAACATCCGGTAGTATTCTCCCTGTTCGGTAATAAAGGGTACGTACATTGCCCCATGTTCCAGCATAAAAAGCCCGTCTTCCGTCGCGCCTTGAAATGACAGCAAAAAGAACACTGCCACATTGGCAGCCAGTAATAAAATTGTACATGGAGCCTTCATCTTCTTGCTATTCATATATCACTTAACCGCTTTCTGACATCTCTTCTGATTTTATTCTCTATCAGTATAGCATAAGATTGAAAAATAGTAACCTCCAAATCTATTCTTTGTTGATTATTCACAGATTTTCTTTCTCTATCTCATCAATAAGCCCCTGGATCATGCCCAGTTCCTCTTCCAGTATATCCGCAATCTCCTCTGCCGAACAGCCCTTTTTTAATTTTTTCCTAATTAAATTTTTAATGGCTTCCTGTTTCCCCTCCTGTTTTCCTATTTCTCTTCCTTCCTGCCTGCCTTCTTCCAGTCCCTCCTGCCTTGCCTCTTCTTTGTCGTAGTATCTTTCTTCCCATGCCTGCATATACTTCACCCCTACTTCTTCACTGGCTTTTACCTTACGCACACGGTTATGGATACGCTTAATCCGTTCGCTGTCCATATCTGCAGCCATTTCATCCGTAGTGTCTTCCACATAACGCAGGAATCCCACTAGTTCTTTGGATACCTCGCCATCATTCTTTCCCCGGGTATTCAGAAATATGCGAACCGCTCCATCTTCAAGGCAGCAATCGGGCTCTTCCAGGCATCCAGCACGAAACGTGTACACATATCTGCCATACCCAAACAGGTCGAATGGCGTGATTATAATAATATACGAATTATTTAACTGGTTATAATCCGGAATCCCCGGTTCCAGAAGGCCTGCGTCTATCATAGACTGGTAATATCTGCTGCGCTTTGCCAAGTCCGTCCTTTTCTTCTGCTGCATTTCTGTGTTGTAAACTGATTTTTCTTCATCCATGGCGTATACATCCATCCGAACTGCACGCAGATGCGGCGATACCCTCAACTCTTTCTCCGTCTCATTTTGTTCCAGCAAAGGAATATCCCTTCCAAAGATAATACTGAGAATATCCTGATGTGTCTGCGGATCTTCCAGCACTTCATCAAACAGAAAGCGGTTCGTAAGGTTTAACTCTTTTAATGGTATCAAATCTTTTGTTTTCCCCATATGTTTCTCCTTTATTTTACCACAATCTCGTTCCTCTTAACAATCCATTTTTCAGATTGTATTTATAGTTCTTCTTCCTCGATATGCAGCCCATCCCAGTCGCCCCACTTAGGCTTTTTGTGCTTATTGAGAAATCGTTTCACAGGCGTCCACAGGTTTTCTGTTTCTTTCATAATGGAACTTCCCATCTCCTGTTCCGTAATCCAGTCATGTTCCTTTGTATCATATTCCATTTCTTCTATCTCCTCTACAGTGTCTACTTTTTCGTCCTTTTCGGGACGTTTCAGGCATTCTGCCATAATCTTTTCCAGACTATAGTTTTCTTCCATTGTGGCTTTATGAAGCAGAAAGACCAGGCGGATGCACTCCTGGTCTTCATAATCCCCCTGTCTGACAAAATACTCTGTCAATGTATGGAACTCTTCCCACAGGTCCTGGGCTGCCAGAGGATAATAGCAGAAAAAGAATCTGCTCTCCTCATAAAAGATGTATTCCGGCTTCAGCAAGATACAATGTATATTCAGCAAATACGCCTCCACTTCTTTAATAACTGCCTTGAACTGCGTCAGAAACAGTTTAAGGTCCTCTCCGCTGATCTTGCTTCGCTCATACATTGCTTTCATGGAAACTTTCCCACTGACATCATAATCATAATAACTGCTGCCATTCATTCCTCTTGCGCCTACCTTAAGAATCCCATCCAGCGAATTTGCCTTCAGCATCCGTATTTGATAGTCTTCTTGATATAAGTCATGTTCTTCAATTGTAATCTTACGTTCCATCTTCACTTCTCCTTCAACCTTTGCATATCCCTAATATGCTTCTCGGGTTCTGTGACTGCCGCCTTTGTTACCACGGATATCTTCATCTGCCCGTAAGAAGCAATGGCATTCACTTCAATCTCGTCCTTTCTGACCTTCACATTCGCCTGAGCATTGCTGGCCAGAATACACTTTCCTTTTACCCTCTGGACGAAAAGGCTTTCCAGCTGTCCTGCCTTTACCCCGTCTTTTTCCCGCGCTTTTGTGCTGCCTGCCACAGCCGTCTCATATGCCGCGCCGGTTAAGATGAGTTTGTCATGGTAATAAAAAGCCGCCAGGATGCATCCCATAATCAGAAAAAGGATCATTGGCATAAGAAATGACATTTCTACCGTCAGGCTGCCTTTTAAGCAGCCCCTGCTTTTTACCCGTTTTTTCATTTTCCTATATGACTCTTCCCCCATTTATCTCCCCCTTGCCAGCACGCTAAGCAAATATCCTGCCGCCAGAAAGGGAATGAATGGAATCGTATGTTTTCTAGACATTTTCTTTGCCGTCAGACAGACCAGAGCGGCCACGGCGAGGAAGCAAAATGTCCCCACCAGCACATTCAGCACTCCCCACAGCCCCAGATATATTCCCAAGGCCAAAATCGCCCAACTATCTCCGTAACCAAAACCTTCCCGCGTAACCTTGCTGACCAGGAGAAACAGAATTCCTACGCCAGCGCCTCCTGCTGCCATCCACAGATCCGGCTGCCTTGTTATCCCCTGATAGGCCAATGCTGCAATACTCGCCATGACCAGGATATCCGCCGGTATCCTTCGGAAATGGATGTCAATCACAGAAAGGCTTAGCAATATGCCCATGCAAATCATCTGGCTTATTTCCCACATCTTGAGCAAGCCCCCTTTCCTGCCACCTCTGACAGCGGCACTGCATAGATGGTTCGCTTTAGGCCGCTGCAGGATAGCGAACTATGGTAACGGTCGCCGGTATCTGTGATGTACACCCCGCCTCCGGCTCCTTTCATACAATGCTGGCAAGGATGATACTTTCCACCGCCTTCATTTCTTAAGGATTCTATCTCCGACTGGAGCACCATATGTATGGATAGTTCCAGGTGCGTGCAGTGGTAATCACGATGATACACCAGCCCAGTCTCCGTTACATAGACCGTATCATCGTCATCACGTCCAAATCCCTGCTTCTCATAGCCTGTCCAAGCCTTGATACGCAGTTTTTCTTCATGCTTTGCCGGAGAGATTCCAAATATAGAAAGTGGGACGCGTATCTCGTACGATGCCACCAATTCTCCGATTCCCGTACGGGGCGACATTCTGGACTTGTCACAGTGAATCCCTCCGCTACCTCCCGATATGATACTCCTTTCCAACCGATCCTGGCCGATCGAATTCACAACATCGCTCTCTATGCGGTAAGGCATTATGACCGCCGTGCTGCTGGCTTCATCTGCCGCTCTCTTTCCGCCTGCCTGGAGCCCACACCGGACGGAGGCCTGGATTGCCATCGTCTCCATCAGATACAGAAGGCTCACAATCGCAAGGAAAAACAGCGGGACTGCCATCGCTGCCTCCACAGTTACGCTGCCTTTCTTAGAGGCAGATGCAGATGCCCTCCCGGTCCAGACAGAATAGATAGGTTCTAAGGGGAGTATTTTACTATTCATGGTACGAATCCTTCTCCTTTCTTTTATGTTTATAGACATTTGTTAAATGCCGAAACCCATTGATTTTACTGGGTTTTCTTGCT
>ERZ1036407.467-NODE-467-length-27519-cov-4.727352_pt1 | contig 27519 bp, 24 predicted proteins | sample MGYA00514217_ERZ1036407 | MGnify/ENA primary metagenome ERZ1036407 (study PRJEB33795, sample SAMN09464943) | human gut metagenome | host: Homo sapiens | place: USA: Stanford, California | collected 2016-11 | study: EMG produced TPA metagenomics assembly of the... | reverse complement strand
GTATATTGCCATAACTTTACCCCTTTCTTATCCGTCTTACAATAATAGTAATCGTTACTATTTTAAATATACCATAAATCCCACCGTCTGTCCAGACAATATTCAGCAAACATTAAAAAGCAGATCCCCCGCCTGCCTTCATAATACCTGCGCCCATTGACTTTACTATATGGATAATGTTACAATAACCACTATGCACAAATGAGAAAGGATGTTATTACATGTCACAAGAAAACAAGATGGGCACCATGCCCGTCCGCAGATTACTGATCTCCATGTCCCTGCCCATGATCATTTCCATGCTGGTCCAGGCCCTGTATAATATCGTGGACAGTGTCTTTGTTTCCATGATCAATCAGGCGGCCCTCACCGCGGTCTCCATGGCGTTCCCCATCCAAAACCTGCTGATCGCGGTTTCCGCTGGAACATGCGTGGGCGTCAATGCCCTGCTGTCCCGCTCCCTGGGCGAAAAAAATGCCAAGAATGCCAATCTGGCGGCTGCCAACGGACTGTTTCTGGCATTTCTAAGCTTTCTGGTATTTGCAGTCTTTGGCCTGTTTGGGGCAAGGCTGTTCTTTGAAAGCCAGACAGATAATCCCGTTATCATTGAATACGGCGTTCAATACCTGCAGATCGTCTGCATTTTCAGCTTTGGCCTGTTTGGGGAAATGATGTTCGAGAGGATCCTCCAGTCCACGGGGCAAACCTTCTACTGCATGATCACCCAGGGAACAGGGGCCATTATCAACATCATTCTGGACCCCATCCTGATCTTTGGTCTGGCGGGTATGCCCAAGATGGGGATCCAGGGCGCTGCCGCTGCCACCGTGTTTGGACAGATCGTGGCCATGGTGCTGGCCGGATGCCTGAATCACGCCAAGAATAAGGATGTGCGCATCAGTTTTAAGGGCTTTCGTCCCCATGGAAGGACCATATCCGTCATCTACCAGGTGGGCGTTCCTTCCATTATAATGCAGTCCATCAGTTCGGTCATGACCTTTGGCCTGAACAAGATCCTTATCACCTTTTCAGAGACAGCGGTGGCTGTGTTCGGCGTTTACTTTAAGCTTCAGAGCTTTATATTCATGCCCATCTTCGGCCTCAACAACGGCATGATCCCTATTATTGCCTACAACTATGGAGCCAGGAACCGGAAGCGTATCATGGAAACCGTGCGTTTAAGCATTGGGATCGCGGTGGGGATCATGTTCATCGGACTGACCGTGTTCCAGCTCATGACCCCGCAGCTGCTCATGCTCTTCCAGGCGGACGCGGACATGCTGTCCATCGGCGTCCCGGCCCTGCGCATCATCAGCCTCAGCTTCCTGTTTGCCGGATACTGCATCATCGTAGGTTCCGTGTTCCAGGCCATGGGCAACGGTGTCTACAGCCTGATGGTATCCGTAGCCAGGCAGCTGGTATGTATCCTTCCCCTGGCGTACTTTTTTGCCAGGACCTTTGGGCTCCACATGGTATGGTACTCCATCCCCCTGGCTGAGATCACCTCGGTAGTGCTCAGTTCCATCCTGTTTCGGAAGATCTATGTGGAGAAGGTACGGCCTCTTGGGGAAAAGTAATCCTAATTATGGAAAAGATGGGGTAAAAATTTAATAAAGTCCATTGCCTCCAGGGAAAGATCCTTATGTTTTTTATAAACCACCGCATAGGAGCGGATGGCAGTTTGGTTGAGAATCCGGCAGTATATAGGCTGCCGGATATTTTTATGGATTCGTTCCGTCACTAATTCCGGTACAAAGCCAACTCCCATCCCAACCCCGATCAAAGTATTGATGGCATCCCAATTGGTAAGCTCATACAGAATGTTCGGCCGAAATCCGGCTGCCTTACATAAATCCATCCCCATTCGGTAAAAACGCTGCTCCGGCTTTAAAAAGATAAAGGATTCAGCCTTTGCATCAGACAGGTCAATAAAAGGGAAGTCTCTGGCAAGGGAAGATTTCAGTTTGGAGCGCAAAGGGCTGGAGGATGGAATAGCAAACAGAATCTGTTCCTGCTGCAAAACCTGATATTCCAGGGAGCCTTCACTTCGCAGAGGCAGTGGGATCAAACTAAAATCCACCTCATCTTTTAATACCATCTCCTCCAGAGCCAGTGAAGTCCCCTCCACAATATCAATATGGATTCCCGGATAAAGCCTGTAAAAGGACGGAAGGATCTTGATCAGATAATAGGAACTGTAAAATGTTGATATACCCATCCGAATATTGCCTCTTTTCATGAGCGCAATATTTACCATATGTTCTTTCAGCTGATGGCTGAGTCTTAAAATATTTTCTCCCTCTGACACAAACAATTCCCCGGCAGAGCTCAATTTCACGGAATGCGTACTTCTCTCAAACAGGCTTACGCCCAACTCCTGTTCCAACCGTTTTACCGCCAGGCTGAGGGCCGGCTGGCTTATGAAGCATTTGGCGGCAGCGGCAGAAAAGCTCCCCTCCTCTGCGATGGTACGTATATACTCAATATCCTTTAGCTGCATGATTTTAACTCCTTTTTACAAGAAAGAGGACAAGGTTTTACAGGTTTTTTTCATAAGTTTTACTTATAAATTTATTTTATAAATCTATTATAAACAAGTATTTCATTTTTGACAATATTCATCTTATAATTCCAAATGTGATAATCATTACACAGATTGAGGGAATTTCGTCAGGATTTATAAAATTTATTTATAAGGAGGCATCAGCATGAAACGATCAGATGTCATCGCCGCAGGGCTGCTTTTATTTCCGGCATTTGCCTGTTTGACCTTGTTTAACTTTCTTCCAGTCATAAGAAACATACTTTTAAGCTTTACGTCCTGGAATATGGTTGTGGGGGATCCGAAATTTGTGGGTCTCAATAATTATAAGGAGCTATTCACCAGCCAGGATTTTAGAAACAGCGTGATCGTTACAGTCCGCTATGCACTAATGTTTGTTCCCCTAACCATAGCCCTGGGATTTCTCCTTGCATCCCTTTTGGCCAGAAAAAGCGCGGTCAATGTGCTGTACAGAACCATCTTTTTTGCCCCCTATGTAACATCCATGGTAGCCATGTCAGCCGTCTTCCTTTTTATATATCATCCTCAGTACGGAACACTGAATACGCTGCTGAAATCCCTGGGAATTGAACCCCTGCAGTGGCTAAACAGCAAAAAGACGGCGCTTCCATCCCTTGTTGCGATGAATTGCTGGAAAACAACCGGTTTTTGCGCCGTGGTTTATTTGGGAGCACTGTTAAATGTGTCAGATGAGTTGAAGGAGGCAGCTGAGATCGATGGCGCCAGCAGACTGCAGAAACTTTGGCTCATAGAAGCGCCTTTGGTTTCCCCCACTACCTTTATGCTGGTGATCACAGTGACGATCGAGGCATTTAAAGTATTTACACAGATCAATGTCATGACATCAGGAGGGCCGGATTCCGCTACCACAAATATGCTCACCTACATGTTTGTACAGGCATTTGAGCAATTTCGGGTAGGATATGGTGGAGCAGTGGCAGTTATTATGCTTTTAACAGTCCTTATCATTAATTTTGTTCAGATGGCTTTTGAGAAATATGTAAATTATGACATATAAGAGAGGAAAACAGGTTATGAAGAAACGATTTACGGTCTATGACTTTATAAGGCATTTAATCCTGATCTCCTTTGCTGCAGTCATATTGTTTCCTTTCCTGTGGATGATATGTGCTTCCTTTAAGGAGGAACAGGATGTGTTTGTTGAAAACTTTCACCTTTTCCCCAGCAGTTGGAAATTTGAAAATTATGTGGATGCCTGGAATGCAGCACCCTTTGGAGCATTTTTCATCAACAGCATGAAAGCGGCAGCCATTTCCGTTGTCTGCCAGACCACATTCTGCTCCATGGCGGCATATGCCTTTGCCAAACTGCAATTTCCGTTTAAAAAAACGCTTTTTTCTCTTATGCTGGCCATGCTCATCCTGCCCGAGGAGGCAGCCATTATTTCAAATTATCTTCTGGCTCAAAAGCTGAACCTGGTAAATACCTCTTTTGGGGTGGCTATGATGCAGCTGGTAAATGTATTTAATATTTTCCTGATGCGCCAGATTTTTATGACCGTGCCCGATGACCTGATCCAATCAGCCAGTCTGGACGGATGCGGCAGTATCCAGGTATTCTGGCATATCATTCTTCCAAATGCCAAAAGCAGTATAGCAACGGTGGCACTGCTGTCATTCCTAAATTCATGGAATAACTATATGTGGCCTTATATGGTAACGGATGAGAACCGTTTCCGGACCCTGCAGATCGGTCTGCGATATCTGATCAGACCTGATTTGGGTCCCCAATGGCCCATGATCATGGCTGCTTCCACTATGATCCTGATACCTGTAATGATGCTGTTTGTTTTCCTTCAAAAGTATTTTGTGGAAGGAATGCTTACATCAGGAATAAAATAAAAAGGAGAGAACGAACATGAAAAGAAAAATGTATGGCCTGGTAATCAGTATGGCCGCAGCCCTTATAATGACAGGCTGCGGGCAGACCCCTGCTGTTCAGGAAAAAAGTGGGGCTGAATCTGCAGACGCTCAAACCAGTTCACCGCAGAATCCCCAGGGGACGACCCAGGAATCACTGTCTTCAGGGACAGATATTGAGCCTGCGGATGAAATCACATTCTGGTCTACCAAGGAGGACTGCTTTGCTGAACTTTGTGAGGAGTTCACCAGGGAGACAGGAATCAAAGTAAACGCAACCTACATGGGCGGCTATGACGATATGGTAAATAAAGTGATGGCGGGAATTGCAGGAAAAAAGCTTCCGGATGTGGCACAGCTGGGACAGCGTCACGGGCTTGCTCAGATGTATGACAGCGGTTATCTTCTTCCAGTGGAGGATTATATTTCAAAGGATATCATGGATGACATTCTTCCGGGCTTTTGGAAACGTTTTACCTACAAGGATAAAAAAGTGATCCTTCCCTTCCAGAACAGCATGCCTATGCTGTATTACAACAAAACCATGTTTGACCAGGCAGGCATTCCCGTTCCCAAGACCATGGAAGATGTGGTTTCTGCCGCAAAGGAAATCAAGGATGTGACCGGCAATTATGGGTTTACTTTTCACAGCGATTATCCCTGGTATATAATGGCGTTAATGTACAACAGCTCTACGGCGCCTATTGCAGGCAACAAACCACAGATGAATACAGAGCCTGTAAAAAAGATTTTTGAACAAGTATCCCAGATGGCCAATGTGGATGGAAGCATGCCTAAAAATCAGCATTCCACCGCTCAGGAAGACTTCTGTAATGGGAAGATCGGAATGCTCATGACTTCCTGTGCAAGCTATGCCAAAGTAGAAAAACTGGTGGATGGTAAATTTGAGATTGCTCTGGCATCCTTTCCCCGGGTCAATACAATGGATATTACCATGGGCGGAAACGGACTTGGACTGTTTAAGACAACCCCTGAAAAACAAAAAGCAGCCACTATGTTTGTGGAATTTATGCTGGATGATGAGAGGGTTGCCTCAAACTGTCTGACCTCAGGCTATATACCTGTAACCAATGGTGCCACTGATACAGAAACCTACAGGAAATATCTGGAGGATCCAAACCGCCAGGTGGTTAATGAACAGCTTCCGTATCTGGGCGGTGCCGCAGTGAATCCGGCCGACTCTTTGGTATGGAGTGAGGTCATGAGCCTGGTAGATTCCGTGGAAGCAGAACCCGATGTGGATCTGGATGGACGTTTGGCAGAAATAGATGGTAAAATAGAAAAATATCTAAATGAATATGCAGGTAAATGATCATGTTTATAAATTACGCGCACAGAGGAGCCAGCGCTTATGCTCCTGAAAACACCCTTTCCGCATTTTATCTGGGGCTGGAAATGGGGGCAAACGGAATCGAGACAGACATCAGAAGGACAAAGGATGGACAGCTTGTTCTCTTTCATGATGCCACCCTTGAGCAGGCATCAGGTCTTCAGGGTGGAGTGGACCGTTACACGCTTCAGGAGCTGAGGAAGGTGATGATCTACGGAAGACCGGGATTTATTCCGGATCACATCGTAACTTTGGATGAATTCATGTACTATTTCGGCTACCGTCAACTGACCTTTGCCATTGAACTAAAGGAAAACGGGGTTGAAGCAGATGCCCTGGATATCATTAAAAGCCACGGGGCTGCGGATAAATGTATTTTCACATCATTTAATTACAGTTCCCTGGTCTGTTTAAGAAAACATGACGCAGATGTACGTATTGGATACCTGTTCCGGAATCCAACCTCCCAGGTTATAGGGGAGGCCAAGGCAATAAATTGCTTTCAGGTCTGTCCCCATGTGGATATGCTTAATGCAGATAACGTAAAGCAGCTGAAAAAAGAAGGCTTTTCTGTCAGGGCATGGGGAATCACGGATGAGAACAGGATGGGAAAATGTATCGCCTATGGGGTGGACGGAGGAATGACGATCAATTTTCCTGATAAATTGACTGCTGCGATGAAAAAAGCAGGACTGGATAAGCTCTCCTAAAATAATCTGTCTCATTAGAAAAGTGCTGCCCCGTTTATGATTTTCCAATCATACCCGGTACAGCACTTTTTGTCTGTCATCTTATCTATACCCTCAATGGACAAGGGCGCCTCAGATCCCTGGCTCCTTACCGCGCGCTGTAATTCAGCCGCACCGTGATCATGGCCGTTTTAAGCCGTGAGCTGGTATCCAGGGCTCCGTCATAGCTGTAGGACTCGGAACTGGAATTCCTGGCCGTGATCTGGAATACTCCCAGATTGGCGCTGAGAAGCGTCCCTGGTGTGCCCCCTGTTCCCGATGCTATGATATCCACCCGCTTCTTGGCATTGGCGGTTGCCTTCTCAATCAGGTCCAGTTTCATCTCATCCAGCTTTGTATAATAATACTCCGGCTGATTGGATTCCAGTTCCACCCCTGCCTCGATCAATGTGGAGATATCCTTGGAGATCGCCTCCACCTTATCGATATCGTAGGAAGATACCGTCATGGTCTGGGTCAGTTCATATCCGTCCGGTTCATCTCCCAGATACCTTCCCTCATCATCATATCTGGATGTGTATTTCTGGGAAATGTTAATGGAACTGAATACCATCTCATCCTCCGACACCTGGTTATCCTCCAGATACTTCTTTACCAGCCCGGCATCCTTCTTGATCACGCTGTACGCCTCCTTGGGCGTGTTGCCCCGCACGGAAAAACTGCCTCTCCACACGATCAGGTCCGACTCAAAATCACAGCTGGCCGAGCCCGTGGCCGTAATACCGCTGCCTCCTGCGCTTTTCTTGTAGTCTACCAGCCCACTGGTAAAGATCATCACGCAGGCAACTGCACTGACCGCTGCGATCAGGGCAATGATCACTGATCTGTACTCCCGCATCCCACAAAACCTCCTTTTTATGAACTATATTCAGTATAGCATGGGGCCTGTTAAATACATATAACGGTTTCCTTAATATTTTCTGGCAAATAACCGCCATTCTGTTGCTTATGGAGTGAAAAGCGTGGTAGAATGGAAGCGTAGTTTTCCGGAACCAAGTTGAAAGGAAGCAGCACAACCATGAAGAAATATGTTCGCAGCACAACCATATATATCGTACTTGCCCTGGCTATCCTGCTCCCGGTTTGGACAGCCCCTTTTTATGCTTCCCAAAAACCGGACAGCCAGGAGTACATACAGGACATACCTGACTCTGAGCCCAAGGTCCTGACCGTTGGTTATTCCCCCATTCCCGGCATCTGCACCGTGGACGCCTTCGGAAATCTCCAGGGGCTGATGATCGATTATCTAAACGAGATCGCCAAATATAATAATTGGGATTATACATACGTGGAGGCGGACCCCAATGATCTGATCGATGAATTCATTGAGGGGAAATTCGATCTTGTGGGAGGCGCTTATTATCTCCCATCCCTTGAGCAATACATGGCATATCCCAAATACAGCATGGGCAACAGCAAAGCGGTCCTCCTGTGCCGCAAAGATGATCCTGATATAAAAAGCTATGAACTCAATACCCTAAACGGAAAGATAATCGGCGTATACGGACAGGCTGATGAAAAAATCCGCCGGCTCAGAGACTTCCTCCAGCTCAACAGCATCCAGTGCGGAGTCCGGATCTATTCCATAGAAGATCTATCCTCAGAAGGGGATCTGTATCGTTTTCTGGAAAACGGGGATGTGGATCTCCTTCTGGGCAATGAAACAGAGGCGGGCACTGACTTCAGGATCGCTGCTGAATTTACCGCCCAGCCATATTATATTGTAACCAGACCGGGGAATCAGGAGATCCTGGACGGGCTGAATCTGGGATTGGAAAAGATCCTGGATTCCGAACCTAGATTCTCAGATGAAAGATATGAAAAGAATTTTCAGAATGTGGACACTTCCAAAATCCAGTTGAGCCAGGAGGAACTGGATTATGTTGCACAAAAGAAAACGGTCACAGTGGCTGCCGTGGAAAACTGGCATCCTTTTTATTGTCTGAATAATAACTCAGACCATCACAGCGGCATATTGCCTGACCTGCTTGCAAATATTTCTGATTACTCAGGCCTTACATTTAATTATGTATTTACAAAGACCTATGAGGAGGCAGTGGAACTGGTAAAGGCCAGAAAGGCCGATATGCTGGGAAATTATCTGGATCCACAGGAATATGCTGCTCAGAACGGCCTTGCCCTATCCCGGTCCTACATGAACCTTAACAATATTATTGTCAAGAATAAATCTGCCAACTATCCATCGGATGGACTTACTGCAGGTATCATGAACGGACGTTTTATGCCCGCCGGAATCCCCTGCTCCCAGATCCGGTATTATGACAGCCCGGAGGATTGCCTGCGGGCTGTCAACAGCAATGAAGTGGATTTTGCTTATGGCCTTTCCTCCTCCATTGAACAGGAGATGCAGAATCACCGGTACGCCAATGTGGTTCCTATCAGCAGTATTAACAACAGCACTGAAATATGTTTTGCCATGGACCGCCCCATCAATCCCGACCTTATGACGATCCTGAACAAAGCGATCGGCAACCTGTCCACGGGTGAAAGGAATGCCCTGACAAACCGCAACATGGTATCCATGGGATATTCCTCCATGTCCATGTCTGAACTGATCTACGCCAATCCGCTGGCCTTTATAAGCATCTTCAGCGCATTTGTGCTCATGGCAGCCGCTTCCCTGGTCATGATCATGAGGGCACGCCTTAAAAATTCCATGATCCAAAGTGAGCTGGAAAAAGCAGAGGCCAAGAGTAAAGCCAAGGGAGAATTTTTGTCCAGGATGAGCCACGAGATACGGACCCCCATGAATGCCATCATGGGACTGGCAAACCTGACCTGCATGGAAGAACATCTCCCAGCCCAGGTGGAGACCAATTTAAAAAAGATACTCTCCTCCTCCCAGTACCTTCTGTCCCTGATCAATGACATACTGGATATGTCCAGGATTGAAAACGGAAAATTGCAGATCTCTCCGGAGACGTTTTCACTCAGGAACCTTCTGGATGATCTGGAAAGCATGATGCGCACCCAGGCGGAAGCCAGGCAGCTTCGGTTTGAAGTGGATTTTAAGCTTTCTCATTCCAGCATAGACGGGGATCCGGTGCGGCTGCGCCAGGTGCTTGTAAACCTGCTCTCCAACGCGATCAAATTCACCCCAAAAGGGGGCCTGGTTCAGATACTGGTCCATGAGACGGATTCAGACATGGGAACCGCATCCTTCCTGTTCTCTGTAAAGGATAATGGAGTGGGAATCCCCCTGGAATACCAGAAACGGATCTTTGATTCCTTTGAACAGCTGGGATCCTCGGTATCCAGAAGTGAAGGCACGGGACTGGGCCTTCCTATCAGCAGCAGCATTGTCCAGGCCATGGGCGGTAAACTGGAATTACGCAGCATTCCCGATAAGGGATCTGAATTCTTTTTCCTTCTCCGCTTCCCCCTCTCCCAATGCGCCCAGGAGACCCCGAAGTTATCTCCGGCCCCTGACCATATGGAGACGGGACACGCGGAGACAGTAAGCCTTAAGGGAGTACGCATCCTGCTGGCTGAGGACAATGACCTGAATGCAGAGATCGCCGTTGAGCTGCTTCAGATGTGGGGAGCACAGGTGGACAGGGCCTGCAATGGCCAGGAGGCCCTGGACCTGTTCACCGGCGGCCCTGCCGGACAATACCAGGCCATATTGATGGATATCCGGATGCCTGTCATGGACGGACTGGACGCAACCGTAAACATCCGCTCCAGCTCCCATCCGGACAGCGCCTCAGTGCCGATCATTGCAATGACTGCCAACTCCTTTAAGGAAGACTCCGATGCAGCTGCCAAAGCGGGCATGACCGGGTTTGTGTCAAAACCAGTGGATATGGATTATCTGCTAAAGGTACTTGGAGAAAATATACGGAACGCATAAGGGGCCTTATTGCCCTGCTTTCCACGCCTTTATTTCATCCAGCCGCTTCTTTACCTCAGGTTCATCCCCCTGTCCATGGGGATGATAGTATGTCCTGCCCAAAAGCCCGTCCGGCAGGCACTGCATACGCGCCACCTTTTGTTCGGTGTCATGGGCATACACATATCCGCTGCCGTAGTGCAGCTCTTCCATCAGCTTTGTGGGAGCGTTCCTTATATTCAGCGGAACGGTTTCCGCCATTGTGGCCTGGGCATCCTCTTTGGCCGCATTATAGGCCACATAGGCGGAATTGGATTTAGGGGCCATGGACAGATAGATCACCGCGTGGCTCAGATGCACATTGCACTCTGGCATGCCCAGAAAATGACATGCCTCATAGGCTGCCACTGCCAGGGGAAGGGCATGGCTGTCAGCCATCCCTATATCCTCGCTGGCAAAGCGTATCAGGCGGCGGGCCACGTATAAGGGATCCTCCCCTGCCTCCAGCATCCGGGCCAGCCAGTACACGGCCGCATCCGGGTCCGTGTTGCGCATGGATTTGTGGAGGGCTGATATAATGTTATAATGCTCCTCACCCTTTTTATCGTACAAAAAGCTTTTCTTTCCAATACACTGTTTCAGCACTTCCATGGTGACCGTTGTCTTATCTGCGCCGATCTCTCCGTTGGTCACTGCCATCTCCAATGTGTTCAGCGCGGTTCTGGCATCTCCGGCAGCAAACATCGCGATCATATCCAGCATATGGTCATCAATATCCACATTCAGATAACCCAGTCCCTTCTCACTGCGGATGGCAATCTTTAAAAGGTTTGTCAGGTCCTCCTGGGTCAGTGCCTGAAGTACAAATACCCTGCACCGGGAAAGAAGAGCCCCGTTAATCTCAAAGGAGGGATTCTCCGTGGTGGCTCCGATGAGTATGATGCTTCCCTTTTCCACATAGGGCAAAAAGGCATCCTGCTGGGCCTTGTTGAAACGGTGGATCTCGTCCACGAAAACAACGGTTTTGATCCCCATTCTGCGGCTGTTCTCAGCCTGGGCCATCACGTCCTTGATCTCTTTGATACCGCTGGTAACAGCGCTGAAATTGATGAACTGGGCATGTGTTTTGTGAGCGATAATGCCGGCCAGGGTTGTCTTCCCCACTCCCGGCGGTCCCCAAAAGATCATGGAAGGGATCTTATCCTGCTCTATGAGCTGGCGAAGAAGCTTCCCCTTCCCCAAAAGATGCTCCTGTCCCACAAATCCATCCAGATCCTCCGGCCTCAGCCGGCTGGCCAGGGGGTTGTATACTTCACGGTCGTCAAACAACGACATCTGCTCCATCATGATCATGCGCTCCTTCCAGAATCTATACACTACAGGTCTATGAAAACCAAATTCATTCTAGCCTAAGTATATGGGATGCCTGAGAAAGAGTCAATCTATTTCCCGCAACATAAAACGTAGGATCCCAAAGGGTGTCATCCCTCAGAATCCTACGTGTTTCTTTTTTATCCCGGATATTCAAACAAATAACGCTTTGCAAAATAGTATGTAACCGTTCCGTTACACACCAGGGTCCGGTCCTCATGATACAGGCGCAGGTCCGCTGGTATAGCCAGCTTCTTCTGGACCTGATCCTGGTGGTACAGCCTCACCTCATAGACCTCCTTTCCGGTCTTCAGGCTCTCCAGTCCGTCCCGGCAGTCCAGGACTGCGTAAAACAGTTCCTTCTCCTCGCCCATTCGGACAATTGCCGTATAATACACATCCCGGCTCAGTTTACCCGCCTCACTTGGAAGGGACAGCTGTACCTGGAAAAGATCGGGATGGTCACCGGCAAGTTCCAGGGTGATCCCATGATTTACCCATATGCCTTCCCGGTCATACAGTTTAAAGGGCTTCTTCATGGGAATCCCCCTGCGCCCGGTCCCCGTTGTTCTTCTGCTCCCTCTCTCCGCCGTTCTCCTGGGCGTCCTGTTCCCCACTCTTTTCCACCTTTTTAAGATACACGTGTACACGCCTCATATAGGCCAAATATACATAGAGAACGCACATCACAAGACTGATGATACCGCTGCCAAAGCTGTTTTTAAATGCCCTGAAGCTGTACTTCACCAGAAATGCAAGGGGGAGCAGTGTGATGAGATAATATACGGGAAGGCTCATCTCACTGCGGCTGTTGGATCTTCCCGTAAAACGGTCCCGGTTATAGAGGAATAAAAAACTTTCATAGGTTTTGCTGCAATGTCCGCACCTGCCCCGGTAGAAACTGGGTTTTTCAATGTCCCTGCCGCACCAGGGACATTTGTTCTCTGTGATCCGCATAATTGTGGCTCCTGTCCGGCTGTCACGCTTTTCCTTGGATTTACTGATTATTATCATAACATAAAAAAGCGATTGCTGCCAAGCTTTTTAGCATACCCCCTGTTTGGTCACTGTGAAAAACCCTCCGGCCCTTTTTTCCAGTATTAAGATCTCTTCCCTCAGATATACCTTAACCGCTCTCTGTCCACGAATCCGCCCCAGGGGCATAAACCACATATCTGCAGGTTCAGTCTCCCGGTGTGGATTCCGGCCGCAGTAAGGACGGTATATCCCCATTTCACTAGCTGTACTTAAATTATAGACAAAGTACCTCCAAAGTTGAAGGGACTTAAGGTTTAACTTCTTTTGAATAGACACATCTTTATTTCCGGAATCATTTTTCTCGTATATTGATATCCGGCTTCCATACACGCCATCATCTGGTCAAAGGTGAGAAGACCGGCCTTTTCCGGAAGGGGAGGCTTAAGTAAAAGCGCTCCGCTGTTGGAGCCGCATGCCTTCAGCCGTTCGCTCATAATGGAAAAGGAATGGGTGGCTGTTTCCAGGATGGAATCATCCGAGGGGGCGCAGTACCGCCCTCCTATGTCCACTGATATGACTGTTTGGATTCCGGCTTTCTGTAAAAGATTTTCAGGCAGATTGTCGGTAACACCTCCGTCCACCAGTCTGTAATTTCCCATCTCCAGGGGAGAGAAAATGGCCGGAACGCTGGAACTGGCCATCATCACTTCGCACAGATACCCATCCCACACCCAGTGCAGATCCTTCCGGTCCCTGACCTCATCTATATTGGTAAAGCACAGGGTCCTGCCGCTCATCAGGTCAACTGCCGGGATCACAAGCTTTACAATGGACTCATCCAGCTGTTTCCCACCTGTCAGCTCATTAAAATAGGCCAGCAGCTTTTTTCCCTTTATAAGGCCGGACAGGCTTACATTCATGCCGGCCAGCAGCTGGGGCATAAATCCCAGAAGTCCGGCATAATCCGGGTCCAGATAGTCATTTCCATGTTTGGACAAATGCTTTACCACCTTCTCCATCTCGGAGACCGGCATTCCTGAAGCGTACAGCCCTGCCACGATACTGCCCGCGCTGGTCCCCGCCACTGCCGGGGGCAGTATCCGTGCTTCCTCCAGGGCCTTTAACACGCCCACATGTGCCGCACCTCTGGTGCCGCCGCCCGCCAGGGCCAGGCCATATTCCATAAAAAATCCCCTCCGGTTTACATACCTTATAGATTAAGGTATGCCGGAGAGGATCTTTATGTTTTAGTCCGGGCAATGGTTTATGGATTCATTTTGTGGATTCCATCCAGCTTTCTGTCGATGGGTTCAGGTAATGGGGATTAAATTCAATCACCTTATACTCCTGGATCCCGTTCAGACAAAACGGTTCATTGGCCAGATAGTGTTCTGTCTCTTCCAGGGTCTCTGCTCTCATGATGAACATGCCCCCGCTCATATCAGCCTTCAGCCCGGAGATCAGTATCATTCCCCGGTCCATGGCTTTCTGGGTGTAGGCCATGTGCTGTTTCATAATATGATCATTCATATTTTCCGCATTTTGTATGATTCCCTCTACCATATAATATTTCATATTGTTCCTCCTGCTAATAGGATGCTGCCGTATTACTTTATTATACTACGGATTCCAGCACCTGCACAGGCTTTCCAGCATTTCCCCGCAAAGCCCCAGGATCATTTGGATCTCATCTCCGGAAAGATCATCAAAATGGATTCCGCATTCCACGGTCACCGGTTCTTTAAGCAGCCGGCTGATCTCCTCCGCCCAGTGTCCGCTGATGACGCCGTCCCTGTGTCCCGGAAACTGGATGGTCATGGTTTCCTGGCCCGGAACAGCCCGGCTGAACGCCCCCACATGGGTCCTGGTGCCTCCTGTAACCAGTATGACGGCGCCCTCGTCCAGCCGGAAGGCGCGGGCCGTGATGGTGCCCCGGACGTGGGAAAATGTAACGGTCTTTGTAATGGTCAGTTCTCTTTCCATATTTTTTTCCATACAGGACCTATCCTTCCCAGCGCCGGAAGGACTGGCATTCCAGGCCAAACTGATCCATTATCTTTCCCACAACATGGACGGTCATCTCCTCAATGGTCTCCGGCCTCTGGTAATAGCTCATCACCGGAGGAAGGATGACGGCGCCCATCTGGGACAGTTCATACATGTTGCGCAAATGGATGGGGCTCATGGGACATTCCCTGGTGACCAGAACCAGCCTTCGCCGCTCCTTTATGGTTACGTCCGCGGCTCTGAGAAGAAGGCTGTCGCTGTATCCGCTGTGGATTCCCGCCAGGGTCTTCATGCTGCAGGGCACCACTGCCATCCCCAGGGTTTTGAAGCTTCCGCTGGCCAGTGAAGCGCCCAGGTCCTGGTTGTCATACACTGTGCCGGCCAGCCGCTTCACCTCCTCCAGCCCGTATCCGGTCTCCTGGTCAATGGTCAGTTCCCCTCCCCTGGATATAACCAGATGAGTTCCGATGCCGGATCTTCTCAGTTCCTTTAACAGGGCAATGGCAATGGGTGCCCCCGATGCTCCGCTGATCCCAATAACTAATTTTTCAGCCATATGTCAGGGTTCACCTCCATAAAGCGTGCCCGCTTAAACGTTTCCTTAAGTCCAAAGGGCACGGTACAGTCAAAGATTGTTTTGCATGCAATTCCTTTGCCCCGTATGCTAACGCTGTATTCCGGGGAATTGGATGGATCCAGGGGATGGCATCGCACTCCCGGAATGGTTATGATATCCGTATCTCCCTGGAACCTCGTATTCATGGCCCACAGCACATCACTCATATCAAAACAGTCCACATCCTCATCCACCAGGAATACATGCTTAAGCTCGCTGAAGGCGGAAAAGGCCAGCAGGGCAGCCTGGCGCTGGCGCCCCTCATCGCTCTCCGTCTTTTTCTCAAACTGCAGCACCGCCATATATTTTCCTCCACCGGCCGATGGGCAGTATACATTTTGCAGCCTGCCCGGCATGGCCTTTTCCACCATTCCGTAAATGCTGGCCTCGGTGGGGATGCCCGCCATGGAGACATGCTCCTCGCTGGGGCCAATACAGGTCTGCATCACGGGATGGAGCCTGTGGGTCACTGCCTTTACCTTAATAATCCAGCACTGGCTGCTGGCAGGCCCTGTGTATCCGGGGAATTCAGGCATGGCATACCCGGTATGGCTGTTCTGGTCCTCCTGTACCCTTACGCCTGGACACACTTCCCCCTCAATGACATACTCCGCATTTGCAATGGCGCGCTGGTCCACGGTCAGACAGCGGCACAGTTTTACCGGCTCTCCTCTGAGTGCTCCGGCAATGGAAAGCTCATCATAGCCCAGGGGCGTGGTGGGCGGCTCAAAGCAGGAACCAATCTCAATGGCCGGATCCACCCCGATGCTCACCGATATGGGCAGGCTGCGGCCCAATTCCTCCGCTCTCTCCGCCATTGCCCCTATGTGGCGGGCACCCGGGGTGAAAAAGATGGACAGCTCATCCTTTCCCTGGATGCACAGCCTGTGGATGGTCACATCACTGACACCTGTGTCCGGATGGCTGGCATAGCACATTCCCAAAGTGATATAAGGTCCCGCGTCATCCGGTGTGTTAGTGGGCGCAGGCACCAGCTTTGCAAGGTCAAACCCTGGTTCATCAGACCGGTGCACCACCTCCTGGCAGGGAGCGTCCCCTTCTATCAGCACGGGCTGTATGGGGTTGGATGCACATTCCCAAAGCCGTTTCCCCAGATTCTGGGGCTCACAGTCAAGAAGCGCGGCCACCCGTGTCCTGGAAGCCAGGACACCAATGGCAACTCTTGCATCCGGATGTCCCTTGATCTTATGAAACACCATGGCCGGTCCCTCTTTGGTGGGGCGCATCACCGTACCGCCTGCCCCAATATGGCGGTATACGCCGGAAAGCTCCGCCCTTGGATCCACCTCCACATCTGTCTCGGCATACTGTCCCGGGATTGTTTTTAGCAGCTCCAGGGCCGAACGCAGATCCTTTACAGGATGCTTTCCATTTTTTGTGTCCGCCTTTTTCTTTTCCATCTTTGTCATCTCCACCGCTTTATTCCTCCTTGATCCGATCAATGTCATTATTCCTACCCATAGTTTATATTTTTTTACCTATGGAATCAATTCAAGTTGTGGTATAATTGTTTCCAGATTGGAATGATTATCAGACTGGCCGGAGGTGTATTATGACATTTGAACAGCTGCAGTGTTTTATTGCCTCAGTGGAGGAGCATACATTTCTGGATGCAGCGGAATCCCTGCATATATCTCAGTCCTCCCTTTCCAAACAGATCATGAAACTGGAGCAGGAACTGGAAGTTGAGCTGTGGGACAGAAAAAAAAGGAAAGCAGTTCTTACAAAAGCCGGGCTGCTCTTCTATCAGGACGCCCGGATCCTGATCAAGCAATATACGGACGCGAAAAACAAGCTTAACAGGTATCGGAGCCAGGCGCAATATACCCTGTCCATCGGTACGCTTCCCATTTTATCCCAATATCAGCTCACACCTGTGTTCACTCATTTCCGTGAAACCCACCCCCGGCTGCACCTGTCCCTTCACGAGGTGGAGGAGGAGGATCTGATGGAAGGGTTTGACCGGGGCGCTTACGATTTAGTCATTGCAAGGTGCGCCATGCTGGACAGGGTGCACCATGTGTGGCAGCTCATCGGGGATGATGAACTGGATGCCGTGCTTCCCCGCAGCCATCCTCTGTCCTCCCGGTCCTCTGTCCGTCTGGAGGAGCTGCGGAATGAGGATTTTATCTTCATGAATCCTTATACATCCATTCACCAGCTGTGTTCCAGGCTGTGCTCCCAAGCTGGGTTTACTCCCAACATCCTGCGCACAGCCAGGGTGGAATCCATTCTCAGCGCGGTCCAGATCGGCGAGGGCATCAGCCTGCTGGCCGGAAACAGCGTCCGTATCTTCAAACCGGAGGAGATAGCCGTGGTGCCATTGGAACCAGGGATCCCCATTCCCGTGGTATTGGGCCGGATGAAGGGAAGGCATGTTACAAAAGCCATGGGGCAGTTCTGGGATTATTGCGGCCGGGAGCTGGGGCGGTGACAGGGCGGGCAGCGTAATTGCAAAGGCGTTTCCATTACAAATTATATCATTGCAGCGGACACCAACCCATCACAAATTCTTTCACTTGAACGTATATTCCCAGTGTATCCAATCCATACAGCCGCAGCAGGTCGCAGGCAGGTCCTGATTGCCCGTATACATCATTGATTCCAATCCGCTTCACAGGAACAGGATAGTGTTCTGAAAGGAATTCCGTCACTGCACCGCCCAATCCCCCTATGACGGAATGTTCCTCCAACACGGCTATTTTCCCTGTTCTTTTCGCAGCCTTGAGAATCAGTTCCTGGTCCAGTGGTTTGATGGTGTGCATATTGATTACCCCTGCATGAATCCCACTTTCAGCCAGAAGAGGCACCGCCTCCAATGCCTTGGCCACCATCAAGCCGGTTGCGATCAGTGTAATGTCATCCCCCTGGGAGAACTCAATTCCCTTGCCTATTTCAAACTGATAGCCCGGTCTGTCATTGATGACAGGCACTGCCAGACGGCCGAAGCGAAGGTATACCGGTCCTTCATAAGATGCAGCGGCCCGGACTGCCTCCCTAGCCTCCACTGCGTCCGATGGATTTAACACAACCATGCCCGGGATCATGCGCATTAAAGCCATATCTTCATTGCATTGGTGGGTGGCTCCGTCCTCCCCCACGGAAATCCCTGCGTGGGTTGCCCCTATTTTTACATTCAAATGCGGATAACCTATGGAATTCCTCACCTGTTCAAACGCCCTGCCGGCCGCAAACATAGCAAAACTGCTGACAAAAGGGATCATACCTGTTGATGCAAGTCCTGCTGCAATCCCCATCATATTGGCTTCCGCTATGCCGCAGTCAATATGGCGGCCCGGAAACGCTTCCTTAAAATAAGCGGTTCTGGTTGCACCGGCCAGATCTGCATCCAAAACCACGATCCTGTCGTTTTCCCTTCCTAATTCCACCAGGGTATTTCCATAACTTTCCCTGGTCGCGATCTGCTTTACATCCTGCATAATTTCGCCTCCGCCTGTACAAGTTCCTGCATTGCCAGCTGATACTCCTCATAACCGGGCGCTTTCCCATGCCACTCTGCCCGGCGCTCCATAAAGTTAATCCCTTTTCCCTTTACTGTCTTCATGATAATTGCCGTGGGTTTTCCTTTTATTTGCCTTGCTTGATGAAATGCATTCCGCATCTGAGAGAAATCATGACCGTCAATACAAACCGTATGAAATCCGAAAGCCTGAAACTTATCATTAATCGGATAGGGACTACAAACATCCTCCACTCTTCCGTCAATCTGAAGTCCATTGTTATCCACAATTACAACCAGATTATCCAGTTTTCTGGAAGCTGCGAACATAGCCGCCTCCCATACCTGTCCCTCTTGCAATTCACCGTCCCCCACCAGTACGTACGTGCGGTAATCCTTGTTGCGTAATTTGGCGGACAGTGCCATCCCAACCGCTGCGGATATTCCCTGTCCCAGCGAACCTGTAGACATATCAATTCCCGGGGTATGTTTCATATCCGGATGTCCCTGCAGGTATGAGCCGGTATGGCGGAGGGTCAGCAGATCCTTCTTAGGAAAAAATCCCCGAGATGCCAGTACGGAATAAAGCCCCGGGGCCGTGTGCCCCTTTGACAGCACAAACCGGTCGCGCTGATCCGCATCCTCCGTATCCGGGGATACATTCATTTCCTCATAATAAAGGTATGTAAATACATCTGCGGCAGACAACGACCCTCCCGGATGCCCTGTACGAGCTGCATAAATTGCTTCCATCAGTCCTCTGCGCACTTCCACCGCTTTTTTCTTAAGTTCCAGGTCTCTCATGTTTTTACCTCCAATCATAAATGGCTGAATGACATTCTCTATCATTCAGCCATTTACCTTATGTTGACAAGATTTATGGTCAACAAAATGATTTCATAGAAAACAGATCAGCACACTCCAAATCATATGCATCGGCCTCAACAGATACTTCGCCCTCTTCTGCCAAAATCTGTACCTTGCCATCAACTAATGGCTCAGGCAGGACCACGGTCAAGCACGAACCTTGATCCAGGAATATCTCAATTACTGTTCTGTCCAAGAAAATGGTCAGTTCACGCTCTAGCGCCGGCTCCAGCAGAGCCTGTTTTCCCCCTACGCTGATACGGTTTTTTTCAATTTTGATCTCTGCTTTTATGGAAGGGAACGTGATCCTACTCACACCATCCTGCCTGATAAGAATATGAAGTTCGGATGTTCCATTTTTCATATCCAGCAATTCCCGGCTATTGCCTGGCATGATGCATCCCTTAAATCCGGTGTGTCCTCCTCTTAGCTGTTTTAATTCTTCCACTGGTCTCTGCACCAGTACCCCTTTTTCGGAAACCGTAAGCTGTCTGGGCAATGAAACGCATCCATTCCATCCCTTTGTATTGCAAAAGCCCTCCACTGCTCCCCACATGATCTTGCGCCCTTCGTGGTCCTCCAACACATTGGTAGCATAGAAATTAGTGCTCCAATCCACAATTCCATGTGACTCCACAGTAAAATGGGCATTATCAAAATCCATTTCCCCGGTATAGTACCGAACGATCCCATGGGGTGATACCAAGATAACCCATTTTCCATTGACTCTTACAAGATTGGGGCATTCACAGCTGGGAATCTTGTTGTCATCCAGGCTGAAAATAACACCTTTATACAGCCATCTTGTATATTCCGGATTCTGAGCCTCATATAACGCGATCACCGCATCATTTTTTTGCTTTCCGATTCGTTTGGCTCCTAATATCAGATATCCATTCCCATTATGCTTTACCACGAAGGGATCTCTCCATTCAGTGAGTATCTCATCCCCATGAAGGCTATAATCCAGCACCGGATTCTCCTTGGCGGGACTCCATGTAAGCAGATCCTCATCCCCAAACCACAGCCACTGGTCCGCCGTGTCTTCAGGCCGTTTTTCAGGGCCCACGCTTGTATAGATTGCTACAGGGGTTCCATTTTCATTTAGGGCAGTTGTTCCAAACCAGATAAAATGCTCTCCTTTTTCTATCACGGGGTAAAGGGCAATAGGAAGATGCTCCCAATGTATCAGATCCCTGCTTCTGGCATGGCCCCATACCGTAATACCCCCGGTCCAGTCCTCGTGTTCCGGGTCCCAGACACGGTGGGCGGTTTTGTATACCATTCCCGCACGGTGCTCCGATGTGTTGGGGTTCAGGCTGTACATCATGTGATAATACCCCTTATGATAAATGATTCCATTAGGATCATCCATCCATTGGGAAGGGGAATGGAAATGGTACATAGGCCTTACCGGATCCTGATTCGCAGTCTCAGATGCATTTATGATATCCTCCACACCTCTTGCCAGTAATTGTTCCAATTGTTCTTTTGTCTCAAGCATACTGTCTCCTCCTACCCTTTAATTCCGGACATAGCGATCCCCTCTACAAACAAGTCCTGCATACACAGGAACAGTATCAGCGCCGGAAGCAGGCTCAGCGTACAGGTCGCCATGAGCACGGGCCAGTTTGTGGAGTAAGTTCCCTGCATCAGGTATATTCCCAGCGTCAGTGTGTTCTTTTTACTGTCACTGAGGTAAATCAATGGTTTTAAAAAGTCATTCCATGTGGCAATAAAGATAAAAATGGAAAGTGTGGCAACAGACGGCTTGGAAAGCGGAAGATATATTCTTGTAAAAATCCCCCAGGGAGTGCATCCGTCTATCTTTGCAGATTCCGCTAATTCCGTAGGAAGATCCCCGAAGAACTGTCTCATGAGGAACACTCCAAAGGGCAGTGTAAGCACAGGCCATATCAGCGACCACAGTGAATTCAAAAGTCCCATATCCTTTAACAGTTCAAATGTAGGGACCAGCATTACATGAAATGGGATCATCATTGAGATTAGATAAAACATAAACAGCACGTTTTTACCCTTAAACTTAAGGCAGGCAAATGCATATCCTGCCATGGTACTGGTGACCAGTTCCGTTGCCAGTACGCCAATGGTGACCAAAACCGTATTTCTGAACATGGGCAGAAAATCAAATCTCTGGAGGACATCTGCATAATTGCTCCATTTTATAAATGATCCCATAAACTTGGGCGGGTATATGAACACATCACTTAAATCTTTTAAGGACGTGGATACCATCCACAAAAAGGGAAGAAGCATCAGGGACGCCCCGGACAGAAGAATGATAAGTGAAAAAGTTTTGATCAGCCTTTCTTTTGTCTTCTTTTTCATAATATCCTCCTAACTGTCGCTGCGGCCATTGAGCACAAACATAACCAGCGTAAGTATGAATATAATGGCAGCCAATACCCATCCAAGGGCGCAGGCATAACCCATATTGTAAAATTTAAAAGCATTCTGATAAATGTAATGTACCAGCACGGATGAATGTCTGGCCGGTCCTCCTCCGGTCATAATGACTACCTGGTCAAATACCTGGAAGGAGTTGATGATTGTAATGATCGTGACAAATAATGTGGTTGGCTTCAAAAGGGGCACAGTAATATACCGAAACTTCTGTGATATGGTTATCTTTTCCAGTTCTGCAACCTCGTAGTAATCACCGGGAATATTCTGCAGCCCTGCCAGGAACAGCATCATATTATATCCCACATTTTTCCAAATACTTGTAAACATAACGGCTGGAAGTGCATAGGACTTATCAGTCAGCCAGTTAGGTCCCGAAATCCCCAGACATCCCAGAATATAGTTGACCATACCGAAATCCGCATTGAACATCCACTGCCATATCAGGGAAACAGAGACCGTGGATGCGATCACAGGGACAAAGTAGGCAGCCCTGAAAAACCGTATGCCCTTTATCTTCTGGTTAAGGGCAACCGCCAGTATCAGCGGTACTATGATCAGGACAGGAACCGTGACCGCCGTGTAGGCAAGGGTATTCTGCAGTACTCTGATAAATTTTGTATCGGAGAACATCTTTATATAATTGGCTGTTCCTATAAAATTTGCCTTGTGCACAAAATCCCAATCCGTAAAACTCAGATAAAATGATTTAAATAACGGATAGATTGTGAATATTACCAGCCCGATCAGGCTGGGCAGCAGGAATATACCTGCCCAAAAGGCGTCATTATACACAACTTTTTTTCGTCCCTTGCTCATTGCACCCTCCACGTCCTGTCCTGCAGTCCACTGATACCAGATCCTTTATTCCTCCAGCAATGCGTTTACTTCCTCCTGCCACTCGGGAAGAATGGTATTCAGGTCCCCATCATTGTAAAAATAGTCTTCCATGTACACGGTACATGTATCATAAATTTCATCTGTATTGCGTAAATGGTCAAATGGCCTTAAGGAAGCTTCTGTCCACAGCCATGTCATATCCAGCCATCCTTCCGGATAAACCTCGGGATTGTACCACAGATCCTGGTTTTCTTCTTTGTACAGGGATGCTCTGTTGGGCATCCAAAGTCCTGTTTTATAAACATCGGAGCAAACCTCTACGCTTGTCAGGTACTGCACAAGTTCAAATGCTTCCTCCGGATGTTTTGTGTCCTTCCAAATGCAGTCCAGGTTCGCTGAACCAATGGGTTTTGTGCCCTCTGCCATCTTGGGAGGCAGGCCTGCGCCTAAATTAATACCGGACTGGGACAGCTCCTGAAGAGCGTATGAACCGACAAAGATCGATGCCACCTGCCCTGTCATAAACATCTGGGTGGGTGAGTGGCTGGTATCCACACCTACTGCAGTTGGATTTGGCGCAACACCGTATTCAGTCCTCAGATCCTTAATCTTAGATAACGTGTCCCGGGTCGCCTCTGAATCAATTCCCACTGCCTGTGTATAGTCCTCATTAAACCAGGTAGCCCCATTAGAACCAAGCAGTTCCAGGGTTGTGTACAACGAAAATTTTTCCTCGAAATTACAGGTTCCATACTGCACAGTTTTGCCATTTTCCACCTTGGTAAGCTTCTTCATATTCTCCACAAACTCATCCCAGGTCCACTGGTCTTCTTTCTTGGTGGGAATATACTCTACTCCGGCTTCATCAAAAAGATCTTTATTATAGAAAATAACCGGCCCTACGATACAGCAGTCCACACCATAGATGTGGCTGTCACCATTTTCATCAACATATTGCATTTTTTCCAGTGATGAGGGCAGATAATCCGTCACATCCACGCCCTTTTCGTCCATCAGCCCAGTCACGTCCATGAGCTGGTCACGGTTCACAAAATCTCTCATATATTCCGGGTTTACCCAGAATACATCTGGTGCATCCCCTGCATTGATCTGTGTATTAAGCTTTGCATGGTGCTCGCTGAAGGAATTGACCGTATATTCAACAGATACATTGGGATGTGATTCCTCGAATCCGTCAATAGCTCTTTGAATGGCCTGACGCTCCAGATCACTGGCCTCCCATGTTGCGAACTTCAGCGTTATGTTCCCACCTGTACCTTCTTCCGCCTTCTCTGTCTTGGCCTCTTGGCTGGCCATCTCTGCCGTGGTGCCAGGCGCTGCTTTGGTGTTGCTTTCTGCTTTTTGTCCGCATCCGGCCAGTAGTGACTGGCACATACAGATACTTAATACTGCGGCAATTAATTTCTTTCTCATAAATACCTCCTTTAGTACATCACATAGTTTTTGCATTATCTAATCAATCCCGCGCCTATTCTCCCATACCATTCTCCACAAGCTCCAGAGTCCTGCCAAGTTCACCCCCGGTGGCAAGAAACCGTTCCAATATAAAAGTGGCCGCTCCAATAGAAGCCATATTGCTGCTTCCTTTTCCACTGACAATTTCAATCTCACTCTCAATGTATTTTGCATACCGCTCATTCAGTGCCTGTTCAAACATTCCCATAAAAATGTCACCTATCCGGCACACCTTCCCCTCAAATATGATCAACTGGGGATCCATAAGGTTAATGACACTGGATACGGCCATCGCAAGATACTCAGCCGCATCCCGAAGTACGTCAAGAGCTGTCCTATCACCATTTCTGGCTGCCTCAAACACAATATAGACATCCACTTTATCCAAGTCCCCGAATACCAGATCATAGATAAGGGAATTGTGATTCTCCTTAACCCTCTGCCTTGCAATCCTTGCGATCGCGTTGCCGGATGCGTATAACTCCAGGCATCCGTGGTTTCCGCAATTACAGGGCAGTCCGTCCTTCTCAACCACCATATGCCCCAGACGTCCGGAGGACTTGCTATTTCCGTAATACAGCTTGCCGTTCATAACAATGGCGGATCCGATGCCGGAGCTATTATTAACATACAGGAAATTCTTCACATTCTGAGCCCTGCCGATGCGCATCTCAGCAGATGCCATGGCGCGGGTCCGTTCTTCGATTACGATTTCTCCGTCAAAGTTCTTACAGAACAGTTCCTTCATATTAACATCACGCCAGTTCATCTCCGGTGAGTAAGATATATACCCCCGTTTTGGATCGATCAGCCCGGGAATTCCAATGCCGATACCTAAGATCCGGTCAGCCTTCTGGCTGTTATGCTCCAATATGGTATGGATCTCCTTTATGACTCTTTGGATCACGGAATCCACGGTATCGGTTATTCGTATATCCTGAATACGTTTTTCTTCAATACCAAGAAGAAGATTCACAAGCACTACTTCGGTCCAGGACTCATTGATATCGACACCAATGACATAGTATGCGGACTTATTAAACTCCAGCATAACAGGCGGTTTTCCTCCACTGGAAACCCCTTTTCCTACTTCCTTCACCAATCCTCTGGCAGACAGATCATCAATGATCTTCATGACAGTGGGGATGGAAAGACTGGTACATCTTGCAATTTCAGCGCGGTAAATTGATGGCTCACTCCATAACAAGTTGAGTACATTTACTTTATTAGTAAAATTTATTAAATTGTTGTCGCCCTTTTGCATATGTATTCTTCTCTTTCCTCAAAAGGATTACATATCTCCCTGAATCTGCTCAATATGACGTCCTAATGATAGATATTTTTTATATAGAATATCATACTTTTCAAACATTTTCACATCGGGTGTATAAATTCTTTCAAAACCTTCCACCATATGCTCCTGGGCCTTTAGCAGATCCGGATAAATGCCGGCTGCCACCGCTCCATACATGGCTGCGCCCTGGGCACAGGCCTGCTCTGATCTAGCTACCTTGATGGTCCTCTTTAATACATCGGCCATCATCTGCATCACAAGGGGAGAACGCTTGGCAATTCCTCCCACTGTGATCACCTCATCGATCTTGATCCCCCGGGTGATAAAGGAATCAAAAATCCTTCTGGATCCAAATACAGTGGAAAGTACAATGGAGCGGAACAATGACACAGCATCCGTCCCCAGCGTCAGGCCGCTGACCGCCCCCTTCACCGATTCATTGATCATGGGGTAGCGCCTTCCGTTAAACCAATCCAGAACGATCAAGTCCTCATCATCCTTTATGGATACTGCATCCTGGCACAATTTATTGATTAAGTTCTTCTGCATCATGGATATGTATCGTTCTTCATCCTTGCTATCCATTCCCATCTGGCGGATCATTTCCTTTACAGGCCACAAAAGGATCCTGCGATACCATGAATAGATATCGCCAAAAGCTGCCTGCCCTGCTTCCATTCCGATGTAGCCGGGAATAATGGAATTCTCAGCCTGTCCGCAGCAGTCCTTCAGATCACTCCCCCTCAGATCCTCCCTTGTATTGACCAGCATATCCACCGTAGATGTGCCAACCACCTTGACAAGGGTTCCAGGTTTAATCCCCGCGCCTACCGCGCCTGCATGTGCGTCCAGGGAGCTGCCCCCAATGACCACATTCTCGTTCAGTCCCAGTCGCTTTGCCCACTCCTTTGTGATCTTTCCGACCGGATGCACCGATGTCTGGGGTTCCTTCGTATACCGTTTGACCATGGTAGCCAGATATGGGTCCACGCTTCCCAGACATATCGCTGAGGGAAGCCCGTCAAAATCGCTGTGCCACAAAGCCTTGTGTCCTGCCGCACAGCTGCAGCGGTACATGGTCTCCGGTTTTGTCCTCCCAGACAGCAGTGCAGGTATCCAGTCGCAATGCTCCACCCAAGAATACGCCTTCCTTTTCACTGTCTCATCGCTCCTTACCCCATGGAGTATCTTAGCCCAGTACCATTCCGAAGAGTAAGTTCCCTGAAATCTTGTGTAATCCTCGCCCTCAAAGCTTCTGAGCGCATCATTTATTTCTATCGCCTCTGCAATTGCCGTGTGGTCTTTCCAGAGATAGAACATGGCATTAGGATTATCCGAACACTCCGGCAGAAGCGCCAATGGCGTACCGTTCTCATCCACAGGACACGGGGTAGACCCTGTGGTATCCACAGAAATTGCCCTGATCCGCTCTCCTGCCTTTGGACCTGCAGCCTTAAGCGCCGCTCCCACAGACCGTTCAAGCGCCTCAATATAATCCTGGGGATGCTGCCTGAACATTCCCTTAGATGGATTACAATATTGATTCTTCATCCACCGGGGATAATCACAGATGCCTTCCCCTATTTTATGTCCATCCTCTGTATCTACCACCACAGCTCTTGCAGAGTCACTCCCGAAATCCACCCCTATTACCCAATCCAAATTCTTATCCCCCTTTGTATTTATTTAGTAGCTTTTCGGACTAACTTAATTTCCTTAAGTAACTCATATATATTATTTACCACATGCATTGTGCAATGTCAATATTT